>Ga0315543_1000795_pt1 | contig 36865 bp, 33 predicted proteins | sample SalMarSW160210MG_2_FD_203098 | JGI IMG/M metagenome (GOLD analysis project Ga0315543, IMG submission 203098) | Salt marsh sediment microbial communities from the Plum Island Ecosystem LTER, Massachusetts, United States - Salt Marsh Sediment SW1601-210 ...
TGAACCGTGTTTCAAATTGCTTCATAGCGCCTCCTATTTCGCTTGTATAAGGCGTTATAAAACAATTAAAGGGCAAAGTCTAGCTTTTTTTATTTACTATGATATTAGCAACTTATGAGCGTTATTTGCGATAAGTGGTATAAACTCTGAAATTTGATTTCGCCATGTGCGAAATGTAAGCTTTAAGGGCTTCAATAATGCCGTTAAAGGCATGAAGATCCTGGTCTCGGATGGATTGAAGGTATTCGGCAATGTTGGAGCCGGTATGGTTCAATTTTATCGCTCCGTACGACCGTTTTTGCGGCATGGGTTCGGTCATTAAGTATGGATCAAGCCTCAAGAACTGCCAGTCGCCGACAAACGATTTCAGTTTGGGATCTGTGATTTCACCTTTTGAAATAAATTTATGCATCGGCGTTATTTCACCGGTATCGTATGCGGCTTTGTAATCCTGGAAATAGATTCTGTTGAAGGTGGAATCTGCGGCAACTTCCAGATGAAATTTTAGCTTTTCATCTTCTGCTGTGCCACGAAACGTAAATGTCATGGGATTAGAAACTTTATCTTTAATGGTTTTATGTTCTTTGTCCTTGTTCCAGATATATTCGAACCCGTACCAGGGAATCATGGCTTCATCCAGACCGTTTAAAACAATGGATTGAAACGTTTCCATGGCCTCAACAATACTGCTTTTTCCGGAACCGTTGTTGCCGACAAAAACCGTCAAAGGCGTAAACCTAATGCTTTTACTGTTCTGTACGGCCTTAAAATTTTTTAGGCAAAAGGATGATAAAGACAGTTTCGATTTCATTTTATTTTTCCCCTGGCTATATCGCGGTAAACGTTTAAAGCTGCCACCCGAAACGGGTCCGGGCAGTTTGTTTCTTTTAAAACCAACGCGCATTCTTCTGTCAAGACCAAAAGACCACATCTTCTTTAAAATACATTTACAATACCCAACAGTTATTTTGATTCATGTCCGGTCTGAGATTCACGGAGTTCGATTTGATCAGCAGGTATTTTTACTACTTTTCAATCCCGCCAGATAACAATAGAATTGCCGGAATGTTTATGATCTGCAATTGCATTGGCAACAGCCTTTTTCAGCGCTTCTTCAGCACGTATTTCAATGGGAATGTCCTTTAAATTCTTTTTTGTCATCTTTATTCCATATGTTGAACAATCAGTTCAAACAATTCATTATCAAGAATTTTACGCTTATCTGATTCTTCAAAAACAATCATTGAAGGCAAATCTCCAGAATTATCGAAAACAGCCCAGTAATCCAGTAAGGGCTTATAAATATTAAAGAAATTGTACATTTCTTTATTAAAACGGCGCTGTACAATATTTTCCGCGATATTGTGACCGCCCCTTCTCACACGACCAGCTATACGTTCAAGGGCAATTTCAATAGAGCGAACCCATAAAAAAACAGATCTTTCCGTATTCCACGAAACTCGTTGGATTCATAAAAAGATTCGCAGAGCGGCTTCTCAATGGATTCGGACAACAATAATCCTCGAAAAAGCGTCCCCGGCCGCCTTGCAAACCACTTATGCACCGCAATAATCGGCCGGTAATTTTGCTGAATCTGCTTTTCCCGAAGGGCTAGATTCGCAATAAACGGTATGTCAAAATCTCGTTCGATCATAAATTTTATTGTTTTATAATAGACGATAGTTGTGCCATTGCCTCTTCAATTTCACGATGATTGACGAGAACAATATGTTGTTCATGAGACGGTTTATTTTCGTGACCTTTATCCAATCCAAGACGCTTTTTCAAATAAAACACAAAAGCAGCCCTAACTTTAATGTGGGCAGTTCCATTCTCCATCCCATAGTCAAGTTCGATAGCTTTTTTCTGACCCTCCGAAAACCCCGGATGTGGTGCAATTTTAAATATCACATGCCGGTGCCATAATATATCTCTTGAAAAATCAATTTCATTCGGTCTTTCTCCCTTTATCGACAGTATTCGTCCAGCGATAAAATCTTTGAACTCTTGGTTAATGTCGCAGTATGCACGTATATGCCATCGGAAACCGTCATGGGCAAAGGCAAAAGGCGTGATCCAGCGCCAAGCTGGATTGGGTTGACTCATTGACTGATATTCAATCTCTAAGGCCTTATTCTCTTTGATTGCTCTTAGAATTTTTCGAAGTGTATCCATATCGGCGGAACGTTCGGGAGAGGGGGTGACATCAAATTCAGGCACCGTGTAAAGCAAAGAAGTATTTTTTGGAAATACGCCGTTAGCAATTAAATGAAGTTGTGAAAAAAAATCATCCGCATTAGGAGAAATAATTTTAGGTTTAAAATGAGAAGAAGCATAATAAAATTTCATACTTTTGTCATATTTTATGTTTTTCGGCGCCAGCGCTTGATATTTTTGCAAATCTGATGATGCCTGAGGCATAGATATCCCAAAGCGAGTCATAAGATCCTTCCTGTTAACCCTCCCTTCCCAAAAGAGCCGGGCTTCCAGAAATGATAGCCTTTGTTTAACATTCCATTTCATAAGTTACTATTGAGCACAATTTAAGTCTGTTAGATGTATACTAGTTAAAAAACTAAATGCATATATAAATTATATTGACATATAAAGTATACGTGTTATTATTAATCAAATTTCAGGATAATTGCAACAGGTTTGACTGAGAAAATACTATTTTTTGCTTAATCATACCAAACTGCTGGAGAATAATTTTAACCTTAGACCCATTAGAAAGAAAATAAATGGTGGTGAGGGCGTAACACAATTACTTATGATTTAAAGCAGGGCCATAAAATTGTTTGCCAAGGTTCCACTTCTATTAGTGCCCAAGCCATTATAAAATGAAGCATCAGCTCCACATTTTGATTGAAAAAAATTGACTGGTTGACTTTAAAATCAGTTAATGATTAATTTTGGACTGTTTCAGCATTGGCACATGATTTATTGTCAGAAAGGCCCATTAATTAAGCACCTTCCAATTTTTGTCATGTAAAAGAAAGATTTTTTTATTGAAAGAGCATTACATGACTTATACTCAGCATAAAATAATTGATAGAGTCCATAAAGAGCTCAACTGGCCGGTTGCTTCCGAAATTTTCCAACCTTCCGGCGCAGGCCCTCGAATGCTTGCGGAGCTTGTTCAACGAAAGCTGCAAAACCCTCTTTGCCGATTAGAGGATGGGATTGAACCAAGGGTCGGCATTCTTTTACGCGACCCAACTGCGGATGACACCGCTTCACCTCTTGCAATCGTGTGTGAGTTCCCGAGACCGGTATCGAACCAAATTATACGAGAGGCGCATCGCTTAGCCTGGAATTTCTCCCATGCCCCGGTTCTAGTTACCCTTGAACCTAATCAGATTCGTGCCTGGACTTGCTATGAAGACCAGTCGGAAGAAAGCCTGAACTTTGAGATACCGGAGATTCGTACAGACCTTTCTGAAAACGTATCACTCGCCGAGCAAGCCGCCAACTCGCTTCACTGGATTGAACTCATCACCGGGCGTTTTTTTGAAAGGCACCAAGATCGTTTCAAACGTGACACTTGTGCTGACCGATTGCTCTTAAACAATCTAAAAGAGGTTCGGCGCAAATTAATTGAAGATCAGAAATTAGACGAAGATGTTTGCCACGACCTTTTAGCCCGTATTATTTTTATTCAATTCCTCATTGACAGGAAGGATTCATCCGGCAAATCTGCATTGTCACCAGCCAAGTTTGCAGCCCTGCACAAAGATGGCACTCTCTCCCAACCTTATACAACTCTTGAAGAACTCTTTTCAAATTATGATGATACATATGCCTTGTTTCAGTATCTTAATGAACGTTTCAATGGAGATTTGTTTCCGGGAAGTGGCCAAGATAAAAAGTGGCAACAAAAAGAGTGGAGTAGGGAAAAAAGTGAAGTTGATGAACCCCACCTTCGTACATTAGCCGACTTTGTAGGTGGAAGATTGGACTTCCAGAGTAGACAGGGGCTTCTTTGGCGAAATTATTCCTTTGATGTTATTCCTCTCGAATTTATAAGCAGCATTTATGAAGAGTTCGTAACAAGGAAAGACAAAAAAAAGAAAAGAAAAACAGGCACAATTTATACGCCTCCACATTTGGTAGACTTTATTCTGGATGGCGTTTTGCCATGGAACGGCACCGATTGGGATCTAAAAATCCTGGATCCGGCATGTGGTTCCGGGATTTTCCTTGTCAAGGCATTCCAACGGCTTGTCTGGCGCTGGAAAGCTTCAGAAAAACGAAAGCCCGATGTAAAGGATTTGAAACGGTTATTAACAAAAAATTTGTTTGGGGTCGACCAGGATGAACATGCAGTCCGTGTCGCATCTTTTAGCCTTTACCTTGCAATGTGCGATGAGATTGATCCGAAGCATTATTGGTCTAAAGTGCAGTTTCCTCCACTACGGGGTTCCACAATCATTGCATCTGACTTTTTTAGTGAAAACATTTCAGGATTTCGTGCAAAAGAAGATTCTGGATCTTTCGATTTAGTTATAGGAAATGCGCCATGGGGAAGTGGTACACTAGGTGATTCAGATATGAGTCACTGGAAGACCAAAGGTTGGGAGGCCGCGGACAAGAATATTGGCCCAATGTTTCTGCCCAAAGCTGCTGTTCTTGCGAAACGGGAAGGATTTGTGTCAATACTTCAACCATCGGGTCTGCTCACAAACAAGATGAGTACTGCCGCCAGGTTTCGATATAAGTTTTTTGAGTCGTTTAATATTGAAGAAATTGTTAACCTTTCGGCCCTGAGATTTGGTTTGTATAAGGACTCAATAGGGCCGTCGTGTATCGTAACATTCGGGCCAGACAAACCGAATGGCAAGCAGTTTCCGTACATTGCACCAAAAGAGCAAAAGACAATTGATGATGACCTTAGAATTGTAATCGACCCAAATGACATCCAAATGATCCACCAGGATGATGCCCTAAATGATTCCATTATTTGGTCAGCCCTTACATGGGGTGGAACACGTGAGTTGGCTCTGGTTCGAAAATTGGCCAAGAATTCATCACTTCATTCCCTTTGGCTTGACAAAAAGGTCTCGAAACGCCAGGGGATAATTCGTGGCGACCGTAGCCGTAAAAGCAACGAAATACAGAACCGGAAGATATTGGAATTTCCAACATTTCCGATAGGAACGTTTCTAAGTCTGGATGCTCGTAGTCTTCCTAACAATGATGATCCTTGGGTACATTCGAGAGAGTCTGTGGATTACTCTGCATTCGATCTCCCCCAACTTATCATAAAACAGGGTTGGCAGGTAAGCAGCAAACGGTTTGAAGCCGCAATCGTAAGGGCTATCCATGAAGGAATTCTTTGTTCTCAAAGCTACACATCCATCCATTTGAAACAGGGGCCAAAAGACATACTTGAAACGACGTGTTTAGTTATGAACAGTCGATTTGCTACTTTCTACTTGATGCTGACGAGTGGTCAGATGGCTCATTATATACCTAAGGTGCCTGTGAATGAACTCCTGAAGGTGCCTCTCCCCGAAATACGCCCTAATCTTCTAATGGGATTGTCAGATTATGATGAAGTAGATGACCGTGTGCGAGAAGCTTTCAATTTTTCTGAAAGTGAATGGGTTTTAATTGACGACCTTTTTGATTATACACTGCCTGATTTCAAAGGAAATTCCGATTCGCCGGGTAGGCTTCCGACAAGATCTATGCAAATATTAGATGGTGATATAGATCCAGAACATTTCTTAAAAAGTTACTGTGACTATTTTTTTCGTGTTTTGAAAGCAGGTTTTGGCTCTGATAAATGTATAAGTGCAACAATTTATTGTGAAAGCGATGGATCTTCACTGCCCGTCAGGTTGCTTGCCATCCATCTCGATGATGTGAAAGACGGTGATATCTTCATCGAAAGTTATTCTTGTACTGAACTCCGTGACCAATTGCTGAAATGGGATGAGATGTTGACGTCATCACCAAACGGTATATCAAAAGGTGTATTACACCAACGTGTTGCAAAAATTTATGGTGTTATAAATCGTGGAAGAAAAAGAATTCCGACTGTGTATTTAATTAAGCCGGATCGTTGTCGCTATTGGACACGTTCTGTTGCCATGCGGGACGCAGACAGCGTCGCTGTTGACATTATGATATGGCAGGATGAGAAACAGCAGACATGATTCTCAGGTACTGGAAAACTGACTAAATGCAACGAAGACGCACAATTCTTGAAACTGTTCAATCTGCCTCGATAGAGTTCAAGCATTTAGCCCACAAGTGGCGATCAGATGCATCCACACTCATGCTGGGGTGGGTATGGGCAGGTTATGACCTGTTGGTTGCAGATATATTGTCTAATGCAGATTGGCACGTGGCAAAAGACGACCTGGAAAGAGAGATTACCCAACTGCTTGAAATTCGAATTAGACGGAGCATGCCACCGATAACCTTCTGTTATATCCAGCATGAACCCAAAGAACGTGAAACTAGAAAACCGGCACCGGCACAACCGCCTGAATATGATCTGGCCTTTGTTCTTTATTCAAACGAGCGAATCATGTGGCCAATGGAAGCAAAAATTCTAAAAACAGACCAGCAGGTTGATGGATATATCAAAGATATACAAAATGAATTTTTGACGTGTAGATATGCACCGTTTTCGGATGAAGGAGCAATGCTCGGCTACATGCTGTCCGGGTATCCGGATAGAGCCTTATTAAAAATTTCCCAAGATCTCGGCGTTAAACTAACAGGCCATCGTCATTTCCTCAATAGAGATCACAAGGTGTCTTCTCATATACGTTTAGTACCCAAAGGAAAGCCCTATCCGATACATTTTCGCTGCCACCACTTAATGATGCCTGTTAAATAATTGAATATGGGTCCTTAGGGGCCTAGTTATATTGGCTTAATCCCCAAAAATTTTTATGGGGTCTACTGAAATTTGTGTTTAATCCCGTTGAATAATTCCGCTTTGAGCGTAAACAAATCAAGACACGACACCTTTCCTTCATTGAGTTTGAGTCGCCGGGGGTAGGATTTCTGAAAACAGTATTGCATTACTTGCGACTGAGATTCAGCCGTTAAAATCAATCCTAAAGTCTTCTCCCGGATAGTCAGTAAGAATCACTCTACAAAAGGAATACACCTCGGTAAATTGTTTTTCACAAGCAATACAGCTAACGACTTGAAAAACCTCCTTACCGTGATTCTCAACGTTACCATAACCTGAGCTGAGCGTTTCAAATTTTAAAAGGGGATAAAATATTTTTTATTTTTAATGAGTTCTCTTGATTTTCATTTTTAAAATTTGAAACCTTTCAGGATTGCCGATCTTACCACATCTACTACGTCAGATGCCGTCCCGCATAGCCGACTATAGCGGAACGACATTTTCCTTGTATCTGTGGCAAACTTGAAAATCGCTCAATTTGGGTTTCATCCTCTTGCATTAAAGGGTTCGCTTTTGACTATTTTTAGCTGTTCTTTTCCTTTTTCGGCTTTTCAGGCGGGGTCATAAGTCGGTGGAGAGCCTCAAAATTTAGTGAGAAAGACGAATAAAATGATTTCAGGACATTTAACAGCTACGAAGGGCGGTGTTATTCCTTTCCGAACTGTTTGCTCCTTTTAAAAGATTTAAGCTCATCCGGGTCAAATACGATGTTCCTTCCTACCCGTTTATAGTTAATAGTTCCGGCTTTAACCCATCTCCTCAAGGTAATTTCAGCAATCTCCAGATATTCAGCGGCCTCTTTGACCGTAAAGGGCGATTGCCTGATTTCATCGAAGACTTCCTCATGGGTGTAAAAATCTTTATCAAACCCTTTTCTGGCTATTGCAGCAAATAGTTTCTCCCTTTCTTTTACGGGCATATTTATAATATCTTTATAAATCTTTTCAGCCGTAATCATTATAATTCTACCTCCCTGAGATATTTCTTGAGTTCACGGTAAAAATTTTCATGGGGACCTATTTTAAAAAAAACGATGTCCTCATTTTGAGAACGATAGGCTATTAAAAATTTCTGTTTTCTATGAGCAAACTTATGAACTCGAAATCCAGTTAGATCACCTTTTTTAGTTTCTCCGATATTAGGTGTGATTATTATTTTTTCGACTTCATCCTCAATAACGAGTTGTAAAGATCTTGTTTGTTTCTTTACGAATTTTTTGAACGGCGGTTCGAAAAATGCACCCATGATAACTAAAATGATAACCTATATTATCAGTTTGTCAATCAATATCTGAGGATCTTCGGGACATAGCTGGCTATATTGATTTAATCCCCATCAATTTTTAGGCGGTCCACTGAAACTTGCGTTTAAGCCCGTTGAAATAGTTCCATTTTTTGGTCAAACGCTGGAAGCGTCCGGCGACAGTTCCCGGGGAAATCTTATGTTCATCCGCAAGACGGACTACATCTCTTTTTGCCCGTAGGAAATCCGGGTGGGACCAAGCTATCTAATCGTTCTTACATTGAATACACCAAAAAAACGACTTCGATGTCCGTGTCTATGATCTATTCCTCTGGTCAAATTTACTCCATGGAAGCAAAAACGGGTGGAATCAGAATGACCTTGCTTATCGGGTATGGCATTCAATTTCGACATACATGGACTGTTATGTCGAAAAATTGCGCAGAGTTCGACATGTAGTTTCCATTATGTCGATGACGACGACATGTTAATATAGCAACAATTCATAAAATTTGATGTTCAAATACACATTGCCCCTACATTGCTTCTTTTTCTTCCAGAATCTTTTTTACCGATTGTTCCACCTGTTCGGCAATCGCGATACACTGGCCGCAAATTTCGGCATCCGGTTGATAATTAGGTATAACACTGCCGATAGGATATTTGGACGGCAGATAGATCGTGTCGAGCAGGTCACAGTCATCTTCCGAAATGTCAATAAATATACCTTGCTCTTTTAATACCTGTCTCAGCTTTGCAATGCTGTGGGTTTTGATCAGTTTGTAAGAAAATTCCGTAAAAAGAGACTTCAGAAGTTTTTCCACACTTTGCTGGGCATTCTGCAGACATGAGTTAAAAAGACTACTTTTCAGCAAAATTCTGGCGGACGCCAGGTTCTCAGCAGCATAATCAAGCCACATTTTGGTTTCATCTTTCATAGACCACTTCTCCGTTATCGATTTCTGTGAGAATTGATGCATTACCTGCATCAGCTCTAATCGGAAAAATATCTACGGATATTCTATTTGAAACCGGCCGTGTCAATTTTCTGTATTTCATGGACAGCTTAAGATATCCTTCCCTGCTTTCCTGAAAAACGGCAACATCCATGTCGCGTGGCTCGTCGGATGTAACAAAAGATCCGAAAATGACGATTTTTCGAATATCCTTGTCTCGTTTAAGACAGGCAACAAGCTGATTTTTTAACTCCTGTTTTTCATTAGGTGTGACCATAGTATCACCTTTCTTCTACCCTCATTAATCGTAAACAAAAACGAAATTGAACACAACATGTTTATTTTAATAGGAAATCCGGGTCGGACCAAGCTATACAATTGTAGTTGCATTCACTATTCTAAAAAACGGCTTTTTTTTTCTTAACACCAACTGATCATCCATTTTGCCGCGAAGATGGAGTAAAATCATTAACGTATGATCTAAGATTTAGCTTCGTAATTGGCTTTGCTTTCAGCAACAGCAGCCTGATTCGTTTGCCTTTTGCGTTTAATTTCCACACTAAGAGTTGCGCCAAGAACCTCGGCAACTCGGCGTAGCATGCTCAAGGAATGCCCCTCGTAAGACGGGGATTCAAGCCGACTAATTTGTTGCTGAGAAGTTCCCACCTTTCGGGCCAGTTCTTTTTGGGACAAACCAGCGTCTTTGCGCAAAGAGGCTAATTGCAAGGCCACATCCCAGGCCTGACCGGCCTTTTTGAAGCGTTTTGCAAAATCAGAATCCTTTAACTGTTTCTCAAGGTATTCATCGAAATTTGTTTGTTGGTTCATGCTTGAAACCTTCCCAACCAATCACGTTTTCTATCCAATGCAATCTTACGATCTCGGGTCGCAATTTTTGTTGCCTTACTTCTATTCCGTGCACAGTAATGATCCTTCGCCCCTTTACAAAAAAGTACAGCATTCTTGTATTTAATTTGCCCACATGGCGGAGTTCGAAAAGACCATCTCCAATAGTCTTTGAAAGAGGTGGTTTGTGATAAAGTCTGCTTCGAAGCTTAGCGAGACCGGCCATGACCACGGCAAAATCGTTTGGGTCCGATTCCTTAAGATCGTCGAGAAAATCCCGCACAGGACATCGCCCTGAACTGGTTTCATAAAATTCTATAGTAAATTCCATAACAAGTCAACATCAATATTGATGTATTAATTCAAGGGATAAACACTATTATCAGGATGTTTTTTCAAACTTCATATTCTCTAAATCCTTCAAGCCCTATCTAATACTGTTCTGGAATTACTCAAAAAATTCTGTTTTTTGGGTAACCGTTGTTTTGATGGCATTCAGTGTGTCACTCAGTATGGTGATCACATTTTCACGGTAATCTCCGGCAACAACCAGCAGCATAACGTCATCGCCCACGGCCAGGTTCCTGTTTTCAGCTATTTCAACGAGTATTTCTACTATCCCGGGCTTTCTTTTATACGTTTCAAGCACCTGGCGCAATTTTTCATGATCAACCGAGAGGGTCAGACCCGATACTTTCCGACCGTCCCTCGAGGTGTCGCGTACCACCCCGTTATGGCACAGGATCATTCCTGCCCGGTGATACGCGGGGTGGTTTTTAATTGTATCGATCATATGGGTTACATCCATTGCTACTCCACTGTTGTACAAGTTGCAATATATTCAGCCCTGATCAGATCATCATGGGTATTGATATTATAAAAAGAGACCAGATCCGGATCATTTTGACGCAAAATACTTTCAGGCAGTTTTTTAACGCGAACCTTTTGGAAAACTTGCCGGATTTTAAGTTCTTGCTTAACAAGTTGCTGTTCTATGGGCTTAAGACATTTCTTTGAATATACAGAACACAGGGGCTCAAATCCCTTGGAAGTTTCAGGGATAACAATGTCAACACCGGGTTCTATATGGTTAAGGATAGTTTCAACCAAACCCTTTTTAAGGAAGGGGATATCGCAAGCCGCGAAAAACGCATACGGGGTCGTCATATAAAAAAGACCCGTATGTATCCCTGTCAACGAGCTTCGGACTGAGAAAATGTCTGTCACGATATTAAAATTCCACTCAACATATTGAATCGGATCGTTGGTAACCAGAATAATTTCCTCGAAAAGATTGCTAAAGACGTCATATATGCGATCAAGGATACATTTTCCATCCACACGGATCAACGCCTTGTTTGTTCCTGAAAAACGTATGTTCTGTCCACCTGCCAATATGACGCCGGTAATGGGGGGTCTCATCTTATAAAAGCCTATACCGGACAAGCCCGCCCTCCTGCCAAGCGGAGTAAGGCGGACGGGCCGGAACCAAGAAAGATTTGCCACCAAGGCACAAGGACGCGAAGATTTTTATTTTGTCATTCTTTCTTGGTGTCTTGGTGCTTTGTGGCGATAAGAAAAAAGTTTGGTTACAAAAAGCACAAAATTCAAATATTTAATGATAATAGGTAATCATATTTAAAAATGCATATACTTAACCTTTTACAATAGGAAAAATATTGGGCAAAATCAAGGCCCTTTCCATAAGATTGTGATTTCTGTTGCAAAGAAATATCATAATAATCTTGATCTTACCCTTGTGCATGATATAGAACCTAAAATCTGCATTAACTTTTTTCGGAAGAGATAAATTTGCTATAAATACAATGCGCTATCGAGATGTTTTTATAAATATCCTCACTCCGATAACGGGCTAAATAAAAGGATGAAAACCAAATTAAATTTCGAAAAAAGTTAATGCAGATTTTAGGTAGGAATTTAAAACTGATTTTCGGAAGAATTGGGTAAAAATATCGAGGGGAAAGGGCTGTTGGAGAATTTAAGAGACGTTAATTATGATACTGGAGAAAAAAATGAGTAAAATTAATATCATTTTAGATGCAGCGGACATAGATCGTAAGCTGCAAAGGATTACCCGTGAGATTCTTGAAGAGCATAAGGGTGTGGAGGACTTAACCCTGATCGGAATTCAAACCCGCGGTGTATATCTGGCAAAACGTATTCAGTCCAGCATTAATGAAATCGAAAGGATTGAAATACCGACCGGTGAAATGGACATTACGCTGTATCGGGATGACTGGACCCGGATCAGTCCCAATCCGGTTGTTAAAACCACGAATATATCCTTCTCGGTTGACGGGAAACAAATTATTTTAGTTGATGATGTCCTGTTTACCGGACGGACAACACGGGCCGCCATGGATGCATTGATAGATTTCGGAAGACCGGATCGTATAGAACTTGCCGTGCTGGTGGATCGGGGTCACCGGGAGCTTCCAATCCAGGCTAATTATGTCGGGGAATTTGTTGAAACACGGCGATCTGAGACCGTAAATGTATTATTAAGAGAACATGACGGCGAGGATAAGGTTGTAATCGAGGGAAAATGACGGTTTCGTACAAGACTCTTTAAAAGTTCATCAAAAACGGGGTTTGAAAATGCCGGTATGGAGATAAGATGGGTTCCAAAAAACACAAGGCAAACTCTCCGAAGAATCTAAACGTGGGTATTATTACCGTATCAAGTACACGTTCAATGAAAGAGGATAAAAGCGGCCAGTGGATCGGCAGGCGTGCTAAAAAGGAAGGTCACGAGGTTGTTTTTCATCGCATTGTTCCGGACGAAACCGGAATAATAACCCAAACGCTTCATGAAACCATAAGCGATTATGGTGCTCAGGTCATCCTGGTGACCGGCGGCACCGGCATTAGCAACAAAGATGTTACCATTGAAGCGGTCCGTCCATTCTTTAAAAAAGAACTCACGGCATTTGGGCCCCTTTTTGCCCAGCTTAGTTTTGAACAGATAGATTCTGCTGCTCTTTTATCCCGTGCCACTGCCGGCGTAATTGGAGCAACCATTGTGTTTTGCATGCCGGGGAGCCTTAAAGCCTGTAAATTGGCTTGCAAGGCCCTTATTTTTCCCGAACTGGGTCATATCGTTAAACATATCCATGAAAATTGACGGTTTCGTAAAAAGTCCAACTTCTGCGTTGTGCTGCATTTCGTAATCATTCAACGTACGAAAAGTACGCCTCATGATTACAAAATTCGCGACGCCTTTTTATCCCGAGAGATTTGTTCGGGGGAATTTGAACTTTTTACGAAACCGTCTAAATCGGACTTTTTATGAGACCATGAGAATTAGATGGGTTGCCCCGACTTTAACCACCGGCACCTGGATCTCGAAATCCTCGAATTATGAGAGTTTAGGGTAAATTATAGGTACGCGGGCTGTTAAGGCAGAGACGATTTCATAATTGATGGTGTTCAGGGTTGCGGCAATCTCATCAACGGTTATGGATTCATCTTTCTGTCTGCCGAAAATCACCACCTCATCTTCTAAATCCACATCAGGGATATGTCCCACATCCAGCATGGTCTGGTCCATACAGACTCGTCCGACAATCGGAGCCCTGCGCCCGCGAACCAACATGTGTCCACGGGAAGAGAGCAGACGATTAAATCCGTCCGCATATCCCACGGGAATTGAAGCAATAGTTGTGGGTTTTGGGGTTTGATAAGTGCTGCCGTAGCTGACTTTGAAACCGGGGGGAACTTTTTTTAAATGAACAACTTTTGATTTTAACGTCATGGCCGGTTTCAGCTCAATTCTACGTTTATTCACCTCGTCGGATGGATAAAGGCCGTAAATTGCGATGCCGGCTCGCACCATGTCGAGGTGGGTTTCGGGCATGTCTATAATAGCCGCGCTATTGGCCGCGTGGCACAAAGGCGGATTCATGCCGGCACGGCGCAGCTCATTTAGAAAGTCAACAAATATTTTAAATTGCTTTCCGGCATATGCCTTATCAGAGCTGTCTGCAGTGGCGAAGTGAGTGTATACTCCTTCCAGTTTAAGCCCCGCAAGTGACGAGATTGACTCGACTTCACGGATAGCGTTACTGATTAAATTTTGCTCTGTTGCAGGGGGTCGGCGGCAGTCAGGCAGCAGGCCGAGTCGGCCCATTCCGGTATCGACTTTAAGGTGAACCTTGATCTGTTTGTTGGAAGAAACAGCAACATCGGAGAGTGCTTGAGCGGTTTTATACGACCATAGGGTTTGGGTCAGATCAAACGCTATCAGCTTGTGGGCAAGTGACGGCGGTGTGTACCCAAAAATCAGAACCGATTCATTAAACCCTGCTTTTCTAAGTTCAATTCCTTCTTCTATTCTGGCGACCCCCATGGAAGCAGCGCCGTTCTCGAGGGCTTTCCGGGTGACCTCAATCACCCCGTGACCATAAGCATTGGCTTTTACTACGGCCATCAGATCGGCCCCGGGATCTGTAATTCGCCGTAATTCACGTACGTTGTGTGCTATGGCTTCAAGGTCAACCTCTGCCCAGACAAGCGGAGAGTCCAAATGGCTACCTCATGTTTAAAATTGTAAAAATTTAAGATGAGCGTTTCAAATTTTAAAAGGGGATCAAACATCTTTTATTCTTAATGAATTAAATTGATTTATATTTTTAAAATTTGAACCCCTGCGGGATTGCCGATCTTACCGCATCTACCGCGTCAGATACCGTCCCGCATAGTTGACTATAGCGGAACGGCATCTTCTCCCGCAGAGCGGGATTTCGCTACGCTCAACTTGCTTAACTGCGGCAACCTCGACAATCGCTCAACTTAGGAAAAAGTAATTTCCTCTATTTTGCAAGCATTGCTCTCATCATGTCGCCGGCATTTTGAGCATGATCTGCAATAGAGCCGATTGTTTCAGCCAGCCTGACCAAATAAAATATGGTAACGGCATCGACCTCCATGTTAAAGACCTTTTTCTTAATAATATCTTCGTAGTTATCGGCTTCGTGTTCTTGCCGGCGAAGCGTGTGGATTATATTCTTGACTACTACTCGTTGTTTTTCGGAGAACTTTTTAAAATACAATCTTGCTTCAACTACCAATCCGCTCAACTGTTCGATGGGATCAATAACAGCATCCACCAGAAGAGCAAAATCCTTTTCAAGCTCCCGCGGAATCCTCGACTCACTTCTATAAGAAATCCAGTCAAGACTATCTTCCATTGCGTCAAGAACCTGGTCCTGTTCTCTTAAATACCTGAACACCAGAAAATTAGATATGGGCATCATGGTTCGTTTCGGAATGTGCCCACGGATGCGACGCTTGATGGCATCTGCTTGACTTTCAATCTGAGCAACTTCTTGTCTGAATTCTTCAAATGTTTTACATTTGTCCGCAAAATAGCACTCCATGGCCTGCTGAAAAGCCCAGGCACATTCCATGACTTTTTCGGCATGTTCCTGAAGACCTTCAAATGGTGAAGTCATAAACATTTTAAAAAATGGTACGCGCATAGCCATCTCCTTCTATAACAAGAATTGCAGTATTTTAAATATGACCATACTGGTAACGGCAGCAGCAGGCACGGTCAACACCCAGTATAACATAATTTTAAAAACAATGCTAAAGTTGACCGCTTCGAGTCCGCGCGCAAGGCCTACCCCCAGGACGCCACCCACTGCGGCATGGGTTGTTGAAACCGGAAGACCCATTTTTGAAGCCACAAGAACAGTTGTTGCTGCCGCAAATTCAACACAGAAACCTCGTGTATTGCTGAGTGCGGTAATTTTTTTGCCCATGGTTTCCATGACGCGGTGCCCTGCCATTCCGATACCACAGGCAATGCCGATGCCACCGAACAGCAGGAGAAAAACAGGCACCGGCACCGTAGCGCCGACACCGCCTGTTTTAACCAGAAAATAGATTACAGCAAGGGGACCTATAGCATTGGCTACATCGTTTGCTCCCTGTGCCAGAGCAACATAGCAGGCTGTTCCGACCTGTATGCGCCGGAAGATCGTTTCTGCTCCTCCTTCCCGTTTCTTAATAAACCATCTTAAAGCCTTCATTCCCGCAAGTCCAAAAGAAACTGCCAGGATGAATGCAACCAGGAATGAAGCATAGGGTCCAAGAGCCAGTTTTTTCCCCAAAGGCGTTTTGAACAGAAATGACAATACAACAACAAAAAAAGTTGCACCAATAAAAAACGGCGACAACTTCAAAGCGTGGATAAAAGTATCTTCTTTAGAAAGAATTAATTTTATGATAATTTTGAACATAAAAAAGGCGATGACAATACTAAACACAGGGGAAATAACCCAGCTCATGACAACAGCGGCGAGTTTGGTCCAATTGATGACTGAAAAACCGCCGGCCATAATGCCAAAGCCTATCATAGACCCGACAATGGAGTGAGTTGTGGAAACCGGCAATGACTTCCATGTGGCAAAGCTGACCCAAAAGGCGGCGGCAAGAAGGGCTGAAAGCGCCCCGATAAGGGCCAGGTGCGGATCGGTTAGAACTTCGGTTGAGACAATCCCTTTGCGAATAGTATTGGTAACATGGGAGCCGATAAACACGGCACCCAGTATATTCAATATCCCTGCAAGAAAAATTGCCTGGCGAATTGTTATTGCCTTGGCGCCCACAGAGGAAGCCATGGCGTTGGCAACATCATTGGCGCCGATGTTCCAGGCCATGTAAAACCCAAAAATGTAACCGACAATCAGAACGTAATATTCGTTAGGCATTATTGTTTCAGAATAATTTTAGTCTGTTATAGCAAATCAGCAGCAATCGGTCGATTCAGGCCAGCCAATATTTTCAATGCGGGCACATAACACGGCACAGCGTGTAAATCAATCCTAAATAGAGGAAGAAAAAATATAGATAGTGTGCATCCATAAATGAGGATTTTTGTTCAAGATCAAGGCATGTGAAAAAAATAACCATCCCAGTACGATCTGCCGGACCTACGGGACAGGCAGGCATATGTTTAATATTCCGAGGATTATTTTTTGAACATAACGCAGAGATTGGGCCCCGGTTAAATATTAAATACGGATTTAACTGGGCAAGCAAAAAGACCATTTATGGATGGACACTAGATAGATGCCAGATAAAGATGAAGCTTAAAAAAAGTACAATGGAAACGGTGTTCACAACAAAAATCTAACACAATGCTAATTGTATAACAGAAATATTACATTTTTATATTATATTAACAAGCGCCTAATAATATGATAGAGGTAATATTGAACTTTGGATAAGCTCGGATACGTTATACGGAGGGTTTCGTATGCTTGAAAAACGCATTTTGGTTGTCGAAGATGAAGAAGATATCTTAGAACTCGTTAGATACAATCTGTCCAGAGAGGGGTATCAGGTTCTTTGCACGACATCCGGTGAGGAAGCCCTGAAAATAACCCAGTCCGAGGCGTTGGATTTGATTGTTCTCGACCTCATGCTTCCCGGAATCGACGGCTTGGAGGTTGCCAAGATTCTGAAAAATGATTCAAAAACACAGGATATACCTATCATCATGCTGACAGCAAAAGGTGAAGAAGCAGATATCGTTACCGGATTGGAACTGGGAGCAGATGATTACATCACCAAGCCGTTTAGCCCCCGTATTTTAATTGCTCGGATTCGGGCTGTTTTGCGTAGAAAAACAATAAAACCACCGGATGAAACGTCAATTATTCAACACCATGGGCTTATTATACATCCCGGCAGACGAGATGTTCGGATTAACGGTAAGCCTGTCGAACTGACGTACACTGAATTTGAGGTGCTTCATTACCTTGCCAAAAGGCCGGGATGGGTTTTTACACGTTATCAAATCGTAGAAGCGGTTCGGGGGGATGATTATCCGGTCACCGACCGCAGCGTCGACGTTCAGATTGTGGGATTAAGAAAAAAACTAGGCCCTTTCGGAGAATACATCGAAACCGTCAGGGGTGTTGGATATCGATTTAGAGAAAAACCATGAAAAAAAAGAAACGGTTACTCTGGCAGCTTTATCCTTCTTATCTTTTGATCACACTCATTTCTCTGGTTGCAGTTACCATCTACGCCACCAGTTCTCTTAGAGAATTCTACCTCGACCGGATAGCCAGCGATCTTCGGGGCAGAGCGTACCTTTTGGAAAAACAGATACTCCAGTTTCTGGGGCCACTGGATACCAAAGTCGTCGATGCCTTATGTAAAGAACTCGGAAAACCTTCAACAACCCGTATTACCGTAATTCTCCCTTCCGGGACTGTTATTGGTGATTCCGATGATGATCCGGACAGAATGGACAACCATGCGTTGCGTCCCGAAGTGATTCAGGCCAAAAAAGGGAACGTGGGAAGATCCATAAGATTCAGCACCACGCTTCAGCAGAGAATGATGTATATTGCTGTTCCTTTAATGGACCATAAAAGGATTGCTGCTGTTATACGGACTTCGCTACCGGTCACAGCCATAGACGAAAAGCTCAAATCCATTGAAGCTCAAATCGCCCTTGGAGGCCTGTTGATTGCATTTGTTGCAGCCGGAATCAGTTTTTATATTTCGCGTCGAATCAGCCGACCCATTGAAAAGATGAAAGAGGGGGCCGAACATTTTGCACGCGGAGATTTGTTACATCGCTTGCCGGAAACTGATTTGGAAGAGATCGGGAGTCTTGCTGACGCGTTGAATCAGATGGCGGCCCAACTTGATGATCGCATCAAGACGATTATCAACCAGCGGAATGAGCTGGAAGCTATTCTCTCAAGTATGGAAGAAGGCGTTATAGCTTTTGATATGGATGAACGGATCATCAACATTAATCAATCTGCTGCTCGAATTTTTGAAACTATCCCAAAAGATATGTTAAACCGCAGCATTCAAGAAGTTATCAGAAATCCTGAATTACAGCAATTTGTAACCCAAGCACTTTCCAGCACAGACCATCTGGAAGGTGACATTACCCTGTATCGCGGGGGAGAACGAATTATATATTTACACAGTACCTCCCTGCGTGATTCAAGTGGTGATCAAATTGGCGTCTTGGTCGTTATGAACGATGTAACCCAGGTCAGGCGGCTTGAAAATATGCGACGAGATTTTGCAGCCAATGTTTCCCATGAAATCAAAACACCCCTTACAGCGATCAAAGGGTTTGTGGAAACCCTGTGCCACGGATCCGTTAAGAATCATGAGGAAATCGAACGTTTTCTGAGTATTATCGAAAAACATGTGAATCGTCTGACAGCGATTTTAGAAGATCTGATTAGCCTTTCAAGAATCGAACAAGATGACGAAAAAAAAGCAATTAAACTCCAGAAAAATCCCATAAAAAATGTACTCCAGACCGCCATTGGCAACTGCCGTGAAAAAGCTGATTTAAAAGACATAACTATTGATCAGGTGTGTGAAGAGAACATTTTAGCCATGATCGATCCCCCCCTTTTAGAACAGGCGATTGTCAACCTATTGGACAACGCCATCAAATACAGCGATGAGGGGAGTTCCGTTCATGTTTCAGCCTTTCAAAAAGATGATTCGATTATTATCAGCGTTCAGGATCATGGGATTGGAATCACAAAAGAGCACTTCCCAAGAATTTTTGAAAGATTTTACCGGGCGGACAAAGCCCGCAGCCGCAAACTTGGGGGCACGGGACTCGGTCTTGCCATTGTAAAACACATCAGCCAAGCGCACGGCGGCTACGCAACTGTCGAAAGCACCCCCGGCAAGGGAAGTACCTTTTCATTGCACCTTCCAGCAGATTAGACCTCATCTCTCAAATATATCAGCAGTCGGGGTGTTTTTCTTATAACGCTTTGCAAATAGCGTAATGAATAATCAGCAGCGAAATCATACACTGTTTGAATACATTAGGGATCGTGGCGAAAGAACAGCGCTTTTACGAATTCATAATGAAAAAATAAAATAATGTTATCCACCTTATCCATTAATTTTTATTTTGATACACTGTTCTTTCGTTACGAGCCCTTATGCATGAGTTTGTACGATGCAGTTGCGGATTATTCATGGAGCGATTGAACTAAAGAAACTTCCCGACCCTTCAGGTAAAGTGAAAGGCCTAAAACCTACAGCACGTCCGTGGTTTGATTTAATGTCACCCACTCCACATCTTTTTGCCACCGTGTATCATTTAACAAAAATTTAACAATAATCTAATTTTTTCTTAACCAGTCTCTATAAATATTATCACAAACTCATTGTAGTTTTTTGCTGGAGAGGAGGTGATGGTATTCAAAAGGTTATAAAGAAAGAGAGTTGAAAAAAATAATTTTGTGAAAAATTTTTAAAATCTAAAAATAGGAGAGACAAACGGATGAAGAAAATATTTTTGATGTTCATTATAATGGGTTTTTTCGTGATTCCTACGGTGAACGGAAATAACCTGGTTTGGGCTGGAGAAACCGATGTTTTGATAGATATACTTGAAAAAAAAGGAATCCTAACCCCCCAGGAAGCCAAAGAGGTTTTGTCTGAAATTCAGATCCAAAAAGACAAAAAGAAAGCCCCGGCCAAGGAGGTCGAAAGCTCAGGGTTCAAGCTCCCAAAATGGGTGGAAAATACCAAGATCAAAGGGGACTTTAGGTTTCGCTACCAGTACCAGGATACCGATGAATCCGGCGTGGAAAGTCGGGATCGATGGCGAATTAGATGGCGGTTCGGTTTTGAAACCGAGGTAAACGAGAGGTGGAAAACCGGGTTTCGGCTTGCTTCCGGCGGTGGTGACCCCAGATCCAGAAATTTGACCCTGACAGACACCTTTGAAACTTCAAATGTCCAGCTTGATCTGGCCTATGCACAATTCGACCCAAACAAGCACTGGAGTCTGGTGGGCGGAAAGTTCAAAAACCCGCTTTGGAACACCAAAGATTTGCTCTGGGATTCAGATATTAATCCCGAAGGAATCGGCGTCAAGTTTTTAGATTATAAAATCAATCAGTTTGAGTTATTTGCCACACCGGGTTTCTACGTCTTGGAAGAATTCTCATCGGATACAAGCGACCCCTGGTTGGGGCTCATTCAGGGGGGTGCTAAAGTGAAGCTTACGGACAGCTTGTATCTCAAATTTGCGGGTGCCTTTTATAGCTTTAAAGACCTCAAAGGGAATAGTTTCGATTATTCCTCCGGCACCAACTCTACAGATGCCGGTGGGAACCTCAAGTATGATTACGACGCCTTTGGGGCAGACGCGGAATTGGGAATTAAGCTTTCGGGTCCCGTGCCCTTTGTGGGTATTTTTGGCCAGTACGTGAACTCCGATGCAAGTAGGAATGACTTGGGGTATCTTGCCGGCTTCAAGCTTGGACATAAAAAGGTCGAAAAATTTGGGCAATGGCAATTGAAGTACAATTACAGGCGTCTTGAACAGGATGCATGGCCGGACTTTCTCCCTGACAGCGATTTCTACGATGGCCAAACCGATGTTCAAGGCAACGAAATCGAATTTACATTTGGGCTGGCCAAAAACGTCACCATTGGTCTTGACTACTATAAGGCCGAACCTATTGATAGAAAACCGTCGATCGAGGAGGATCTCCTCCAAGTGGATCTGGTGCTGAAATACTGATATTTGTTGATCAATATATTTCCGGAGATGAGGGGGCGCTTCAAGCGCACCCCTCCAGTTGCATCAGGGACTTTATTTCAAAGGGGGTGAAAAACAAGCGGCTAACAGAATCCTAACATTACTCTAACAAAAATCTAACAAATAACGCTTAGTATCAATTTATAATAATAGGAGGTAAAGAAGTATGAAAAAAATAAGTTTTGTATTAACCATCGCTTTTTCGATTTTTTGTGTTGCCACATTTGCCGCTGCAGGGAACATCGTAATCAAGGGGTCTACAACTGTTCTGCCCATAGCTCAAAAAGTAGCGGAAGCTTATATGAAAGAAAATCCTGACGTGTCCATCTCTCTTTCCGGCGGTGGATCCGGTAACGGTATTAAGGCAATTATAGACGGTACCACCGATATCGCCGATAGTTCCAGGTTCATCAAAGGTAAAGAAGTAAAACTTGCCGTTGAAAAAGGGGTTTATCCGGTTCCTTTCCGAGTGGCATACGACTGCATCGTGCCTGTGGTACATCCAAGCAATCCCATAAAGGATATTAGCATGGATCAGCTAAAAGCAATCTATAAAGGCGAGGTTAAGAACTGGAAGGACGTCGGTGGCCTAAATAAAAAGATCGTGGTGATATCCCGTGACACTTCTTCAGGAACCTATGAGGTATGGGAGAAGAAGGTCATGAAAAAAGAAAAGGTATTTCCCGGCGCCCTGCTTCAAGCCTCCAACGGCGCCGTGGCTCAAACTGTAGCAAAAAATAAATACGCCATCGGCTATATCGGTCTTGGATATTTGAATAAAGACGTAAAAGCGCTGTCTGTAAACGGTGTGGTTGGATCCGAAGAAACAACTCTGGACGGAACATTCCCCATCAGCCGACCGCTCTTTATGTTTACGCAGGGTTGGCCCACGGGCGATACGGTCAAGTTCATTAACTACGTACTCAACCCCCAAAAGGGTCAAAAGCTGGTTGGAGCGTCAGGCTACGTACCATTGTATTAATTTGAGATAGAAAAAAGTTTAAAACAGTGACGCACAATGTTTTCATTGTGCGTCACTGTCTTCTTAGAAAACAACTCAATTGACAGCTTAGAGATTGGAAACGAGAAGGAAAAATGGCAAACATACGCCAAATTAAAGAAAGATGGATGCATTATCTGTTTTTATTTATTGCGACGGCATCCATTGTTATTCTTTTTATGATCTCCGTATTTCTATTCATGGAGGGCTTACCGATCTTCAAGCAAGTTTCCGTGAAAGATTTCATCTTTGGGGAATTCTGGTATCCCACTTATGATCCACCGGAATTCGGAATATTTCCGCTGATCATCGGATCATTGGTCGTCACTATTTTTTCCGCTATTATCTCCATTCCGTTGGGAGTAATGACTGCTGTTTATTTGGCGGAAATGGCCACGCAGAAAGTCCGGGAGATTGTTAAACCCATTGTGGAACTTCTTGCGGCACTTCCCTCGGTGGTCATCGGTTTTTTCGGAATGATTGTGGTGGCACCGTTTTTACAGGAGGTCTTTGATATCCCGACCGGTTTGAACATTTTCAATGCATCCATGATGCTGGCCTTTATGTCAATTCCCACCATTTGCAGTATTTCAGAGGATGCCATTTTCAGTGTCCCCACCAATCTAAAAGAGGCTTCCTTGGCGCTTGGGGCGACCCATCTGGAAACCATTGCTCGGGTAATACTTCCGGCCTCGATTTCCGGTATAAGCACGGCGGTTATTTTAGGCATGTCCAGGGCAATCGGTGAAACCATGGTCGTGCTGATGGTTGCGGGCGGAGCCGCCATGATACCCTCTTCGATTTTTGACCCGGTACGGCCAATGCCGGCCAGTATTGCTGCTGAAATGGCTGAAGCACCGTTTCGCGGCGATCACTACTATGCGCTATTTGCCACCGGGATTGTGCTTTTTATCTTTACGTTTATATTTAATATCATGGCTGAGCATATCTCCCATAAATACAGGCAGGTTGGGGAGGCGTCGCTTTAGGCGCAGACACTATGCAAACAACAAGAATCAAAGTTATGGACAATTTTTCGCTTTCTCATTTAAAAACAACATCAAAAAAAATCAAACGAATCAAAAGCGAAATTACGAAATCAGCTTCCTCTTCCATAAAAAGGCGTAAATACATTCAGAAAGTCGTGTTTGGCATTTTCCGTGCCGCTGCCTGGATTAATGGTATTGCGCTTGTGATTATACTATATTTCATAATTTCTAATGGATGGAGAGCCATTAACTGGACATTTTTAACCCAGCCGCCCATGGATTCCATGACCAAGGGAGGCATCCTTCCTTGCATTGTGGGTACCATAGGTCTTAGTCTGGGGGCGATTATCTTCGCCTTTCCCATTGGTGTGGCCTCGGCAATCTATTTAAACGAATATGCCCGCCCCGGCCGGTTTCTTAGAATTATTCGCCTGGGGATCAACAACCTTGCAGGGGTTCCTTCCGTGGTTTTTGGTCTCTTTGGCCTGGCATTTTTTGTAATCTACCTGGAATTTGGCGTCAGCCTCCTTTCCGGAGCACTCACTTTGGGTGCAATGACATTGCCCGTTATCATCGGTTCTGCCGAAGAAGCGTTCAAGGCTGTACCGGATACTTACCGTGAAGCTTCCCTGGCTCTTGGAGCTACCAAATTGCAAACAATTTTCCGAGTGGTTCTTCCTGCGGCGTTGCCGGGTATATTGACCGGCGGTATTCTGGGAATCAGCCGTGCGGCGGGTGAAACCGCACCCATAATGTTTACTGCTGCGGTATTTTTTTCACCGCGCCTGCCATCCTCTGTGTTCGATGAAATAATGGCATTGCCATATCATATATATGTTCTGGCCACCGCCGGCACAGAAATTGAAGCCACGCGCCCCCTTCAATACGGCACGGCGCTGGTATTGATTGTACTGGTTCTGGGTTTAAATTTAATCGCTATCATATGGCGCTCCCGACTGAGGAAGCGCATGCAATAAAAGATATGGATATGGAAAAACCGTTGAAAATGGTTTCAAAGCATTTGAATTTTTATTACGGCGACTTTGAAGCGTTACATGACGTCTCACTTGAATTTTACGAAAAACAGGTCACGGCCCTTATCGGTCCCTCCGGTTGTGGCAAAAGCACGTTTTTAAGATGCATGAACCGAATGAACGACCTTATACCGAACAGTCGTGTAGAGGGACAACTGTTACTCGACGGCGCGGATATTTATGCACCTTCGGTTGATGTGGTGTCCTTACGCAACCGAATCGGCATGGTGTTCCAAAAACCGAATCCCTTTCCCAAGACCATTTTTGAAAATATAGCATATGGTCTGAAGGTAAATGGGATCAGGGACAAAAGCCTTATTAAAGATCGTGTAGAAAAAAGCCTTGTTCAGTCAGCGCTCTGGGATGAGGTTAAAGACAGGCTGAACGATTCGGCGCTCGGCCTGTCCGGCGGGCAGCAACAGCGCCTTTGCATTGCCCGGGCTCTTGCTGTAGAGCCTGAAGTCCTGTTAATGGATGAACCCTGTTCAGCGCTGGATCCCGTCGCGACCCAGAAGATTGAAGAGCTTATCCACGGCTTGAAAAAAGCCTTTACCATTATTATCGTTACACATAACATGCAACAAGCGGCCAGAGTTTCAAACGTCACCGCCTTTTTTTACATCGGCAAGCTCATAGAGGTGAATGATACCGATACGTTATTTACACGGCCGCAACTCAAGCAGACGGAAGACTATATTACCGGCCGTTTTGGTTAGAGGTGAATTTTATGCCCAAACATTTCCATAGAGAACTGGAAAAGTTAAAAAAGAGAATCTTAAGTCTGGGAGCCATGGTGGAGGAACGTGTCTACATGGCAACAAAAGCCATCGAAAATAGAGATTCACACCTTGCCGACAAGATCATAAAGTCCGACTACGAAATTGATGAAATGGAAGTTGATGTCGAAGAAGAATGTTTAAAGATTCTGGCTTTGTATCAACCCGTTGCGGTGGATCTTAGATTTATCACTGCAGTGATCAAGATCAATAATGACCTTGAAAGAATCGCTGATGAAGCCGTGAACATCGCCCGGGGGGTAAAATATATCGCAAAGGGTAAAAAACTGCATTTCGATTTTGACTTTTATTCAATGGCTGAAAAGACCGAAGCCATGCTCAAAAAAAGCTTGGACGCCCTCGTAAACCTGGACGTGGATCTCGCTTTCAAGGTATGCATTCTGGATGATGAAGTTGATAAAATCAACGCGGAAGCCCACCGTATCGTGAAGGATGCCATTAAAGATAATCCGGATCATGTAGAATCTTTTATCAATCTGCTTTTAATCTCCCGTCACCTTGAACGTATTGCAGACCATGCAACAAATATTGCCGAAGAAGTCATTTACCTGATAGAGGGCGAAATTGTACGGCATCGGGAAATTTTATAGTTCATCATAAGCTAAATAATTGAGGGGTCGGGGAGTTTTTTCGACTCAATAGCTCCATGAATAATCAGCGACTCCATCATACAAACTCAACCATAAGGGTTCGTAAAGGTAGAACAGAAAATATGGCTTTAAATAAATAGGTTATATGACTACCCGCTTAACGCATTTTAGTTATGAACACAAAATACCGCTGTTCTATCTTAACGATCCCTAATGGTTTCAAACAGTGTATGATTTCGCTGCTGATCATTCATTACGCTATTTTCAAAGATTTATAAGAAAAACACCCTTACTGCTGAAATAATTATGAAGCGTAAGCGCTTTGTACTCACATATCCGCCGAATACTCTGCAAGTATGTGGTCAGGTATATCATCGATGAAACGGGAGGGACGATTCAAGATCATTCCCGAGCCTCTATCATAAACTTGAACCGGATATGTAAAGAACAGATTTTCTTTAGCTCGTGTCGAAGCAACGTACATTAGCCTCAGTTCTTCTTCAAGCTCCTTTTTCCTGTGCAAAGCATGTATGGAAGGAAACCGTCCCTCAAGGGCCCATATAATAAAGACGGAATGCCATTCAAGACCTTTGGCGGAGTGTATTGTTGAAAGAATGAGACGGTCCTCACTCTGATCGTCGGTAAAAAAAGATTCATTGAGACTTGTATTTGGCGGCTCAAGAGCCATATCGGTCAAAAACGGTTCGAGATTTCTGTACCGTTCCATTATGGTTACAAGATGCTCAAGATCTCTTGTACGTTTCGGATGATCATCATATTTTTCTTTTAATATGGGAACATAGTAATTGACAATAGCTTCACCCATTTGGGAAACGGACATGGGTTTTGAATCAATAGTTGAAAAGAGATCTTTTAATCTAGGGATATTTCTTGATCGCCTTGATTTGGGTTTGATTGCAAAAATTCCTGTATATCCTGCTTTTTCAGCCAGGATTGTTTCATAAATATCAATAGCGGTTTTTGGACCGATATTATCTAAAAGGAGAAGTATTCTATACCAGCTTATCCTGTCAAGGGGATTGGAAAGAACTCTGAGATGGGCCAGGACATCCTTAATATGTGCGGATTCCACAAATTTAAAACCACCCACCTTGATGAAGGGAATTCCCTCTCTGGTCAGTTCAATTTCAAGATCAAAGGAATGAAAACTTGCTCTAAAAAGCACTGCGATCTGGTGCAAAGGAATACCCTTACGATAGATCTCTTTAATCTTTTTAACCACAAATAGCGATTGGCTGTTTTCACTCCGGGTATTTACAAGCAACGGTAAGGAACCTCCGGATTTTCGAGTAAAAAGAATTTTTGAATATTTTTGCGTAGCCCGTTCAATAATGACGTTGGTAAGCTTTAATATGGGTTGGACACTGCGATAGTTTTCTTCCAGCCTGATTATTCGAGTGCCGGGAAACACTTCAGGAAACCCCATGATATTTTCAATATTTGCACCCCTGAAAGCATAGATACTTTGTGAATCATCCCCAACAACCATGACATTTTTGTTGATACCGGCAAGAAGATATATGATTTCCGCCTGAATCTTATTGGTATCCTGGTATTCATCAACCATTACATAGTAGTATTTTGAGCAGATTTTGTCACGAACGTCAGAGTGATTTTTCAAAAGCATTTCTAAATAGACCAGAAGGTCGTCATAATCAAAAAAATTATTCTTGGCTTTTTGTTTTCGGTAAGCATTGGAAAGTGCAACCACAGCGTCTATATGAGAAGCAAAATGCGGATAATCATTTAAAACCGCATCTTCAACAGATAGAACTTTGTTCACAGCCCGGCTGAAAATATTGGCCAGAGTTTTTTTTCTGGGGAAAAAACGGTTCTTTGAAAATGGCCCCATTTCTTTTCTCAACATACTGATGAGCTGCTCGGTATCCGTACGGTCTATAATGGAAAAGTCACGATCGAATCCTATTTTGGAAGCATATCTTCGCAGAACCGCATGGGAAAAAGAATGAAAAGTTCCCCCGGAAACCCTTTCACACCTATTGTCAAGCAACTGTGCGGCCCTCTTCAGCATTTCCTGGGATGCTTTGCGCGTAAATGTCAGCAGAAGAATGGAGCCCGGCGATATGCCTTCTTCTACCAGACGTGCAACCCGGTAGGTTAATGTTCTGGTCTTTCCGCTTCCCGCCCCTGCGATGACAAGAAGCGGCCCTTCTTTGAAATTGACGGCTTCCAGTTGGGAAGGATTCAGTGCTTTTTTATAGGGGATGCGAGAATTATTTTTCATTTAGAACATGTAAATAAATGGCTCGGAAATTTTATCCCGTAATAAGCGGGATGAATAAAGCAATTTGTCAGCATTTTGGTTACACTCCATTGAGGTAGCAGTAAAACTGAACATCGAACATCCAACGTTGAACATCGAATAATGATGTCGCTCCGCTCCGCAATTTAATTTCATTTGTTTTTAAAAATCCGATGTGAAACCCTGAATGACTATTTCTTTTTCTTTTCAGCCGTTTTGATACTCGTAACAAAAATCTTAATTAAACGTCTCGGAATTTCTACAACTATATGAAGTCAATAGTCTTTTAATGGCAACCTGTTTGTGCCATCGGAATGGAATACTGGAATACTGGAATGCTGGAATATTGGGGATAAAAGCGGAAAATAAACCATTTAAATTGTAAAAAAACTCCTTTCCTTCAACTTCGTTCAGGACAAGCTCACCCATCATTCCATCATTCCATTATTCCAATTGGGGCGAAGCCCCTAAGTTCGAAAACTTTGGCAAATCATAAATATTTGGTAACCCTTATATAGTGTTGTTGATATCGTCTTTCATAAAAATCCTGAAGCCCGGCGATTTCTAAACCCTAATCTATTGAGAACTTACAATTTTTCAAGCACCGAGTTTGGCGAAGATACAAGGCGGGTCTGAGGCATGAGGGGTTGATCGATTTATTGTAAGTTGTGTTCAAAAATGACTAAAATGTTAATTCTATAATTCCGTGCCCAATGGCATATCTTACCAGATCTGCGGTTTTTTTCATCTTAAGTTTTCTTAAAATGTTGGCACGATGATTTTCCACGGTTCGAACACTGATGAAAAGCAGATCGGCAATTTCTTTATTTAATTTTCCTTCAGCGATCAGCTTTAAAACTTCCTTTTCTCGTTTGGTCAGAGATTCCATGGAACGTTTTCCGTCGACTTTAAATATACTTGAGAGATCCTCCGCCAACTCTCCGGTAAGGAGATGTGTCACGTAAACATCACCTTTTCGTATGGTTTCTATGGCCGAAAAAAGCTCTATGTCAGAATCTTCCTTCACCAGATAGCCTTGAGCGCCCGCAGAAATGGCATGATAAAGATATTCCTTTTTCTTGTGCATGGTCAGTATCAATACTTTCAAATGCGGATGGTGTTTCCTGATTTCACGGGCAGCCTCAATGCCGCCTGTATCAGGCATTGAAATGTCGAGTATGACCAGATCCGGCTTCAAATCATTTAATCGTTCAAGGAGTTCTGAACCATCGTTGGCCTCTCCAACCACTTCCAGCCCGGGTTCTTCTTGGATCAGCCGTTTCATTCCCTGCCGAAAAATGACATGATCGTCAGCCAGTACAATGCGATAAGCTTGCATGATTGTTTCTCTCCATTTTTAAACCGGGATCTTCAAGGTGATTCTGGCGCCTTCCCCAGGACGGCTCCGGATGTCAAGGTTTGCGCCTATCATATTTGCACGTTCGTTCATGGCAGTCAAACCCATGCCTCTTTCAGCGATATTCCCGGTCATGGCTTCATTTACATCAAACCCTTTGCCGTTGTCTTCAATAAAAAAAACAACACTGCTGTTTTCTTTTTTCACAACAAAAGCAACATGGTCGGCAAGGGCGTGTTTGCCGATGTTGGTTAAGGCCTCCTGAAAAATCCTGTATAAGTTTGTTTGTATCTCCTGGGCAAACAGCCGATCAATGTCTATTATTTCAACCGATGTCTGAACAGAATGCTGTCTGCTAAAGTTTTCTATCAGCCATTCAAAGGCGGCCGAAAGTCCAAGGTCTTCCAAAATAGATGGGCTCAAGTCTCTGGAAAGACGCCGCACATTATCTATGATCCGGTCTATATACCGGCTGGTGTCATCACACTCTTCTTGCAGTGATGACTGACCCTGCGGTAATTTTCTTTGAATAGATCTGAGCCGGTGTTTCAAGAGCGCCAACGCCTGCCCCATCTCATCGTGCAGCCCTTTTGAAACTCTTTTGCGTTCCTGTTCTTGAGATTTAATGAGTTGGGATGATAGAAACCGAAGCCTTTTTTCGGATTCTTTGAGGGCATCTCTCCTTATTTTTAAGGATTCAGACATTTTATTAAAAGCCATTGCGAGTTGCCCGATTTCATCGTCTGTGTCGACAGGAACCTTATCAGCATGACCTCCCGATTCAAGGGATTTTACACCTTCCGTCAGCCTGTTAAGTGGTTTTGTAATTCCTTTTACCACGAAATAAGTAACCCCGGAACCCATCATTAAAAAGAGAATCCCCATTAGAATGCTTTTAAGCAAGAGATCAATCTGCTGTCTGCTCAGTATCTCTTTGTCCAGCGTTATTCTTACAAATCCCATGATAGGACCCCTTTTCCGGACCGGTCCTCGTTCAAAAAACAGAGACTCCTCTTTAAAATAACCTGAATCCGAAATTACCGGCGACCAGAATTCTAAAATACCGCCACCATCAATGTAAAAAGGCGATTTGTTCGCCTTGATTTTTTCAAGCGCCTTTTTGCTAAGCCCTCCATCTTTGTTAAATAATTTACTATCTCTGTTTACGCCATGCCTTTCCTGTCTATTTAATAATACCCCTTCCGAATTAAATATTGAAACTTCCAATACCCCTTCTTGTACAATAATACCTTCAACCGGGTCTTTAAGAAGTGCTTCGTTTTCTGAAAATACACCAATTCTGGAGTTATAGGCAAGGATTCCCGCAAGTAATTTTCCATTCTTGATCAGGGTGTCGGTCAGGGATCTGTACTGGTGATGAACATAAAAAGCAGTAAAAGAAAACGAAATAATAAATATCAAAATTGTAAATGCGACAAAGACCTTAACAGCGAATTTTTTTTTAATGACTTTCGTGAAATTCAAATTCAGTTTCTTTTCCCGGTTAACGATCAGTTAATTGCCAGAGCTTTCCTGAAAATCTTTTTATTAATAGAATTCATTGCGATCGACAGATGAATACCCAACTTTTTTGCTATCATCAAATTCGTTGAGACAACGGCCTTTCTTGCATAGGCCTGGTGAAGATCTTTGGCATCCTTGCCTGCTCGTATCGCTGCGGCCATCTCTCCTGCCTGACGCCCCATATCAAAGGCGTCTATATCCATCGACATAAACGCCCCCATCTGCACATACTTGGCTGAAAATGTAAAAAGCGGTATTTTATTTTCAAGGGATAAGAGCAGCAGACATTCAACGGTCTCGGGTGTAATCACGGTTATATCAGGCAGCATCCAGAAAACATCAATTTTGTCTTTCATGTCGAAGATTAGTGTCGGGGCATCCTTTGGGTTGTGAATTTCTTTAGCAATCAGCCTCACCCCAATTTTTGGGGCAAAGTCCTGTGCCCTTTTAACGAGATGGCCGGTCCTGTTCGGGTCGTATAAAAGACCAATCGTATGTGTGCCGGGTAGAGCATCCAAAAGTGCCGTTAACTGTTTCTCCTGAGGTATATTCATGCTGACACCGGTGATATTCTTTTCGCCGGAGAGTATGGATCGAGGATTCGGTACCATGAGATAAACGACAGGTATGTCTTCAATCGGTTTTACCATAGAAAGGGCATCGACTCCGACTGCAAGAATCATGGCAGGCCGGATCTCATTGATCTTCCTGACAACATCTGCACCTTCTAATTCGGAGACAACCAGCCTTTGAATCCTGGAATGACAAACACTCTTAAAACCTTTAAGCGCCTCTTCGTATGGTTTAATCCTGATGCTCTGGACAACAAGGATTTCCTGGCCGGCCTGGGACGGCCGGTAACAAAAAATTACCATAAGAAATATAATCAAAAGTATTTTTTTCACGACACCTCCATTTTCTGAATTTTAGAGAACTGGCAATGGTTCGACCACAAAGGCACTAACACACCAAGATTATAATATAATTCTGTTAATGCCATTTTTAAAAACCAGAAGTTAGGTCCCCGAAATCCAAAATATATTTCATTCCGGATCCTGCTGCTCTCAGTCGATTGTAAAGCAATTATAGTTTTCAAACAATATAATTTCAACCCTGACGCAAAAATCCATAATCTTCAACAGGCGATATCGGCTTTAATCGCATATCGGATAAGTAACATAATAACTTGAATAAAAACAAAAAAATGATATATATCCATAAACTTGTTTTCATAGATTTCTTCCTATTAGACCCTAATTGAGCGAAAGTCGAGGATGCCCCATATCCGAGGCATCAAGGGCGAAGCCGTAGTCATCTACTGCGAGCCCTTGATAACAAAGGAGATAAGGTGTCATCGGCTTTCCCGAAGGGTAAACAAAATCGATATAAAATAACAGAATTCATATCTCACTGATTGAAGAGATATTAAAACGTATTCAAATTATCGAAAGACTCATTAAAACAGAAAGATAATGATCGTTTTCGGTTTTGTTTACGCTCAATTAGGGTTAGACTTTTTCAATACTAAAAGATTAGTTTTATGGATCGTGCTTTAATCAAAACATGTGTCTTTTTTCTCGCTTGTGTTGTGGCCTTTGCAGCCTTATGCCCCAGCGCGGCCGGCCAATCAAAAACAGAGATGAAGATTCTGCGCATGTATTACAGGGAAAAAGACCTTGTTGTTTCCGCTACGCGCCACCCCAAATCGATTTCTTACATTGCCGAGAATATGGCAATTGTGACTGCCAAAGAGATTGAGGCCATGAATGCCCATACGGTTGCGGAAATTCTTAACAGGGTACCGGGCCTGTTTGTCAATTTTAACCAGGATTTCGGGGCTGCTTCCCTGCTGAGTATTCAGGGCTCGGAAGAGCGGCATGTCCTGGTGCTGGTGGATGGTGTTCCCTGGAATTTTCTGGCAAGCGGAGCGGCCGAGACCCATTCGATCCCGGTGGCAATCATCGAGCGGATCGAGATCATCAAGGGGCCGGCTTCGTCAGCCTGGGGCTCGTCCCTGGGCGGGGTGATCAATATCATCACCAGGCAGCCCGAAAATAACAAAAGCCCTACAGGTTCCATAAGGGCCTCTTACGGCGAAAGCAACACCCGGGATTACAGGGCACAGCTTTCCGGAAGGACCGGGTCCTTGGGGTATTATCTGTTTGCCGGCCGCCAGGATTCCGACGGCCTGACCGGCTCAAGATATTTTGAAAATAACAGCCTTTATTCAAAATTTAAGATCCCCGTTTCAAAAGATGTGAATGCGGGCTTGACCATGGGATACAGTGAGCCCCGTATAAAGATTGGAAATTTTTCCAGCGAAGATATCACGCAAACAGGGGATAGCCGCACCTTTTTTAGCACCGCTTCCCTTGATGCATCCCTTGCCAGGGACCTTAACGTAAACATATCCTTGCATCATTTCAAACAAAAATCGATTCTGGAAAACAGAGCCCTGGGGCTGGGCGTTAAGGGCTATCAGGGGGAACCTTACTTAGACACCATTTACGACGAAAAGACCACCGGAGGCGGCGGTAAGCTTGTCTGGGAAAAGGGCCGGCACACGATCGTGCTGGGGGCGGACTTTGACCGGGGCAGCCTTGACCAGACCCTTTATGCGGGCTCGTTTCTGCAATCAATGGGTGTTCCGGAAACATCCTGCACCCATCCTGCAATGGAGACATGGGCTGTATTTGCCAATGACACCCTTGTCATCAACCGATGGTCCGTCACCCCCGGCATCCGCTATGACCGCAACAGCATTACCGGATCATTTCTGAGCCCCAGCCTGGGGGTTACCTTTCAGCTAGGCGAAGATTCAATTTTAAGGGCCTCGGCAGCCAGGGGCTTTACCACACCACCGCTAACATCCACTTCAGGCGGCGGCTTGTTTCTTGATCCCAATCCATCCCTTAAGCCGGAAAAGGTCTGGTCCTTTCAGGCCGGCGCGGAAACCAGCGCTGCCAGGTATCTCTGGTTAAAAGCCACTTGTTTTCGCCATGAACTTAAAAATGCCCTGTCAAGAGATTTGTATGGGGCCGGTGCCCCCACCTTTAATGATCTGTACAAAAATCAAGGAAAAATCAGGCGCCAGGGTTTTGAAATTGAGGCTGAAACCATACCCTTTTATAATGTTACCCTCCTGGGAGGGGCCGCCTATGTCCGCATAAAACCTTCTGATGAATCAGACACCAACGAAAAATACACCTATAATATCGGCGTCAGGTATGATGATAAAAAGTCCTTCCAGGCCCAGTTGTTCGGGCATTATATCTGGTGGGATCTGGAGAAATTTTATCAGGCAAGCTACGATGATTTTATCTGGGACCTTCATCTTACAAAAAGAATTTATGCTAAAGCAAAAAACACCATGGAAATCTTTGTTGCGGCCCGCAATATTTTTAACGGCGACCAGTATACCTTGGGAGACAGCATGAACCCCGGGCGCTGGATAGAAATCGGAATCCGGATGAATCTCTAAATAAAATCGCTTCGCGATTTTATTTAACGTTCCGCTTAAAGCAGGACTTAACAAATGGAACTTCCTATATAATCAAGTTTGATTAAAACTTGTGTGGGTAGTTTTACCTATATAAAATTAGGAGGTTATACGGATTGACAATCGAGGCGATTTCATAAAAAGTATTTAATTAAACTTTTACCTTGTTTTTGACATAAAAACCATTTCAAAAAAGGAGGCTATTGTGAAAAAAGAGAAAAAACAAGAAAAAAAGGAAATCATAGTCCTCGATGCGGGCATTAATACGGAAATCATTATCTATGGGGGAGTTTGTTGCTGTGGTCCACTCATGCCCATTAGAGGATAGTCGCAAGAAAAAAGGGGGATTTATCTCCCTCTTTTCTTTTTTAAAACCAAAAATTCTATGATTTCTTTATGCAGCTTTCCCACTACCTTAAAATTTACCCTTACCAGGAACAGCCCGACCATCTCCTTCTGTTTTCCACCAAGCAGGCATCCAAAGTCCTGCTTGCCAAAGAGACCTTTCAATCCATAGAAAACGGCACGCTTTCCCCGTCGGATGAGGCCCTGTTATCAAGGCTGGGCATGATCGTTCCGGACAGGGAAGCGGAAAAGCGCTCCATCCGCGGTCTTATCGAGAAACTTAATAAAAAAAACCCCGGCTTGAGCATAACCGTTGTCCTCAACCTGGACTGCAATTTTGCCTGTGTTTATTGTTTTGAAGGCGACATAAAGGGCAAGCTCTACATGTCGGATCAAACAGCGGAACACCTAATAGACTTTATCAAAGAAAAATTTTCAAAGCATAAAAAGAGCCTCGTCATAGATTTTTACGGGGGCGAACCCCTCTTGAGCACCGGGCTCATCAAGTCTATTTCTTTGCCCTTAAAATCTTTTGTTGAAAGCAGGGGCGCTGCTTACAGTTTTACCCTGGTCACCAATGGTTCTCTGTTTAAAAGGCGCACAGCAGCGGAACTCGCTTCACTCGGCCTTAAAAGTGTGAAGATTACCCTGGACGGCCCGGCTGAAATACATAACCGATACCGGCCGTTTAAATCGGGTGCCGGCAGCTTTGATACCATCATCGCTAATATCAAGGATACCTGGGACCTTGTAAAAATAAGCATCGGCGGAAATTTCGACCTAAATAACTATGAAAAATTCGTGCTGCTCTTAGATTATCTGGAAGTTCTGGGCCTTGGTCCTGACAAGATTTTTGCCGTAAAGTTCGACCCTGTGATGAAACCTCCCCAGGGAGATACCTCGACGGCCTGTTACAAAGACGGCTGCATGTCCATCAATGAGCCCTGGCTGATAGGGGCCGAGAGATTATTGAGAAAAGAGATATTAAAGCGGGGCTATTACACACCAAAGATAATGCCAATGTCCTGCATGATAGAGGCCACAGACAGTTATGTGGTGAACTTCGACGGTGTGATTTACAAATGTCCGGCTTTTATCGGTAAAAAGGGCTTTGCAGTGGGGAATCTTCAAACAGGCGTAACAGATTATGCCGATATCTACAAATTAGATACCTGGAAAAACCAGGACTGTGCCGGGTGCGAATACCTGCCGCTTTGTTTCGGGGGATGCCGGTATATGACTTTTGTAAGGGATGGAAATATTGATAAGCCGGATTGTAAAAAAGCCTATTTTGATGCTTCCCTGGAAGAATTAATTAAACAGGACATTAAATTTAGGTCCACATAGATATTACTAAGGAGTTCAAAGTTCTTCCTATCCCCATGAATTTTAAAGAAATATTCTCAGCGAAGCGCATTTCGCTGGGGTAGCTCCCCGTGAAAGTACCGGGACAGGCCGGAAGATGGTACCGGGGCCTGCCCCGTAGCTCCGGAAGATGGTACTGGGGCCTGCCCCGTAGCTCCGGAAGATGGTACTGGGGTGAAATTTTTACCCCATGGAATCTGAAGTACATTTTACGGGGACTTGTTACGCAGACTCCCTATCGAGGATTTCACCGGGGAACCACAATCCCACTCCTCCATTCGACGACAATACCTAATTTTTACAGTAATTTTATAGGTAAAAATTGGTCTTGATTTTTCAGGCCTAATATTGTATCCTTTTCATTAAATTTACAAGAATATTTTTTTATCCAATTAACCCTACAACGTTACTTAGTAACCTTTATGCTTGATTAAATATGAATGATTTGCCATACTGTATCACAACCCTACAAAATAGGAGGCAAATCATGTTACCCATTATACGATGCGACGAGCA
>Ga0315543_1000801_pt1 | contig 36698 bp, 50 predicted proteins | sample SalMarSW160210MG_2_FD_203098 | JGI IMG/M metagenome (GOLD analysis project Ga0315543, IMG submission 203098) | Salt marsh sediment microbial communities from the Plum Island Ecosystem LTER, Massachusetts, United States - Salt Marsh Sediment SW1601-210 ...
CGTTTCCTGGCTGCGGTATTCTGCATTTGTGATGGCTCCTCCTACTTTAGATTTGGCATTTGTGCTTACACCATTCTACTGTAGCCGGAGCCATCTCCATAGTTATTCCATATACTAAAATGACGGATTGTTGGATTAACAAAACCCATTCACCCATTTTTAACTGCTGTTACAACAACCCTGCCCCATATTCCCTCAGCCTTGACGCCATGCCCTTCCCATTTCCCACCAACCTATTGAGTTCAGCCCAGAAGCCATTGCTGTGGTCTTTCACCCTAGTATGAACAAGCTCATGCAGAATCACGTAGTCCATCAATTCGTCGGGTAATTTGATGAGTTTCATATTAAGGCTGATGTTATTTTTATGAGAGCAACTGCCCCATCTCGTCTTCTGATTCCGAATGAATACCCTGTTGTAAGTAAGTCCATGTTTCCCTGCCAGGTATCTGAGCCTTCTGATTAGCTTCCGTTTTGCTTTCATCCTATCAATATGAACAGAAGCATCTGAGATAATCCTGTTTTCTTCTTCATATTGCTTCATCCGGTACAGGTGCCTTTGTATCCAATCCGTCTTGGCATTGACGAATTCCTCGGCTTTCTTGAAGGACAATCCTTTAGGAACAGCAACATGAACTCCTTTGAATGGTTTCACGGAGATGTTCACGTGTTTGGCCCGCCTACTGCGTTCAAACAGAACCGTCCCTACACCACGAATCTCAACGGTGCTGGAATTTGCCATCAGAAGTGCTTCTCCACGTATTTCATAGCTTCCTGTGTGAATTTTGAGTAATCATCTGGATTCAGGTCAACCTCCGGGTGCTCCCGGGTATATTTCGCCAACTCAAGAATAATGTCCCTCTTAATGGTGGCATGAATACTCGGCTGTGTCTGCCACCCCGTAAAGGTGTTTTCAATAACAGCGTTCTTTAGTAGGGATGCCAGTTCGCCTGGTTTATGGCATGACGGAACCTTCTCATTGACCAGCTGACGCATAGCCATCTCGCCCTTGGAAAGACCCATCGCCTGTTCTTCCTTGATAGCCTCATTCAGATTGCCCGTGAGTTTAGTTAGTAGTTCTAAAGTGTCCTGCATCTCTTGGTCTTTCTGGGCAACAATAGCCTCCAAGTGGTCCATGAGGGTCTGATAAATTGGCAGATTTCCAAGCCTTATTATAAGGAGTGCCCGTAGGCGCTTTTCTAGCAGTAATTCTCGTTGCTCCCTGTCCGGCGGCAACTCATCGATTCTCCGTAAGTAGTTGTCGTCCACCACGAAGACGGGGGCAGTCTGGTTTATCTTGCTGATGTCAACGTGTTCCTGGATGAGCCTCCGGGTATTGGCCAAATAATCTCTGACGTCGGGTTTTTTGTTCCCATTCATCTGACGAAGAGCTACCACAAGTTCCGTTGCCCATTTGTAATCCTGATGATAATCCAGCAAGAACGGGGCTGGTGCAATGGTCTCATAGGTCACTTGCAGTTTCTTATAAACATCATTGACTCTGGATTCGAGTTTGTTAGTCTCAATATGTTTCAGACATTGCCAGAGATTCGCAATGTTAACCCCGACAAAGATATTCTTGAATTCATCTATCAGGTCTGGGAGTTGACGCTTCAATTCATCAAAGTCTATCAAGCAGCTTTCAATTTCATTCTCATTGAAGTTCAGGGCCTTATCCAGATGCTTCAATATGCCGCAATAGTCAATGACAATCCCGCATTGCTTGTCCTTGTATGGCCGATTGGTTCGGGCGATAGCTTGCAGGAGAGTGTGGTCTCTCACGGGTCGGTCGAGATACATCACCTGCTCCACCGGGGCATCAAACCCAGTGAGCAGCATGCTCTGAACCAAAAGGATTTTCAGTGGGTGCTCTGAGTTCTTGAAATGGCTGATAACTTCCTTCTGCTTCTCCGATGAATAGTGATATTTTCGCAGTTCGTCATCATCATTCTGTGCTCCGGTGTAAATGATGTCTGAAACATCAGTCCCAAGCAATTCATCCAGATGGTTCTTGATTTTCACACATGCCCGGCGTGTGAAGCATACCACCTGTGCTTTATAGTTATTGGGAGCTACGTGCTCCGGGAAGTGGATGGCAATATCTTCAGCTATGGAACGCAGCCGCTCCGGCTTCATCATGAAGGCAGCAGGAGTACCCGCCTTGGTTTTCAATTCGTCGAGGGTTTCATCATCCAGATATGGATACTCATCCTCGATGATTTTATCCATGTCTGCATCGGGCGGATGCCATTTCGTGTTCCGCAGTTGGTAATGAACCGGAACCGTGGCTCTGTCCTCTATCGACTGCCGGATGTTGTAGAGGTCAAGATACCGCTCAATCTGCCCATCGGGTCGCATCCCGAAGTTGCGGTGGGTATTGTGGTCACTCCTGTCAATAGGTGTGCCAGTGAAGCCAATAAAGCACGCATTCTTCAATACCCCCCGCATTTCAATGGCGTTAAGTCCTTCCTGACTGCGGTGGGCCTCATCAACCAGGACGATTATGTTTCCCCTTTCCACCAGGATGTCCTGCAACTCACTGAATTTGAAAACAGTGCTGATGATGACTTCCCGGCGGTCATGCTTCAGCTTGTCTCGCAAATCCCGGATCGAATTAGCTCTGACAGTGTTGGGCAGTTTAGACGATATAAAGGTGCCGGTTATCTGGTTATCCAAGTCCTTGCGGTCGACAACAATAAGCACGGTAGGATTATTCAATGCCGGATGCTTGCGTAGCTTCCAGGCGGTGAAGAGCATGGTGAGCGATTTCCCGCTGCCCTGTGTGTGCCAGACAAGACCCGTCCTCATTCCATCGCTTAAGACCCGGTTCACAATCTTGTTGGTGGCCCGGAATTGCTGGTAACGGGCAATCTTCTTGATAGTTACATTTTCGGCGGTCTCAAAGACGATGAAATTCTGAATCAGGTCAATATATGCCTGATGGTTAAAGAGCCCATACACCGCTCTATCGATATAAGGATTGTATTCCTGCCCGGTTTCCATTTCTGAAAACTCGCTCTGGGATTCGTCGAAACCAGCTGGTAGGCCTTTATCATCCTTCCACTCAAAGAAATATCCCGCCGAGGAACCTGTTGCCCCATACTTCAGGATATGACCATCCGTGGCTACGTTGAAGCAGTTAGATATAAACAGTTTGGGGCTGTGGTTCTGATAGCGTTCCAACTGCTTGATGCCTTCCTGATAGGTGGACTCCTCGGTGGAGAGCACCTTGCATTCTATAACTGTAGTAGGAATACCATTGACGAACAGCACAATGTCCGGCTTGATGTGCTTTTCATCCTCGATTATGCCGTGGGTAATGGACTGCTTGAACTGGTTGGTGACGGTAAAGCGGTTATTTTTGAGATTCCCGGTATCGATGAGGTTGATAGTCACGGCATTTTCAGACTGGCTAAACTTAAAAGACTGTTCTCCCTTGAGCCATTTGCTGAACTCCTCGTTGCTGTCTATGCGTTGGAGCTTATGAATGATGGCATCGGCATGTTCTTCGGTGATACCCTTGTGGCCGTTCAGCTTGACGATGGCTTCCTTGAGGTAGGAAAGGATGAAGGGGTTATCGTAGGAATCACGGAGCCCCTCCAGTTCAGCCGAGGGGATATACCTCCAGCCCAACTTTTGGTGAAGGGTCTTGACCAGCGGGATTTCAACCTGCTTCAGTTCTGAATACATCAGACTTTCACTCTGACTTTTCCGGTTAACAACACCTGCATTAAGCCTTTTTTAAGCTGCCCTAATTCTGATTTATAAGTCTGCTCTGCTTTGATTTTAATATCGAATCCTGAAATGATTCCAGCAATCTTATTCTGCTCGGAGACTGAGGGAAGCGGGACACATAAAGTCTTAAGGTTTTTGGAATAGATATGAAATATTGATAAACCTTGCCCAATCCTACTTTTCGCCTTCAACACTTCACCACAACTCATACAGTATGATAAAAAGACTGAATTAAGTTGACGCTCTATTTGGGGCCTGAAAACAATTAAATCACCACCCGCATAAGCTTCTTCTGTAATCGTATAAGCTACACATTTTCCTATATCTTCTTGGGTTTCACCTGTTCCAGCAAACAATATATCCCCTTCGTATATCCTCCTACTATGCTCTGCGGTATCTCTACTAATGAATGCTGAAAAATGGGTTACAACATTATCACTTTCATATTGAACATAAATATCACCATACCTGATGCAAGGAAGACCATTTTCAACAATCTCACTTGCTGCAATAGATGTTCCCTTAAAAAAATCTCCTAAACTTCCAAGTGGTTTTAATTCCCACTCCTCTGGTATCCGCCCAATCTTAGTTTCCTTGAAACGGGTATGTCCAACCCCCTCGGTAAAGAGCTTCCGCATCAAGCCCTTCTTCAGCTGCTGGGTCTCCTGAATAATGGCATCTGTCTTTTCAATAGCCTCATCAACGGTAGAGAGGATTTCAGCGATTTTGCGCTGTTCGGGAAGGGGTGGGAGGGGAATAAAATGCATATCAATATTCCCTCTATTTACAGCAAGAAATGTGCTACCCTGTTGGAATCTGAGTAGTCTAGGCATCGAACTTATTAACATGTAGTATAGGAAATTCAAGGTCACTCTAGATTTTGGTGTTATTGCGCAAAGGCCTCGTCCTATGCAACATTCTGTATCTGCAAAATTGATTTCACCAACCGGTGCCCGCACTGACATTAAGATATCATTACGTCGTGCGATTTTAGTTGGATTTGTTGTCCATGAGCTTATTCTGGGATACTTATATCCGAAATCTGCATTACCCTGAAAGAACGGGATACCTTTCCCTTCAACATTACAATCAAACGAACTAGGTGATTGACCAGCATTTACTACGGCAACATCGTTTATTTGACACAAATCCCATTCCTCCGGTATCCGCCCAATCGTTGTATCTTTAAATCTTGTTTCCATCAATATCCCAGCTCTTTAAGAAATCCATCCAGTTTATCTTGGATACCAGTTCTCTCTGATTGCAGGGTCCTGAGGTTGGTAATAACTTCAGGGACATCCACAGGCTCTTCTGGCTCAGTGGTATCCACATAACGGCTGATATTCAGGTTGTAGTCATTCTCCTCAATCTCATCCATTCCGGCAACAGTGCAGTAACGTTCAACCGTATTAAATGAGTCAAATGTATTTGCTGTTTTTTCAATGTCTTCCTGCCGTAAAAAGTTCTGGGCTTTGCCCTCCAGGTAATCCTTGCTGGCATCAATAAACAGGACTTTCCCCTTTCGCTCTTCGGGCTTGTTGTCATTGAACAACACCAAGCACCCCGGAGAGCTGGTGTTATAGAACAGGCCTGAAGTTAGGCCAATTACCGCTTCAATCAGGTCTCTCATAAGGAATCCCTTCCTTATTCTCTCCTCAGAATTCCCCCGGAAGAGAACGCCGTTGTCCATTACGATACCCATCCGCCCTTTCGGTCTTAGGCTGGAATACATCAGTTGCAACCATGCCCAGTCGCCAGCTCCTTTGGGAGGCAAACCAAACGTAAATCGGTTGTAGGAGTCTCCGTTCCTCCACTTCTCATGGTGCCAATTTGGGTAGTTCCATGGCGGATTAGCCAATACAATATCGAACTGCTTAAGCTTGCCATTTTCCAAGTGTCTGGGGGCATCAAAGGTATCCTCACGCTCAATGTGCGCATCCTCATATCCGTGAAGTACCATGTTCATCTTGGCAATCACGTAGGTGTTATAATTCTTCTCTTGGCCGTACATGAATAATTTGCTGGGATTACCCCCATGACTTACGAGGTATTTAGCCGCTTGAATCAGCATGCCACCAGAGCCGCAGCAGGGGTCATAGATGCTTTCAAGTTCGTGGGGCTTAAGCATCATCACCAGCAATTTGGTTACCATTGATGGTGTATAGAACTCACCACCCTTTTTCCCAGCATCATCGGCAAACTGCTCAATCAGGTACTCATACGCCTGCCCCAGCATATCGCCGGAGACGTTGTTGTTGCCGAGTTTATGCCTGCTAAAATGCTGTACCAAATTTGATAATGCTGCGTCATTAAGTTTAGTCCTATCGGCAAAGTCTATACGGTCCAAGATACCATCCAGCCTGGGTGAGTTAGCCAAGGTCACCTGGGAGAAGGCATGGTTAATCTTCTCCCCGATGTTTACAGAAACGTTCAGTATGTCTTTCCAAGCACAGCCATCAGGTCGGAAAAAGTGAGTGTGCATATCAGGATTGCCGGCTAGTTCAGGCCCCACTGTTTTAAGAAGCTTCTCGAAATCCTCATCGTAGACATCACTCAGCCGTTTAAAGAAAAGCATGCCGAGAATGTAGTTCTTGAAGTCAGCGGCATCAATGCTGCCTCTGAGGATATTTGCAGATTCCCAGAGGTAGGACTTGAGTTCTTGGAGACTGAGTTCTTCAGACATAGCACCCCCTTTTGTTTGGCTGGTTACATTGGCCTGTGAGAGTGCCTTATTATATATCTCCTCACACAAGGTATCAACCATTTAAAGGCAAACCAGATATCAGTAAGAGTCCCAGGTCGTAAGAACTGACGCGTAGTATGAACTATTCTCGGACTGCACAAAATAGCGAAAAGTTCAATTCCTATCCGCCGTGAACAACCATTGACGCAAAAGAGAATATCTGCTAACATACGGCCAGGGTCTAATTGCAACTAGTTGCAATTACTTTTATTTGTAAGTCGCCTGCTGTAAAGCTGGTTTTTATTGAGGGCTTGATGCAACAAGTTAGAAATGCTTCTCCCTGAAATAAACCAGACAAGAAGGAGAGAACGTGAGTAATGCGAATGTTGACGATCCACGGCAAGACATAGAAGAAGCCATAGCCATGGGAGACTTGTCCAAGCTGCTCACATTGACCGGAATGCTCCACGGTCATTTTTGTCCATTTTCGGCCATGGGGGTTAAGGCAGCGGTACGAGCTGTAAAGGAACTGGGCGTCAAGTCTACAGGTATGGAAGAAGTAGTTGCCATTGTAGAGACGAACAACTGCTTTAGCGATGGCGTTCAGTTTGTCACCGGCTGTAGTTTTGGTAACAATGCCCTTATTTATCGAGATTACGGGAAGACAGCGTTTACCTTAGCCCGAAGGAGTGGAGATGCGGTGAGAATATCAGTAAGGGCTGACCGGGTGATGGAGAAGCGTACTCCTGAGGCTACGCAGCTATTTGAAAGGGTGGTCGTAGAGCGTAGCGGTACTAAGGCCGACCGGGAACGGCTAAGCGAACTGTGGAAAGAGCTATCTTTCAGGATTCTGGATATTCCCGATGAGGAGGTTTTTGATGTTAGAAGGATGACCATCAAAGTTCCAGCTTATGCTCGGATTTTCGCCAACGTGAAGTGCTCCGTGTGCGGCGAAAATGTTATGGAGCCACGAGCCCGTATGAAAGACGGTAAGCCCGTCTGTATCCCGTGTGCGGGTCACGAATATTACCAGCTGGCCGGTGACGGCATATCGATAATAGGAGGAGGCTGATGAGTAACAAAGTGCTGAACTTGGTAGCAAAATTACTTATCCCTGCCGTAATAGTTTCGCTACTCATTCTCCCATCATGCACTGCCGGGGCGCCAGAAATTAGTTCATACACCATTGCCGATAGCGCAGGGGACTGGGGTTATCCTTCTCCCTATCTCTATTACGCCCGGGGTCCTGGATATACCCGGATGAGTTTTATCTTTGAAACCCTCGTCTGGAAAGACGCCTCTGGTTTTATTCCACAGCTAGCCAAGGAATGGGACTACGTTGCAGAAGAAAATGCCTATATATTCAAGTTGCGCAGCGATGTTACCTGGCATGATGGCGAAAAATTCACTGCCGAGGATGTCGTTTTCACCATTGATTACGTGAAGGCCCACCCTAATCCCTTTGTCACATTGATAGGTCCCAGTGGGGTGACTAGGGCTGAGGCGATTGGCGATTACACCGTGAAACTCTATCTGGAACAAACCTACGCCCCCTTTTTGAATGATGTAGCGGGAACCCTGCCTATCATTCCCAAGCATATTTGGGAAGTAGTGGAGGAGCCGATGAGCCTTACCGGCCCGGAGGCTGTCATTGGAACCGGGCCTTATACGCTGGCGGACTACAGCAAAGAGCACGGCACCTATCTGTACAAAGCCTATGCTGATTACTATCTTGGCAAACCTTTGGTGGACGAAATTAAGTTCGTCAAAATAAGCGCCGAGATGATTCCGGCGGCACTGAAGGAAGGCTCAGTGAGTGCCGGTGACATACCTCCTGAGGTTGTCTCTGAAATGGAGAAGGCCGGGTTTACTGTAATCACGGCACCGGTGGCCTGGAATGCCAAGCTGACTATAAATCATCAGAAAGAGCCTTTGTCCTCTAAACAGTTCCGTCAAGCGCTGGCATATGCCATAGACCGGGAAGCCCTGGTCCAGATTACCCAGAGAGGCCACGGCATAGCCGGTAGTCCGGGGATAATGCCTCCCACCAGTGACTGGTACAATCCAGACACCCCCCAGTACGAATACGACCTAGCCAGGGCTAGGGAGCTGCTGGAAGGGCTTGGCTACGAGCTGAAGGATGGCTATTTTATTAAAGGCGGCGAAGAGTTGGAGCTTGAGCTCATAGCTGAGGCTAGTTTTAAGGAGGTCGGTCAATTTATCAAACAGCAACTGGAAGAAGTAGGTATAAAAGTAGACTTCAGAACTATGGAAGCAAAGACGGTTGACGCTAAGGTAGAAGCCTGGGATTTTGACCTCTCGCTTTACGGACATGGTGGTATCTATGAACCGTCTATCCTGAAGAGGGTGATTATGGACGAAGGCTTCAACAGCGCCCGCTACGTATCAAATGAAACACTGAGTCAGCTTCTTGAAGCGCAGCTAAGCGAGATGAATGCCGAAAAAAGAAAGGACCTGGTATTCCAGATTCAGGAGGTTTACGCTGAGGATTTGCCAGCGCTGACCCTTTACTACCCCAAGTGGTACTGGGCTCACGATGGTACGGTGGATCTTTTCTATACTAAGGATGGCCTAGCTAGCGGCATACCCATTCCTTTAAACAGAATGGTTTTTGTGAAGTAGTGGAAGTGAAGTGAGTTGAACTGTAAAGTGCAAGGAGATGATATGCAGGCACAATCAAAAAGTGTAAAAGCGGAGCATTATAAACTCTTAATTTTCAACTGCTATGGCGGGTGTGCAACGGGCGTCGCTGCTTCTAGAGCTTGCATCAGGATATGGGAGGAAAACCCAGATTATGTCAAGATAGGATGCCTCCCCGCCGTAATAGTACCGTGGAAGCTTGAGGAAATTACGGGGAAATCGGAGAAGCGAATCCTAATTGATGCTTGTGGTGTCCAATGCGGTGCCAAGCTAATCGAGAGGGAGGGAATGCCGGTGGACTGTTATATCGAGCTTACCTCGGCACTCGGTGTCAGAAAGGTAAAACAACTACCTTCAAAAGACCTTGAGAGTAAGGTCTACGAAACCATCCAGAAAGAAGTGGACAGTCTTCTGGCGAGAGGAGAAAGAGTAAATGAAAGTGGCAGCGAAAGCACCCAAAGTAAGTAAAGACTCAACTGAGATGCGTCTGAGAGCGGTGGGCGTGGTTAGAAACCAGATAAGCGAGCCAAGTCTGGTTGCTAAGTCTGGCGATTTAGAGTGGCGGCCAAAGGAAGGGCAGCTAGAGTGGCGAACCCGGGTTTCGGAGCTTGTAATCGATAGCAGCCTCGCTGGTATTCTTGATGGTATAGAAGACTTCTCCCATCTTCTGGTTCTTTATTGGGCACATCATGTTCCCCCTGAAGGTCGCTCCATCATCAAGGCTCATCCCATAGGGAGAAAGGAACTACCGCTGGTAGGTATTTTCGCTACCTGCAGCCCGGCACGGCCTAATACCATTTGTGCCACAGTAGTTCAACTGCTGGAACGTATAGTGAATGTGCTTAAGGTAGAAGGACTGGATGCGCTTGATGGCAGCCCATTGATAGACATCAAGCCTTATATCCCCAGCTACTATAGCGCGGCTAATGTGAAGATGGCTGACTGGATGCTCCAAATAGAAAGAGAGTTCGCTGAGGGCTCCTTCCCATCTACTCCTGACGAATGAGCCTTATAGTGCCAGTCAGGACGGAAGAAAGATGCTCAGCAAGCAAAATCTGGTTACTTATACTATAGCCCTCTTATTTATCCTGTCGCTCAATTTCTTCCTGCCCAGAATGATGCCAGGAGACCCGCTTATGGCTATCTATGGTGACGAAGCACTGATTGCCATGACGCCGGAGCTCAAGGCTCACCTTATAGAGCGCTTTGCTTTAGATAAGCCGCTATGGCAGCAGCTCGGTGCTTATTTTCTGGCACTGTTTCAGGGCGATTTGGGCTACTCTTACTACTATAATGCACCGGTGTCGTCGGTAATCCTTGGACGCTTACCATGGACCCTGCTCCTGGTAGGTACTTCACTGGTACTTTCTACGATGCTGGGAATAATTCTAGGGATTGAATCAGGGTGGCGCCGTGGTTCCAAAACTGATCGTGCCATGTTAGCCGGGCTGATGAGTCTAAACGGCTTTCCTGACTTCTTTCTGGGCATGTTACTGCTTATCGCTTTTGGGGTGACATGGGGAATCTTCCCCTTGGCCGGGGCGCTAACTCCCTACTCGGGGCTATCAGGATTAGCCTTGCTATTTGATGTATTGAGGCATCTATTCCTTCCTGTAGCTGCTCTGACTCTGGCTCATCTGACCAGTGGCTATCTGCTCACTCGAAATACCATGATCACGGTACTCAAAGAGCCGTACATGCTCACCGCCAAGGCCAAGGGATTATCCCAGCGGGTACTCAAATACCGACACGCCGGCAGAAACTCCATGCTGCCGGTGGTTACCCAGACAGGTATCTGGGTAGGGAGGGTAGTTACCGGAGCTCTCTTTGTTGAGCTGGTGTTCGCTTACCCAGGCGTGGGTTACCTCACCTACGAGGCTCTGTTAGCTCGCGACTACCCGATCATTCAAGGGGTGTTTTTGATGGTAGCTATATCTGTACTGGTTGCCAACTTTCTTATTGACCTTTCTTACCCAAAGCTAGACCCGAGAGTGAGCTATGCATATTGATTTAAAAAAGGAGATAAAAGAAAGTGGTCCTGGTAAGACCGGACTCTTTATTCTGTTACTAATGGTAGCCATGGCTCTCCTGGCTCCCGTCATAGCTCCTTATAATCCCTACCAGCAGTCAACCACATCCCTGCTTCCTCCGTCCTTAAGCCATTGGCTGGGCACAAACCATGTGGGTCAGGATATCTGGAGCCGTCTGGTCTTTGGTGCTAGGACTTCTCTACTGGTTGGATTCGGCGTAGGCATTCTCTCCACGCTACTGGGTACTATATTCGGGGTCTCGGCAGCATTAGTCGGCGGGCTTTATGAAAAGGTATTGATGAGAATAGTCGATGCCTTCATCGTGATTCCAATGATAATTGTCATTATCCTGATATCAGCCTACATTAGGCCGAGTATCCTAACTCTTATACTCTTCTTATCACTACTGAGTTGGCAGGGTGGAGCCAGAATCATGCGGGCCCAAGCACTTTCATTAAAAGAGAGAGGAAACGTGGCCGCAGCTAAATCATTCGGGGCTAGTCACTTCTATATTGCTTGGCGCCATGTTGTGCCTGACCTTGGGCCTATACTGCTTGTTGATTTCATCTACGGTGTTAGGAGAGCTGTCTTTATGGAGGCTGGGCTTGCTTTCCTGGGGATAACTGATCCGACTGTAGTTAGTTGGGGCATGATGATGCGTGATGCTCTCAGCTTCAGCTACCTGAATGTCTGGCAGTGGTGGCTGGTTCCTACTGGAGTAGCCTTATCCCTAACTATAATTGGCCTGACCTTCGTCGGCCATGCTGCCGAACCAGTTATTGAGCCCAGATTGAGAGGTGCCGAAGTTGCTTGAAATTAAAGACCTCAGAGTAAGTTATGGACAGGATGTGGTTCTTAATGGGATAGACCTGGAACTGGGGGTGGGGGAGACGCTGGCTATTGTTGGTGAGTCGGGCACAGGAAAGACCACTCTTGGCTTGAGCATCATGCGCCTGGTAGAGGGCACCGTTCGAGGAACCATCCGCTTTAACGGGAAAGACCTGCTAACACTATCTGATAACGAGATGCAGCGGATAAGGTGGAGCCAGATTGCCATGGCCTTCCAGAATGCCAATAATGTGCTGAATCCTGTCTATACCGTCCTGAATCAAATCATGGAGCCCATGATAGAGCACGGGTTCAAAAGCAGGGACGAAGCTCGAGATAGAGCCACCGAATTACTGAGATATTTTTGCCTTCCGCAAAATCGCTTTACTGCCTATCCCCACCAGCTTAGCGGTGGTGAGCAACAGAAAGTCCTCTTAGCTATGGCAATGGCTAATGACCCCGAATTACTGATATTAGACGAACCGCTGTCGTCACTTGACGCTGCCGCCAGGGCCGAGGTGGCAAACCTACTTAGAGAAACAGACAAGCACTGTGCTAAATTGGTGGCAACCCACGATTTGGACACCGTGAGCAAGTTAGCCGACCGGATGGCTGTGCTTTATGGCGGCAAAATTATTGAGGCGGGACCAACCCGAGACGTGCTCTCCCGGCCAAGGCACCCGTATACCAGGGCTTTAATCCGGGCCTACCCTAACATGACTATGGTGAAAGACCTCCAGGGTATTAAGGGCCGGATGGCTCGCCCTGTCAGTGGTTGCCCATTTCACCCCCGTTGCACGCAGGCAATAGATATTTGCCGAACCAAGACCCCACGGCTTGTGTGGAATAAAGCACGCCACATTGCCTGCCACAGAGGCGGCATTATTACTCTATTGTCAACCAAGAATTTAACCACATCATTCGGCTCACTCAAAGCCATTGAATCAGTAAGCCTGAATATTGAGGCGGGAGAAACCCTGGCGCTGGTGGGGCAAACTGGCTCGGGAAAGACGACACTGGCAAAAACGATTATGGGTCTTCACCAGCCTACCGAGGGTGATGTGTACCTTGAGGGTGCTAAGGTTAATAATCGGGGGAAGGACTTCTATAAGAGGGTACAGATGGTATTCCAGAATCCCGGAGAATCTCTGAGCCACCGCCTATCGGTGCTGGAGGCAGTGATGGAGCCGCTTGATATTCAAGGAATAGGAGCTAAGGAAGAACGGGAGAAAAAAGCGATACAGGTTTTAGGCGAAGTGGAGCTACCCCAGACTAGGGACTTTCTAAACAAGTATCCTCACCAGTTGAGTGGCGGTGAGATGCAGCGTTTAGCCATAGCTCGGGCATTAGTCCTAGCCCCGGCTTTGCTTATTGCTGACGAACCCACTGTTTTCTTAGACGCAAGTATACAGGCTAAGATCTTAAAGTTATTACTCAACCTACAGGAGCAGCGAGGGTTGAGTATGCTCTACATTACCCATGATATAGCTGCTGCCAGAAAGGTAAGCGACAGAATAGCGATAATGCTTGACGGGAGGGTTATCGAAGAAGGTCCTTCAAATGAAATTATAACAGCACCGAAGCAAGGCTATACCAGGAACCTGCTGAGGGCAGCCTCGGCTCTGCGTTCAACTGGACAGCGGCGTTGAGCAGCAAACGCTAAATCCACGATAGATGAGGAAGTCTTATAATGGATTATTTATCCAGCGAATCTGCACCGAGCTTGACAATAATCGGTTATATGCTATAATGAAAAGTTAGGTCAGCCTAACAATATGCCTGTTAAGGGATAATGATGGTGGAAAGCGCTTCTTACCAGCAGACAGCCAGCATGGAAGATTATCTTGAGACGATAGCCTTGCTCAAAGAGAGCGGCGAGCCTGTCACCGTAACGGCGATTAGCAAGGCTATGGGAGTAAAGAAGCCCAGCGTTGATTGGGCTTTAACGAAGCTATCTGTAGCTGGGTTAGTCTTACATGAGAAATACGGCGATGTGAAACTTAGTGCTGAAGGGGCAAGGATAGCTCAGGATGTGTACCACCGCCACAAGACACTGCGTCATTTTCTGGTTGAAATATTAAATGTTGACCCGGTAGTAGCTGAGGGGGATGCCTGTCGGACAGAGCACGTATTAAGCCGAACGAGCCTAGAGAGGCTGGCGAAGTTTCTAGACTTTGTGCTGAACTGTCCCCGAGGAGAGCCTGATTGGCTGAAGGGTTTAAATTACTATTTTGAGCATGATAGGCGGGACGAAGAACTCTTGGCAAGGTGCCAGAGAGAAGAATAGCCAAAAAGGTTATTATTTTTTTTCAGCAGAAAAGTTAGATGAGACTAACTTATGGGGCACCTGGATAAGCCTGGTAATTGCAGGTTTCGTTTACTCGGCACGAGGAAGAAGGAGGTAACAGATGCCAGTTAAACTGCTAAGTGAGCTAAAGCGCGGTGAGAAGGGCAAAGTAGTCAAGATTGGCAGCAGAGGCAGTATCCACCGCCGGCTTCTGGATATGGGGCTGGTCTCTGGAAGTGAGGTTGAGATGGAGAGGGTAGCCCCGCTGGGAGACCCCATTGAGATTAGGGTCAAAGGATACAACCTGTCGCTCCGCAAGGAAGAGGCTGCCAGTATTCAAGTAGAGGTAATTTAGATGACGAATCAAGGCATGCCACTAGCCATGGCCAGGCCCGGTGAACTGGTAACGGTAATTGGGGTTAGAGCTGGCCGGGGGCTGCAAAGGAGGCTTTCCGACATGGGTCTTACCCCCGGCATCCAGATAAGAGTGATGAATAGCCAGATGTCAGGACCGGTGATTATTGACCTCAGAGGTTCTAGGGTAGCTGTAGGCCGTGGTGTAGCTCAGAAGGTTTTGGTAAAGGAGGGATGAACATGTTTAAGAAAGAAATAACTATTGCTCTGGCTGGTAATCCTAATTCGGGCAAGACCACGGTGTTCAACAATCTGACTGGAGCCCGCCAGCATGTGGGGAACTGGCCCGGGGTTACCGTGGAGAGGAAGGAGGGAAGCTGTCGCTATCAGGAGTATCACATCAAGGTGGTTGACCTACCCGGTGTCTACAGCCTCACGGCCTATTCTCCAGATGAGGTTATTGCCCGAAATTTCATCGTTGACGAGAAACCGGATGCTGTGGTGGATATTGTTGATGCCTCAAATATGGAGCGAAATCTCTACCTCGCTGTCCAGATTCTGGAGATGGGGGTGCCACTGATAATAGCCCTCAACATGATGGATATGGCTGAGTCCAGAAGGTACCGAATTGATTTTAACGCTCTGGCTCAGGAAATCGGCGTTCCCGTAATCCCGATGGTGGCTAACCGCAACCGGGGGACTGACGAGCTACTGAAGGAGATAGTCAATGTGTTTGAGGGAAAGAGTGCCAAGAAAAAGATTAAGCTCTACTATGGGAGTGAGCTCGAGGAGCATATAAACGAATTGGAAGAGCTAATTTCTCACGACGAGGAGCTTTCCCGCCAGTTCTCACCGAGGTGGCTAGCGATAAAGCTCATTGAGCAGGATAAGGAAGTGTTGGAAAAGATAGGAGATAAGCTATGAGTAGAGAGGAGATACTACAAGCTAAGGACAGGAGTATTGCGCATCTCAAGAGGATTTTTGGTGATGAAGCTGAAACTGTGATTGCTGAAGAGAGATATGGCTTCATCAGCGGACTGCTTAAAGATGTACTAAAAAAGCCCGCCATTGAGCGACTTACCCTTTCCGACAATATTGATAAAGTAGTGGTTAACCGCTGGCTGGGAATTCCCCTGTTTCTGGCGATAATGTACGGAGTGTTTCAGTTTGTCTTCACCCTATCAGCGCCGTTTATGGACTGGATTGACACTTTCTTTGGCTGGCTGGGAGGGTATACTTCCGGCGTTTCCCCAGACTGGCTGGGCTCTCTATTGGCTGATGGTATTATTGGTGGCCTTGGCTCAGTGCTTATATTTATTCCGCCGATATTCCTCCTATTTATCGCCATTGCCATCCTGGAGGACTGCGGCTATATGGCTCGGGCTGCCTTCGTTATGGACAGGGTGATGCACAAAGTCGGGCTTCACGGCCGTTCCTTTATTCCAATGATTTTGGGCTTTGGTTGCAATATCCCGGGGATTATGGCCTGCCGTACCATAGAGAACCCCAAGGACAGGCTAACCACTATCCTGATCAACCCCTTCATGTCCTGCGGTGCTAGGCTCCCCATCTTCGTGCTCCTGGCGGGTGCGTTTTTCACCGCCAATCAGGGGCTGGTGGTCTTCTCTATGTACATCATCGGGATTATCGTCGCCATCATCATGGCGCTGGTACTGCGTAAGAGTATCCTTAAGGGGCCCAGCGGCCATTTCGTCATGGAATTACCACCTTACCGCCTTCCGACAATAACCGGGGTACTGGTGCATATGTGGGAGCGGGGCAGCTTGTTCTTAAGGAAGGCGGGAACCATCATCTTTGGCGTAGTGGTGCTGGTCTGGTTGCTGAGCAGCTTGCCGTGGGGGGTAGAATACGCCAGTGCTGAGAGCTGGATAGGTCAGATTGGCAGCTTTATTGCTCCCATATTCGCTCCTGCTGGCTTTGGTCAGTGGCAGGCGGCAGTAAGCCTCATTTTCGGTTTCCTGGCCAAAGAGGTGGTAGTTGGTACCATGGGTGCCATATTTGCCGCTGAGGGAGGGCTCTTGGGCGGCGCCATTGCTTCGCAACTTGGCTGGACGCCACTTATTGCCTTTGCCTTTATGGTCTTCTGCCTGCTCTATGTCCCCTGCGTCGCCGCTATCGGCGCCATCCGCGGTGAGACTAACTCCTGGAAGTGGGCCGGGTTTGCTGCTCTCTACACCACTGTGGTAGCTTGGATTGTTGCCACTCTCATCTTTCAGATCGGTAGGCTATTTATGTCATAGGAAAAAACAGCACGGAGAGAAGAATCTCTTCCCCTATGTGTCAGCTAATGCAGACCCTTGGGCGACGAGTTGCCAGCATTGTAGGACTACGCCAACATCGCAATACCCTAGGGCGCTCTGTTCCTTCATCTGCCTCACTGGTCACCTGATTCAAATATGTGACCAAATGTCCATTTCGTGCAATCAAAGCAACTTAAAACTCACTCCTCATTAAACTTCGTCGTCCACGAGATGAATCCCTTTTCTGGACCCTTTCCAGCTTCTCGGCAGAAGCCTTGCACGACCCTGGTAGCTGATGTAAGATAGGCATGGACTAAAACCCAGTCGGCATAGTCAAGGTTAGAATGAGGAGGTTTCTCTATTCAGATACTCCCGCCGTTCATGGTTTCCTACAGCATCACCACAAGGTGCAATCTAAAGTGCAAGCACTGCTATAGCGACTCAGTTGACCAAGCGTCACCTGATGAGCTCTCGACTGATGAAGCGTTCCGCCTTATGGATGATTTGTCAAGGTGGGGGATAGGGCTTTTGATCATTGACGGTGGAGAACCTCTCTGCCGGGAAGACATGTTGGATATCGTTAAATATGCCTCCTCAAAAGGGATCAGAAGCACTATTGGCAGCAACGGCACTCTTATTGACGAAGGCATGGCCAGAAAGATGCTGGATGCGGGTGTCATGGCTATTGCCATATCGGTTGACGGAGCCAATGCCCAGACTCATGATTCATTCAGGGGTGTAGCTGGTGCCTTTGAACAGACCTTTAAGGGCATAGAAGCATGCCGGAACGTGGGTCTACCCTTCCAGTTCAACACGGTCATCAGGAAGGAGACGTTGTCGCAACTGGACGACATGCTGCGTCTAGCGGTGGAATATGGCGCCAATGCTGCTGAATTCTTTGACCTGGTGGCAGCAGGAAGGGCCAGGGATGAATGCAGGGAGCAGGTCTTGAGCAACGACGAGAGGAAATCGGCAATGGAGTGGCTTGCTGAGGCTCAGGAGGACTGTCCCATCATTATCAGGGTTCCTGCTTGCCCGATGTATCCTCTTCTTTTACAACAAAAACAGATTCAGCCCCGGCACTTTCCTGCGGAGATGCTGCGAAGGGTTCCTTATTATGGCAGAGGTTGTGCTGCGGGAATGCCTATGGGGTATGTAATGGTCCAATCGAATGGTGACGTGAACCCGTGCATGCTACTTCAGGTTAAGCTGGGTAACGTGACGGAGCGCAGCATAATATCCATCTGGGAGAATTCGCCTGTATTAACGAAACTGCGGCAAAGAGGATTGCTGCAGGGCGAATGCGGTGGCTGTCCCTATAGAGACACCTGCTCTGGATGTCGGGGCAGGGTTTACGAGGAGACTGGCGATATGATGGCTGCTGACCCGGGCTGTTGGCTTGTACCTGAGGTCGCAAAGGAAAGGGGAAAGCAATATGGAAAGGTTGAATATACCTAGTCAGTTGCCGAAAGAAGCGCAGATAATGTATGAGAGGATTCCAGAGCAACTCCGACACGAACTTAGTGCACTGCCTTCGGACAAGATGATACGTGTGCTAGAAGCTCTAAACAAATTCCACCACGCTATGGAGGCGGAAGTATATGAACTTGCACTTCGCCTCATTCAGGCAGGTCACTGAAGTCACTATTGCTTGATTTGTTGAGTCACAGTACAAAAAGGGGGACTCCGAGCTGCTGAATCCCCTGGAGCCCCTGTAATCAGAATCCGGGCGTTTTTTCAGGGTGGCCAATGGTTTTATACCTTGAAAAGGAGAGGGGGACACCCGGGGTGAGGTTAATAGACAAAAAAGGGGGCCGGGGATTCGAACCCCCCACCCCTAGTTTACCTCTAGTCATATACTATTAGTAATATACTAGAAGTCAAACAGCGCTGGCTGCTCTGCCTTTCTCCGGGCTGCCTTCTCCTCTTTCTTCTGGCGCCTCTCCGCCCGGTCGCGCTCCTGCCTGTGTTTGACTCTCCTTTCGTAGAGCCACCTCTTGAGGCGGTTAAGGTCGTCCTCCTGGTTGCTGGTGAGTGATTCTACCCGGATATCCTCGGGCATGGTTACCCCGGACTGCGGGGTCCGCTGCTTCTCATAGACCTTGCCGGCGATGTAGAGGTATATCCGTGCCCAGTCGTGGTCCAGCGGCTGAGTCAGGCTGGCAGTGTAGAGGTAGGCACAAGCCTCGGCATCGGTGCCGGTCATCTCTTCCCCCTTGATAACCTTCATGTTCTCAATCAGCCTCTCCAGGGTAATGGCGTTTTTCAGCCACTCGGGGAGTGTATCTCCCCAACCGCCGGGGAAGACAATGATCGGGTCACATATGGCGCCGACGATTTCTGATATGCCTTTATCGAGATCCTTTTCAGTTGTCAACTTTTCACCTCCTTTCTAGTGGTTATTGGTAACTCCCGCCAGGATATCCACTATCATTATCATGTCAACATTGCGTGAGGTCAGCTCTTGTGGGTATTTCCTGATATAATCACGCAGGTCTTTTTCATCGATGTGCCAGCAGTTACCGCCATTCTTCTTAGGGGGGGATTCATCGTCGTGGAAGGTTGCCTTCAGAGTTCCACAGTCAATGCGCTTCTGGAGCCACTTATGGTCTACACCGAGAATGGCACAAGCTTCCCTCTTGGTGAACCAGCCATCCCTGTTTCTCCGTGAAATATTTAGCCTCTTGGAACGAACCACCACGGAGTTGATTGACCGGTGCATTATGTGGGCTACCCGTCTTGGGCAGTAACGGGTTATGAGTTGCTCTAGGCGCTTATCTTCTTTTGGGCTCCAGGGGTGGCGGTCCTGTCTGGCTGTGCCCATCGCTGATATCTGCCCCTTGACAGCATATTCGGTAACACCCAGGCGGTCTGCTATCTCCTGGGCTGAGGCACGAGTACCCCTATAATCCCGGCGGACTATATCTCGCTCCTCATCCGTCCATATATGATTAACTCTCAGGCGTATCACCTCCTTTCTGGACGCAGTTACCCTTCAAACTAGCTGGAGTTGGCGATTATTTATTCGTTCTCGGGCAAGAAAGTCGTGATATGGCGGAAGGGCGGCCATCCTAGTCTCAAGACAAAGATGCGGTGCCATATCACATTTGCCAATTCGGTTTCAGCAGCCCAACCCAGAATAACTGCCTTGTCTTTCCAACTCGGCGTGATTCTAAATACGGGGGGGCCTATTTTGAGGTGTAGTTGCATCTCTATACCTCTTTCTTTATCTTTTGACATGAAGCCCGAATGACACGCCGAGGTAGCCGATTGTGTAGTTGGCGATATCTTCCCGGATTCGGTCTTCCTCTTCGCCGTGGAATTTCCCTAGGCACTCCTCGAGCGTTCCGGCGACCTTCTCCAGGGCTTGCTTTTTCTTGTACTCGTAGTCAGCCCGCTCCGTCTTCGGTTTGTTCCCCACACTCTCACCTCCTTTCTGTCTTGAAGACCATGCGCCATGCTAGGTCGCTTCCTTCAGGCACTTCAATTCTAATTCCGTGCTTTGCCAGCAGCGTCCTGGCCCGGGTGATATCCGCTGACACTTGCTCACTCAGGGCCTTATTTATCAATGCCGGTATATACGTCGAAGCGATTCGCACCATCTCAGAGTTGATGTCGTAATAATCCTCATCAGTTATCCAGTAGGTCATGCCATACTCGATTGACTTTGGTATACCGTTGCGATCATCAAATTGAGAGAGGAAGTGCGCTGTGTCTTCGCCCTCCTCGAAGTAGGTCGAGTAGAAGCCGTGGATATCATAGTGAGCGATGAAGGAGCAATGGTTAATCAGATGTTCGTAGAGGGGCTTGGTGAATTTCTCTCGCTGAAGCCCACTCTTCAAAAAGAGGTTCCATTGCTTCAAAACCTTGCGTTTTTCAGCTGCTGACATGAATTTAGAATCGTGCAGCTCCCCAGCTCCCCTTCGTTGAGCTAACTCATGCAGAGTAGTCATTTCCACCTCCTTCCTTACGCTTTTAAGGAAATTCAGGGATACCGAAGGCTTTTTTGATTGCCTCCTCAATTTTGGGCCGATGCTCTTCGCCCGGCGGATTGCGCCACCCCACTATTGAACCGTCTGCTATGTCAATAGCGACCGCTGCCCAGACTTCAAAGAGGTCGTGAATGGTATACCAGCACCCCGAGGTTGCTGTGGGGATATGAGTAACGAAATACTGGTGTCCCTCAACCTCAATTTTCTCCTGCTGCACTTTTATCTCTGTCATCCTTTTCATCTCCTTTCTTACCCGTTGGCAAACCATTGAATTCCAACGGTTTATCAACTACCAACTGGTTGGAAGGGTTGGAGGGGCCAAGCCTCTCTTTACCTGGCCCCTCCATCTTCTCTTCCCCTCCCCTTTGTAAGGGAAGGGGGTCAGGGGGATGGGTTACTCACCACTCCACGAACATGGGCATCACAATCACCAGGGGTGATGCCCGGTGGTGGAGAACCACCGGGGCGGTACCGCCGGTCATTCCCAATGTGATCATTCCCTCTTTACTCTTGAGGTATTCCAGAAGGTACTTGATGTTGAGGCCGACCCTTTCTGGGTTATCAGCCTGCACGGGAAGCGTACCCTCTACTTTCCCCGTCTCATCACTGCTCGCTGAAACGGTCATAGTGTCGTTGGTCCAGCTGAGCCGGACGATGCCCTTGCCGTCTTTTGCGACAGCGCTGAGGCGTTTTACCGCTCTCTCCAGGTCCCCAGGGAAGAATTTAACCGTGGTGGGGGTATCCTTGGGGATGAGCTTCTTGAAGTCCGGCGGGCTTCCCTGGATGAGCTTGATAAGAGCCGTCACGCCGCTGAAGCACACCCGGAGTAAGCCAGTGCCGGAGCCTTTTGCTTCGACAAGCGCAACATCCATCTGGCGTTTTTTCATTACCAGCTCCACCAGGGAGTCGCCAGAGCCGCCAGGGGTTACATCCGGTTTGGTGTGCTGCCACAGGGAGCCGAGGAGCCTCACGGCGCCGGAAGGGATAATCAGCGGCTCCTCGATGGGGAATGTAGCGGGTATAGTCTGGTATGCCATCCTGAAGCCGTCGCCGGCGGCTATATCGAGGTTTTCGCCCGGGAAGATAGCCACTCCGTTAAGCACCGGGCGGTCCTGTTCCGTGGCGCAATATTTAGCGCTGGAAGTCAAAGCGGTCATCAGCATGTTCCCGTCCATCTTCCCCTCTGTCTTAACCACGAGCTCCATTTCTGACGGGTAGTCTTCGGGCTTGGCGAGGGGGTAGGATGATTTGCCGCCGTCCCAGCTGAGAGTAAGTTCACCGTCGGTTTCTATCGTGAGCGTCTCATTACCCGGCACATACTTCAGGAGCTCCATGACAGACTTGTGGGGGATGAGGCACTCCATATCGGCCTCGGGCAGGTCAATGAAAACAAATGTTTCAAGGTCGCCGGCTATAGCCCTGCCGTCTTTAAGCAGGACATTGTGAAGTATCGATAGCGTGGTCTTCCGTGGCACCGCCGGCCCGAGCAGCTGCATCGCCTCTCGCAGTTTCCGTACTTGAACCTGCATCTAATTAGCCTCCTTTCTTTTGACGCTCCCACCCACCTTCTAAATCGACCCCTGCAATTTTCTCCGGGAGAAAATTCTAAAACATGCTTGGTTGGGCCGTGGACTTAGTAGACTTGTCCGCTTTTGACGTGCGAGCTGGTGGCGGTGGACTGGGGGGCGGCTCAGGTAGGTCAGCCTTGGGATTCCGCGGGGAAGCCTCCCACTTTTGCTTTGCCTCAGCAACCAGCCCGGGGACCTTTTTCAAAGCTTTGCCCAAACCGCCTTTTAGGGTCGTGTATACCGGGTCGCATTCGGGCGCCTGGACTCCCAGCATGATGCGGTCAGCCTTCATGACGATTACTACCTTCATTTCGTTTGCTGGCTGTTTGGGTGCTGGGGGAGTCTTACTATCCCCTACTTCCGCTGTCGGTTCGGCTTCCATCTCTCCGGTCTCTGGCTCTTCCTCTGGGTTTTCTTGGGTTGCTTCTTCTTCGGCCATCGTTTACCTCCTTCTTAATGAGTATCTACGACCTATAGAACAATCCGTAAACATCAGGGCGTCGACCTTCACCCCGCAGATTCTTGCTACTGTCTCGGGTTCAGCAGGCACCGTCTGCAGCGTGCCCGCCTCTAAATCCATGTATGCACCCATCCAGGTGAGCGTGCCTTTCAGCATCCGGTGGACGAATTCCAGCACCAGCATCGCCATGGCTTGGTTGATTACCGGTCCCTGCTCCTCGGACGCGACCGCCTCGGCACAATCCCGGTTATCAGGCTCTTTTCTGGTTGGCGGCGCCAGCAGGCCGGGGAGCTGCCACGTTGGTATCGGTAACCGATGCACCTCCCCTGACTCCTTGCTAAACGACCCCGTAATCGTTTCTATGTCCTTGGCGTTGCCGAGCAGGACCTGTCCCGAGGCAACGCCGTTGCCGGCATCGAGCCACCAGTTGCCGTACCGCAGGGTTTTACTGATGGTTCTCCGGGTCTCGGCGTTATCTACACAGCCAATGATGAGCCCCTGGACCGCAGGGCGCTGCAGGCCGCCGCCGTAATCCTCACCGATAAGGTCATGCATATAGGGATAGATGCTGAAGCCGATGCGCCGGCCGAACTGCCAGGACAGCCGCTCGGCCAGGGCCTGAGACTTGAACTTGCCCAAATCGCCTGTATAGAAATTCTGCCTTCTCAGGTTATGCGGCTCGACCCGGTCATGGTCGATGAGAATGAGGGGTATGTCGCTGCCGCTAAGGAGCCTACAAAGCCCCTCGGCCACGAAACCACCTGTCCCACCGCATCCAACGACTACGATGTTGAAATCCTGGACCATATCCTTCAGGGAGACAGTGTATGTCACCTTCGGCTGTCACCTCCTCTTCTTCAAATTCCACCGCCCCGGCCAGGGAGCCGTCAAAGACATCTTTCCACTCTAAACTTTGGAAGTAGCCATATACTCCAACCCTCAGCTTGACCACCGGGGTAGCGTTCAATTTACCGACCACTGCGGATAATTTCAGCCCCTGCTCGTCTTTATCGTCCTGCCCGCTGAAGAAGGCCTTCATGTGGCCATGGGAGTGCAGGTCGAGCACGACAGACTCCCCAACCTCATAGACGACGCCGGCGCCGCTCCTGTCCTGTACCGGTAAATAGAAATGGTAGCCGGCGGAGCCGGTCACGGCGGCGTAGTGCTCGTTTTCGGGATCCGCCAGAAAAGTATCAAGCGCCAGGTCAAAGAAGCGCTGCGGGATACTTCCGTATGTCAGGGAAACCCTTGGCTTTATGGGCGCCAGGCCTCGAATTTCACACTCGGCGACCGGCACCCGGGCGGCGAGCAGGGGGCTCTCGGCTTCAATGAAAATTCCGTTTGAACCCAGTATGTAGTTATAGTAGAGGCCTCTCTCCCCGGAGAGCCCTTCCTGGTGATTGACCAGATACCCGACCATTTTCACCTGTCACATCTCCAAGTTCATTAGGTCTCTTATTGTTCCAATCTGGACTAGGTCTCCGGCCGGGAAACGCTTCTTGTTATCCAGGGACTCCCAGAGGCGTACGACGTTTTCCGGGTACTGCTTCGACCTGTTTCTCAAGCTGGCGGTCGCGGTGAAGAAAGATGTGAAGAAAGAGTGAGCCATATCCGCGACCCTCGTGGGATAGTCATGGGTGCCGGCACAGGACCGGCCGTTTTCATGGATATTGCACAGGGGGGCATTATAAACGCCGTCCGTCTCCTTTGTCGGCTTCTTTTTCACCGCATAGACCCACGGTGCTCTTCCAGGGGAGCAGAGGAAAATAAGACCGGGCATGGGCAGATTAAAGCGCCGCGGGGGTGTCTGGATATCAAGCTCCAGGGCAACCTTCCATATCTTCGGTTCCACGTAGAGTGCATATACCGGCCCGCCCCGGGTATTACGCCACCATATAGTTGCCGGAGGCAGCAATCCGGTACCGAACGCTAAGTCATTGGCCAAGGCATGAGCCACGTCCATTGCCGATACCACCCTGGTCGTCACGACTTCTGTATCGTAGATATTCAGTACTACGGCCTGGTGGAAGAAGTCGAGGCGAGCCCTGAGCTTGTCCGGCGGGACGTTGAGATCCCCGGGTACGGTCCATTTAAAGCCAGTTGTCTCCTCCATCTTTTTTAACCTCCCTTCTGTATTTGTCGCCTTAATCAAGAGGCAGAGGCAGCTGCTCTTTAGGTATGATTAGGTCCTGTTTATTGAGCAGGAGAGCCAGGAGCTTCCTGAAAGTTCTTTCCGAATCCTGCTCAAGCAGGAGCGCTACTCGATGAATCTTTTCCAGAATCCCGCAAGACCGGTGCCAATCTTCAGTCATTTCATCAACTGTTTCCGGGCTCCAATCTATCGACTCGCCCATCTCGAGAGATTCGCCCAGGGCGTCGAGATGAAAGCAGCCGGTGTTACAGAGCACCCAGTCTGCAAATTCACCTAACCCCTCGAACTCGGTGCCATCGGTCATCAAGTGCAAGTCTTGAGCGCTCCAGCCCTCATTCGGTATCAAACGGGCCAGCCCTTCACCCACCAGTTCACCCACCTCCTCAAGGATGGGAACCCGGCTGCCAGCCATCCCATCCCCTCCATCCTCCAAGTCCATACCGAGGGGGTCTTCATCCCAGGGGCACTCTATCAGTGAAAGGGCAAGAATATAACCCTTCCTGAAGTCCGTAAACCTGTGATAACTTTCATAGGAGAAGCCCAGCGGCTGTATGGGGATTCTGGAGAGAAGGTCACCGATGGTGAGTTCCTCTGAGAGGGCATCATCAGAGAGCGGGAAGAACTTCTCGCTAAAGAGCTGGCTGAACCTCAAGGCTCGGCGGTCCAGTTCCTCTGCCATGATGTTGACTTCATACTCCGGCAGGTACTCTCTCACCAGGTCGCGGAAACCCGTAACTGTTTCGCTCAGTTCAAGGAGCTCGACGAAGTATGCCAGTGAAGGAGGCCCGCCGAGGAGCCTCCGCGCGAGGATGGATAGCGGAAAGACCGGGGGTGGTTTAACCCCCTTTGTCTCTTCAGCTACCTGCACAGAGGGTGACCTATCCTGGTTAGCAAGCTCAATGGCTCTGAGATGGGCCTGCTCGTTCAAGTATCGCAGGGTTTCCAGGTCATACATCTTCTTTTTTGGCGTCTAGCCTCTTCAAGGTGTCCACTGCCATCAACGTCTGGGTTCCGTACATCTTCGCCTCGGCGATGGCCATGTTGACTTCCGGCTGGATGTTCGCCAGTTCATCATAGTCCAGCTCCCCGTCCTTCCTGGGGGCACTATTGGCCAGCTCGATTATGAGGAGATGTTTTTCAGGGACATTCTTGAGAGAAGCGACGACTCTTTCAATATTTTCAGATTCGCTCATTTTACCCCTTGGTTCCTACACGTCTCTTGAACTCCAGGATGTCGTCGTCGCCACGCTTGCTCTGCTTGCTTTCAGCGTTCGCCAGCTCAGGGAAGAAGTTAGTCATCGATTGCCGGACTTCATCGACTGACATCTGCGGGTCGGGGTCGGGAAACTCTCTCCCGTCATAGACAAATACCCTAGCCATAAGGCACCTCCTTTCTGCTATGGTTTGCTTTACTCGTACCAGATAAGCACCGTCTTCGTTTTCATCTCTAGGCCGCAGGTGTTGCACTCGGCGCGGCTGGGCGCCTCATCGCAGTCGTGGTCAACACTTCCGCACCGTGGGCAGGAGATAATATCGCCCTCCTCGAGTTCTTTGCGGTGCTCATGCTTACCATCTACAACCCGCTGCACCTTGAGGAGTTCCGGCCAGGTGTGGTATCTGAGGAAATCGCTTAGGTCACATAGTGCGACAATCTTGGCCTGGTCCTCAGTCTTGGCCTGGTCGTCTTCCACCCGGAGGCGGATATCGGCCGTCACAATGAAAGGCATAGCTCACCTCCTTTCAGGGCATAGTCATCCCTTTAATGCCATGTTTATGGCTTCTTTCATTACCTCCGACCAGCATTCTAGCCCCCACTCCACACCCTTCTTGACCTGCTCCAGGACATCATCGGTTATAGACTCTTCTGGTAAGCCCATTTGGCTGGCACAAACTTTGACATCGGCTTCGGTCAAGACAAAAACTACCCTCTCCCCTTTGTAGGTATCTGCCATCGGCTCACCTCCTTTACCGGTTTAATATTCGTCCGGGAAAAGCACTGTGGTCACTGACCTGTCGGCTTCGGTGATAATCCAGATTTTAGGCAGGCCGTTGTGCTCGTATGCTGATAGCAGCCTGAAGCCCTTGGCCAGGCTGAACTCGTTTTCCCGCTTGTCCTCGGCGCTCAAGTCACCCCAGTCACCTTGCGAGTGGCGCTGGAGGCTCTTCCGCACGAACTTGGCGAAGGCCTCGTCAGAGGCGGCCCGGTCGTTGACGCCGGCAGTAGTAACGAGACGCCCCATCGGGAACTTATCCGCCATCGCTTCACCCTCCTTTCTCCTGCGCTCATAGGGGGGATAATCAGGGAAATAAAACAACCGCCCTTAACGGGCGGTTGAAAGCAAAAAGACACCCCAGTAACGGGGTGTCTTTCCCTTTTTTGTCTTTCGCCTAGTGGTTCAAATAATGCCTAACCGCTTGACGGCATACTTCCTCAACCTTCCTTCTGTATTCAGGGGGTAACGGCTTGCCGTATCTGATAGCCTTTCGCCGTTTGTTTTTGCTAACACCCTTTAGGCTTTTGCCCAAGTCAACAAATAGGCTGATATAGCTACTGGACACCCTCACTTTAGCGAATGGCGAAAGGGTTAGACCGCTAACACCCAAGCCGACTAGGTAAAACAGGGGTTGTTGGTCAAAAAAGATGTCTTGGCTGATGTTATTGAATTGACCACGAATGGGGTAATGCCTTTCACCTAGACTATGTAGCCGTTGCCTTTCGGCTTGCCATTCGGCACTATCCTGCGCTTTATCGTCTGCTTTCCAATCGGCTATTAAGTCCTCAATAAAGTTTAGGTAGTGGTGGTCTGGATTGAGGCAAGGCTTATGCCCATAGACACAAAAGCCCCCACTGTCCAGAAAGAGGTCAACAAGGTGCGATTGACGGCTAGGCGTATTCCACTTTGGAATAGCCATTTTATACCTCTCTTTCTGTCTTGTGTGCGGTGGGGCGTGCCACACGCTAGAATGGTTACGCCGTGACGGCGACTCTCTCCTGTTTGGGGGCTTTGGTGGTCTTTGGGGCTTTGGCTCTCGCTTCGGCGATGGACTTCTCCATAGCTTCGGCAACTGCCTTGCTCATATTGGCTCGGTCTAGGGTGGCTATCGGCTCTCCAGCTTCGTGCGCCGACTTCTTGATAGCCTCAAAGCCTTCGGGGTTGTCCTTCGCTACGCCTTCGGCAAACGCCACAAGGTTAGCGGCGAGGTTCTCCCTTACCAGCTTGACGCTATCGGCAATAGGCTTGGCTACCCTTATCACTGGTCTACCCGACTTGCTGAATTTAACCGAGCCGTCTTGGGCATAGGCAAGGCGCAGAGGTGCGCCTAGCGCATCCAGAGGTATGGCGGTGTCACCTTGTAGGTTGGTGGCAAAAAAGGTAGGAAGCCAAACAGTCTCAAGGTCAAGCGACCACACACGCCTGCCTGCGGGCTTTTTGCCATTGGGCAAAAGTAGTGACTTGATGTAATTGGGTGTATCTCCCATAGCTTTAATCTCCTTCTTTAGATTTAGCGTATGGCACACCCAACCGCACACAAGGGGCGATTATAGACGGCTGACCGTTGCCTTTCGTAGCTACCTACATTATAGGTAGAGGTCTGACTATTCAGCTTCCGTATTACGGCGGTCACTGTCCCGATGGCTAGGCTGGTGGTCTAGCTCCGGTAGCCGTATTTTGTTAAGGTATTTTTGTGCTCTCGCACAATACCAGTATCTATCAAAAGTATCTTATGATAAATAAAAGAAACTATATCAATTCTTTTAATCGGCTAATTTAGCAATTTTGCCCACCAAAAGTTAAAGGCTTGGACTTGTTGGAAGTTCAAGCCTTTAGTTGGGGACTAAACAGAACTATTGGGAACTGGGGGCTATCTTAAAGAGCGAGGTTGCCTAGCTTCTCTTTGACTTTCTGTTTGGATTGCCTGTTCCTTTCCCTGCTTTCCTCAAAAGAATAGCCGTAAAGGGTTCGAAGCGGATTAGACCAGTCAATGTTAGAGGCAGCGCGCCCCCGGTCAGTTAGTCTGAAGTAGCGCCTTGGCTCAGCTTCAGGATACTTCTCCTGAAACGCCGAGGTTTCTTCCCTCCCGGTAGGCGCTACCCAGCCTAGCTGGGTCAGCACACCAAAGTAGCGAGCGAAGCTGTGTGACCTGATTGAGGTAAACTTGTGCGGGATTCGCTCCAAGACACGAAGCTTAAATCTGTCTTCTTCCTCGGAGGTCATGGAGGGGAGTCCGCGTTTTATTCGTCTCTCTACTTCTCTGGCTACGGCGTCTTCGGCGTGTTCTCTAAATAATGCTATTTTGTAGTGCTCTCGAATATCGGTCTGACATGCTCCCTCCGATGGGTCTATATTAGGGGAACCATAGGGACCGAGACCAGCTAGGTAGTCTCTTATGAACATTCCTAGCCCGAAAGGGCGAAGAAATCCTCCACGGTAGGGTCTTAGCACCTCAGCCATTTTCCCACTCGTCCTTCGTTTCTTAACCTTAATCCCTGCCTCATGGGTATCAAACCACCATTAACCATAGTGAAAAACCGCCTAATTTTGGCTCTCAGGGGCTGTTGCCTCGTCCCAGTTTGTCATACCACTCCCGCAGCTCCGTGCCGGCTATCTTACGATACTTCATAGTCGTCCCAATGCTCTGGTGTCCGAGGTGTTCTTGAAGCATCCTGATGGCGTCGGTAGAATCATCCTGGCGAACCGCCATAACTGCGAAGGCATCCCTCAACCGGTGGGGCGAAACGCCGCGCACTTTACCTGTCTCGGGGTTTACCAGCTCCCCCACGCCTGCTCTCCTGGCGCAGTCCTTTACTATTTTCTGAGCCTGGATACGACCAATCTTGAAGATAAGCCCCTCTGTGCCATCCCGGTGAATAAAGTCTATGAGCATGTCCATAGTTTTCTTTTCCAGGGGGATTGTTCTAACTCGGTGCATTTCCTGCTCTTTCCTTAGCGGCTCAGGCACCTCCTTACCACAACCAGGGCAGAACTTAGCCGTTCGGGACATCCTGGTGCCGCAGTGGGGACAGAGGAGCTTGGTTCGAGCCTTGAGGTGCTTGATAGTGACGGTGCCCTGGATGGCGTCTACGTCCTCCACCCCAATCCCCAGGGCTTCTGATATTCGGCAGCTTCCCCAGAATAGCACGCGGATAAGCAGTCTATCTCGGACACAGGTGGCTGTCTCTGCCATGCTTTCCACTTCTTCTGGAGTTAAATAGGTCTTAGTCGCCATTATTCACCTTCTCCAAATACATCCTGTCTCCCTATCTGATATCCCCAGTCCGTATGCCGATTAGCTCGTTGACTCTGATGCCACTGCGCCATGGGATGCGGACAAGCAGGGCGTCCCTGGGATTGGGGGCAGCGGCAATGAGCCTCTCCACCTGCTCAGGCTCGAGGTATTTTCTCAAGTCACGAATCGGGGTTATCGCCATTTTATCTTCTCTTTCTTTTGACGCTTATTTTTTAGCTGATAACATCTATGCCCACAATTCAAGCATACTGCCTCATTCATCAGGCCATCCCACAGCAAAAACCCTCTTATGCACCGCGGACAGCTTCTGCTGAAGAGACCAAACAGCTGCCAGGATTTAGAAATTGCGGTTGTTATCATCGCTGGCTAAACCTTGCTTCTATAAAACCCCAACTTAGGCATGATGCATTCCTGTTCTTCCTTCGATGCTGACTCGAGAGTTTGGCAATCCAGCAAGCGGGGCCCTCCAATATCCACCATCTTGACGAAGTACCTCGTCTTGTCCCACACCGGTAAGCTATCACGCCATTTACGAAACTCATCCAAGGTTTCCCATTCGCTTTTGACACGAGCCTTCCAAGGAGACATTATTAAAAGATCGTAATTCTTAACCCAATGCCTCACCACCAACTTGCGACAACTCGACGCCAGGCTCTTCTATGCAATCCTCCCAGTCTATTTCACCGCGATAGTAGATGATCACGTACCCACCCAACTTGTAAAAGTGCTGTCCAAACCCATCTACACCGTCAGGACCTATTGCACAACGGGCTTCCAATTCGTTTTGCCTTTCTCTTTCTTCAATGTTGGTCATTTCCCTGCCCTCCTTTCGTTTAGCAGACTCATCAGTTGCCTCCTCTTCTTTCTAGCTAGACCTCCATATCTATTTGTGGCGGCTGGGGATGACATCGGCCACAAACAAATCGCTTACCCTCAAAGTCAGGCCAGAAGTCCGAAGAACCACAAGCGTGACATGGCTCGATTGGGTAATCCGGCATGCCAGACCAAGGGTCATTTGAATCCTCCCCTCTTTTAGTATCATCAGTGACATTAGTGACATCTGTGACTGAATTTTCCATTAATATTTTTTGTTTTTCTCTCATGTAGGAACTTTCTGAAAATTGGTTCCCCTTTGTCACTCCCAAAGCTAAATCATCCGAAGTCTTGTCACCCTTGTCACCTGAAATGTCCCCATCAGCATCAGTTCTTAAGCGAATACCGCGCCAGTACCGGGCGCTTCCAATCCGACCTTCACCGAAGCCCTTTTCAATCAACCTAGCCTTGAAAGTCCTTTGGGTGATAGGGTCAACGCTGTTGTCATGACACCACTTGTGGTACTCGTCCTTTAGGCTGGACTTTGGTATAGTAACTAACGGTTCAAGTACGCAGCAATCCTCTAAAAAGTCGTGTAAAATATCCTCTTGGTCCCGATACTGGGCCACTGCTTGCTTTACTACCTCTGGCTCTCCCAGGCTGCCCGATTGTTGCCAGTCAACACACCCTTGGACTAACCAAGCCAAAATTGCCCTGTTGTGTTCCCTGGCAAGGTATTCAGCATAGCCCTTTTTGCGGTCCCCCTCAGGTATCTCGATGGTAAACGGTATCTTTTTCAGTCTGTACCAGATGCTGTTAGTGGTATCGGTAATTGTGGGCTCGTGATTGCCCGATAACCAGAGTTTGTGACTTGGCTGGAAGTTATATCCGTGCTCAAATTTATGCTCACACCATAACGGCTCCCCGCCAGTCATTCTCTTCACTAGGCTGACGGATAACCGCTGCCCGTGCTCCAGCTCGGTGCTACAAACTAACCGCTTATTTTGCAGGCTGGCTATCGCTTCATCCGGACCACCTCGCTTTCTTGTGTCCACCATAAAGGCGGTAGGCGGCACTTGTGTTGCATAATTGCCCAGCACCAAACGGACGGCATTGAGCAGGGTCGATTTACCATTCCAACCACTGCCATAGCAAAAAAAGAATACCTGTTCGGACTGGTCCCCGGTGGCACTGTATCCCATCCCCCGCTGGACATAGGCTATCAGGTCACTATCATTGTTAAATATGCGATTCAAAAAGGTGGCCCATTCACTACTGACTGCATCTGGGTCATAATCAATCGGTAAGATTTCCGTAATAAGGTCAGCGGGGTCATGCGGTTTTAATGCCCCGGTTCTCAGGTCAATAGTGCCGTTATTGACGTTCAATAACCAGTGGTTTGTATCCAGCCCCGCCACCCCGATGGCCACCCCTGGTTCTGACTCTGCCGACCTAATCATGGCATCAAGCCTAACTTGCCGCTCTGTAGCCCTAGCGTGCTTTACCAACTCTTTTCTCAGGTCGTCGTCTGGTTCATCTGCGGCTTCCCTGTAGATACCCCGAGCTGTTCTTTTCGCTAGGTTGGCAATCCCAACACCGCCCAAGTCCCATTCCCAAGTTTTACCAGTCCAAAGTAACCACGCCTTCCGCTCTGGGCTATACCTGATTTTATGACCGTATAGGCTGACAAGACGTTCAGCGTTCCCGTAATCAGTAAGGTTGAAGTATGCTGGCTGGTCGGTATCTGGCTGCGGTTCGTATCTACTGACACTGCCCGCTATGGTCAAAACTTCGCGTTCTGGTAGCGGTGGCTTACATTGCTGTGAATTTATTGTTAGTAGGGCGGTTTCAATAGCGTCTTGGTCAGCGCCCTTGCGTCTCATAGCCCCCGCTATGCTAGTTAAAGTAGCGTTTCTTTTCGTCTCCGGTATGGGCGCTCCTTGCCGTACCTTCTGAGCTGGCTTGCTTTCGTCCAATGCTGCCAGTATGCGTTTTGGTAGGGTGTTGTAAGGTAATAGTGTATCACCGGGTACTGGCAGCCTTAATATTTGGTATTTACCCCCGGCTATATTGACGAAGCCCCCAACACCGCGTACATCTACCCCCGGTAGCAGCCCCACGACTGTTTTCAGGGGGTGTCCGGTGCTGTCAATATACCAATGGGCTCCGCCTCGGGGTGTTATAACATGGGGTTCGCCAAGTTCGGCTGTAAGTTCTGCCCTCGTAGCAGGTGTATCAGCATCGATAACAGCTACTCGGCCATTGGTTATAATTCCCCACAGTGACGGCTCCAGTTGGTTTTCCCAATTCTGTAGCTGGTTTTCGTCTGCCGGATTGTCTTGGAATCCTCGCCAGTCTACCAGTGGAGCTTTACCCTTGTTGCCACTGCCGGATGGAATGACCGAAAAGCCCAGGGTGAGGAGCTTGAAGGCCGTCTGGTAGGCATTACTGCCCATTAGCTCGCCTCCCTTTTTCTGCTATGGTAGGGAGACGGCTTTGGAACTCATCCCAGGAGTCAAACGCTGGGTTTTTCCGCCCCCAGCCTGCTGGCAGGTAACACAGCCCTTCCCGTTCATAGAACTCGATGGCCTTGTGGAGCTTGGGCCAGTCGAATTTTGCTCGTGTTTGACTATTATCAGAGTGTGGGTTATCATTGTCTAAAGGATTCAGCCCCATATCAGTTCCTCTATTTTGGGAAAGCCCGAGCCCGCGAAGCCCCGGGCTTTTTCATTCTGGGGGATGCAAGTTGTTGCCTCCGCCTTCATCTAACCACCTCAGAAAGCGATCCTTCGGGATAATGATCTTTCTAGGGGAAATTCGAATCGAAGGGATTGTCCCCTGGCGAAGGCAAGAATAAAGTACGCTTCTTGAAATTTTTAGCCGCTGACGTACCTCTTCTGGCGTTAGAACTAGGGACTCACTGTTCTCTACCATCTGTCCCCTCCGTACTTGGGTTGGCGGGATGCCTTTGGAGCTCGCCCCCAATTTCCTCAAAGGTATAAAAAACCCCGTCGAAGTTGTCGTACTGAGCAACGGCTCTAAATTGCTCCCGGAATTCCTCGATAGTTAGTCTGTGTTTCTCCGCCTCTCGCTCAATAACCACCCGAGGTATCGAGACGACGGTGTTAAGCCCGTCCGTGCCTAATGCTCTCATCTTATACCTCTTTTTGTAGGCGTGTTTGACTTTTTTGTTCATTTAGTTATACACTAAATAATAGGAATACAACTGTCAATAGCAAAGTGCTGTTGGACACAAAAAAGACCAATTGGTTGGCGACAAATATGGAGGTGGCATAGTGAAAAGAGGAGAATTAGCACCTGAGGGACTCGCCAAAGTGATAAGGTTAAAAAAACTTGGCACCAGCTGGTTAAAAATCCAGCATGAGACAGGGATCAACCGACGAACTGCCAAGCGCGCCTACGAGAAGTGGGAGCGCAGTCAATCGCTACAGGAACTCAGGGATGCTCGTAAAGAGGTGGCCGCAGTGGAATTCCGTTACCACATTGAGGATCTCAAAAGTTTGGCCATGTCCTTCGCGATCAATTCAAATGTGCCGTCTTCCCCCCGTATGACAAATACTGGACAGTTTTTCTCCGAGCTATGGCAACAGGATCTCCTCCAGCGTTTTAGCTATGCAGACCAACCGCCCCGGTTGAATAAATGGGATAGCCAGTTCAGCAGACGGGAGAACGAGTTGCTTTTTCAGTCCCTTCAGACCCACATTCGTGGTGAAGGGGGACGATGGAATGCCTTGGAGCAATGGAAAGAGGCCCGCGACAACTCGGCCAAAGTTCTCGATAAGCTTCGGAAAGAAAGCCGAGTGGTGGTGACCAATTTTCTTAAACTCGAACGAGAGACGAATCTGTTGCAGATAATAAAGGAGGAGAGCAAGGAACGCAATCCTGTTGAACAGATGACAGAAGCAGCACTTAACGCTATATGGCAAGACATCCTCGAAGATAAATGGCAAGGCATCCTCGAAGGTAAACTGAAGCAAACTTTGGTTAAAGTGGAATTGACAAGTGGAGGATCCCAGAGCTTGGTGAGGGTCGGATATGAAACATTCTTCATATTCAATGATAATACGACTCTAGCGAAAAAAGTAATGCAAATTTGCAATTTGACGATTAATAACTTGTCCAAGGGAAAAGAATCAAATATGATTAAGTCATTACAGAATGAAATTCGTGTGATGAAAAAAGCAAACGAGGAACTGCGCGAAATGCTGAACCCGATCAAACTAACTCCCATGATACTTCGGACCCGGTGTGATTTGTGCCCTGCGTAAAGTATAGGGTAATATTTTCTTAATGAAAGGAGGAGACATAATGAGAGGATACATTCGCAGAAAGGGGGAGCATTCCTGGCAGATCACTCTCGACACAGGCACCGGGCCTGATGGGAAGCGGCACCGGTATTTCGAGACAGTACGTGGTCGCAAAACAGACGCCCAAAAGAGGCTGAATGAATTACTTGTCAACTTAGAGAAGGGCATATACACCCCGCCAGGACGGCTCACAGTGGAAGAACACCTTCATAATTGGCTTGAAGGGTATGTTAAGACTAACTGCTCTCAGCGTACCCTCGACGGCTACCAGTCCATTATAGAGACTCACCTAATACCCGCCTTGGGGCATATTCAGCTAAAGCACCTTCACTCCCAGGCGATCCAGGGCTATTACGGCAAGGCTCGCGAGCGGCTATCTTCTCGGACGGTGCATCATCATCACCGGGTGTTGTCTCAAAGCTTGAAGCACGCCGTCCGGCAAGGTTACCTGGGTCGCAATCCCTGTGAGTTTGCGGACCCGCCTTCGCCGAAGGGGAGGGCTATGCGTACCTTGACCCTTGGTGAAGTTGAAGTCCTTTTCGAGCATGCACAGGATAACTACTATTACCCCGTAATCTATACCGCTGTGAGCACGGGGCTTCGCCAGGCTGAATTACTAGGCTTAAGGTGGAGAGATATTGATCTCGATATGCTCTCAATGTCAGTGTCCCAGGTGTTATACAAGCGCCGGGGTGTAGTCCAGTTCAAAGAGCCTAAGACGGCTCACAGCCGGCGCCGGGTCGCCATGACCCCGAAGTTAGCTCTATTCCTGAGAGAATACCGGGCAGAGTGTGAGCGGCTTTACCACGAGTTAGGGAAGCAGCTTAGTTTAGACGACCTTGTTTTCGCCGGTCCGGAAGGCAAGCCGATAGACCCGTGCGTTTTGACCCACGCCTTTACCAGACTGGCTAGGCAGAGGGGTTTGGAAGGTGTAAGATTCCACGATTTGAGACATACCTTTGCCAGTCTTATGTTACTACGTGGGGCAAAGCCTAAAGTTATCTCTGAAGCCCTGGGGCATAGCTCGGTAGCCTTTACAATGGATGTCTACAGCCATATAATTGAGGGGATGCAAAGCGATGCCATGGTACTATTAGACGAAGTGCTGCCCGCAGGGGTAAATAAAAATTCCGTCGCCAATTTGTCGCCAACTATTTGAACTTTAGCTTCAATAGGAGTGTAGCTCAGCTGGAAGAGCAGCGGTCTCCAAAACCGCAGGTCGCGGGTTCGAATCCTGCCACTCCTGCTTTGTTTTTTGGCTATTTTCCCTTTAGCTTTTTTATTTCCTCAGGCGAATAT
>Ga0315543_1000804_pt1 | contig 36624 bp, 44 predicted proteins | sample SalMarSW160210MG_2_FD_203098 | JGI IMG/M metagenome (GOLD analysis project Ga0315543, IMG submission 203098) | Salt marsh sediment microbial communities from the Plum Island Ecosystem LTER, Massachusetts, United States - Salt Marsh Sediment SW1601-210 ...
GAATGAGATAATCCCGGAGCTGGAGCGCCAGGCCGTTGAACTCTCGGAGCATGTTGCCGATGATATCGACCTGCGGAAAAACCTTTCCGACTTTTTCCGACTTCAGGCCAGTGCTAACAGCATGATGGCTGAAATAGTGCAGAGGCAAGGCTATACATCGCCTGACTTGACATATCATATATAGTGCGAACCATAAAACATGCCTTAAATACCCGTGGAAGACTTGACATAATAAACACGAGGCTGGGTAAGTCCGCCACAGGCGGATTACCTGTTAGTTATCGTTTTCAATGAGTTTAACCAGCAATTGAAGGGCTTCCCTGTTCCCCTGGTAGATAAAGAGCTTATCCGCTTCTTCGGGACCGAGCCACCGGTAGTCTATGTGCTCCTCGCTGAGCGTTACCTTTTCTCTGTCCGTCTCCCAGCCGAAGGCATGTTCTCTGACGGCGGTAACATCGTTGACGTATGCTTCCCTGTGTTCCTCGGCCACCGGAAAGTCATGAAAGTGTTCCAGGTCGTGAAATCTCAGCGGTCCCGTCAAGCCCGTTTCTTCCCGCACCTCTCTATGAGCGGCGTTATGCAGAGTTTCGCCTTCCAGGACGCTGCCCGTCACCGGCTGCCACCAGTTTTTCGATTCCGTGTCGCGGAGCAGACCGAGTACCAGGACTCCTTCGTCCGGTTCTTTCCTGTATATCACTACCTGTACCGATATCGGCGACCTCTTCTCCATATCGCATTCGCCTTCAACAATCAATACTCCATTATACCATGCTGTTAAGGAGGCTATTTATTATGTCAAGTGATACCATGTCTGGTTTTATATAACCCTATCCCCCTATATCCCCCTTCCCCTTAATAAGGGGAAGGGGGAAAAGTTAAAATTTATGAGGGGCTTCGCCCCTCTTAACACCCCATTTTTACATCTATTTAAACACTCGTTTTTAGCAACTATCCTGACGAAGGCTTGCTTTTACTGTCATTCTGAGGAGTTCGCCTGTGCGAACGACGAAGAATCTGGTCTGTTATGGAAATAATAGAGATTCTTCGCCCGCTTAAAGCGGACTCAGAATGACATTTATTTGATTGCGGTGGCTATGTAGTGGTTGGACGACCACTCCGTGTAATCAGACGATTTAAAACCCGCCCCATCAAACAACCGCTCCATCCTTTCCCTGCCTATCCGTTCGTTTTTAGGAGGCTGAGGCGAATCGAAATCCATTCTCCACTCCAGCACCATCGCTTTACCCCCCGGTTTAAGCAGGCGAAACGCCTCAGCCACCACTTCCTCCGATGGCTCCACCTCGTGCAGGATTAACACCATCACACATAAACCGGCAATAGCGCCGTCAAGTCCGGTATGTCGGACATCTGCCTTCACCGTTATCAGGTTCGGCGGCGGGTCCTTTTCCTTTATGATATCCAGCACAGTCGCGTTGTTGTCCACGGCGTAGACCCTGCCTTTTTCTCCGACGGCTTCAGCCAGTGGGAAAGAAAACGCGCCGGCGCCGCAGCCAAGGTCGATACATGTCATTCCCGGTCTGATACCGCACTTCTCTTTTATGGCGTCGTCTGCCCTCAACCATCCCCGACGGTCCCGGCTGGCAAGTATTCTAGCCCTCCTTTCAGGGTCCTGATAGGCTTCCATCTATATTTCCCTTTCTATATTCTGAAATAGACCTTTACCTATTATATAAAACCGGGGATTCTATAAAAAGCGAAAAACCGGTAAAACGAAGCGCTGAGATTGACGAGGCAAGAGCCCAGGTAGATTACCCCTCGGGATTATTTTTTGAGGCCTAATTTTCGATTTCAGAGCGTCATTTTTAAGGGGTATAGACCGGGGTACTGTTCTGTGCCAGAACCCGGCTTATTTTTTCAAGAAATCCGGCAAGTCCCCACTTTTTAACGGCGGACACCAGGACGGTATCTTCGCTGACCTTCACCGGCTGGTCGGACAGGTAATTCAGGGCTTCATCTTCGTTCCAGTCCCTGCCGGCATCCAGCAAAAGGTCGATTTTGTTCAGGACGGTAATCCTTGGCTTGTCTGTCAGCTCCAGAGTTTCAAGGATATCCTCAACCGCCCGGCACTGCTCCGCGGCATCCGGCGAAGACAGGTCGACGATGTGGAGCAGGACGCTGGCTTCGGTCAGCTCTTCGAGGGTCGCCCTGAAGGCAGCTACTATCATAGGCGGCAATTTTCTGATAAAGCCGACTGTATCCGTCATCAGGACAATGCTTTTATCCGGAAGCGCCAGCCGCCTGGTGGTCGGGTCCAGGGTAACGAAAAGCTTATTATCGACAACCACGTCCGCCCGGCTCAGCGTATTGAGCATGGTGCTCTTACCGGCGTTGGTATAGCCGACCAGCGCCACCACGGGAATGCCGCTCTTCCTGCGTTTCTGCCGGTGGAGAAGCCGCTGTTTTCTGACCTGCTCTATCTGCTTTTTCAGCCGGCTTATCTTTTTCTGGATGATACGCCGGTCTGTCTCGAGCTGCGACTCGCCGGGTCCCCTGGTGCCGATACCGCCGCCGAGTCTCTCCAGGTGGCTCCACTGTCCGGCAAGGCGCGGTGATAAATACTGGTGCTGCGCCAGCTCAACCTGAAGCTGCCCCTCCCTTGTCCGGGCGCGCCTGGCAAATATATCCAGGATAAGGGCTACACGGTCGATTATCTTTACGTCGAGAGCGTCTTCCAGGTTCCTCTGCTGGAGCGGCGATAGCTCGTCATCGAACATCACCACGTTATAGCCGGTGCTTTCTTTCAGCGCCTGCAATTCGGCGAGCTTGCCTTCACCTATATAGTATGTCTTGGTGGGAACCGGCAGCCGCTGTACCATTCTACCGACTACCTTGGCTCCCGCAGTTCCGGCAAGCTGCGACAGTTCGTTAAGGGAGCTTTCGGCTGCCGCCCTGTTGCCACCCTTACCCTGCGCTACAGCTACCAGGAAAGCCCGCTCCACCGATTCCTTTGTAATATCTATCCCCCGCCGCATCAAACCTCTCCTGTTTTATGTCAAGTCTGTTTCGCTTTAAACCTGTTCTTGCTATCGCGCCACCCGGCTAAACGGGAAAGCCCTTTAACCAGTCCGGCATCGGGTATGGTCAGAGACATTCGCACGTAACCCTCTCCGTTCTTGCCGTAACCAGTGCCCGGAGTTACGACCACGCCGACCTGTTCCAGAAGGTCAGTGGTAAACTCCGTCGAGGTGTAGCCTTCAGGCACCTTCGCCCAGACATACAGGCTGGCTTTCGGCGTTTTCGCCTGGATACCGATACTGTTCAGCATCTCAACCACCAGGTCGCGTCGCCTCTGATAGATATCATTATGCTCCTGAATACAGTCCTGTGGTCCGCTCAGAGCCTCTATTGCCGCATACTGGATAGCCTGAGGAATACCCGAATCCATGTTCGATTTGACCGTCTTGAGGGCTTTTACCATGGTTGCGTTGCCCACCACCATTCCTATCCGCCACCCGGTCATATTGAAACTCTTTGAAAGTGTATGGAACTCCACACTCACGTCCCGGGCTCCCTCCGCCTGCATGAAACTGACCGGCTGATAACCATCAAAGGCAACCTCCGTGTATGGCGCGTCATGACAGACAGCCAGCTCGTGCTGACGGGCAAATTCCACTGTCTTGCTAAAGAATTCTATGTCTGCCACGGCTCCGGTGGGATTATTCGGATAGTTCAGCCACAGCAGTTTCGCCTTTTTCAGTGTCTGCTCGGGTATGCTGTCCAGTTCCGGCAGGAAATTGTTTTTCTCTTTAAGCGGCATGTAATACGACTCTCCGCCGGCAAGCATCGTGCCTATTGAATAGACAGGATATCCCGGGTCAGGCACCAGAGCAATGTCTCCCTGGTCGATAAAACACAGCGCAATATGAGCAATGCCTTCTTTCGCCCCTATTACAGGCAAGACCTCTGTTTCCGGGTCGAGTGAAACGTTAAAGCGTTTCTCGTACCACCCGGCAATCGCCTGCCGTAATTCGGGCAGACCTGCCGACTCCGGGTAGCGATGATTGGCAGGTTCCTGCGCCGCCTGGCATAACCTGTCTATTATATGAGACGGTGTGGGGATATCAGGGTCGCCTATGGCGAAGCTGATTACATCCTCACCTTTAGCCTTTTTCTCGGCAATTTTCTTTGTTATCTCCACAAATAAATATGGCGGTAAATTTTCTATCCGTTTCGCTATTCTCATTTTCTTTACTCCTAATCCTGCCAATCTCCGGTGAATACGGTTTCAGCCGGGCCGCTCAGAAATACGTCTCCCGTCCCGTCCCACTCCACCTTCAGTACGCCGCCGGGCAGTTTAACATCCACATTTTCATCTACATAGCCGTGCACACGGGCGGCAACGGTTATGGCGCAGGCCCCGCTGCCGCAGGCGAGGGTTTCCCCCACGCCTCTCTCCCAGACACGGGCTTCGATATGCTTTTTATCTATTACCCTGACTACCTCGAAATTCACTCCGCGGGGAAATATCTCGTGCACCTCTACCTTCGGGGCAATCTGTACCAGCGGGTAATCCGCCACCGGCTCATCGACGAAATATACGGCGTGCGGATTGCCCATGGAGACCGGGTTCAGCTTCAATTCCCTGCCTTCGACTGTAACAGTACATGCATTCATTGGTTTTATGTCAAGCATGCAGTTCCCCGCCTTGACCGGGATTTCCTTTTCGCCGAATTTCGGCATCCCCATGTCCGTCTGAACCTCGGTAACCTTACCTTTTTTCTCGGACAGCCTGACCTTCCTGATACCTGCCATTGTTTCCACGGATATCCCGTCGGCTGCCACGTCGGAGGAGTTAGAGTCGATATAATACTTAATCATGCATCTCATGCCGTTCCCGCAGACATCGGACTCTGAACCGTCGGCATTGAATATGCGCATCCTGAAATCAGCCACACTCGAAGGCAGCAGCACCAGCAGTCCGTCGGCTCCAACACCGTAATGTCGGTCGCACATAGTCACCGAAATCCGCGACCAGTCCGGCTGCATTCCGGCAGCCTCCACCAGCACGAAATCGTTTCCGGCGCCCTGCATTTTAGTAAATTTCATGGTTATATGGTTACTCCACCCTATCTTCTAACACACCTGATCTAGCTACGTAAGAACCTCTGGATAAAACACCGGAGTACCTTATGAATACAGGTGAATTATTAAAACATATTAACATAAGCCTGCCTGACTTTCAATTTACAGCCTCTGTACAGTATACTCAGACTAACCTTTATCCGGGTAAAACGAGACGACATTACGGTTCCGATATGCTGAAAAATCACTCAGTTAACGGCAATATAGCCGAACCTTTCCAGAGACCTTACCGCTGGGTAATCCTTGCAACCGTCTGGCTTCTCTACGCTGCCTTCGGACTGTGCATGAGGTCGATAGCGCCGGTCGTAACCCCGATACTCAGAGACCTCGATATGTCATACGGAGAAATGGGGTTTATACTGGGAAGCTGGCAACTGGTCTATATACCCGTCTCGATTTTCGCCGGTATCGCAATGGATAAATGGGGAATAAGGAGGTCTCTTTTTGCCGGAGCGGTAGTCCTGGCATTATCAGAGGGACTCCGTTATTACGCCACCGGATTCATCACTCTCTTACCGATAGTTGCCCTGTTCGGTATCGGCGGTCCTCTCATATCCATAGGCGCTCCCAAGACTATCTCGGTATGGTTCAGAGGCAAAGACCGCGCCACGGCCGTAGGCATCTATACTACGGCGCCCTGGATAGGAGGTTTATTCGCCGTCGCTGCAACCAACAGCTTTGTCATGCCCCTGACAGGAGATAGCTGGAGGCTGACATTCCTGTCCTACGGTCTCCTGACACTGCTTTTCGCCTTCATATGGGGGCTTTTTGCCCGTGATGCCGGACAGACGGAAGAATCGGACGCCGCCGGCATAAGAGCTACTTTCACCAGACTCATAAGAGTCCAGAACGTCAGTCTAATTCTCTTCGCCGGGCTTCTGGCTCTGTTCGTCGAGCACGGTTTCTCTCACTGGCTGCCGAAAATGCTCGAGAACCGAGATTCTTCCCCGGAGACGGCAGGCTTCATGGCTGCAATTCCACTCTTTGCCGCCATCCCAGCCGTATTGCTTTTACCCAGGTTTATCCCGCAGCACTCAAGAGGCCGCTTCCTCGCCCTGCTGGCTTTACTATCATCAGCCGGGCTGTTTGTATCTTATGCAGCCCCGTCATGGATACGTTATATAAGCCTTGTGATATATGGAATGTCCGCTCCAACGATATTACCTTTACTGATGCTCATCCTGATGGAAGAACCCAAGGTCGGCGCCAAAAATATGGGACTTGCCGGGGGAATCTTCTTCTGTGTGGCAGAGATTGGCGGGTTCACCGGACCCCTGCTTGTGGGCGGTATGGTAGACTTAACAGGCTCGTTCCTGCCGGGTGTTTCCTTCCTGGCAGGTACGGGCATCCTTCTGTGCATCACGGTATTCCTCCTGCGTGTGTCCAGAGCGAATCCTTAGCCCGTACGGGGTTTGTGCTTTTACTTATATATGGAGTATAACTATATAGAGGCAAAAAGATGAAAACCGGAGTTCTAGCCAGCTACAAAGAGTTTCTTCCCGTCACACCGGAAACACCCTTATTTTCACTGGGCGAAGGAGATACTCCTCTGGTCAGAGCCGTTAACCTGGAGAAGGAACTGGGCTGCGGCGAACTGTATTTCAAGCTGGAAGGATGCAACCCGACCGGCTCATTCAAAGACAGGGGGATGGTTGTTGCCATAGCCAAGGCACTGGAGGAAGGCAGCAAGGCGGTAATATGCGCCTCTACAGGCAACACCAGCGCCTCAGCCGCAGCGTACGCCGCATATTGCGGTCTGAACGCCATAATCATCGTCCCGAAAGGCAATATCGCCCTGGGCAAGCTGGCGCAGGCTATCATTTATAAAGCTAAAATAGTCTCCCTCGACGGTAATTTCGACCAGGCCTTGAATATGGTACGGAGCATCACAGAGAAACACCCGGTTACCCTGGTCAACTCCATCAATCCCTTCCGAATAGAAGGACAGAAAACAGCCTCTTTCGAGATTGTCGATATCCTGGGTGACGCGCCCGATTACCTGTTCATACCGGTGGGCAATGCCGGAAACATTACCGCCTACTGGAAGGGTTTTATCGAGTATTATAACGCCGGTAAGACTACAGGCAAGCCCGTAATGATGGGATTCCAGGCAGAGGGCGCCGCCCCTATCGTCCGCGGACATGCCATTGAGGAACCTCAGACTGTCGCTACCGCCATACGGATAGGCAATCCGGCAAGCTGGCAGAAAGCCGTTGCCGCCCGTGATGAGTCCGGTGGAACTATCGATATTGTTACAGACGAGGAAATTCTATCGGCGCAGCAGCTTATGGCGGCTAAATGCGGAGTATTCGGTGAACCGGCGTCGGCAGCTTCACTTGCCGGACTGATAAAACTATCCGGACAGGGAATGGACTTCTCTTCTAAAAGGATTGTCTGCGTGGTAACCGGCACCGGTCTTAAAGATACAGATATAGTCCTGAAATCTCCAGAGCCGTTTCTTGAGTTGCCGGCTGATTTAGCTGCTATAGAACAGGCTTTAGACTTGAAATAGGCGACATTTTTACCTATTTTTTCCGCGTTTAACGCTAAAGACGGATAGGTATCTCATGGTATCCATATTCAGGTCTGGAATCGATGAATCTTAAACGTATTTATTATGGCTGGGTGATAGTCCTTATCGGCTTCTTCGTCCTGTCCATGAATGCATTCGCCGTCTTCGGATTTGGCGTGTTCCTGAAGCCGCTGACGGAGGAATTCGGCTGGGAAAGAGGTGCATTATCCACTGCTTTTTCAATATCCCTGCTAATCGGCGGTATACTCTCTCTTGTCACCGGGAGACTAAGTGACCGCTATGGTCCCCGTATCCTGGTAACCGTTGCCGGTGTAGCACTGGGGGCAGGTTTCCTCTTGACATCGCAGGTCAACTCGCTATGGCAGGTATATATTGTCTGGGGGCTCCCCGTCGGCATCGCAATAAGCTGCTCCGTTATTCCTATAATCTCCTCGGTACCCAGGTGGTTTATTAAAAGACGGGGTATCGCCCTGGCAATTCCCGCCGCCGGTTTCAGCCTGGGAGGTGTTATCGGACCGATATTGATTGAGCGTCTTATATCCACCTATGACTGGCAGCACGCTTTCATCGTCCTGGGCATCCTACCATTTGTCATCACAGTCCCCTTTGCCCAGTTGATGAAACGTGAACCGGAACTGGCCGACACGGAAACAAACCTGGAAAGCGAAATCATAGAAGAAGTCCGGGTAGCAGGTTCGGCTGCTCGGGGACTCTCCTTTAATGAAATGATAAGAGACAGGTGGTTCTGGCTGTTCGGCACCATCCAGTTTTCATTCGGATTCTGCGGTCAGATGATAATCGTGCATATCACCCCTTATGGGACTGACGTCGGGCTGACGGCAATAACCGCGGCAAGTATACTATCCATCAGCTCTGCCACCGGTATCGCCGGAAACCTTCTTACGGGTTCTCTTGCCGACAGAATAAGCCCCCGGCTAATGCTATCCAGCTGCTATATCACGCTGGTACTATCACTGGTCTGGCTTCTGTTTACCAGGGAGGCATGGATGTTCTACATATTCGCCCTGGTATTCGGCGTAGCACGCGGAGGGATAGTACCGGTGCAAACTATGGTGCCGGCGGAGATATTCGGTCTTAAACACCTGGGTTCGTATATCGGAGCTTTCCTCCTTTTCGGTACGGCTGGAGGAGTCATAGGAACGCCTGTTGCCGGATTCATTTTCGATATATCCGGGAGTTACAGCCTCGCCTTCTGGCTGGCGATAATATTCGCCTCCCTGGCTTTTACAGTGAGCGTTATAATACTACGATACAAAAACGTAAAAATATGATAACATCTAACTGAACCGAATTTCGGAACTTATCATCAATGAGGATTCAAAGGAGGGACCGGTTTGTTCGACTCAGAGGAAATAAAAAAAGCAGTAACCGCTATCATTAAAGCTATCGGTGATGACCCGGAGAGAGAGGGTCTGGTAGACACACCTAAAAGAGTAGCTGAGATGTATGGTGAGATTTTTATGGGACTTGATATGGACCCGAAGAAAGAACTCACGGTGGGTTTCGAGGAAGGACACCGGGAGATGGTAATCCTCAGGGACATACCTTTTTACTCAATGTGCGAGCATCATCTGTTGCCGTTTTACGGTACTGCACATATCGGTTATATCCCCAATTCAAATGGACGCGTGGTCGGCGCCAGCAAACTAGCCCGCGTGGTTGACATCGTTGCCAGACGTCCCCAGATTCAGGAAAGAATGACCACACAGATTGCCGATGCCATCAACGAAGGAATAAATCCAGACGGAGTAGGCGTCGTTATCCAGGCGGAGCATCTGTGCATGGTTATGCGCGGGATAAAGAAGCCGGGCAGCACTGTGGAAACCTCGGCACTCCGCGGGACTTTTCGCAGCAACTCCAAGACAAGGTCCGAGTTTATATCGCTGCTCCAGAGTAAATAAAAAAGCCCACCGAAGTGAGCTTTATACCACTACACCAATTCTATTGAAAAATTTCAGGTTTTGATTGACTTTTCTAGTCTGAAGACGGTATCGTTCTCGGTTCCTGGACTTCCATCTCCTTATCGCAGCATACGACGACACCTTCGCCGGCTTTAACGCAGAGCACTTCCGTGCCGCAAATTTCGCAACGATACCTTTTACCTAGCTGACTTGCCACTTAACAAGTACCTCCTTAATATCCAGTCCTATTTCTTAAGCTCCATCGGTTTACCACAGCATTGAATCGCACCATCGCCTGCCCTGGTCACAATCAACTCAGCCCCGCACTTGGTACAACAATACCTTTTACCTATCTCGTTTGCCATATTTTCACCTTTCAAAACTTACCGGTATTCATGCTTTCGGGAAATCAAGAACATTATAGAATGTGAGTTTGATGACTGTCAAGAATACCTGCTCTTTAGTAATTCTATAGATTGATAGGTATTTGTTTACCTCACCCCTTACCCTTCAGGGTGAACCTTCAGGATGAACCCCTCTCCAACCAGAACCATAGATGTGAAATGAGAAGCTATCCTGGTTGGAGAGGGGAGTAAAAAAGAGAGGGGGCGAAGCCCCCTCTCTAAAACATTATCCCCCTTTCACGCATTCGAATGTTCGCATAGCAAAACAAGGTGCTGCGTGAGAGGGGGATTAAGGGGGAGAGTATAGATAGCAACCGAAACACAACGACCCTACTCACCTGCCAGTTGAACTATCACCTGTCTTGAGCGGGGACGGTTATCGAAATCCACCAGTATTATCTGCTGCCATGTACCCAGCAGCAGTCTTCCCTCACTGAAAGGTATTACCAGCGAAGGACCGAGTAGCGAAGCCCGGACATGCGAGTGCCCGTTCCCATCACCCCAGGCACGGTCATGATTGTATTTGATATTCTGCGGAATAATCCGCTCGAACATAGCTTTGAAGTCAGAGACCACGCCGGGCTCGAATTCTATAGTTGACAGGCCGGCGGTCGAACCGCTGACAAATATCGTAGCCGTCCCGCTGTTAATACCCGCCCTGGTCACTTCACGCTGTACCTGCGGAGTGATATCGACAATATCTCCGTTTCCTCCGGTTTGAAGGCTTATTTTATTAGTTACTATCATGGTTCACCTCAAAAATACATGAATGATTTAACGCCACCTTACAACTATCGACTCGCGCTGAAATATTCTCACGGCTATCCGTAATACCAGTACGTCTACTACACACAATGCGAATCCCAGGACAATTATCAACGTGGGAGTGAACCAGAGCATACCGGTCATCTGCAATGCAATCAGGACAAAAACCGGGAAAATAATAAAGAGAACCATATTCTGCGCGCTGCGGTGGTCTCTGGCGCGGGACGAGCCTATGATACCCAGCATAAAACTCAATAGCGCTAATGCCGGCGCTATCAAAAAGAAATTAACAAACCAGAGAACGTTAATATATTCCGGTATCAGGTAGCCCCAACCGAGTATATAAACAGCAAGAAGACCGATGGCAGCGCATACCCATGTTATTACTATTGCCGGTAAAAATCCTGCCAGAGCCTTCCCCAAAAGCAGTTCCCAGGTACGCACTGGAGTCGCCAGTAAAGGCTCCAGACTGCGTGACACCTTCTCCTCGACTATCCCGTAAGCTCCGGCGTAAATGGCAACCATCGTCGGGATAAGAAGTACAAAAAAGTTCAACTGGTTGAGTAAAAGGAGTTTCACCCGGTCGATGCCCGACAGGTCGACCGCTCCGGGGTAGCTTGTAACAAGTCTGTCCAGCGTATCCTGGAAAAAGGAATTGGCAGCCATAGCCTCGCCGCCGATATTCGCCACGAGCCAGATAGCTACCATAGCCTCGGCAAGTATCATCAGTGGTACCAGCGTGAACAACAAAATAGTGGTAGGTTCGCTAACCAGCACCCGCCACTCGTTACGGAGTACGTTGTTTATACGGCTTTTAGCCATACTCGGAATTCTCCCGCATCAGGCTCATATATACCTCTTCCAGCGAATGCTGCTGCTCGGAAACAGCCATAATCCTTCCACCGGCTTCGACGATATGCTTGATAAGCTCGGGGCGGTTGTTTTCAGGGTCATTCAGCTCTACCACAAGCCTGTTTTCAGAGGATTCCGCATCCCGGACAAAAGGAAGCCCTTTTACCAACTCGGTTATGGACTCAGGCAGTCCGTCCATCTGGACAACGACCTGCCGACGGAAAAGACGCTGGCGGAGTCCCGCTGGCGTGTCCAGAGCCAGCAGGTGAGTCTGGACGACAGCGATACGGTTGCAAAGCTCTTCCGCTTCAGCGAGATTGTGTGTCGAGATGAATACGGTACGGCCTTCTCCGCTGAGCGTTTTTATCATCTCGCGAACTTCCCTGGCAGCCTCCGGGTCCAGTGCGGCTGTGGGTTCATCCAGAAAGATTATTTTAGGCTCATGGAGCAACGCCCTGGCAAGCGCCAGTCTTTGCTTCATTCCTTTTGAAAAAGTGCCTACTTTACCGTCCCGCCGTTCCCATAACCCCGTAATCTTCAGATATTTTTCTATCTGCCGGTCTACGTTCAATCCATCATAGAATCCGGCAAAGTACTCAAGGTTCTGGCGGGCGTTGAGAGCATCATAAAAACCGGGAGTTTCGGTGAGAAGCCCGATTATTTCATGAAGTCTCTCCACATTTTCACCGGTACGCCGACCGTCGACTACGGCATAGCCGGTGGTGGGCGAGATAATGCCCGAGAGCATGCGGATGGTGGTGGTCTTTCCCGCTCCGTTAGGTCCGAGGAAAGCCAGCACCTCACCCTCAGACATCTCAAGACTGAGGTCTTCCACAGCCGTAAGCCCTCCGAAATTCCTGGTCAGCCGGTGGGCTTCAACCACTGCCATTTTTGTACACCTTAGTAGTAATGTTTATTATGTTAAATGCCCGACTCAAATTCATCCCAGATTATATCATCGAAGTCGAATACCGGTCCGAGCTCGCAAACCCTTTTCAATCCACTCTTTGTCTTTATCGTGCAGCCGTTACATATTCCGCGACCGCACGCCATTCTTACCTCAAGTGAGACCTGGACAGGTTTTGTTTTCAGCAATTTCTCTCTCTGGCGGTACATGTAATGATACATTGATACAGGCCCGCAGGCAAACACCTGGTCTGCATTATCGATATAGTCGGGTAAAAGCTCGGTTATCATACCGCGGAGCCCTACCGAGCCGTCTTCCGTAGCGGCGACCGGTTTTATCCCTTGTGGCAAATTTTTATCTGGAAACCTGTGGCTGTTCGCCGTGCCGTAAAGCAGCGTGACAGCCCTACCCTGCTTCAGGGCTTCTTCAGCCAGGAAGACCAGCGGAGCGATACCCATACCCCCGGCTACCAATAATATATTATGTGAAGTAGAAGCGATTGAAAAGCCGTTGCCCAACGGTCCAGTAATACCTACCTTATCACCCTTTTTCCGTTGCGACAGCCACTCCGTTCCCCCGCCCTCCTCCAGCACGGCAAAGAACAGGCTTAAATTACCCTTATCTGTTATACGGTGAATGCTGAAAGGACGTGGCAGAGTACATTCCTGCCCGCAGTCCACCATGACAAACTGCCCAGGTTTCGCTTCTCCGGCAATTTCAGGACAATTTAGCGTGATTGTCTGGCTGGAGAGTATATCTCGCCCGTAAAGCTTCTCCTGCCCCCCAATCGGTTCACCTGTATAAACAACGGCAGCTTCAACCTGCTTCAACTTGGCTCCTTTTGTTGTAATCCATTCACCTCACCCCCTGTATCCCCCTCTCCTTCTTTACAAACTGTCATTGCGAGTCCGCCTGAGGCGGACGAAGCAATCTCTATAGATCCTTATACAAATCACGCCATTGACCATTCATACTATTCACTAACTGTATTTTTCTCTGCCGTGAACCGCCCTTAATACGTTTCTCCCTTACAATAGCGCCTTCTATACCCTCACATACTTCATAATAAACGAGTTTATCTATGTTATACCTATTAGTGAATCCTTCTACCAGTTTCTCTTTATGCTCGTAAACTCTCCTCTTCAGGTCGTTAGTCATGCCAGTATATAATACCCTATTATTTTTATTGGTCATTATATAGATATAATATTGTTTATCCATGTGTAGAATTGAGATTGCTTCGTCGTCCGCCTAAGCGGACTCCTCGCAATGACATTATAGGAATAAGTTTACTTTTTTCTCGTATATGCTTAATCCTATAAAAGTTTATAATACTACTCCATCTTCACCGAATCATCTATATAGACCATTTTACCTCTAAAAATGGTCGCCATTACCTTACCCCTGAGAGTGGAGCCGGCGAGGGGTGTGTTTTTGCCTTTAGAAACAAACTCTTCCGGGTTGACCACCCACTCTTTATCCGGGTCGAATATTACAATATCAGCCGGTACGCCGACAGCCAGGGTACCGGAGATTCCATGTCTTTCACCTATCATCTTTGCCGGCCGGAAGGTGAGTTTGGAGATAAGGGAATTCAGGGTGATACGTCCGTTATGCACCAGGCCCATCAGACTTCCCAGGGCGGTCTCGAAACCGCTTATCCCGAAAGCGGCACCGGCGAAGTCACCCTGCTTATCGGCTCCGGCATGAGGAGCGTGGTCGGTAGCTATAACGTCAATCGTATCATCATTAAGCCCCTGGATTAAGGCATTTACATCGTCTTCAGTCCTCAAGGGAGGGTTTACCTTTGCCATGGTACCGCACTCGATTACCTTCTCTTCGGTTAAGGTCAGGTGGTGCGGCGTCACCTCGGCGGTAACCTGTACACCTTCGGATTTAGCCCGGCGAATCAGCTCCACCGAGCCTGCCGTGCTGACATGGGCAACGTGCAGCCATCCACCTGTGAGTCTGGCTAACTCGATATCGCGGGCAACCATCGTCTCCTCGGCGGCGGCCGGAATCCCCGGCAGTCCCAGCTTTTCAGATACCGCACCCTCGTTGATGACCCCGCTACCGGCAAGACCGGTGTCCTCACAATGTTCTATAACCGGCAAGCCCGATTCCCGACTGTACTCGAGTGCCTGCCTCATAATCTCAGGGTCGGAAACCGGAGAGCCGTCATCACTGAAGCCGATAACGCCAAGTTCAGCCAGTTCGGACAGGGGCGCCAGTTCTATTCCTTTTCTGCCTTTAGAGACACAGCCGACGGGTAAAACACGGACGACGCCTTCTTTATCAGCCAACTTAGTGACGTATTTTATGATTTCACGGTTGTCAAGTGGCGGCTCGGTATTAGGCATACAGCAGACGGTGGTGAAACCACCCCTGGCAGCCGCTCTTGTCCCGGTAGCTATCGTCTCCTTGTTCTCAAAGCCGGGCTGCCTGAGATGACAGTGTAGGTCGATAAAACCGGGACAGACGATCAGTCCGCCGGCATCAAGAACGCTGTAACCGGACCGGGACGGGACTTCATCTCCCCTGCCCTGCCACAGTATGCCATCCGTACCGACAAGCAGACTGCCCGTCTCATCTATCCCCCGGCCGGGGTCAATTATACGACCACCCCTGATAAGCAAAGGTTGTACCATTATTTCCTTGATGATGCGTGTTTTACGTAGCTGCTGGGTTTGTAACCCAGCTCCCGGGCTTCACTTTCAGAATCGAACAGAACCAGATTCCCCGGTTTTATCTTTCTGGCAAAATGACTGTCGGCGCTGTGGTATTTCTTGGTATCCAGTTTACCTTCATGCCAGTCGACACTGGCTACATACCCCGGTTCAAATCCATGCTCGCAGTAGACGCACCTCAGCGTTAGTGGGTCACGGTTCACAATTTTGAATTCCGGCTTCAGGTATTTCGTCTCGGTCTCCTGCACGGACACACACACCGGGTTAGGGCACTTAACGGCATAGCCCCGGTCATACACCGGATAATCATATCCTTTTGCGGAGACAACATCTTCCTTCACGACGCACTCTTTACAGTCCAGCAAAAGAGCAAGGAGCGCCATTCTTATCGGCACTCCGTAGGCCGCCTGCTTGAAATACCGGCTCCTGGGGTCGGCATCCACATCATACGCCAGCTCGTCAACACGGGGCAGCGGATGCATAACCAGAGCTTTCTTAAATTCCTTTCCCCTGAGAAGCCGTTTATCGACCACCGGCAGCTCTTTATCCTCCCGGTCCTCTCCCTCGGCAAACCTTTCTTTCTGAGGACGGGTCACATAAAGAGCATCGACCCCTTTTCTCAACTCAACCTCGATATTGACATCGGGCATCATCGCTAGCTGATGGGGACTGCTCGGCGTTATATATACGGCATCGATAGGGAAAGACCCTTCCTTATTCCTGTCCGCCGTTTCTTCTTTGCTCTCTATTTCGCCGCCGTATTCCGTTATAAGCTTCCTGACTATGTTAGGCGGCACCTCCAGGCCAGGGCTGGGACAGAACAGAATATTCGCCCCGAACTTCGCCAGGGCAAAAATCAACGAGTGTATCGTCCGCCCGTATTTCAGGTCGCCCCAGAGGGCGATATTCAAACCCTGTATGGCATGCCTTTCCTTTTTTATGGTATAGAGGTCCAAAAGCGTCTGGGTCGGATGCTGGTGGCCGCCATCGCCGGCGTTTATTACCGGCACGCCGGAATAATCGGCAACCACTCTGGCGGCACCCTCCCACGGATGCCTGATAACAATTATATCGGCATAGCTGCCGACTATTCTCGCCATATCGGCGATACTTTCGCCCTTGGCGAGCGAGGTCGCTTTAGCATCGACCACACCGATAACGTTGCCGCCGAGCCGGTGCATAGCCGCCTCGAATGACAGCCGGGTCCTGGTACTGGGTTCAAAAAACAGACTGGCCATTATTTTACCCTTGCAGACATCGAGCTGTTTATCGATTTCTCCCGCCATCTCGTCAGCCAGCGAGAATACAGCCTCGATTTCCGCATTTGACAGGTCGTCTATAGTGACCAGACTCCCATGAGATAAAGTCATTGCTGCTCCTTCCGGACCAGTCTATTATCAATCCGCCTTCGCTCCGCTTCATCCTGACTGCTCCTGATAATCACCACTTCATCAAGCCCGTCGGTCTCCAGCAACCGGACCTGTATCTCCTCATGCCTGGCGCTGGGTATATTTTTACCTACATAATCAGCCTTTATAGGCAGTTCCCGGTGACCGCGGTCTACAAGCACGGCAAGCTGGATAGAGCGCGGGCGACCCCGGTCGATGAGAGCGTCCATAGCGGCGCGTATACTCCGTCCCGTATACAGGACGTCGTCAACCAGTACTACGGACTTATCGTCGATATCGCTTGGAATATCGGTATGCTGTACGGCGGGTTGGCATTCACGTCCTGACAGGTCGTCACGGTACGGGCTGATATCCAGAGCACCGACAGGTATTTTCAAACCCTTCAGTTCTTCCATAATATAAGCCAGCCGGTTCGCCAGCGGCACGCCGCGCGTGTGCATTCCAACCAGTAAAAGCTGCTCAGTGCCCCTGTTGCGTTCAACGATTTCATGGGCGATACGGGTCAGGCTTCGCCTGATATCCTGCGCCGTCATTATAATCGTTTTAGGCATAAAAATAACCTCTTGCCGGCCAGCAAGAGGTCTTGCGAATCAACCTGTTTTCATTCACCCTTGCTAGCCTCGCCGGACTAACTTAAAGGTTTGAGAATATTCTATTTCTGAAAAGAAATTATACCACTTCAACCGGGTAATAGCAATATCCCGTGCTCAATATCGATACCAGGCATTCTGTTATGAACCCAGCACCGTTCATAACCCACTAATAAGTAAACAGGTCGAGCCCGCCCATTACATGGATATCCTGCCCGGTGACATACCCCGCTTTCTCAGAAGCAAGGAAAGCAACCATATTAGCCACGTCGGCAGGGTCACCGAATTTGCGCTGGGCTATTCTCATCTTAAGTCGTTCACTTGCTTCATTGGTCTCCGCCGTTTGCCCGGTAGCAACGACACCCAGGGTCACCGCGTTGGCAGTGATACCCTGTCTGGCACCTTCAATACCGGCGGTCTTGGCGAGAGCGATAACGCCGGCTTTGGACGCCGAATAGTTTACCTGGCCGAATCCTCCCATAACACCGGCTATCGATGATATGTTGATGATTCGCCCCCATTTCTTCTCGACCATAGTATCCCATACTTCTCTTATCCAGTAGTATGCTCCGTCGAGATTGACCTGTAACATATTCTGCCAGTCTGAAAGCTCAAGCCTCTGGATACGACCGAAAGGCCCCATCAGAGCTGCGTTATTCACCAGAATATCCACCGGACCCAGTTCCGCATTGATTTTAGGCACGGCTTCTTTTACCTGCTGGTGGTCGCTCTGGTCCACTTTGAGGGCTATCGACCGGACTCCCAGAGCGCTTATTTCCCTGGCTATCTCTTCAGCCCCTTCGATAACCACATCCACACAGGCTATATTTACTCCTTCTCCGGCTAATTCTAGAGCAATCGCCTCTCCCAAGGCCCCTTTACGACCGGTACCGGTAACGATAGCAACCTTCCCTTTCAAACCTAAGTCCATCGTGCACCTGCTTTCTTTTAAAAATTAGGTATTGGCGTTAGTCTCCCTTAAATTCGGCTTTCCTCTTTTCCAGGAACGCGTTACGCCCCTCGGCGAAGTCTTTAGTGGCGAGAACAGCGTCTGAAATAGCACTCTCAAGCGTTAGCCCTTCATCAAGGCCCATACTGTAACCTCTTATTATGGTCTCTTTAGCAGCCTGTACAGCCAGAGGAGCCAGTCCGCAAATATGGTTCGCCAGCTCCATTGCTTTATTCATAAGCTCTTCCTGAGGGACAACTTCACTCACCAGATGCAGGTCGTACGCTTCCTGAGCTCTGAGCTGTTTCCCGGTCAGAATCATCTCCAGTGCCTTACCGAAGTGGATAAGACGGGGCAGACGCTGCGTTCCTCCCCATCCCGGTATCAGGCCAATAGAGACTTCTGTAAGCCCGAACCTGGCATTTTCTGAAGCTATCCTTATATCGCAGGTAAGCGCTATCTCGAGCCCCCCACCGAATGCATACCCGTTTACGGCGGCAATAACAGGTTTCCACAACTCGAGACCTTTTACGAAGGTTGCCTGTGACCAGTCCTGTCTTTCACCCGGCTTCAGCGGTTGTACGGATTTCAGGTCCAGACCGGTGCAGAAAGACCTCTCCCCGGCACCGGTTACTATTCCCACCCACAGACCTGGGTCGTCACGGAAGTCTATCATCGCTCTGGTTAATTCGGCCATTGATTCGGTATCGAGCGCGTTCAAAACCTCCGGACGATTAATGGTGAAGATAGCGACCTTTCCTTCTTGCCTGTAGTCAATGGGCATTATTGCACGCTCCTTCCTTTTTCTCATCCCGGGATCAAAGAATAATATTACAGGTGATTTTACGTAAAGTCAAACTCACTAAGTGACAAAATTTAAACGATACGGGTCTAGCTGATTTCACTTGACAGAGAATAAAGCAACATCATAGAATGCTAGTTGTCTCAAGCCCCGGATTCTATTAAAAACGAGTCATTGACATGCTCCCTGAAGAAATAAAGAGTCTAATCGGTCAGACGTTCGGCACTACTGTTTTCGAAATAGAGAAAGAGTCCGTCAGAAGGTTCGCCGATGCGGTAGGCGATTATAATCCTCTGTACGTCGATGCAGAATATGCCGGACAATCGAGATACGGCTCGGTAATCGCTCCGCCCGGATATATATCTTCGCAATGGTACTGGGGAAGCTCCGATAAACCGGCCGGGAAAGAATCCAATCTAAAAATTTCAAGCCTGATGGATGTAATCCGCGCCCTGATGGACGCCGGTTATCATCAAGCTGTCGATGGTGGGATAGACTATGAGTTCTTTATTCCGGTCCGGGCAGGCGATACGATTACAGCCACCTCACTGGTCAAAGATATTGCCGAACGGGGAAAAGGAGATGATAGAGCTGTCTTTCTATTCACCGAGACGACCTACACCAACCAGAATGATGAGAAGGTGGCCGTAACACAGGTAACCTCAATCCACCGTTAAGAACCTGTTACTGTAAAAAGGATACACATGTCAAAACAGATATACTGGGAAGATATAGAAGAAGGAGGCGAGGTAACCCCGCTTACCAAGATAGCCACCACCCAGATGCTTATCAAATGGGCGGGTGCCTGCGGCGATTTCAATCCCCTGCACTACGACCCGCACTTCACAGAATCAGTGGGTATAGACAAACCGATTGTTCACGGAGCTTTAAAACGCCAGTGGATGATACAGCTTATGACCGACTGGATGGGTGACGAAGGGACGTTGAGCAAATTCTCCTGCCGGTACCGCGCGATAGACTACCCGCGACCGATGAGAACGATGAGCGAGCCGGAAGACGGCGAAACATGGACATGTAAAGGTAAGATTACAAAGAAATATATCGAGGATGACCGGCACTGCGTCGATTGCCGTATCCGGGTCGAGAACGGTAATGGCGAAACGACTACCAACGGCAAAGCCACTGTCATTTTGCCGAAGAGAAGCTGATAGTCCAGAATATATCTATTGAATATTTTAACCGGAGGGTAAGAGTTGGGAGACAGACTTAAAGGTAAAGCAGCTATAGTTACCGGCTCGGGCCAGGGAATCGGCGCCGCCATAGCAATAGCTCTGGCAAAAGAAGGCGCCAGCTTGGTAACCAACAACCGCCGCCAGGGCACCGAAGGAGGCGACGCTGAAACAGTCGCCAGACAGATTACGGAAACGGGAGGTCGGGCAGTCCCCTTCTTCGGTAGTATCTCCGATTTCGCAGCAGCCGAAAAACTGGTACAGACGGCGATAGATAACTTCGGCAGGCTCGATATTCTGGTAAATAACGCCGGCGCCGATATGCCGCACATGATATGGAATATGACGGAGGAGGAGTGGGATATAGCTCTTGACTCTTTCCTTAAAGGCACATTTAACACCAGCCGGTTCGCCTGCGGTATCATGAGAGAACAGAAGTGGGGAAGGATAATCAACACCACTTCCACCGCCTGGCTGGGAACTGTGGGGCACTGTAATTACGGGGCAGCCAAGGCGGGAATCGTGGGCCTGACCAGAGCTATAGCCAGGGAAATGGGTAAGTACGGCGTAACCTGCAACGCTTACGCCCCCACGGCATCGACCCGGTTCAGCGCCAGCGAGGACATCCAGGCCGGATTTAAGAAGAGATACGAAGCAGGGCTTATGACCAGGGAAAGATATGAAGAACTGACCAACCTTCCCGACCCCATGACGCTCACGCCGTTCCTGGTCTATCTCTGCACCGAAGAAGCAACCGAGATTAACGGACAGGTCTTCGATGTTACCGGAGGAAACATAGCCTATTATTCTGAGCCGGTGAAACTCAAGTCTATCGATAAAAAAGACGGACTCTGGACGATAGAGGAGCTGATAGAGAAGGTTCCCACGATATTGCCGGAAGGCTATAGAAACCCGGCACCGGCGAGTAAAGAGTAAGTTCTAAAACAGGCACGAACGAGTCCTTAGTAAAGCAAGCTTCCGGAAACTTAAAAACATTGCTCTAAGTTCTATTTTTCTCCGAACGAAGGTTCTCTCTTCTCGACGAATGCGTTAGCGCTCTCGTTATAGTCTTCCGTTCCCAGGAGTTTCTGCCTGATATTCATGGTATATTCCAGGCTGGTCTCAAGGTCCTGTTTCAGCCCCTCGTATACAGCGTGTTTGGCAGCCTGTACCGCCAGTATCGGGTTCTTCGCTATCGCCTCGGCAAGCTCCAGTGCAGCGCTTTCCAGCTCATTACGGGGGACAACCATCGTCACCAGACCTATACGTTCTGCTTCCTCCGCGTCAATCATCTCACTCGTCAGGATTAACTTCAGGGCTTTATCGACACCGAGAAGCCTCGGTAACCAGTAGGCACTGCCGGCAGCCGGAACCATCCCTCTTCTCACATATCCCACGGTGAACCTTGCCTTATCCGACGCTATCCTGATATCGCAGGACAGAGCGAGGTCGAGTCCAACACCGACGGCTACTCCGTTGAGGGCGGCGATTATGGGTTTGGGGCACTCCTGGAATTGCATGGCAAACGGGGCGCGTCTTACGGGCTCCACGTTTTCCGGTCGCTCCGGACGACGCTGTAATTCACCTCGTGCCATAGCCTTAACATCAGCACCTGAACAGAAAGAATCACCTGTTCCCGTGATTATTATCACCCTTACCTCATCGTCTCCGGCAGCATCATCTATCGCATTGAATATACCCTGGAATAACGCCGGGCTGAGAGCGTTCTTTCTATCCGGTCGGTTCATGGTGATAGTGGCGATACCGTGTTCCTTTTTATAAAGCATATCCTGGTCATCCATCATATATTCCCTCTTTCTTCCGGTGTACTATTTTTATTTTTCATTCATACGAGCCGTCATATTCACGGTAGCTCTTCCGGGAAAACAATCCTGTTTTCGTAATCGATAAAAGCTTCCCTGAGGGCTTCCAGCCCTGCTTCACCCATACGTATATAGACCGGACGCCGTGCTATCTCGGCCGGGCTGTGCGCATCGGAGCTCTGGATACAGGCGCGTTTTTTCTGAAAACCACGCATCTGACCGTTATTCCATGCCGCTTTGTTCTGAGGTATCGTGATTTCAAGAGCGCTGAGATATTCACTCTCATGTATCTTTCTTTTCATCTGGCGCGGCTCCTTAGTCTCGAGAAACCCGCTGGGCCACCTGTCGATATGAGCAGCTATAGCAATTCCCCCTCGTTCGTGGATTTTTCGTAAGATGTCTTCTATTCCGTCACCGACCATAGCATGCCCGTCTCCCCGGCTACTCCGGTCAACCTTCACGTAATCCAGAAAGTCTTCAATTTCGTATACAGGAGTGTCCAACTGGAATATGGCTAAAAAATGTCCGCTCCCGGACGTCAGCTCTACCCCGGGAAACACAAGCAGACCTTTCTCCACAGCCGCCTGCCTGATATCATCAACAGCCGCTACCGAATTATGGTCCGTAATGGCAATTACTTCCAAACCGGCAGCCACTGCCGCATCGACAATTTCACCCGGTGTTACCGACATATCATTGTAGCAGGTCGATTCCGGAGTATGTATATGCAGGTCTGATTTTCTAAAATCCGCTTTCTTGGTTTCTGTCATTCACCTCCACCTGAAATATAGACGCCGGTAGCAACACAAGACATGTTTATAATTAGTCCGGCTTTTTTAGCCGGTATCCGGGTTCAATACAACCAGCGCCGTCCCTTTCTGAAAATAAAGCCTGCAATCAGTCCCAGCACCAGCCCTCCCAGATGCGCCTGCCAGGCGATATTCGAGGCGAATGCGGGTATGGAGAGCAGGAGAAAGCCGCCCAGAACCGCAATCCAGAGAGGTATCGGCACCGGTATCGGTATAATAAAGACCGTCATTTTCGGTCTCAATACTGTTAATGCTCCGGCTACGGCAAAAACCGCCCCTGAAGCACCGATTGCCACGGAAAAAGGATATGCCATAAGAAGGTACGCAGCATTGCCCAGGAGCCCTCCCAGAAAATAGATGATAAGGAAATTTCTTTCCCCCGCCAGCCGTGAGAGGTAGCTTCCGAAGAAATACAGAGTCAACATGTTGGCAAGGATGTGCCATAAACCGGCATGGATGAAAAGATTGGTAATAATTGTCCAGGGTCTCGATGTGAATTCCACCGGCGATAAGCCGAGGGTATAAATCAGTTCCGGCCTTATCAAAGTAACGATATACAATATAATGTTAATTATTATCAGAAAACCCACTGGCCCCAGTCTGAAGCCGCCTTTACCTCTGTAACTTACTCTATATGCCATTATTCACCAACTCTATATCATAATATATCATACCGTCCAGAATACAATTGCTGCAAGGCGGCATCGGCTGCGTATTAAGCAAGAACACGGAATAATCTACTCGTATATTGACTTATCCCGATATTATTATGTTATGATAGGAAACCATAATACCGCTGAACACACTCAGCGGTAAAAAAGGAGCTTAAATACCGGTTTGAATATACTAAAGAGCCTGACGGTCGGCTTCCTAGCATTTATATTATTCCTGTCTATTGTTATTTTCGGTTTTCTGTTCATGGTAAAGAGCACCGCTCTTAATCCGGATTTCATAACCCGGCAGATAAACGAACTGAATGTGTCCGAAATGCTCGAGGAGTTTGCTGATATAGATTCTTCTCCCGAGGCTTCTGAAACGTTCGAGCAAATAAAGGAAATCGTGCCAGAGATAGAACCTCTGGTTAAAGAGAGAGTCGGTATCTTTACCGACTCTCTGTATGACTACCTGCTCGGGAAAAAGACCGAGCCGGATATCAAGGGAGCAATAGGAGACTCATTCCTTAACTCGGAATTCATCAGTTCCGCACTGGAGAAAGTAGATATTTCTCAGCTTGTAGAAGAAATGGCATCATCAGAAACCGGTGATGAAGGTCTCCCCCCTGAATTCATCGATGCCTTATCCGATGTTATCGCCGACCTTGAACCGGAAATCAAAAAGAAAGCTGCCGAGATTGCCGACCCCGTTTTCGATTACATTCTGGGGGAAACCGACGGCATAGACCTGGTTTCCACGCTAAGAGCTACCGTCCTTAACGCGGATTTCGTCGTTCCTCTGATAGAAGAACTCGACCTTTCATCGCTGGCAGGAGAGTTTTTAACCGAACAGCTTGCCGACCAGATTCCTGAAGATATGGAGTTTATTACCGGGTATCTGGATGAAGCTATCGCCGCGGTTGAACCCGAAATAAAAGAAGAACTTACCGATGCTGCCGAGCCCCTTCTGGACTACCTCATGGGAGATAGCCGCCACCTGAGTATAGAGGTATCACTGGCACCGGTGATGGAAAACCTCGAAGACAGCCTGAGAGAACATCTGGAAGAATCGCCGCCGCCTGAGTTTGCTGACCTGTCACCGGCAGAACGCGAGCAGTTACTGGATGAATTTTTCAGCGGGCCTATGGCTGAAATGATACCGGAAACTCTCGAGCTCGATGAGAGCCTGCTAGGCCCCGATATACCGGCGAACATTACCGGCTCTCTGGCAGACGTCGAGGATACCCTTACCGACATCAGGCAGGACATTGACAGTGCAGTAAAAGACATGGAAGAACCGCTTGAATTGGCGAGGGAGTATATTTCTTATTTCCAGCTTGCCTACACACTTCTGATTGTCATTATGGCGGTAGCTCTCCTTGGGATTATACTTATTCTTCGCGACGTAAAGAGTATTACCCGCCGTATTGGCGTTCCGCTACTTATCTACGGGGCAATAGAGTATGCCGGTATTTTCGTCGCCCGGTATTTCATCAACGGGAAAATTTCCTTCCCCGACATACCACCCGGTGTCGAGACATGGGTGTTCGGGGTGATTAACGATATCATGCGACCGCTGGAGATATTCAGCCTTACACTGTTGATTATCGGCCTGGTGCTGACTGTAATCTCTTTTATTTACAAGAGAGGCGGACCGAAGGCTGTAGAGCCGGTTACTCCATAACCTCCGTGTTATCAGGGGTATTACGGTTGCGTACTTCAAGTTTGAGCCTTTGCTGTCCCACAACCACTATTTCAGCTCCGGACTCTATGTCGACTGAGGTCGATTTCGCCACCCAGAGCTCGCCGTTTATCCTGACCATGCCCTCCGGCTTGAGTGCGTTTATCACTTTTCCTCTCGTACCAATCATATTCGGCAAGCCGACCACCCGCTCTGTTTTTAATGCCTTGGTACCTTCCCGGAAGGTATAAACGGAATAAGAAAGCCAGGCAATCATTATTAAAATAAGTCCCCATACCGGGATTTGAACACCGATTTCGGGTAGTCCCCACAGCACGATTACGACAATGGCTATCTCTTCAATAATCGTACTGACTATGGCGAATATGAGTCTTGCCGTCATCTCTCCTCCGTCCCTATTATACCAGATAGCTCTGTTGCGGATACGCAAATACGGGTGCTATAATCCTTTAAATATACCACTCCTGTATTAGCACGGAGGTTTATATTAATGAAGCTAAGTCGTGAGGAAGTACTGCACATAGCCCGCCTTGCCAGACTGGGTTTAAGCGAAGAAGAGGTTACCAGACTCAGCGAGCAGCTCTCAAATACCCTCGAGAATTTCGAGGTCTTACAGCAGGTCGATACCGAGGGTATTCCCCCTACCGCCCAGTCTATCGCTCTTCAAAACGTTGTAAGTAACGACTCGGTAGCTCCTTCTCTCCCTCCCGATGACGTTCTGGCTAATGCCCCCCATAAAGAAGGCGACCTGTTCAGGATACACGCCGTACTTGAGGAGCAGCCGTAAATACTAAACAGGCGGTGGAATAATGGATGAGACATTCAGCATCACGCCAACTTCGTCAGCACCTCTTGTTACCATAGCCATCATCAGCGCGGTTCTCATCGTTCTTCTGGCACTTTTTGCTTTTATTGGTTTTTCATCAAGAAACGTGAAATATGAGGTAAGTGATAGCGGCTTAAACATCAAAGGAGGCCTCTACGGAAGGTTCATACCCAAAGAAGATATAGCCGGCGGAGAGGCCCGGATTATCAATCTGGATAGCGCCACCGAGCTCAAAGCAAGCATAAGGACCAACGGGATTGGACTGCCGGGTTACGCCGCCGGCTGGTTCAAACTGAAAAACGGTGAAAAGGCTCTGTTGTTCGTTACCGATAAGTCCAGCGTGGTCTATATACCGACGGCACAGGACTATTCCGTGCTGCTGAGTGTCAGTGATGCGGAAGGGTTTTACGAATCGATAAAAAGATGGGAGTGATGGATACCGTAGCGCTTTACAAAGACGATGACTAACGGCTTTATCAAGGGGGTGAGATAAATTACTAGTCCGAACCAGTTGACTATCCATGAAGCACACCGGTTACTTAAAACCGGGCAGATATCTTCGGTAGAACTGACGGAAGCCTGCCTGGAACGTATCAGACAGGTGGAAGACAGGGTGCACGCCATCGTTACCGTGACGGACGAGCTGGCGCTGGAACAGGCGCGGAAAGCCGATGAGCTGATTGCTGCCGGAGACACGAACCCGCTGAACGGCATCCCGGCACTTATAAAGGACAATATGTGCACCAGAGGAATCCCCACTACCTGTTCATCGAAAATGCTGGAGAATTTCCTGCCTCCTTATAACGCCACCGTGGTGGAGAGACTGACGGAAAGCGGAGCCGTTATCATAGGTAAATCCAATATGGACGAGTTTGCCATGGGCTCTTCCACGGAAAACTCCGCCCTGTTCGTCACTCATAATCCCTGGAACCTTTCCCGTGTTCCCGGCGGCAGCAGCGGCGGCTCGGCATCAGCCGTGGCAGCCGATGAAACCATTTATGCCCTGGGCTCGGATACCGGCGGTAGCATCCGACAGCCAGCCGCGCTTTGCAGTGTAACCGGGCTGAAGCCTACCTACGGCAGGGTAAGCAGGTACGGGCTGGTGGCTTTCGCCAGCTCGCTCGACCAGATAGGTCCGCTGACCAGGGATGTTACCGATTGCGCTCTCGTTATGAACGCCATTGCCGCTTATGACAGCAGGGACTCTACATCTGTCCCACAACCCACCCCAGATTACACCGCATGTCTTACCGGCGATATAAAGGGAATTCGACTCGGTATCCCCAGGGAATATTTCGTCGAGGGCATTCAGCCGGAGGTGGAAACGGCAATACGCGCCGCTATCGATAAGCTTGAAGAACTGGGGGCAAAGGTCGAAGAAGTATCTCTGCCCAGTACGCGTTATGCCCTGGCGGTCTATTATATAATCGCCCCTTCGGAGGCTTCGGCTAACCTCGCCCGCTATGATGGTGTGAAGTACGGCTATTCCTTCAAAGAAACCGACAGAATGTGGGACGCCATGGAAAAGACAAGACAGTACGGTTTCGGTCCCGAGGTAAAAAGACGTATCATGCTGGGGACTTATGCCCTCTCCGCCGGTTACTATGACGCCTACTACCTGAAAGCCCAGAAAGTGCGTACTTTGATAAGACAGGAGTTCGATTCAGTATTCGAGAAATTCGATGCCATCATAACCCCCACCTCCCCCACCACCCCTTTTAAAATCGGGGAAAAGACGGATGACCCGCTACAGATGTACCTGAGCGATGTCTGCACCCTGCCGATAAACATCGCCGGCTTGCCGGCTATATCCATCCCCGCCGGATTCGCCGACGGACTGCCGATAGGCATGCAGATAATATCAAAGCCCTTTGCCGAAGAGACCATCCTCAAAATCAGCCACGCCTATGAACAGGCGACAGAGTGGCATAAGCAAAAGCCGAGCATCTAGATATGAAGAATTAATCAATGAAAAAACCACAGACTAATTACGCTTTTATCGACGGAACTAATCTCTATCAAACAATGAAGCATGTTGGTTGGGATTTAGACTACCGCCGCTTCAGGGTATACCTGAGCGAACATTATGGTGTTGGTAAAGCATACTACTTTATTGGCTATATGCCAGAGAATACACCACTTTATTCCTTCTTACAGACCGTAGGGTATGTCATAATATTCAAACCTATTCTAAAGACACCTGAAGGAAAGATAAAAGGCAACTGTGATGCCGAGCTAGTTCTACAGGCAATGATAGACCTTGATAATTACGAGAAAGCTATAATAGTAAGTAGCGATGGGGATTTTTATTGTCTGGTAAACTACCTGCGTGAGAAGAACAAGCTGGAATGTGTATTAGCGCCATGTAAAGCTGGTTTTTCACATTTACTGGATATAGCGTCCAAGGGACTGGTAGCGTATTTAGATAACCTTCGCGGTAAACTGGAGTATAAAAAGAAAAACCCCCTGTAAGGACGGAACCTCACAGGGTGTTTTTCGTCATGATTCTAAACTTAAACTTATCAGAGAATCAGAAATTTGTCAAGAATAACCTGGTAAAAGGCGGAAATTTCCTACTCCTGTAAATAGGCGACAGAGTGGCATAAGAAAAAGCCTCTACTATAGTTCTGTCGGAGAGAGGTAGATATAAGGGGGAGAGCTACCCATATAAAGAGTTATGAATGAAGTCCAGCTAAATGAGTGGTTTACCTCTCTGAAAGAGGAGCTTGAAACGGCTTACCTCCGGTGCGACGAGCCATGGAAACAGTCCGGCTTCTCAGGCCCTGAGGAGCGCTGGGTTGCCTGCCGGAAACCGATAGCGGACTGCATCGAGAAATCCGGCTCCTTCCTCGATATCGGCTGCGCCAACGGCTACCTGCTCGAATGTATACTGAAATGGACGGGTGAAAGAGGCATGTCAATCACTCCTTATGGACTTGACCTGTCGGAAAGGTTGGTAGCCCTGGCTAAAGAAAGGCTGCCGGAATACCGTGATAATTTCCATACCGGCAACGGCTGGGACTGGGATAACCCGGTAAAATTCGACTACGTCAGGACCGAACTTGTCTATGTCCCCGAGCACCTGAAAAAGCAGTATGTCCGGAGGATACTGGATACATATTTAAAGGATGACGGAGAACTGCTGGTCGCTGACTACAGGTCATCAAGAGAACCGGTACCCAGACCGTTTGCCGATGAAATCCTCACGGACTGGGGGTTCACTATCGACAGGCAGTTATCCGGGTATTATGATAATAAAGAAATGATAAGGGTTGTAGTCGTAACCGAATAGGCAAAGAGGACAACATCATAACTTAACGAGACAATCCCTGAGAGGAGAGTTCAAGAGAGGCGAAGCCTCTCTTGAATAACTTCTCCCCCCTCTCCTTGAGAAGAGAAGGAGAGGGGGGATACAGGGGGTGAGGTTACCAGGCAAAACGATACTATTTATTGAGACTGTAAATTTTTTGAAAGGAAAGCAAATATCATCGCAACCGGAGCATTAAAAACCGCCATAGAACTTGAAGAACAGAGTGAATGGTACGGACGTGTCTTCAGGGAAATAAATGCGCTCTCGGACAGCCTCAGCAAGAAGGACTACAAGAAATACAGGCTGGAGATACTTCTGCGGATAACGAGGAGAGTAGACAGCCTCTCCACCATCTGCGGAGAGTGCCAGACTTATAAAGAGGTTATCCTGAATCTTGTCCAGGGCATCGGTAACGTGGTACAGCTTCCCGATAAAGAAACGAGTAAAAATTACTTCAGGACAATCGAGGAAATCACCAAGCACCTTCAGAAGCAGCACAAACTGGTCACCAAAGGGCATTACGTTGGACTCTGGAGCGGTATCGGCCTGGCAATCGGCGCGGGTATCGGTGCTGCAATAGGCAATTCCGGTATCGGCACGGCAATCGGCACTATCATCGGCCTGGCCGTCGGACTGACGCTTGACGCCAGAGCAAAAAGAGAAGACAGAGTTATATAAATAATATAGTCCCGCTCTATCGGGACGAAAGAAGTATAACATGTGGGATACAGCGGCTAATTTCTTTGTCTCCGGGTTCGTCTACCCGGGTATCTTGTGGAACCAGGTACTCCTGTCAATCGGCCTCGCCGTGCTATTCGGGGCTATCTGGTTCACGCCTTACTGGACGCCTATACTGAAGAAATCATGGGCATGGGCGGTACTTGCCACGAGCGCTTTTCTGGGCTGGATTATCGTGAGTTTTATCCAGCTTCCTGTCCAGATATGGTTGGGTGTTGGTCTCACTAACATCTGGAGTCAGGAAGCCCTGTCACGGTGGCTAATGCTTGCCGGCATTCCCCAGATGCTTGTCAGCGGGGTTGTACAGGAAGCGGTGAAGCTGGCACCCGTTATTTTCATCTGGCTGCGTCGCGACAGGTCAATCTCACCGCGGGACGGACTTTTTATCGGGGCTATAGCCGGACTGGGTTTCGGTATCTTCGAAGCAGTGTATTCGCACAATCTCATTCTAGCCCAGGGCTGGATCTGGGAATACGTCCGGGCCGGCGGTTTTTTGACGCTGGCGGGGTTCTGGGAAAGGTTCTTTTCCATAGCTTTTCATATAGCAGTAAGCGCCCTCGCCGGCTGGGGGCTTGCCAAGGGAAAAGGATGGCAGTTCTATCTCATAGCGTCGCTCCTGCATACCCTTATAAATTATGGAATCATTATCATTTCGGCAGGATATTTCACCATTCTCCAGACGGAAATCTACATTGCCGTCATAGCGGTAGCGTTGACGGGCGTAATGCTCTGGGTTCGCTGGAAAAAGTCGGAAGACGGAGGAAAAATCGCCGTTGAAACCGGAGAGGATTGAGGTTGCCTGCTACTCAGGCCATACTTACGCCGAAAGACCGGTGTCTTTTATATGGCGTGAAAAGGAATATAAGATTAAGGAAATAGAAAAAACCTGGTTCGAACCGGGAAAAAGGTTCTTCTAGGTCATTTCAGACGATAAAAAAACGTTCAAACTCTGCTATAATGAGACAGAACAACAGTGGTCCCTTACCGAGCCAGTGGGAGATTAGAGAATGGACAAGGAAATCCTGAAAATACTTGAAAACGACGCCCGTACTACCGCGAAGAAAATATCGGCTATGACCGACACGCCCGGCGCAGAGGTTTCAAGGCTTATCAAGCAGGCTGAGAAAGACCGGATTATCCTTAAATACAAAGCTATTATCAACTGGGATAAAGTTGAAGACGAGCAGGTATGGGCATTGATCGAGGTCAAGCTGACTCCTGAAAAAGATGTCGGCTTCGATTCCATAGCGGAGCGTATCTATCGGTTCCCGCAGGTGCGTACCGTTTACCTGGTCTCCGGGACTTACGACCTGTTCGTCCTGGTTACGGGTAAAACCAATCACGAGATTGCCGATTTCGTATCACAAAAACTCTCCCATATCGAAGGAGTACAGGCAACGGTCACCCAGTTCGTACTCAAGCGGTATAAAGAAGACGGCGAAATTATCGAGGAGAAAGAAGAAATAAAAAGACAGCCGGTAATACTCTGACCGGCTTCTTAATATCCGGGGAGAAACCATGCCGGACGGCACAGTTAGCAAACAAAGGAAATACCCTATCTCGAAGAGGGCAAACAAACTATCTCCTTCCGGGATACGGAGGTTCTTTGACCTGCTCGCTTCTACCGAGGGGGTAATTTCGCTGGGCGTTGGCGAGCCTGATTATTCTACGCCCTGGCATATCAGCGAAGCAGCTATAAAATCCCTTGAAAAAGGGTATACCATGTATACTTCTAATTTGGGAATACCAGAACTGAGAGAAGAACTGACCGTTCAACTGAAGGCTGACTACGATGTGGAGTACGACCCTGATAACGAAATCCTTATTACCGTCGGCTCCAGTGAAGCCCTGGATTTATCGATAAGAGCTATTCTCAACCCCGGCGATGAAGTCATAATGCCTGACCCGTGTTACGTCGCTTATGAATCATGTATAATCATGGCCGGCGGCACACCGGTCAAAGTACCCACCAATCAGGAAAACAATTTCGAGATTAGCGCCTCTGATATCGAAGGCCATATCACAGAAAGGACAAAAGCCATTCTCATCGGTTATCCGGCTAACCCTACCGGGGCTGTAATGGACAGAGAACAGCTAATGCAGATAGCGGAAGTAGCCCTGCGCAACCACCTGCTGGTGATATCCGATGAGATTTATGCCAAGCTGGTCTACGGGGTGGAACACACCTGTTTCTCATCGCTGCCCGGAATGAAAGCAAACTCCATCCTTCTGGGAGGTTTCTCCAAGGCTTATGCCATGACCGGGTGGCGGATCGGTTACGCAGCGGCTCCCGCTGAAATACTCGCCGCCATAACCAAAATTCACCAGTACACGATGATGTGCGCCCCTACAATGTCACAGGTAGCCGCACTAGAGGCTTTGAAATCCGGAGGAGACAGCGTTATCGAGATGGTCAACGATTATAATAAGCGTCGTAAGGTTATCGTCAAAGGCCTTTCCGACATCGGACTTTCGTGTTTCGAGCCCAAAGGAGCATTCTACGCATTCCCTTCGATAAAGTGCACCGGTATGACCTCGGAAGAATTCGCCGAGAAATTGCTTACCGAGGAGAAAGTAGCGGTAGTTCCCGGCTCGGCTTTCGGGCAGTGCGGTGAAGGATACGTACGCTGCTGCTACGCTACCTCGCTGGCTGATATCGAGGAAGCCCTCTCCAGAATGAAACGTTTCGTGAATAGATATAAGGAGGGATGATATGTTTGGATATTTTTCAATACTGAGCGCGATTCCCGGCTTCTTTTTAAGTTCTCTTATCCTGATGGCTCTCTGGAGTGTTATCGCTCCTAAAATCGGTTTAGACAGTATCAACTACGTCACGGCAATGTTGATAAACATCACACTCTGGCTGGCGGTGGCACCACTGGCGGCAGCCGGCTGGAAGCGTAAGAGGTAATACGGTAGTAGAGGGGTAATTAAGAATTAGAAAATGATTAAGCTGGTATGTGATAGATGCGGCAGGGAACTCACTGACCCGCCCGAAATAGAGTTAGCGCTCGACGGAATGGAAGCCTGGCGGGCATCGGTTAGAGCCAGGGGAGAAGAGCCGAGAGGCGTTTTCCCCTGCGAGCACTACGCCCGGTGCGGAGGCGAGATGGTGGTAGTCGATGAAAGCAAAATCTCACAAAGTATCCGCCAGATTAAAAAGCTGTTCGGGCAATAACCGAAAATTTTTGCATGGAGGCAGAAAGATTAAACAGACCTATGCTAAAGCCGGAGTAGACATCGATGCCAAGAACGAAGCGGTAAAACGCATCAGTCGGCTCGCCAAAGCCACGCTCGGCCCGGAAGTCTTGAGCGGTGTCGGGTTCTTCGGCGGGATGTATGAGTTCAAGGGATACAAAGAGCCCGTCCTCATATCCAGTATAGACCAGGTAGGCACGAAGACGAAAATCGCCATAGCCCTCGATAAACATGATACCGTTGGAATAGACATTGTCAGCCACTGCGTGAATGATATATTTACCTGCGGCGCCGAGCCAATCTTTTTCCTCGATTATATAGGTATGGGTAAGATGGTCCCTGAAAAGGTGGAGGCTATTGTTAAGGGACTATCCGACGCCTGCCGCGAGGTCGGCTGTGCTCTTATCGGCGGTGAAACCGGTGAAATGCCCGGGCTATATTCCTCCCCGGAAGAGTACGACCTTGTAGGATTCACCATTGGCGTGGTGGAAAAAAGCAGGGTTATCGACGGCAGCACAATTGTGCCCGGTGATACCCTGATAGGTCTGCCCTCCAGCGGTCTGCACACAAACGGCTATTCACTGGTACGCAAGATTTTCGGTGAAACACGGGAAGCCCTGGATACCCGTTATCCGGAGCTGGACCGGCCTCTCGGTGAAGCGCTGCTGAAACCGCACCTGTGCTACTACAATCAGTTAAAACCGCTGCTACCCGTAATAAAAGGCATGGCACACATTACCGGTGGCGGACTCATCGAGAATGTCCCCCGGACTCTGCCGGACGGCCTAGCAGCACAAATCAACTCAGAATCATGGTCTATACCCCCTATCTTCCGGCTTATCCAGCAGAAAGGAAATGTTGACCGGCAGGAAATGTACCGGGTATTCAATATGGGCATCGGAATGGTCGTTATCTGCTCTCCGGAGAATACCGACAGACTTACCGAAGCCCTGCCTGAAGCCATAATTATTGGTGAGGTAACGAGGCAGCATGGCGAGGAAAGGGTGATTATAAAGTAGTAAAAATATAGTCGGGGAGTCCAGGAGGGGCGGAGCCCCTCTTAACAAAAACCTTCCCCTTTCTCCTTGATAAGGTGCTCGTATCAAAAGTTGTCATTCCCGTGAAAACGGGAATCCAGATTGGTACAATCAGGCATAATTTCTGGATTCCGGCCTGCGCCGGAATGACAAAATACTTAAAAACGGTACTCATGATACAAAGCTCTTGATAAGAGGAAGGGCGATACAGGCCTGTCCGCCGTCCGCCTTCGGCGGACTTTAGCAAGCGTAGGGATGGAGTTATAACAAACTATGGCTAACGCAGTACTGGTTATAGACATGCTCAGGGGTTTTCTGGAAGAAGGCTATCCCCTTTATATCGGGGAGGACTGTCGGCTGATAATCCCGAATATTAAGCTCCTCCTGGAACGTGAAATTACGCAGGGTTCCAGGATATTCTTCATCTGTGACCATCACGAACCGGACGACCTTGAGTTCAGGATGTTTCCTCCGCACTGCATAGAAGGCACCGAAGAGGTCGAGATAATTCCGGAGCTTGCCGGGTATCCCGGAGATGTAATCCCGAAAAAGCGGTACAGCGGCTTCTTCAATACCTCACTGGAGGAAAAGCTGAAAGCTCTGAAACCGGATAAGCTGATTATCTGCGGGGTGCTGACGAATATCTGCGTCATGCACACCACGGCAGACGCCCGGAACCGTGACTATGAAGTTGAAGTCCCTGTCGACTGTGTCGCTTCCCCTGACGAGGAAGCCCACCGCTTTGCCCTCGAACACATGGAGAAAGTGCTCGGGTCAAAACTGACCGCCATCAGAGAGTAATAGATGAAATCACCTGAATTTGAACCAGCCGAAGACGTCCTGAGTGGAGATACGGCTGACGTTTACTTCTCCCACACTCTGAATATACTGGAAAAGGAAGGACTTAACCCCGTAGCCACCATGGAGTTCTTTCCCGCCCGTGCAGGGGTCATTTGCGGCATGGTGGAGGTAAAAGCCCTGCTGGCACGGGTATTAACGGAGGGCGATTGCGAAGTCCGGGCTCTCGATGAAGGCGATACCATGGACGCCAGAGAGGTGGTACTGCGCATAACAGCGCCCTACCGGAGCTACGGACTGTACGAGACGGCTATAGACGGAATCCTCGCCCACTGCAGCGGCTGGGCGACAGCCGCAAGAAAATGTGCCGAAGCTGCCCGGGGAATTCCCCTGTTCAGCTTCGGCGCCCGTCACGTACACCCCCGGGTTGCCGCTATCATGGACTATGCCGCTATCATCGGTGGTTGTTCAGGTTGTTCGAGTACCGCCGGCGCCAACTTGTCAGGAACCAAACCTTCCGGAACAATGCCCCACGCCCTGATACTGATTATAGGAGACACCGTCGAGGCTACTCTTGCCTTCGATAAGCATGCGCCGTCCGAAGTACTCCGCATATCTCTGGTCGATACCTTCATGGACGAGGCGGAGGAAAGCATGCGCGTAGCCGAAGCAATGGGCGAAAAACTGAACAGCGTCAGGCTGGACACCCCTGCCGAACTGGGAGGAGTAACCCCCGAACTCGTAGAAAAAGTGAGGACCAGGCTCGATTCGGCGGGTTTCAGTCACGTGAATATCTTCGTGAGTGGCGGTATCGACCCCGAACGTATTACACGTTTTATTGAAGCCGGCGCTCCGGTTAACGGGTTCGGGATAGGCAGCTACATCAGCGGTGCCAGTCCTATAGACTTCACAGCCGACCTGCACGAGGTCAACGGTAAACCGGTGGCAAAACGCGGTAGAAATCCCGGTATCACTCCCAATCCCAGACTTAAACGTGTTATGTAAACAATACTCAACAGTAAGGAGAATTTCATGCGAAAACACCTGTCCATGCTCGCCTCAGGCGCCATTATCATACTCAGCCTGGTAACCGCAATGTCAGGCTGTAATGGTAAAGTAGAGCTCAATACCGATAAAGTGCGGGAATACGCCGACCCTATAACCGAGGAAATGCTGCAGGCGGCAAATGCCGGCAACTATATATCATACTGCGCATTTTTCGACGACACGATGAAGGCTGCCATGTCCGAGTATTTGTTCAGCACGACCAATACCATGATAAAATCAACAATCGGTGATTATGTCTCCAAGGAATTCTGGAAGTTAGAAACCGAAGGCGATGCCCTCGTTGTTTTTTATAAAGCAAACTACACCCTTGAGCCCGAGGATGTGGAGATAAAGGTTGTTTTCCGTGAAATAGCGGGTGAAATGTATGTCTCCGGTATATGGTTCGATTCGCCCATGCTGAGTGAATAATAACCTATTTCAGGCAGTATTAAATATGCCCTTTTCCTTATCCAGTTGCTGACTCCCGCGACCGGTTTTTCTTTATCCCTCAATATGGTACGCTTACCAATTATCAAAAGATATTAAAATTTTGTTTGTAAAAAGCACTCA
>Ga0315543_1000805_pt1 | contig 36544 bp, 27 predicted proteins | sample SalMarSW160210MG_2_FD_203098 | JGI IMG/M metagenome (GOLD analysis project Ga0315543, IMG submission 203098) | Salt marsh sediment microbial communities from the Plum Island Ecosystem LTER, Massachusetts, United States - Salt Marsh Sediment SW1601-210 ...
CAACCGCAGTCGAACCGCTATCCGACGAGACCTCGATAACATTCAAGGTAAAGGGATTAAAAACACCATTCTCGTCCTCTAACTGCGCAGAGTTACCCGAAGCGGCATACGCTACCGTGCCGAATCCCGCCATAACAGCCAAGGCCAACACTACCATCACAATTCCCAGCTTGAATCTGATCTTTTCATGCTTACCTTTTCTCTCCATACATTTCTTGCTCATAACTGTCTCCTTTACTTTGTGTTAAATTGAGCAACACACGTAACGTTACTTCACATAAAAAACTAACGGCTCGAATATTCGAGCCACATATCGGCCATTTTCTTTAAATCACAAAAATCAACCTTTCCATCCTGATTAAGGTCGGCACCATAACAGTAACAGTACTGCGCACAATCAGAGGCATACCAACTATTAACTAAAATCGCATAATCCGTGGAATTTACACTACTATCAATGTTGAGGTCTGCCGGTATAACCAGTTCACCGAGAACCTGTAGCATTTCACCGCCATACGTATAGAAAATCGAACCTTCTTGAGAGAGGCGCTCCCATACCTTACCGTCTGAACTCACACCATCCATTAACGCAGCGTGAGCGTTAAGGATGGCAGATTCGAGGTTGGGTTCGGGATTAGCATAATAAGCCGCGACAAGTCCACGCGTAGCAAATATCGCATCTTCCGTATAACCATTCGGGCTACCTTCCGTGTGCCAAAATTGCCAGTAAAAACCACCGGCACCAGGCTGACCATCCTGTACCTGGTGACTCAGAAGAAGAGCAGGTAAATCTGCAAGCTTTTTGGATTCCCAATAGGGAGCGCCCTCCCCGGAGGAGTGAATGTCAGTTTGATCTAACGGGCCGGTCTGCACAAGTGCCCAGGTGGCTGCACCAAGCGCCATTACCGGACAATAAGAAGAATCATCAACCCGCGAAAGTAAATTTATAAGTTCCTTACGCCATAATTTTTTATCCTCCGCATCGACATAATAAGCAGCGACTACATGGTTCGCCAGATAAAACACTGCCGTAGATGGTTCGATGGCTTCAAAGGTGGAAATGTAACTCTCTGTGCCGCCAACACTCTTTTTCACGCTATTGTAGAAATTAATAACAACCGTCCTCCAGGGATTATCGCATGGATCGGATGCAATCTGACTTAATCGCGTTAACGCACAAATGTCGTCGCCATAAAAGTTTCCTTGAGCGGCCCAAAGGATATAATCCCCACTCCATTCGGCAGATCTTCGATAGTCAATATCACATTTCATTTTATAAGCACTGACCATCCCAGACAAAATCGAACCGGTGAAGTTGCCCTCGTCGGGCCAGCTCCCTTTAGTAATCCCACTTTTTATCTGTTCATTGTTAAGTCTGCTTGCAATTTTCTCAACAACCGGCCCCATTGGCTTAGCTATCAAATTCGATTGATTAAGCATTACAATCACAAAAACAATTCCACAGGAAACTATACGTCGTCTTACATGCATTCGAACCTTTGTTCCTTCTTCAAGCGGAATATCTGTTCCGAAATTCTCATAGTTGCTTATCTCAGAACATGTCCATCCCTTAACATTTACTATTTCATCATCTCAACTCATCCACACATGTTTATAACAGTATTAATCAGACCTGCCTTACTCCTAAAACGCCTGAAGCATTTCACCGCCAAATACAAAATACATATTAGTACCCAACCAAATATGATCCTGAACCAAACCGCTTTGATGAACCGCTAAAGTCAGCACATCTCTTGCATTCTGAATCTCTTCATCAAAATCCCATCCTGTCCCGTCATCTACCCCAGTATCATCGGTCTGGTCCAACGCGTCGGCTGCAATCAAGCCAAGAACGCCAAATACCGTATCTTCCGTGTAGCCGGAGGTCTCAAAACCGGGCCCCGGAGCCATATGGTCGAATCTGACATAGAAAGAGCCTGCATATTCCCCATCGATAACCTGGTGGGACGCGAGTATATCCGGCAAATCTCTGAGCGTCACGCCATCCCAATAACTCACATCCGATAAACCGAAAGGATCTATCAACGTATCATCCATAGGTCCTGTCAGGACCAGAGCCCATGTAGCCACACCCAAAGTCATCACTGGTAAATACGATGCATCGTCCCCGATCTTAGCGAGATGGCTGATAAGAGCCTCCCGCCAAATAGCCGCATCGGCAGCACCAACCATATGCGCTGCTACTGAATGATAGGCGATGAAAAAAACAGCTTTATCGCGAAAAGTCGCATCGTAACCCTGAATATACGCATACGTGTCGAGCATATTATAGAAGTCCCGGACTACATCCGCATAAATCCGTTCTCCGGTAATTTCAGCCAACCAAGCCAATGCATAAGCCTCATCGCCGTAAAAATTACCTCCGGCTGAATCAAAGATAAACTGTACACTAAGCTCTGCTGCTTCCAGGTATGATTCTTTCTCCTGCACCTGATATGCTTGTAAAAGACCTGCTAAAATCGAACCGGTATATCCCACCTCACCCGACCATGATCCATCGGAATTCTGATTAGCTACTAAACCATCCGCCACCGTCTCAACTGTTTCATTTAACGGCAGGGCTATTGTCGATACTGGGGCAAACAAAATTACACAGACTATCAAAATGATTCTTACAATTTGCATAGACATCCCCTTTCAATAATTCACCTTTCCCTCATAAAACACATTGAATCTGTAAGTGCTATGTATCACTACGCTTTCCTCTCAATGAAAAATTGCCCCGGATACATAATTCCTATCTCATGCTAAATCCATAAAAGCGTAAAAAATCCAATAATAACGCTCGGATCACAAAGTTATTTTCCTAAACCTCGATTTCCTATGGCTCCTAAAGCGAATAAATACAAACACACCATAATGTCACTGTGCACGCATGTGCGATAAATACATATATTCATCCGTATAATGCCAGATGGTGCAAAATCAACTGCTGAGTTGCCTCTCAAACTCAGTTGGTATTAAATCAGCCGGTATCTCAAATGTTGCAACTCGCCATCTTCTTGCAGACAACTGTTGATTGCAAATTACCTGGTCTTTAAGCCATTTTGACATTGTGTTGCGGTGAACGTCAAAAATCTGCGACAATCCCTTCACGCTCATAGGCTGAGACCATTTAACATTGTTGACATCAAAGCTTATACTTTTTTTCATAGCCTCTCTCATTGTCCGTTTTGAATATTCCATTTTATAATATGCACTGTTTGTTTTGACCGGCGACGAGGAACACAATTGCAATTACTTCCGACATAAGTTGCTCCAATATACCGAATTAACATGGCCATATCACTCGATATGGAGCATTGTAATTCAAAAGTCATACAGCTAATCCTTCTCTCCTTTATGAGCCGACAAAGATCGCATACAACGAAGTTCCCAACAACAGATGCAACTCATGTTGAAATCTATAACATTTTCTTTCCTACTGTTTTTATAATGCAAAACACCACACAAAATCGCGTCGGAACAGATTCAAAAGCAGGCTCCTCAACTGTTTTCCTTTTGTGTTTCATAACAACCACCTGAAATATATATGTGCAGAAATGTGCAAAATAAGACGTTATTCGTCTGTATAGTGCTATGCGTGCAGATTTCAGAAAATGATTCGCCTCATATTACCGTTTATAAGCTATGTTAATTCCAGCACATGATCATCAAGAAACCAATACAAAATGAATTTAATCCAGTCAAAGATTCGGTATAAATAACAAGCTGCCGATAGATATGATCCATCATGCTTTGTCGAACCGAGTCGGATTGATGTTGGAGACGGATTGCTTCTGTCGAAATACAGGCGATACGCCGATTGATAGTGTTTATATATTTGAGAGAGTGAACCTGAAAATCAGAGACGCTAAATCCGATTGAATTCGAATTCTACGAACCACAAGCATTCACTTTTATTGAAGTTTATTTCAGCTTTTACCACTGAAAATGTACAAAATCAATACCTGCGCACAAAACGATTAATTAAATCGAAGTTGTGTTCAATGCTCTCAAAGTCGGCTACAAGTGCATGAAGTCTTCCTCGTATTCATTAGGTAATTCATATGTCGCTACCCGCCACCTTCGTGGTGACAATTGCTGATTACAAATAACCTGGTCTTTGAGCCATTTTGACATTGTGTTACGATGAACATCAAAAATCTGAGACAATGTTTTAAGGCCCATAGGATGAGACCATTTAACCTGCGTGGCATCAATAACACTATTTTTTCTCATGGGATCTTTTCACTCCTTTCTCCATATCTCCGAAGCAAATGCCGGCGTAAACATTAAACGTAGTTGCCGATACCTAACGACACGAGCAATTCCATATATGCCCTATGCTTTCGGTTTTATCAACAGATGGGGAAACATAGTATTCCAACTGCGGCACAACGAAAGCTTCGGAGATAGCCCGGTCCTTCTAAGGCCGCTTAGGTGGTATAATATGCAATGTCTTATTAATAAAAGATATGATTAACGGCAGGTTCTCCATCATCCTTTCTCCTTTCGCTCATAACTGAAACAACGAGCACACACTTCCACATCAGTAATAACATCTTTATGCATAATCCCTTCCATAGATTAAGCATTTGCTTATGATAAACTAATACTTTAATGTTACAAGTTTAAAACTTATAAAAATATTAAAAAATTGACCGGAATCGAGATCAATTGTGGGGACTACGTATTTTTCCCGAACCAATCCTCATTTTTTATATAAAAAAGCCATACACTAAATTTTTTTCAAAAACAAAAATTTTTCTAACTGACCTTTCGTCAATGAAAAAACCTGATTTAGATTCAGACACCTATAAAAAAACGCCACAAAATACTCTCGTACCGCTCCCGTGAGTACCTTATGGCTTATTGATTTTCTCGTAACTATCTGTAAATAAAAAACTAAGACACGACAACAAAATGGAGGCGGGGGGATTCGAACCCCAACTTAGGTATTTTTATAAGTCCTTTAATAGCAAGCAAATACAACTTAACTCCTTTTCTGAAAGAGACTTAGAAATTCTCAGAATTTATCAGGTTTAATCAGATTTAGTCAGGTTTTTGCTCCTAAATGCTTCCCTATTAATCCCGTGAACTCTAACTCACTTTAGCTTTTAATCCTGTACCACAAAAATAGTTCCTATCTTCTACTTCAAGAATGAAACAATATGTTAAAATCTTAAAAGGAGTGGATACCCTACTGGCAGAGGCCGCAGCACCTGCTTCCACTTTACGAGCTTCGCTCGACGCCCTCCGGACGTGTTCCCATTCACCCACGGGCAAAGACCGTAGAACTCTGCCCTTCGGATTGTTAGAATCTCTGTTACTAACAATATCCCATATCTTCAAAGACATAATGAAGACAAAATTTTATTGAAAGCTCTGGTTTTACCGTGTCACAGAACAGATGATATAAACTAAACTTTCCCGGTGGCAAATTCAGCAAAGACAAAACCGCAATCAATATTCTCGAAAAACGGTTTTGGAAGCTGTTGTTTATATTCCATGTATCGTTTGGTACTGGTAATCAGTATCGTATGTTTTTCCCCCGTATCCTTCGTGACCAACTCTCTGAATTGGTCGATATCAAGCAGGCGGTGCTTCGACAAATCGTCGTATGCGAGCCCGTAAGCAAACTCTCCGGCATTAATAAGAAGTAAAACATCACTTCGTTTATAGCTCCAGCAAACAGCCGGAGTCAGGTAATTGTCGGAAACGAGAATAGTATTTTGACTAATTCTATCATTATATCGACTTAAGAAATCAGTTGGAGCCTTTTTCTCTATAAATTGTTCCGGAATGACAAAAGGCGCACTGAGTATGAGCATAACAGGTGCAATACAAGAAAAAACAAATTTTCTTTCGTGATTTTTCGAGAAACCACCTTGAATGAGGAAAAAAGCATATACAAAAAAACCTGCCGAGACGAACAACAACTTCCAAGTTTCATGTGGGCGATAGATTTTTGTGGCAGGTATAACTGTCTGACTTACGATCAATCCAATAAATAAAGCTATTATTAAAATTAATCCGACCCTGTCAGAACGCTTAAATCTATCGGTTGACATGATTTTCCGTTCCCGGCGCAGGCTAACCGTAAAAAGCACTATTAAGGGTGGGAAGCATGGTAATATATAGGTTGCCAACTTTCCGCTACAGATGGAAAAAAACAGAAATGGAAACAAAAACCAGCAGATAGAAAAACGCAGGAGAGGGTCGTCAACTAAATTTTTCCGGTGCCTGTATATTACACTAATGATTTGTGTTGTCCATGGCAGTGTACCTCCCAGAATAACAGGAACAAAGAACCAGAAGGGGTATGGATGCTGTCCTCCATTGGGTGATATGAAGCGGTCAATATGCTCTATCCAGAAGAAATAATGCCAGAAATCGGGCTCCTTAAGATGAATCATGATACCCCAGGGAAGGGCTGTGATAACAGCAGTGATTACCGGCAACCAAAAAACACGAAGTAATTCTTTCAATTGATGTTGCCAGATTGCAAAGGGAACAAATACAATTGCAGGGATCAGAAATGCCAGGAATCCCTTGGTTAAAAATGCCAAACCAAACGCAATGCCTGCACCGGCGAGAAATATAATTCTTGTTATTGGACGTGTCTCCATAAAAGCAAGGAAGAATGCCGCCATAGAGGCCGTAATGAACATGGAAAAAATACTATCCAGAACACAAAATGTCCCTACGGCGAATACTTCAAGGCATGTTAGAAAGACAGAAGCTGCCATAATCGCAGACGTTGCGTCGCTTGTAAAGCGGCGAACAAAAAAAAACAGTATCAGAGCCGACAATCCGACAGCCAAAGCCGAAGGCAGGCGCACTGTAAATGCACTTGCGCCCAATATCTTGATACTCAGCGCATGGAGCCAATGGCCGAGGATAGGTTTTTCGAAATACCGCAATCCGTCAAGTCGAGGGACAATCCAGTCGCCGGTTTCGACTATTTCTCTGCCAATCTCGGCGTACCGGGTCTCATCCGGAATAACCAGAGGTCTTACATATAGCGGCAATATATAAACTAAAATGAACAATACAAATATAGTTATTGAGACTTTTTTCATAATATCAAACTGTAACTTCCAATAAAGCCTGCTTGTAATTTCGATCAATCCAGTTTCGATGAAAATGGTATATATGTAAAAGGCACCTGGATATAATCGAAAATTCCCCCGGCCCGATGTCCGGTAAGTTGCTCCAGAATGTATGTTACATTTAGACCGACTCCGATATAAGTGTAACGGTTTTCACCGTTGAAATAACGGTTATCTTCCCCGTACCCACGGCTGTAATACCCAAAGTGTATTTCCATTGCTTTTATAAGGGAATTATCTGTTTTAAGTAAACCATCCGGTTTCAAAGCTATCAGGTATTTTTGCCCGGAATAATCAGTAAAAGGATCCGACTGATCTCCATGTCGAAAAGCCGGCGAAGGAAACCACTCCATACGAAAATCAAACATCTCCTTAAGTGGAGGATATCGATGACGCAGATAGGCCATGCCTACTCCTAAAGTGTTCATCACCTCATCTTCCCAACTAAAACCGTAGTTCTTGCTGAAGCCATCCCCTAATTCAATGAGTGTCATCAGAGACCAGCTGGTTAACGCTCCCCCCAAAATTGCTTGTTCATTAGAGTATCCAAATCTTCTGTAAATTTTGTTGTAGAAACTTGTAAGTGCGTATGCACCATAGGCATGTCCAAGCTTGTCGGCACCGCCATATTTGGTATCTGGATCAAACCACCCTTCATCTTGCAAATCAAAAGCAGAGCTGTAATAGTCCCACGATGACGCCCCCACCAATACTGTAGTACTAACTGAAGCTACATTAAGCGCAACTACTTTCTTTTTTCGAGGCCATTCGTTAAATGACCGTAAGGAGGTGAAAAATGAATCGCTTTCCTGCAAGCCGGTACAGGACTTGTCTGTGTTCTCGGTCGTGAAAAGGTTGTACGAGCCATAGGGTTCAATAATGTTCTGGGCAACAAGTTTAGTTTCAATTCCCAAGCAAATTGAAATAACAGCTAATAACCAATAATAAAATTCGATTTCCATCTAAAAAGTCCGGTTTTTTGTTGATAAACAAGATAAATTTGACTGGCAGCAAACCCATCCCTGGCGGCCGGGTATCTCCCCGGTAACTATTCTTGCATGCTTTTCCGGAGGATGATTTTCCAGCAACTCCCCAAGCGGAACAAATGTAATACCTCTGGTATGTGCAATGGACAGGAAATCATCAAACAATTTTTCAAAAACAATCCCTTCCACTTCTGCATGTATGGTTAAAACGTTGAGTTTGTTTGGGATTATTTGTGACAAGAGATAATCATTGTAATTATCATTTGTAATTCCGTTACGACCTACAAGCTCATCATAAGTCGGCAGAGTAACAGGAATCTGCGGCTGGTTAAGCTCCATGCCATTTACAACAGGACGAAATACACTATCCCCTCTACAATCACTATTATAACGAAAAGGGAATTTGCTCTTTTCCTTCAGAACAAGATCATTAGATTTCCAACCTGGAACTGCAGAACAATCAGGCGGATAACCAAGAATTTGTGTAAGCAGAGTTACGCCTCTATTTAAAGAGTCGTAAATAGCTTCGCTATCCATGTTATCAATGTGAGCCTGCCAGGCATGGTGATCCCAGGCGTGAAGTCCTATCTCATGCCCTGCATCAGCGGTTGCGCGTATAATCCCGGCAAGCCTTTTACCGATTAGCGGCCCCGGCCATAATGTTCCTTTGAGCAAAATGTCCCAGCCATAAAGATTGGCAGCTTTCGTTCGCAACATTTTCCAGAAAAAGGTTGGACGAAGCAGCCGCCACAAATGGCGCCCCATATTATCCGGCCCTACAGAAAAAAAGAAGGAAGCCTTTATGGAGTACTTCTCCAGGAGTCTGCATAAATTTGGAACACCTAACCGTGTTCCCCTGAAGGTATCAACATCAATTCTCAGACCGACTTTCATGAATCTTCAACTCCAGGGACTTTTTATCAATCATCTGTTTTTACTACAGGATGTTCATGTATGTAATGGGATATTGTGTTTGCAGCAGCTTCGTGGCCAATGGGCGTCCAGTGGTCGTCATACGTGAAATAAAGCTGCCGTCCTTGGGCTATGCCTTCACGTAACAACTCAGTAAGGCTGATAAATCCGATGGATTCCTGCCGGCAAAACTCTTTAACTGCGGATTCCTGAACATCAAGGCGGGCCATAACCGTATCCATGAGTTGATCGCTCGGGGGTAAATTGTTCTCCTTTAATGCCATAAATGCCCGCAGGTTTTCGGGGGGAATATTGTGTTGAATCAGCGGCAGCAGAACATGGGATTTGTCCGGAGCATAAACGATGACAAGGCGGATATTATTTGTACTACATATTTCTTTGATTTGGCGCAGATTAACAAAAGTCTGCCGACAACCTTTCGAATGCTCGAATTTGTCCCTTTTCTCAAAGTGGGCTAATAGGCTTTTAACAGTAAAAGTATAATATTTTGCTTCAGCTCCATCAGGAACCGCCACAGGCAACCATGAAAGAGCACTCATCGTGGCAGTATTGGTATCCGCTTTATCAGAACCGGTGCTACTGTCACAGGAAGTAACCGAATTTTCTAAGGTTTTACTTTTTCTCGAACTAAAACTGTTGATCAGGAGTTCCATTAAAGCAAGACGTAATGGAGAATTTTTAAAGCAATTACTCACATTTTGTACAAAGGTATCTTCTCGCTTATAGTTGGACTCTCGAAAATCATTGCCTTCATAAACCATGCAGAGTACTATTTTGGGCGACAAAGTAATACCGAATCTTTTAAGAACCTCCGGATATATACCGGGATGGCTACCCGCCATCCCCAGATTGCATACTGTTAGGTTATGCTTTTGAGCCAGTATGCTGGTCCATATATCGTCGTCTGTCACGTTCGAGCCTTCTGTGAATGAATCACCCAGAGCAATAATGTCATAGGTCTCAAGGTCGGTTTTGTTACGAAATCCCCTTTTGTCGGCTGTCAGGGTGTATTCGATATCAGGGTAGCCGGGGCGCATCTGGGGATAAGAAAAGGCGTTTTCAGGTACATCGTGATTTGTCCCTTGAGCAACTGTATTGGGTGCCAGATGGTAATAAGTCTTGTGTATTATATACTGCTTAGGCTGAGCCAGACGCATCAATATGTCAACCAATACTATAGGAATAATAATAGATAATGTCAGAGCAGTTACCTGAAATTGGCGTTTCTTCTTATTCTTTTCATTCGACCAAATTAGATAAAGTGCCATAATACTTATAGGAATCAGCAGAAATATCCATGTCAGATGGGCCACGCTATATCGTCCGAGCAAAACATCTCTGTTCTGAGCAATTAGGTAGGGCACGTTACTTGGGATCGCCCACAACAGAATATTCACTGTTACAACAATCACAGTTTTAATCCATCTTTCAATCCGACCTTTCGAACGAATTTTCATTGCTCTTCCTTTGCGAAAGTTTTATCTGTAAAAACAACCACAGTATTACTGCCAATATTGAAGCTGTTAATTATGTAGATATCGTGATCTTTTTCGATGTTTTCCTCTCTTGTTATTACCATTTTATTTTCACCTGAATTCAGGAACTCGTGGGCTGCATCTAAACTATTAAATCTTGGAATACACTCACCGAAATAAAAGGATGCTGCGCCTTCGAGACTCTCTGTAGGCAGTAAAAGACACAATTGGGCGCCTTCAGACTTGAGCTTGTCGGCATATTCAAAAAGTGGTTCAAAGGACTCTTTTTGATTGAAGACAGGTACAATTGCCATATCGAAACTCAGGAATATTACCAAAAATGCAGGTACAAGTATTTGGAAGAATCGATTTAAGTCTTTTTTTGTAAGCAGGTGATATGCCCAAAGGCCTAAAACTGTCCCCGGGATAGAAACCAAAGCCAGGATTACAAAAGGCTGATGGAAATAAAAACAAATCCCAAGAAATACAAGCGGCGTGATCACTGCAATACCAGCCAGTATCGAGGATGGAATGTTAAACCATGCCGTCATTTTTTCTTTGTTACTTAGTACCATATCCACAGCATATCCCACGGCAAGGGCAGTTGCCGGATATATTGGCAGCAGATAGAGACCTCGTTTAGCTGCTGCGACCGACAATAGAATGAAAGGCACGACGAACCATGTAATAATAAAAATAGAAGGATTAGTTTTTTCCCGTTTACGGGCCTGGCGAATGACGAGGAAACCAGCAAGCGGCAGAAAAAAAGTCCAGGGTAAAAACTTAGCCGGGAATTTCGTCAAATAATAATAGAATGGTGCCAAATGCTGCGGATACTTGCCTGTAAATCTCCCAAAGTTGTTGACCCAAAAGGTTTCATAAACAGCATATTTTCCCATATCAACGTAAAGCAGCCATAGCCATACCAAGTACGGAGTACTGCACAATATAATGCAGGTCAGCAATGCAAACCATCTCCGCCAAGAAAAGTCCTTCTCCAAAATTAGCCAGATAACTATCGCCGAAACCGGTATTGCAAGCCCAACGAGTCCTTTAGTCAGTACTGAACATCCCAAAGAAAAAACAAAAATCATATACCAAAAAGCTCTGCCTTGTGTAGAACGAACAACCTGATAAAAAGAAGCCATGGCGGCTGTAATAAAAAGACATAAGGTCATGTCAATCAGACACGTTCGGCCGAGACCCCAATACCCCACTGAAGTTGCCAGCACAAATCCTGACATGAATGCGCCCTTTGAAGAGAAATTCATACTTCGGGCGAGGAAAAACACAATAACAACGCAGCAAATTGCTGAAAGAGCCGATATTAATCTGGCTACATATGTATTCTCACCGAAAAGCCTGAAGGCCGTCGAAGCAGCCCAGAAGTATAACGGAGGTTTCTCAAGAAACGGCCTCCCATTCAACCTCGGCACAATGAGGTCTCCCGACCTTGCCATCTCCGCAGCTATTCCTGCTACACGAGGTTCATCTGCATCCCAGAGATGTCGTTTTTCAAGTCCAACCAGAAAAAGCAGGCTCGCAAAAACCAGCAAAACAAGGAAAGTTAATATCGAATCATTTCTGTGGTATCTCTCCATGAGTCTGCATATATTTGGCACACCCAACCGCGTTCCCCTGAAGGTATCAACATCAACTCTCAAGCCGAATTTCATGTGCTACTCGATTGTTTTTGTTTTTTATGTACCGGAGAAGTTACAGAAATTATCGGAACCGGCTTTTGAATCAATGGTTTTGTCTCGGCTTTTTCCTTTTCAAAGATTTCAATATCTGAATCAAAGGTACCTTCTGCTATTCCTCCATTCATAGCTTCGTTAAGGAAAAAATCGAGGGTCTGTTCGACAGATCGCTCTATATCTATTTTTGGTGACCATTTAAGGAATTTTTTGGCGTTCTTTATGCTTGGTCTGCGGTGTTGAACATCCTGGTAACCGGCTCCGTAGTAGGAACCGCTTTCAATTTCGCGAAATCCTGCGAATGGAGGAAACTTCTGTCGTAAAGGATGTTTTTCAAATTTGTTAAGCACCATCTCCGCCAGCTCTCTGATACTAATCTCGTTGTCGGGATTACCGATATTGAAAATTTTGCCGTTACATAGACCTTCTTTGTCCTCGATGATTCTGAAGAGAGCTTCTATACCATCGGAGACGTCGGTGAAACAACGTTTCTGGTATCCACCGTCAATGAGCAAAATGGGTGTACCTTCAACAAGATTGAGAATCAATTGTGTTATTGCGCGAGAGCTGCCGATTCGCGCGGAAGTCAGGCTGTCGAGTTTAGGTCCAATCCAGTTGAACGGCCGGAATAATGTGAACTCGAGGTTTTCTTTCTGGCCGTAGGCCCAGATAACCCTGTCAAGCAACTGCTTACAGCATGAGTATATCCATCGCTGCATACGGATCGGCCCGAGAATTAGTCTGGAGTTGTCTTCGTCGAACTCATTTTCATTGCACATACCATATACTTCTGAAGTGGATGGGAAGATAATCCGTTTTTTGTATTTAACACAGTAGCGTACAATACGCAGATTTTCTTCAAAATCCAGTTCAAAGACGCCCAGTGGATTGCGTGTGTATTCAATTGGTGTGGCAATAGCAACGAGAGGCAGGACAATGTCACATTTCTTAATGTGATATTCTAACCATTCGCCGTGTATTGAAATATCTCCTTCCTCAAAGTTAAAATTCGGTTTGCCGATCAGGTGCTGAATGTAGTTTGATCGCAAGTCCATGCCATGTACCTCGTACCTGCCGCTTTCGAGAAGTCGCTGACTGAGGGCATTACCAATAAAACCGTTGACACCAAGAATCAGAACGCTCTTTTTCTTCATAGACCGGATGCGAGTGCCGGCATGGGGCCCGAATTTCATTCCTTCGGATAGATTCAGCTCCTTAGCGAGTTGCGTACCGGTTATAAATACACCATCGGGAGATTGACCGAAATCGACGTGGATCGACCCATTTCCGCATGCAATAATCAGAGGCTCGGTTGATATGACGGTTCCCGGTGTGGCATTCCGACTCCCGGTAGGCACTTCGGTCACCGACCAGAACATACACTGCCTGTCGCCGATAAAACTGAATGCTCCGGGATAGGGTTGTGTTACGGCACGGACCAAATTACGGATTTCCTTTGATGACTTAAACCAATCGATTTCACCATCTTTTGGACGGCGTCCACCGAAATATGTAGCCTGTGAATGATCCTGTGGTCTTCGCGGAGCGGTTCCAGCTTTTATTTGAGGAAGCATCTCGTCGAGCAGATCAGCAGATATTTTAGTGAGTTTTTCATACAACGTTTTTGCTGTATCATCACCTGATATAGCAATTCTTTTTTGGCTTACAATATCACCATCATCCGGCTTGGGTGTCATATAATGAAGCGTGACACCGGTTTCCTTCTCTCCGTTAATCAGAACCCAGTTAACCGGACATCTGCCTCGATATTTTGGAAGTAGCGAGCCATGCAGATTAAGGCATCCATTCGGTGGAATATCCAAGATAGCAGGTTTAACCATGTTGCGGTAGTAGAATGAAAATATAATATCGGGATTCATATTTTTGATTCTTTGAATCCACAGAGGATGGTTTATGTCGTCCGGTGCGAAAACGGGAATGTTTTTCGATGCTGTCAATTCCGCCACCGAATCAAACCAGATATTCTCCTTCGGGTCATCTTTATGAGTAAAGACGGCGGTAATCTGGAAGTCGTTTCGCAACAGGCTTTCAATGCCCTGACAACCAATATTATGATAAGCTAAAACTATTGTGTTCATACATTCACCTTAGCGCCGTATTTCGTGTGAATCTGTTCTTCTTTACTATTTCTGCCAACAACATGCTGCACAAAATAGCGTGGTCGACCTCTGACGTCGTAATATATTCGCCCGAGATATTCCCCGAGTAAACCCATCCCGATAAACTGTGCACCTATGAAAATAAAGAGTATTGCAAAAAGAGTAAAAACACCTTCTGCCGCCCAAGTAGCACCATATATTAATCTCATAACAAAAAGAAATACGCCGAATCCAATCCCTACAAGTGAAATTAATGTACCGATAACACTTAAAAGTCGCAGCGGAAATGTTGTCATACTGGTTAGTAGATCAAATTGCAGATTGATTAGCTTCCACAAACTATACTTGGATTGACCATCAGAACGTTTATCGTGTTTCACTTCGATTTCAGTAGCATGTCGGGCAAAACTGTTGGCCAGGACAGGGATAAAAGTGCTCCTTTCGTCACAGGCAAGCATGGCAACCACGATATTCCGGCGATAGGCTCGCAACATACAGCCGTAATCATGCATGATCACACCTGTTGCTTTCTGCGCTACCTTGTTGACTATAGAGGAGGCGATTCTTCGGAAAAAAGTGTCACACCTTGGTACTCGAACACTTCCGACAACATCGAAACCTTCTTCTATTTTTTCGACCAGTTTGGGAATTTCCTCCGGTGGATTCTGCAAATCGGCATCGAGAGTCACTATAATATTTCCTCTCGACTCGGCAAAACCGGCCATGACCGCAGCATGCTGTCCATAATTTCTATTCAACAGTACTCCGATGATGTTGTCGCCGCCCTGTTCAGCCGCTTCGGTAATTATATCAGGGGAGGAGTCTCTGCTGCCATCGTCCACAAGAATAAGTTCGAACGGTCTTTCCATCCCGTCACAGGATTCTATGCATCGCCTGATGAGCTCCTTCAGGTTTTCCTGCTCGTTGAACACGGGGACAACAATTGAGATTAAATCTGTATGGTTCATTTGCTTAAAACCTCCTTGATCGCCTCGACAACATTATCCACGTCATCGAATGTCATATCCGGGAAAAGTGGAAGAGAACATATGCGGTCCGAATTCCACTCGGTATTCGGTAACATACCACGATGTGTCCCCATTGATTCGGTGTAATATTTCTGAAGATGTACCGCTCGAAAATGCAGTCCTGTTCCGATGTTTCTTTGTTTCAGCTCCTGCATAAAATCATCCCGGCTGAGCTTTACCTTGTCTATATCCAGCCGCACGATAAATAAATGCCATGCGTGCTGTATCGGATACGGAGGATCGCAAAGCGGCAAAATCTCATCAACCTCATCAAGACGCTCGCGGTATTTCATAACCAGTTCGGCCCTGCGACTGTTGAATTTGTCCACGCGTGCCAGTTGACTTATCCCCAGAGCAGCGGATATATCCGCCATGTTATATTTATATCCCGGCTCCAATACTTCAGCCTGGGGTGATCTACCCTGAGTGTGACGGTCATAGGCATCTACCCCAAGACCATGAAATTTCAGCCGTCGCACACAATTCACCAATTCGAAGTCATCCGAACAAAACATTCCGCCTTCACCGGTAGTTATGTTTTTAATGGGATGGAAAGAAAAAATCGAAGTTCCCTTACAACCGATGAGTTCGCCCTTGTATTTAGTACCCAGAGCGTGGGCGGCATCCTCGACGAGAAAGACATTTTTATCTACAGCCAGTTCCCGGATCGGTTCGATATCCACAGGCGACCCGGCAAAATGTACGGGGATGATGAGCTTCGTTGAGTCTGTAAGAGATGCTTTTATAGATTCCGGCGAAGCCAGCAGTGTGTCGCGATCCACATCGACAAAGACAGGCTTAGCTCCGGCAAGGACTATCAAATTCACCGTGGATACCCATGTCATCGAGGGTGTGATAACTTCATCTCCAGCTCCGATGTCCAGTGCTTTAAGGGCCATGTGCATTCCGGCGGTCGCCGATGATAGCGCAACAGCACCGGCGCATCCTGTATAGTCACAAAATGCCTGTTCAAACTCGGCGGTCTTAGGACCCGTCGTAAGCCAGCCGGATCGAAGCACCTCGCTAACGGCGGTGATGTCCTGTTCAGTTATTGACGGCCGTGAAAAAGGTAAAAACTCATCTCGCATAATTGATATAATCCTTGGCTGATATGGCGGATTCTTTATCTAACTGTTGTTCCCATAGCCACGCTACCCATTTCTCTTTCTTTGATGACTCAGATTCCCATGGGTGTACTTGCTCTTTAAAGGTCTGGCAATTCTGGAACTTTGTAATAAATGTGGATGGCAAATCAGTAATATATCGAGCTTGCGAGATCACTGCCCCGGATGGATTATTTTCAAGGAAGTTGTACAGTTCGCCAGAACTCTTAAGTATTTTAACAGGCTTTTCCTTTGAGAGATAGAATAAAATATTCGGATTGGCTTTATAATAAATAGCTATTCTTTCAGACGGCAGGGCAGCCGATCGAACCTGCATATCCTTAGCAAATGGCCGTTCCGTTCGGTGAATTTCAAGAATATTCTGTTGCCAGCAAAAATAACCTCCGAGCACTACAACTGCTATTGCAATTGATGAGATGGCAAGCCGATCGGTCTTAATATGGAACTTTAACCAATTTTCAGAATTGTATACGACCCAACCAAGAATTAAGGCAATAATACTTATTGTTAAACTCGCTATAGATAAACTCAAAGGAATTTCAATGCCGGTTATTCTCTTTGCAATCACAAGAAGAAACGGCATAGCCAGCTCTAATATAATCAACCCGATGAAAATTGCTTTCTGGACTTCCATTCCAAGACGTCGGATCTTACGCACCTGTGGTTGATCAATACAAACAATAAAAATGGACATGAGAAGTGCGCAGAAAGGAACGATAGGTAATATATAGTAGCCGCGTCTCGAGCCGGAGAGGGTAAAGAACAAAAATACAAGCATAATGGCCTTAATGAGCCATCGCGTATTGCTGTCGAGTTCTTTCCAGTTTTTAATCATACCGACGACTGCCACTATGAAAAGCGGAGCCCACGGCAATAAGAGTACCGGTAAAGCATAAAAGTAAAGGTAGAAGGGACCTTTGTGATCAAACGGTTTAAAAAACCGCTGAATATTTTCCTGAAAAACCAACATCAGGCCGCTGGATGAATAATCCTCCGGGCGCGTTAGAGAAGCAACAATAAAAGGTGCCAAATAGATCCCAATCGCAAGAGCCAGCGCCAGAAAATGAGACGGCTTGAAGAGAGCCCGCCAGCGTTTTCCTTGAATAATATCCGGCATGACAACAAGCACCGGAACAACAACGGAAGTCAATCCTTTGGTTAACGCCCCAATAAACGCAATCAGGTAGAAAACAAGGAATGTTAAAAAATTGGGTCTTTCCCGCCTTGCCAAGTACCAGGCCACAGCCAGGATGATGGCCGCCATATTTTCTGTCTCAGCAGTTCCAGTCCGAGACCAGAAGAGAAAAGCGTATGTTGTTAGAAGTATCCAGCCGGCAATCCTGCCAATTTGTGCCGACCAAAGACGTGTTCCAATTCTTACTGTTGCCCAGATGGATAGGATTCCTGCAACAGCACTGGGAATACGTACAACCAATTCGTTCAGTACGCCGCTTATGGCGGCGATTATGCCAATAAACCAGTAGGTCAAAAGTGGTTTGTCGAAATATGGCTCATCGCCAATCATCGGATGGAAAAAATCTTTTGTTAAAAGCATATTTCGAGTTATTTCAGCCCAACGCCCTTCAGCAGCCCATAGACCACGGTCCCCGAGTGCCCAAAACAAAAGAAAAAACCCCACCGCGAACAGCATTAGCTCCTGCAGCCAATCTTCTCTATTAAAGGTATTTTTTTCCACCCACATCAAGTTACTTCCATGATCCCCAAAATCATGTAGATTTCTCATGCATCTATCTTGGACATTTAATATGCACGGATACATATTGTTTAGTAAAAGTATACTTACAGAACCTTAAGATAAACTTAAGACTTTGGGAAAATCTTCTTAGCCTGGAATGAAGAACTGGAGTTGAATACAGATTAGGCTTAGCTACGCGCGGGCCAATCGAATACAAACAAGCGTGCCGGAGTCAGGGCTCGAGGTAATTGATATATCCCCATTGTGGCGACGGGCTATCTCTAAGGCGATAGCCAATCCCAGGCCGGCTCCGCCTGTAGTTTTGGACCGTGATGGATCCGCCCGGTAGAAGCGGTCAAACAGGTGGGGTAGAATTTTAGGCGGTATCATGCCCCCCTCATCATGAATTTTTACAGTGGCATAACCGTCAGGTCCATATACTAAGGTTACATAAACGGTCCCGTCGGGCGGCCCGTATTTGGTGGCGTTGTCGAGAACATTACTAAACAGACGGATCAACTCATCTAAATCACCCTGAATAGTCATATCAGGCGGTTCTTCAAAGACAACTTTACCCCCTGAACGTTCCATCTTTTTTCCGTAGGTTGCAGTCAGTTCACGCAGTAGCACATCGAGCTGCACCTCTCCATTTGCGGTATCTCCACCAACTTCATCCAAACGGGCTAAGATCAATAGTTGCTCTATGAGTTGCTCCATGCGGGCAATGTCCTCCAATGCATCGTCGATTGCCTGTCTATAATCATTTGTTTGCCTCTGTTGTATTTTTGCCGCCTGAAGGGTACTCTTTGCCAAACTCAGGGGGGTGCGAAGTTCATGTGCGGCATCGGATGTAAATTGCTTTTGCTGCTGTAAAACCCTATCCAGACGGTGAAGCATATCATTCAATGCTTCCACGAATGGACGTAATTCCTTCGGGACCTTTTTATCATCAAAGATAACCTCTCCGATATTAGGACGCGTTATATCCTTTAAGCTTTCGGCGGTCATATCGATAGGACGTAGGCCACATTGAACGGTCCACATAACTGCAACAACCGAACCTAAGATGAGGCTTGCCCCCAGAACAAGCAGCAATCTCAGAAATTCGTGCATCTCGTGGTAGGTGAAATGGCTGGAGCCGGCTACTACAATATTCACAGTGTCCCCATTAATCTTATGACGCAACCAAACAGCCCTGTATTCATTGCCGGAAAGGCCGATATTCACATAGTTAGACTCCTCAATTAATGGCCTGTTTTGTTCTGAAAGTTCGCGTAACCAGCGTCCATGTTCACTATCCGGCGCATCGCTGATAAGTAAATCTGCAGACGAACCGTCCAGCCAGATTCGATATAACGTCGAAGGATTTTCGCCGGACCTTCCCGTTACCCTGCTGACTTCTTCCGCCCATTTATCTTTATTCGAACTGGAATCTAAGCTTGATACGATGCCATTAACCATTGCCTTTAGTGTTTGGTCGATGCTTCGAAGGTGAGACTCTTCAAACTCAATATATGCCACAATGGAAATAGTAGCGATAACGGCCACCAGCACGGCGGAGATCCAAAGGGACATACGCCATTTGAGGGAGAGGGATGTCATGCGGGCAGTTCTCCAAGTACATAACCCTGGTTTCGAAGGGTATGAATCACTTCACGGTTTGATCCTGAGCCAAGTTTTTTTCGCAGAGAGCAGATATAAACTTCTACGACATTAGAGAAGTTTTCTGAACCGAAGCTATAAAGATGTTCTACAATATCGGCTTTGGAAACTACTTCCCCAGTTCTCATCGCCAGGTATTCAAGCAGGCGGTATTCCATAGCAGACAACCGTACCTGTTTTTTTCTGAATATTACCTGATGTTTGGCAGTGTTTATACTTATATCTCCGATTTTAACGACAGGATCAACGCGGCCGTATGAACGACGTACAAGCGCCTTACAGCGAGCCATTAATACCTTCATATCAAAGGGTTTGACAATATAATCGTCACTGCCTGATTCAAGCCCCTGAACGATATCGCGGGTATCATCCCGGGCGGTCAGAATAAGTACAGGAGTAATTATGCCTTTTTTTCGAAGGTTCTTGAGAATCTCGATGCCATCAATTTTGGGAAGCCCCAGATCGAGGATAATTAAATCATAGGGATTCGTCATAGCCATGTGACGGCCATCTTCACCGTCTGTAGAAATATCAACTGCCCAGGAGTATTCCTCGTCCAGTACTCTGGTTATGTTACGGGCTATTTTAATCTCGTCTTCAATAATAAGTACACGCATATCTATGTAGGATGTAGTCACAAATTTTCACTGGTTCTGTTTTTTCCCATAATCTAAGCGATAGTATTTTATCACAGGCTGCAATGTTGGGAAATGGTTTTTCCGAAGGCTCTTACTTTTTTAACCATGTCTTCAGCTTATTTTAAGGAACGATTTGTTATTATAGTTATTATGAAAATTGGCGTTTTCGGCCGGAAAACATTCATTATTATCTCTGGATTTAAATTTAGGGAGAATGAAAGACATTAATAAAAGCCAAATGTTCAAGCAGTATGGAAAACCTATGGGTGCTTTTAAGAGGAACAACTTTGATTCAGGGTACGCAGCAGATTTTGGTAGCAAGCATAAGACAACCATCCGATATGTCGCACCTTACATGCGTTTTGTGAGAAAACGATGTGAAGAAAGGTACATTACCAGGGCTTTGTCAGGTGTACCACGTGGCACATCTGTATTGAACTGGCCCTGTGGATGCAGCCGGTTGTTACCCCTTCTAAAAAAGTTAGGTTATATTGTCACATCGGCAGATTCTTCGCCTGATGCGGTTGGCCGGACCCGTGTATACGGCGGTTTGCTTGGTGAAAACTGCATTGATGAAAAAGATGACTTCAAGGTTGTTGATATTTTCAAGACCGGTTTTGATGATGACTGTTTTGGAGCAGTGATTGTAAATCAACTTTTTCTTTGTCTGCCTGAAGCACAAATACGTCAACTGATTTTGAAAGAGCTTCGAAGGATATGTACCGGACCGATTATTGTTTCCTTTTTCTGCAACACAATGATTCATGAACTCAAGCGATACGAAGAGCAAAAATCTCATATAGATGGAATAAACTATCACTTCCCTCCGAGTCGTAAAGCTTTTACTGAAGAAGTCCTCAGATGTGGTTTGACCGTTGAGAAATGGCTGCCGAGATATAGTCTTCTCTCGAAACTTGCCTGTGTGGTATTAGTTCGAGATAAAGACCACTAAAAGTCCTTCACAACTGTATTGAAGCCATAAGTGAATTTGAAAGTTACTGGATATCCTTTTTGGACTCCATATAATACAGGTAGGAAATCTCAGCATTATAGCAGAGAGGATTAAATAGAAAATATCCAGATAAGTAAAGGAAAGCGATTATGAAACTGAACAAGGACTGGTCATATAAAATTCTTATCATTGTTGGATTATTCATGATGCTTTTGACCATGAATTTTTCCTGTCATTCCGTGACACATGAGAAAAAAGTCGCTGTTCTGCCATCGGAGTTACCTGCAGTTATAAAAAAGGCTATCGAGCAGACATTTCCGGAGGGCCAGATCATAGCAATTCAAAAAGAGGTTGAAGGGGAAGATCCGGGCCAGTACGACGTGGAGATACGTTCTGACGGGAAAGAATACGAGATTGAAATTTCTCCGGAAGGAAAGGTCCTTGAGATCGAGGAAAAGACACCGGCAGCAGAGACAGCAAAAACTGGAGAAGACAAAAAATGGACGGATTCGTTCGGTCAGGAGAACTGCTCGTTTTCTTCAATCGGTAGAAATCGATTCTTTATTCTCGAACCTGGTTATCAATTAGTGCTTGAAAGCAATGAAGAAAAGGTGGTGATTACCGTTCTGAGCGAAACAAAGAAAATCGGAAACGTCGAAACGAGAATTGTGGAAGAGCGGGAAGAAGAGAATGGGGAGTTGAAGGAAGTCTCGAGGAACTTCTTTGCCATTTGTAAAGAGCACGGGGATGTATTCTATTTCGGAGAGGAAGTGGACGATTATGAGGACGGCAAGATAGTCAGGCACTCGGGCGCATGGCGAGCCGACGAGAAGGATTCCAAAGCCGGGATTATTATGCCCGGTACGATACTTCTGGGAGCCAGACACTATCAGGAGATTGCGCCAAACGCCATGGACCGGGCCGAGATAATTATTGATAATGTGACAATGAAGACACCGGCGGGTACGTTTAAGAACTGTATAAGAGTTGAAGAGACCTCCGGAATAGATCCTGATGATAAGTGCTATAAAACATATGCACCCGGAGTGGGTCTAATTCAGGATGAAGATCTGCTGCTAACCGAATATAGCAAGCCGACACAATAAGCAATTTCATTCAGGGATTTGCCCCGGACTACAAGATAAGAGACACGCAGCCGGAAAAAACGTGGAAAATGGAAAAACTGAAATAAATTCTCGTTGATATCCGTCTTAATTAAGATGTTATACAATCTCAGGATAGCATAATCATTATAATGATATAAAGAATTTGAATGAAAAAAATTTACCTTGCTTTTACGATTTTTCTGATAGCAGGCTGTGCTGGTCCTCCTCCTAATGAAGATTCCTCTGGAAATTTTGCCTATATTTCAGCAGGTCTTGAGGAACGTACCAATTATTCGCCAAGACAAGCCTCGGAATCCGGCCAATTCGAGTTCCCTGAATGGGTGACACTGGATGACGGCTTATCGCAGGACGAAGCGGTGGCTCTTGCTCTCTGGAATAATGCCCAATTTCAAGCCGACCTGGCGGCTTTGGGTTTTGCCCGTGCGGATCTGCTTGAAGCAAACATGCTAAAAAATCCGGTATTTTCCATATTGTTTCCGGTCAGTCCTGAATTGCTCGAGGCAACTTTGGATATACCCATAGATGTCCTGTGGCAGAGGCCGCATCGGGTAGCCGTTGCTAAGCTTGATGCACAAAAACTTTCTGAAAATCTTATACAAAATGGACTCGGTCTTGTACGGGAGGTTCAGATAAACTATGGAGAACTTTTATTGGCTCAGGAGAGACTCATACTATCTACCGAAGAGGCTCAACTGAAAAAACAGATATCCCAGCTTGACCAAGCACGGCTAAGGGCAGGTGAAATAAGTGAACTTACTATGGCTACCTCCTATATGGACACGCTTCAAGCAACTCATGCTATAAAGCGTTTTTCAAAAGAAGTCGACATATTAGAACAAAAGCTCAACAATCTGCTTGGTATCAACTCAGATGATATCAAGTTTGATATTGTTCCAGCGGAGACTTCTCCAATACCTGCTGAATCTGTCGATGACATACTCAAGACGGCATTTGTTTGTCGGCCGGATCTGCGGGCAGCAGAGCTTGCAATCGAGGCGGCTGGTGAACGTGTAGGTTGGGAGGAATCGAAAGTATATAATTTTATCGCCGTTCTCGGCGGCGATGATACCGAACTCAAACATGAAACTTTTATAATTCGCCCCGGTTTTTCAGCGGAGATCCCGCTCTTCAATCAGAATGATGCTAAAATAGCACATGCTAAAGCAGAATTAGAACAGGCGGCAAAACGGTACGAAGTAGTTCATCAGAACATCATCCTTGAAGTAAAACAGGCTTATACCCAATACGTCTCGGCATACGAGCAATTCGATTTGTGGAATAATGATATCGTTCCATCCTTGGAACAAGTCCTCGAACAAACAACAAAATCTTTTGAAATTGGTGAAGTACCTTATTTAACAGTTTTGGAAGCTAATCGAAAGCTTATCGAAGCGAAGGTACAACTCGCCCAATTGACTGCGAATGTGCACAGCATTGCGGCTGAGCTCAACTATAATATTGGGAAAAAAATGATATAGTTATATAGTGTAATATGCTGTTGAACTCATACGAACTGATGAGGTTACGGCGGTTCATATCAGTGAAAAGCTTAAATAGGAATTAATTATGAACAAGTTGGGGACGTTTTTGGGATTGATAATCTTACTGGTGGTTGCTTTGGGGGTTTACTATTTATTTCAAGGAAAGCAAGACGAGTCTTCAGAAGAACCGGAGAGCACAATAGTAACTGAAGTGGGCGTACATGTGGGAAACATTTCCCGTTCGACACTTTATGGTCGTATTCTGGTTTATGGAAGGGTTGAGCCGGCTGTTGGCAGCAGCGATAGTCCGCCGGCACGCATCCCGATTACGGCTCCAGTAGCCGGGATTGTCAGTGAAGTAATATGCATTGAAGGCCGGGTGGTCAATATGGGGGATTTACTGTTCCGCTTTGACAGCCGCATAGCTGAATCTGCAGTTGAGAAAGCTCAGGAAGTACTGATGTTCGAGGAGCAAAATTTAAAACGTCAGAAAGAGCTGCTTGAAGTAAAAGGGACATCGGAAAAGCTGCTGCAGGGGGTTCAGCACCAGTTTGAATTGGCACGTAATGAGTTGACAAAAGCAAAAACCGAGCTGTCTCTACTTCAGGTGACAGCACCGATATCGGGTACTGTTGTGCGAGTGTTAGCCCGGCCAGAGGAATCGGTTGACATGTCGGCTGTATTAGCCGAATTGATTGATATCGAGCGATTGATAGTAGAGTTCCGGGTTCCAAGCACCGAGGCCTTGCTGCTTAAACCGGGCCAGAAGGTGGAAATTGAAACTGGCATCGTAATAAAAGATCTAAATTCCAAAACAGGTCCGTCCGGTGAGGTGACATTTATTGATTCCATAGTTGATTCTGAAAGTGATACTGTTTTGGTTCGGGCATCGACGTCGCCGGATGCCGGGCTAAAATCAGGGCAGTTTGTGAAGGCATATATTGTCTATGTGGAAAAACGGGACTGTCTGGTCGTCCCGGAAGAGAGTCTCGTTACTAATCCGGAAGGACAGAGGGTTATTGCCGTCGTGGAAAACGATAAAGCCTTTCAAAGAGTAGTCCGTACCGGACTGCATCAAAACGGACTAGTTGAAATACAGGGAGAAGGAATACATGAGGGTATGCAGATAGTTACAACGGGTGCTTATGGTTTGCTGCCTGAAACGAATATCAGGGTATTAACAACAGAATAATAGAAGTCAAAGAAGAAGATTCTATGTCACATAATAGTCCGTCAAATATCGAAGAAACTCCAACGTATCATCATTTGGAAGACCGAGGATCCGCATTGGGTCGATTTTCCACTCATCACTCAGTGGCTATTACTTTTGTAGTGTTTGCCCTGTGCCTGTGTGGTATTTACTCTGCAGCGAAAATTCCTTCCTCTGTTTTTCCGCGGACCGATTTCCCACGCGTTGTAATTCTGGTGGATAACGGTGTTATGCCGGCAGATGAAATGATGGCAACCATCACCCGTCCCATTGAAGAGGCAATGAAGGATATTCCCGGTGTAGTGACAATCCGTGACGCGACCGGCCGTGGCTCAGCGGAAATCAGTGTCTTTTTTAACTGGAAAGTCAACATGATCCAGTCGGAGCTTTATGTCCTGAGCCGGTTGTCTCAGATTAGCAGCAGCTTACCGGCGACGGCAACAACGAACGTTTTTCGCCTGACCTTTTCGGCGTTTCCAATCATCGGTGTCAGTTTGACCAGCGAAACGCGTGACATCACACATCTTTGGGAAACAGCTCGTTATACGCTTAAACCACGATTCCTGCGAATTGCCGGTGTAGGCAGGGTGGACCTTGTCGGAGGCCGAACGCCGGAATATCACGTGATTGTTGATACACTGAGATTGCAGGCGGCGGGACTGAGTTTTTCAGATGTAACAGAAGCACTAATAAAAAAGAATCTCATAGCTCCGGCCGGTATGCACGAGGAAAACCACACACTTTATCTTACTGTTGTGGATGGTCGCGTGAAAACCATCGAAGACATTGAAAATTTTGCTGTTAAAGTTTTTAAAGGTCACCCGATTCGTATTAGAGATTTTGCCCGCGTCGAGCGCGGACCCGAGCCTGTCTTTAATGTGGTTACGGCCGACGGGAAAAATGCTGTGCTGCTGAATATTCGTAGCCAGCCCGAGGGAAGCACGCTCGAAATCGCCCACATATTAAAGGCTGAATTGGGGGAGCTTAAAAAGGAATTGCCGCCCGATTTGAAACTGTCGCTTTTTTACGACCAGTCGTTAATCGTGCGCGAATCGGTCAAAAGCGTGTGGCAGGCAATTATTTTCGGGCTGTTTCTATCTGTTATTGTGCTGTATCTTTTTCTCAAAGACTGGGGAATGACCTTTGTAGCCACACTGGTGATTCCGACAACTGTCCTGATTACATTAATTGCGATAAAAGCAATGGGATTGAGTTTCAATCTGATGACTCTTGGTGGAATTGCTGCCGCCATAGGCGTAATTATCGATAATGCTATCATTGTTGTAGAAGCGATATACGTTAAGATATTGAGTGGAGTACCCCGCGGCCAGGTTGTGCGAGCAGGCATTAGAGAAATCTTCAAGCCGCTTTTGAGCTCAACTCTTACACCGGTGGTTGTATTCATCCCACTGGCTTTTCTCGACGGCATCGTTGGTGTATTCTTTCGGTCTTTGGCACTAACTATGGCCGTATCACTGCTTATCTCTCTGCTCTTGTCGATTACGATTACACCTTCTATGGCGATATGGCTTATGAGCGGGATGTACCGTAAGAAAACAAGAACACTCGATGAGCAAGGCGGAGTTATATTGAAATTTTTTGCAATGGTTTACGAGCGTATTGTTCGAGTAGCATTGCATCATCGCTGGATCGCCTTGGGCTTGTGCGGGCTTGTTCTGCTTGCAGGTATAGCAATCTATGACCGTCTCGAAAGCGAATTCCTGCCACCAATGGACGAGGGTGCTTTCGTGATTGACTATGTTGCAAGACCGGGAACAAGCTTATCCGAAACGGACCGTCAGCTTAAGCAAGCCGAGCAGATATTACTTACCATTCCTGAGCTTGAGAGTTATTCAAGGCGTACCGGCGCACGGCTGGCTCTGGCTATCGCCGAGCCTCATACGGGAGATTTCTTAGTCAAACTTAAAACCGACCGCAGCCGAAAAACCGAGGAAGTAATTTCCGAACTTCGATATAGATTTAATGTCGCCGTGCCCGGTCTTCAATGGGAATTTCCCGGCATACTCTCCGACCTGATCGGTGATCTGATGTGGGCACCGGAACCAATTGAAGTGAAACTTTTTTCAACAGATATAGAATTCCTTAAAAAGAAAGCTCCTCAGATTGAAACGGAAATTAAAAAAGTCAAAGGAGTCGTGGATACTTTTGATGGTTTAATGATTACGGGTCCGTCTCTGAGTCTTCGATTGCGAAGTGTGGACGCACAGCGGTTCGGTCTGACCACAGACGATGTGGCGACGGCCGTTCAGACAGCCATGATAGGCCAGACGGCCTCATCGGTTTTACAGGGCGATCGACTGGTTGATATTCGGGTCTTAGTTGACCCATGTGATGTTGATCGGATTGCGAGCATACGAAATCTGCCTCTTCGTTGTCCCGATGGAACTCTGGTCAAACTATCGCAGGTCGTGGACATTGTTGAGGAACCAGGCCAGCTCGAACTTCGCAGAGAAGATCTTCGCCAGGATGTTGCCGTCACGGCCAGGCTGGAAGGTCGTGATCTTGGAAGCGCAATGACGGAAATTCGTAACAGGCTAAGTAACGATGAATCCATACCTCCGGAGATCGTTGAATTTGGTGGATTATATCAGCAACAACAAGAATCCTTCCTCCATTTACTGATAATTCTCGCAATGGCCGTCTTTTTGGTGTTCACAATACTGATTCCGGAATTTCGGTCTTTTTCCGGGCCGGTGGCAATCGTATTTGGCGCCATCCTGGCAATGTTTGGCGCTATTTTAGCTTTGTACATAAGCGGTACATCGCTTAATGTTGTTTCACTTCTGGGGGCTATTATTGGCGTAGGTATTGTAGCCAAGAACGGCATCCTTATGCTTGACTTCGCGTCAGTTCTGCAAGTTTCGGGAATAGACTTGGAAAATGCCCTGATTCAGGCTGGAAAGCGTCGCCTTAGACCGGTATTGATGACTTCGGGGACAACAGCTTTGGGCATGCTGCCGTTGGCCTATGGCGTCGGTTCTGGAGCTGATATGCTCAGACCCCTGGCTATTGCCGTGATTGGTGCAGTCTGTATGTCGGTACTACTGTCTCTGATTGCCACTCCGGTAGTGTACAACGTGCTTATCAAAGTTCGTAATTCCCGAAGTCGAGCCGATAGATTCTGAAGCAGGCTTTCACCCTGAAATACATGTAAAATATGCCGTTTGGTGAGGAATTAATTATTCGTGGCGCACTGGAGCGATTGTCGCCAATTCTGATGACGGCTTTGACGACCGCGCTCGCTCTTGTTCCCATCGCCATTGGCGGCAATAAACCAGGGCAGGAAATTGAACACCCTATGGCTATTGTGATCATGGGCGGACTTGTCACCTCTACACTTCTTAATCTGCTCTTGATGCCGGCTCTGTACTGGAAATTCGCAAAAGCCAAATCAAAATGAAACTGCTATGTGTGTTATTCTCAAAGATTTTATTGTCTTAACATTCAATCAATTCACTACAAAGTATATTATAGTTGGAAACAATCTAATAAACCTTATTCTATCTCCCAGAACTTCGTAGGATATATCCCAAGGTAGACATCAGAGCCTTTGTTTTCAAAATGCTTCGCCGTTCGATTGACTCAAAACCTGTGTTCCATGGCCCCACGGAGCTTCACGCCAGGTTCAAATACTGTTGTCGATAGCCAGCAATGTGTATGGTTTTGCTCCCGAGAGCATTTTTACAAGAATTGCTTTTGTAACCTCTTTATTTATAAGGTCTTATGATAAAAACTGGAGGCGGGGGGGATTCGAACCCCCTTAGATGCTCCAGACACATCATTACATAAAGACAATAAAAGCACTACAAAAGTAACACAAAGCATTACAATTACAGATACTTACGAAAATGCACAAAACTCTGGTTTTGAACAAAAGCTTACAGTCCCAAAACACTATTCGGACACTTGTTTGCATCAAAAGTGTGCCCTATGTGTGCCCAAAAATTTCCCCGACGAATTAAAAGAACTTATTGTCAAATGGGTTGACCTGCCTGAAAATATTCGGGAATCAATAAAACTCCTTATCAAATCTGTAACAATATAGTTTTGTTGGATTTCAATATCTAAATATGCGATCTTGTTAACTTGGCCAAAGTACACTTGATACTATTTTTTTCAAAATTTTTAGTATTGTCCCAAAAGCTGTGGGATGAATGATTTCGGCAAAAAGAGATTATCGCGTTGTGGCTGACAGCAGGTAATAAAACAGCTCCGAGAATCTCCCTGGGCCGGTCTGCGGTATAGCACCGACACGGCGCTCGGGTCGCACGCCTGTGTTGCCCTATCCTCCGTGTGGGTAAGGAGATAGTAAAGTTATTTTCAGGAAAAGACAATAGTAATTTCCTGCTCTGCGCAGAGGATATTGTAGGTTTGCGGCTCTGCTGGTAGCTGGCAAAGCGATAAACGCAATTGGCTATTCGGGAAGCGAACAGCCAGATTGACCACAACCTTTGGGACGGTACTAAATTTTTTGAAAGTGAGTTTATTTGCAAAAAATAAACTCGTTTTCCCTCTAATTTACAGAATAAATCCTCCACTGGTGACATAATAGAGACAGAGAAATGGGTCCAAAGGCAAAGCTAATATTAAGATGTAATACTAATGTTAAGTTTGGGCGGCCTTCAAGGACTCTCTAACAGTATCCGATACATAACTCCTATCACGAATGACTAAGACAAGATGTAGGCCGGGACGCTGTGGGCCAAAGACTATACTTCGATATCAAAGACGTTATACAAGATTAATGATAACACGCGAACAATGGAGGGGACAATATGCTGCTTATGCAACCTCCATTCGTATCAGACACCTTTATTCCCGCCTGCTTGGAAGCTAAGAAACCAGCCTCCCTATTCGACGCAGTCTGTACGATGTCAGGTCACCCAAAAAAGGTGACCTGACCGACTATCATTTCAACAATTATATCTACAGGTTACTTAATCCAACTCTTGAGTATGGGAGCGACTGATGACGCCCATATCTCGTAGCCTTCTTCCACCGGATGGAGGTTATCTGCGGGGCGGAAGCCGATTAAGCCGCCTTTTTCGTCAAGGAACTTGTCATTGATGTTCATGAAGAACACATGCTTTTGGTCGTCGAGTTTAGCGATGATTCTATTTGCTTCTTCGACCTTGAGGCGATTGGAATCGGTAGGACCGGCACCTCGCGGGAAGATGGCCAGTAACAGTATCTTGGCATCAGGAAAATTCTTGCGGAGCTCCAAGACAACGGCGCCGATACCTTCGGCGATCTCCGGGCCAGAGGCGCTACCGGTGTTATTGGTGCCGATCATGAGCATGACGGTCTTTGGCTTGTGGCCCTGGCCCTCACCGTTTTGCAGGCCCCAGAGGAGACCCTGCGTGGTGTCACCCGAGACGCCGAAATTAGCGACCTTCATATCACCGAAATACTTGTCTAAGACGCGTTTACCGCCCGGATTACCCCGAGGATCGGCCTCCACGTTCCACAGGTCGGTGATGGAATCTCCGTAAAAAAGGATGTCGAAATCACCGGTTTTGGCGGTTTCGACGAAGGCTTCATGCCGCATGGCGCGTATGCCGGCGGATGGACGAATACAGGGATTGTCACGGGGGACATGAACGACTAACAGCGAAGCGTACTTCTTCAACAGGTCCTTGTTAGCTGACGTATTGGTGTCGATGAATTTCTGGAGTTCGGCATTGATCTTTGCGACTTCCTCCAGGGTGGGCCGTGGCATCGCAACTTCCGGGGGTACAGGAGCGGGAGGCCCGGGGGGTGAAAACTGACCGCGTCTAAAACCGCTAAAACCACCTCGGCCGGCACCGCTGCGACCAGCGGGATTCATCTGCGCGTCTGCGACATATACGGCGACAGTGCACAACATGACAAAAATAACAAGTGTTAATATCGTTCTCTTTCTCATGATCAATCTCCTCTGACTACTCTTGAAAAAATGTTAAAAGCTGCATACATTTTAATATATATCATATCAAAACTTATATATGACCGTACCCGCGCAAGGCTAATCATACAAATATTGCTTATAAAATTTACAAAAATATTACATTTTTCGTAAAATTCCCAGAAAGATTGTGCAAAAACTTTTATAATTACCTAAATAAAAATTTAAGTGGATTTTTAATATAGGAGGCACACACTGATGTTAGGCAAATGGGTAATACTTGGTTTATCTCTGACAGTATCGTCGGTGTTTGCACAACAAGGTGATCGAGTGGACCTTGGACGCTTGCAGACCGGGGCAACAGTCTCGTTTGCCCGGACCGAAGGAGGCGAGTGGGGTATCGAAATCTCCGGCGGTACTACTCCGAGCCTGATGCAACAAAAACCTGCGCAAATCGAAATCTTTCGAGACCAGGAGAATGTGCAACTGCTTGCCGTTGGATATCAGTCCTTGAAAAAGGAAGCCGACGCAGTTGTAGCGAAGGCAAAGGTGACAGGCAACGGCCAAGCCGCGTTTGCCGTCGAGGACCTGTGGAAGATTTCGGGCGCCGTGCTGTCGCTTAACCGGAACGTGAGTGTGACCAGTACGGAGCCCAACGCCGGCTTCTTCTCGGCGATTCGGCTCTCGACTGCGCCAACAGTCAAATGGGAGGACGTGAAGTGTCTCGTACCGGGCCTGCTCTACGGCGAACCACACAGTGGTGTTCTGAATTACAGCGCCAAACGCCTTTCGATACGCGAAGACTATCTATCCGCGCCGCTGTTTGGTGTTTTGTTCCAGGACGGGAACTGGGCGGCGGTACTGAACCCGACCCCTTGCGGCGACACCACCCAGGAAGAGACCACGGCACAGGCGGCCACGCCGATCATTGACGAACGCATTCAATTAGGCGCCCTGGGCTCGCACGAAGTTGCCGAGGGTGGAGTCGAGTTCGGCTTCTGGCTGCCGGGAACAACCGCCGAATCCGGAGGCAGGTTCGGAATGAGAAGAGGTGGTGCCGCAACGGCTCCCGTAGTGCGACGCCGCTATCATCCGGTGAAGGCGGGATTCGCGCAGACTTATCAGGTGGGATTCCGCTTTGGAAAGAGCGAGTCCTTGCGTGCCATGCAACGTGAAACCTGGCGTTGGGCATGGCAAAGCCTCGACCCCAAGATCACGCCCGTGAACGTGGAGGACATGCGCCGCGCCCTGATCGATCACCTGGCGGATCGCGTCCTCGTTGTGGAGGACCGGGCAGGCATTCCCTTCGTCATCGATGCGGTCTCGGGAAAGCCTGGCTCATTCCGCCCTGCTTCAATGTTTCGCCGTCCCAATGCGGCGCCGGGCGGCGCGACCAACGCCCCGTTCGGCCGCGGCGAGTCGGCCCAGCAGAACCAAGAATTGGCGGATTGGGCCAAGACCGTGGACATCGATATGGATCCCAACGCAGCCGAGCTTAATCTGTGGCCGAAGATTATCATGGGTTTCTGCGGCAAGAACGTCGAGGTGGCGGACCAGTTGCTGTTGGAAAGCGACCGTGATCCGGGCCCGCGTGGTCAACGGATGAGGAAGCTCGGCCTGACGATCATCGAGAGTCTCGTTCGCATTGTGACGATGTCACCGGCTCCCGCAGGCGAAGGCTTTGACATTCGCACCGGCGAGGCCAGTGCCGTGCGCGGCGAACCGTCCTTTTCTCTCCGGGCGATGTCGGAAGACATGCGCATTATGGTGGATCTAATCCGACGCGAGCGTGCTCAGGGACGTGAGCATCCGACATGGTTTGCGTGGGTCAAAGCCTACTGCGACTGGCTGGTGACAAAGCAGCGTGAAGACGGATCATTCCCCGGAAGCTATTATGGTCGAACGGGAGCCGTGAGAGGGGAATCGGGTGTCACTACCTACGCGGCTGTGCCGGTGCTAGTGAAAATGACCGAGGAGACGGGTGACAAGAAGTACCTCAATTCCGCGATTCGCGCAGCAGACTACATCTGGGTTAACTTCGGCAGTAAGTGCGTTTTCCTCGGTGCAACCGGTGGTGAAGTCGCGGACAAGGAGTCTGGTATGTTGTCCTTAGAGGCCTTTCTCGCTCTGTACGAAAATACTAGGGATCCCAAGTGGCTCCGGCGTGCCCAGACTGCGGGTGATTATACCGAAAGCTGGATCTGGATCTGGAACGTGCCCATGCCGATTGGCGCCAAGTATTCGGATCTGGGCTGGAAGCCCGGTGTGCCCACCGTGGGTGTGAACGGAATCGGCTCGAATGTGGCTGGTCACGTGGACCAGTACCTGGATTGGGCCGTGCCGTCCTATGCTAGGCTGTACAAGTACACCCAGGACGAGCACTACCTGGATGTCGCACGCGTACTCCTGCACGGCACCAAGGCCATGCTCGCGCTACCCGGGCGCACCTATGACCTGAAGGGCCCCGGCTGGCAGCAGGAACACTGGCGCATGGGACCAGGTACCCGAGGAATCGGCGCCCACAGAACCTGGCTGCCGTGGATTTCCGTGAACCACCTGCACGGCATCACCGGCCTGGAAGAGCTTGACAAAGACCTGTATCAACAACTGGCTCAAAGCAATTAAAATTCGCCGGAATGTCAGAACAAGACATCCTGGTCAGTGTATACGGAAAGGAAACCTTATGAAAACACTAAACATCCTATTCGGTTGCATGATTCTCTCCGGTTTGACAACCGGGAACCTCAGGGCACAGAAAACGGCTGTCATTAAAATTGACTTGGACCGTCAAATCGGTGAAGTGGACCCCAAGATCTACGGTGCCTTTGTTGAGCCCATCCGCAGTATTGTCTACGGCACTATATATGATCCCGAATCTCCCCTGGCTGATGAGAATGGATTCCGCAAGGATTTCATCGAACTAGTGAAGGAACTCAAGATTCCGGTGGTCAGGTGGCCCGGAGGCAACTATGTGTCCGGCTATAACTGGGAGGATGGCATTGGCCCCAAGGAGCAGCGTCCGGCAAGGCTCGACCTGGCATGGCATCAAATTGAGAGCAATCAGATGGGCACGGATGAATATGTCAAACTGTGCGAACTCATCGGGGCTGAGAATTTCATCTGCATTAACGCCGGCCTGGGAATCCTCGATGAGGCCAGGCACTGGGTCGAATACTGCAACTATCCTAGAGGGACCTACTATTCTGATCTTCGGCGAAAGTACGGCAATGAAGAGCCTTTTGCGGTGATGTATTGGGCTCTGGGCAACGAAATTGACGGCCCGTGGCAGATGGGTCAGAAGAATGTCGAAGACTACTGCAAATTCGCCCTCGAGGCAGCGAAAATCATGCGGCTGGTGGACAGGAACATTAAGTTCATCGCCTCCGGTGCCTCCGATTACAATCCTGATAATGGCTGGATCGACTGGAATGACTACGTACTACAGCACATGGTCGGTAATATCGACTATCTCTCCGTTCACAGATACGCAAGAGAAGCATTGAGTGGCGATAGGAGCTTCTCCGGGATGATGTGTCTGGGGCTGGATATAGATCAAAAGATCGATGTGGTGGAAGCTCTGATCAAGAAGGCAATGGCAAAATCCGGGTCGAGACGACCAGTGTATATCTCATTCGACGAGTGGTCCGGCGGGCGCAATAGTCTGACCGGATCGCTGATGGTGGCGCAGCACCTGAACTCATTCATCAGGCATGCCGATATCGTGAAGATGGCGAATATCACCATGCTATCCTCCCTGGTGGGGACTGCACCTGATGGTGATTTCAAGAATGCACTGTTCCTCGCCTTTTCCCTGTATTCCAATAACTCCCTTGGCACCTCGCTTGACGTGTATTCCGACTGCGAGAGATACAGTAACAATATATTCAATGACATACCCTATCTTGACGTCACCGCCGTATTAAACGACGCTGCCAAGACTCTGGTGGTAAATGTGGTCAACCGGCACGAGACAAACGCACTGGCCTCCGACGTGGTATTGCAGAGTGGCGAATTTACGGGCCATGCAACCATCAAGGAGGTCAACGGGAGTGTGGTCACGGCAACGAACACAAAGACCCAGCAAGGTGTTACCATCGCCAGCAAGGAAATTCAATTTCAGGGGAATAAGATGAGCTACAGCTTTCCAGCGCATTCACTTACCCAGATGCTGATCCCCCTCAAATAGGGAACGAAAAACCTCAAGATCAGGGCGTTCCCAAAATCAACCATTAAGGAGATTTTCGTATGATCAGATATGCAACCATTGCGATCATGGGTACTTTTCGAAGGTCAGCAACGACGCACAAACATTGTCTGATTATTATCATCTAGTATCACTTTTATCGAGGACATGACTATGAAAACGAGACAGGGTTTGATTTTTGCGGTCATCATACTTTTCACTTCAACGGGCGTGTTCGCCCAGGATAAAAAGCCTGATCCGAAATTTTTCATCTACCTCTGCTTTGGTCAGTCGAACATGGAAGCCGGCGCCAGGCCTGAAGCGCAGGACCAGGGCACTCTCGATCCACGGTTCCAGATGCTGGCGGCTGTGGATAATCCGAGGATGGACCGGAAGATGGGGCAGTGGTATACGGCAAATCCTCCTATCAATCGCCCCGAGAACAACATGGGGCCGGTGGACTGGTTTGGCCGGAATATGGTGGAGAGCCTTCCGCAGGAATATCGCGTGGGCGTCATCAACGTGTCGGTGGCGGGCGCCGGGATCGAACTGTGGGACAAGAACAACTGGCAGAAATATCTCGACACCAGAGAGCAGTGGATGAAAAACATCGTCAATCAATATAACGACAGCCCTTATAAACGCCTGGTCGATATGGCGAAGATTGCTCAGAAGGACGGCGTAATAAAGGGCATCCTATTGCACCAGGGTGAATCGAACTCCACCGACAAGGAATGGCCCAACAAAGTAAAGGCGATCTATAACGATCTCTGCAAGGACTTGAACCTCGATCCGAAAAAAGTGCCTTTCCTGGCAGGTGAACTTAAGAGCAAGGAAGAAAATGGCGTGTGCTATTCGTTCAACACCGATATCCTGGTGAACCTGCCCAAAGTCCTTCCCAACTCGTACATAATCTCTTCCAAGGGCGTCAAGGGAACAAGAGACCAGTTTCATTTCAACACTGCCGGAATGCGTGAACTGGGTAAGCGTTATGCCCAGCAGATGCTAAAGCTTCAGGGCTTCGAGTTCAAGGACGTTCAGAGTCCGGGCATTCTGAAGACTCCTGCGACTCAACCTGCTGCTGCGACCAACTAAGATCCGGCAGCTTTGATAGGTTGCGGCGAAATTAAATTGGGCAGAACTGTTAGCAACTCCCGCTCTGTATAAACAATTAACCAAAGGAGATTGAAGAAGGACGCAAATAGACATATT
>Ga0315543_1000808_pt1 | contig 36452 bp, 36 predicted proteins | sample SalMarSW160210MG_2_FD_203098 | JGI IMG/M metagenome (GOLD analysis project Ga0315543, IMG submission 203098) | Salt marsh sediment microbial communities from the Plum Island Ecosystem LTER, Massachusetts, United States - Salt Marsh Sediment SW1601-210 ...
CAGATTGATAACTGGACCTGGGACTTCGGTGATGGCGGCAATAGCACAGTCCAGAACGCAACCCACCAATATACCAGTGCCGGCAACTACACCGTCAACTTAACCGTAGAGAATGAATGCGGCAATGATACCGAGTCCAAGATCGATTACATCACGGTAAGTGCTGCTCCAGAAGCTAACTTCACCGTTGACGACAACAGTACCTGTGTAAACACCACGGTTAACTTTACCGACCTGTCCACAGGCCAGATTGATAACTGGACCTGGGACTTCGGTGATGGCGGCAATAGCACAGTCCAGAACGCAACCCACCAATATACCAGTGCCGGCAACTACACCGTCAACTTAACCGTAGAGAATGAATGCGGCAATGATACCGAGTCCAAGCTCGATTACATCACGGTAACGGCCGTCCCGGTAGCTGGCTTCTCCGCCATTCCCGCCAGTGGCTACGCTCCTTTAACGGTTACCTTCACCGATAACTCCACTGGTGACCCCACCAGCTGGAGCTGGGACTTCGGTGATGGCAGCAATAGTACGGACCAGAACACAACCCACCAATACACCAGCGCTGGCACTTACACCGTGAACCTGACGGTGAGCAATGCCTGCGGCAGTAATAATGCGACCGCCAAAGTGACTGTTGTTAAACGTATTATTCACGGTGGTGGAGGTGGCGGGGGCGGAGCTCCCTGCTATCTCGACATAGACATGCTGGGTAATATAACCAGGGTAAGAATCACATGTACTACCAGCAGAACTCTCGAAGACAAGGTGGCACCTGACTTTAACAACACCAACTTCCTGGAGATTGACTATGGCACCACGGTGATTTGCAATGAGCTTGGCGAGGCGCCAGAAGCACTATTGATGAGAGTGGCAAATCAATCACCGCCAGTACCAGATGGTTCAGCGCTAGTCACTCCAGTTTATAACTTTACGGGCAACTATGGCGATAACTGGCTAAAATGTTGTTCAGGCGTTGCCTTCGGCCAGAATGTCACAATAGTACTGGACTACGACCCCAATGAGCTACCTGAATCTACTGCTTCGCTGGCTGTTGCCTACTATGATACTGAACTGGGCATTTGGGTTAGTTTGCCGCCTGACATAGGTCGCGTAGCTGAGGTTGGTAAGGCAACCGGTATGATGAACCACTTCAGCACAGTCGCCATAATAGCAGAACTTGCTCCCGCTCCCGCACCGGCCAGTTTTGTGGGGAGCGCCTTAAATATTGAGCAAAGCCCGAAGGTATGGAAGAACATCTTCGTGGGAGTGACAGGAGAGGATGTCACCATCACTGCTAATGTAGTCAATAACGGTGGGGAAGAAGGCACTTATATTGCTGAGCTGAAGTTAAATGGAGAAACGATAGATGCCAAAGAAGTGACACTGGCTGCAGGACAGAGCCAGCAGGTAACCTTCACTCTGTCCGGAATGGATTATGGGCAATATGAGGTAGAAGTCGCCGGGTTGAGCGGAGAGTTCACAGTGTCACGAATCATCGACTGGTTGTCCATCCTTGGCATAATACTCGGTGTTGGCTTGATTATCTGGGCAGTGATTTGGGGCAGGAGAAGGTGGAAGAAACAACCGCCACAGCCGGCACAGAGTGAATAACCAGGCTATTGGCTTGGTTATTCCTCCCTCCCTTGATTATTTTGAATAGCCTCACTGCCCCAGGGCAGTGAGGCTATCTTGTTAAATCCAATAGCTTCTGATGAACTTTGCCATTGGAAAACAAAAGGTCACCAGTCTGTAACTTCCAGGGACTGCCTTGAAAGTCGGTAACCTCGCCACCAGCTTCTTGAATTAGTAGAACCCCCGCGGCAACATCCCATGGCTCAATTCTGGTAGTGAAGTAAGCCTCTCCTTTGCCAGCAGCCACCCAGGCTATTTCCAGGCCAGCTGAGCCAAGCTTTCGCATATCCATAACATAGGGGTAAATCCCACACACGAGTTTGCCTGTCTTTGATCGATTCCTTTCCCCACCTTCGCAATAGAGAATATAACTCTGGCTGAGGTCTGCTATATCAGACACTCGAATTCTCCTTCCGTTCAAATAGGCACCCTTGCCCTTTTCGGCAAAATAAAACTCATCGATTGCCGGGGCGTAAGTTGCCCCCAAAAGGAGCTCATTTTTATGCATTAAAGCTATACAGACGCAGAAGAAAGGGTTGAAGTTGGCAAAATTGCCCGTGCCGTCCAGAGAATCTACAATCCAGAGCCAATCAGGGTCGCCCCGAAGAAAACCGCTTTCCTCGGTTAGCAAACTGTGATGGGGATAATGCCTTTTGATTTCAGCGATGATTAACCTATCTACATCCCTGTCATATCTGACAGACGCTTCTTTAGCTGTGCTTCGCAAGGCGAATAAAGAGGAATCCTGCCGAAAATGCTTCGTTAAGACATCGCCTGCCTTTTTGGCTAAATCCTCCATGAAAATCTTCATTTGCTCTGGTTATTTTATCACCCGCTGCTCAAAACAGCAGCAAACGCCTCCCGGAATGAGGTAAAATGTGGCGGAGGTCGAGTTTAGCTCGTTACACTGGATAAATCAGTAAAGGGAGGTTAGAGGCAAAATGGCAATAGCACAGATAAGCATTATTCCCTTAGGGACAAAAACTCCCTCGGTGAGCAAATATGTAGCCCGAGCGGTCAAAGTTTTACAGCAAGAAAGTGATATAAAGTACCAGACAACCTCAATGGGAACGATTATAGAGGGCAAACTGGATAAGATTTTAGCGGTGGCAAAGGAAATGCACGAGGGAAGCTTCGACAGAGAAGTTACCAGAGTAATAACTATAATCGAAATTGATGACCGTCGAGACAAAGCTTCGAGTATGGAGGGCAAGATGAACTCACTGATGACGGAGCTAAAGCATTAGAAACGCCTCCTTACCCAGAGCCAATAATGCGTATGCAAGCGCCCTTGTTCGAAGCGGCACTTTACCAAGAATCAGGGCACAAGCGGCTACCGTAAAAACACTGCTATTTCTTGAGGCCGGAGATGAATTCGTCAACGGACATAGCAGCCATGGTCATCGTTTGAAGTGTGCCCCTCGCCCCCAATGCAATTGCCACTCTGGACACCGCTTCAGCGCTTGGAGCTTCCAGAATGTTCACAAAGTCATATGGCCCGAGAAGAGCAAACTGGTTAATTAGCTTAACCCCCCGTGCCTCGACCTCCTTGTTGACGTCCTTGATTCTTTCCGGTTTGTCCTGGAGGGTCTTCCTTCCCTCATCAGTAAGAGTAGTCAACATCACAAATACAGCCATTTCTTACCTCCTTTTTTAATTTTTTTATTTAATACCCCGAGCCAATCCCCATTGCGCCTCTTTTTGTGTAAAGACTAATTATAGCATCTAAATTCACCTGGCTCAATCAAGACCTTCCTTTAGCTGGCGAAGATAACCTTCATAGACGCAGCAGTCATAGGGATGCGATATCTCGCCGCTGCCGATGAGGTATATATCCCGGTATATGCGAAATGGCTCATCCATGGCTCTGCTCCTTATCTAAAGAAAAAGTCTGAACATAACTCACTCTTGCCCGGGTAAAAACTACCCAAATTTGCCGGGAGAACGGGCGATAAATGAAAGGCTAAGGACCTGTCTTGATTATCACCTTAAAGAACAAGTCCCAAACCTCGGAGTACCAGGTGCTCCAGTCTTCGGGGTTGCCCCCAGTTGAAACATAGCGGGTCCCGTCAGGATAGGAAGCATCGTCGCTATTGCCATGGCAACCATAGTTGTGACCTTCGATGGGATTGCTTACATAGCAAGTGCAATAATATGTCCCCGGGGTGACATAGGTTTCCAGGTTGAAGTTAAATGTCTGCCACCCTCCGTTGCCGGCAGTGAAGCCATGGATAGAGGCGCTCTGTAACACATTACCGCCGGCATCCCTGAGGTCACAGACTATTATATCCCCGCTATTACTAGAGCTGGAACTGGTGAGATACATCTGGAACTGGTGGAAGAAACCAGCCTCGGTTACCTGGAAGCTTTGCCCTTGACCTACATTGACATAGCCAGGACTTGCACCAAACCAGGCGCTGGCAGTCCCTTCAGTCTGGCTTATCATTAAGGTCCCTGTTATCTTCGGCTCTACGCTGAAAGTCCTGATAGCGCTCCACGGACTCCACAGTCCGGCATTATTTTGAGCCCTTACCTTCCAGGTCCAGTTATCGAGGTATCCATGCGTAATCTGCCCCCCAACTATCTCCGAGCATTCGGAATCGGTGACAGAAGCATTGACCATTGGTGAACCAGCACCTTCACGTATCACATAAAGCTGATACCCTGCGATGCCGCTTCCCGGGTCTGAGGAGTCGTTCCAATTAAAAGACCACGCTTCATCGGGCTGAGGCAGGGTAGCACCCTCGGCCGGAGAGGTAAGGACTGGTATACTTGGCGGCGTGGTGTCTTCTTGCACTGTGATTTGAACAGTGGCGTTCACGCTTCCAGCCTCGTTGGTAGCTGCCAGGGTATAAATGGTGGTTTCACCCGGAGATACATGTCTGGTGCCGCTGAGAGCCACATTGCCTACGCCCTGGTCTATGCTCACTGTTGCCGCTCCAGTCACTTCCCAACTTAAGGTGGAGGTTCCTCCAGGATTAATTGCGCCCGGGTCAGCATCAAAAGAAAGGATGATTGGGTTTGGTATTGCCTCAGTGACTATGACAGTGGCAGTGACATTTGCAGACCAGGCACCATTGTTATCCTGGGCTCTAAAGGAGATAGTATGGCTTCCAACTGAGAGCGATGAAGTGGTGAAAGAGGCAGATGTGCCAATCTCGCCATCACTGCTCGATGTCCATCTATAAGCAACCAAAGTACCATCGGTGTCAGTGCCGTGACCAGTGAAAGTCACTGCCTCCCCCTGTGCCGCCTCACCGGGTACAATGGAATCTATATACGCAGTAGGGGGTTGGTTCAGCGCACAGCCAGCAATAACTGTTGCCATTATTACCAAAAGGGATAGGAAAGCCGCAATCCTCTTGTTACTTAGTTTTCTCTTCATGGCTTACTTCATCAGTATAGGAAGGGCTGATTACCCTGTTATTTGATTACCATCTTCGGCTCTACGCTGAAAGTCCTGATAGCACTCCACGGACTCCACAGCCCGGCATTATTTTGAGCCCTTACTTTCCAGGTCCAGTCATGGAGGTGCATATACCAAATCTCCCCCCCTAATATCTCCGAGTATTCGGAATCGGTGACAGAAGCATTGACCATTGGTGAACCCTCACCCTGACGTATCACATAAATCTGATACCCTGCAATGCCGCCTTCCGGGTCTGAGGAGTCGTTCCAATTAAAAGACCACGCTTCATCGGGCTGAGGCAGGGTAGCACCCTCGGCCGGAGAGGTAAGGACTGGTGTACTTGGTGGTGTGGTGTCTTCTTCCACTGTGACTTGAACAGTGGCGTTCACGCTTCCAGCCTCGTTGGTAGCTGTCAGGGTATAAATGGTGGTTTCACCCGGAGATACGTCTCTGGTACCGCTGAGAGCCACATTGCCTATGCCCTGGTCTATGCTCACTGTAGCCGCTCCAGTCACCTCCCAACTTAAGGTGGAGGTTTCTTCAGGATTAATTGTGCCCGGGTCAGCATCAAAAGAAAGGATGACTGGTTTTGGTATTGCCTCAATGACTATAACAGTGGCAGTGACATTTGCAGACCAGGCACCATTGTTATCCTGGGCTCTAAAGGAGACAGTATGGCTTCCAACCGAGAGCGATGAAGTTGTGAAAGAGGCAGATGTGCCAATCTCGCCATCAATGCTAGATGTCCATCTATAAGCAACCACAGTGCCATCGGAGTCAGTGCCGTGACCGGTGAAAGCTACTGCCTCCCCATGTGCCACCTCACCGGGCACAATAGAATCTATATACGCAATAGGGGATTGGTTCAGCGCACAGCCAGAAATGACTGTTGCCATTATTAACAAAACGGGTAGGAGAACCGCAATCCCGTTGTTACTTAGTTTTCTCTTCATGGCTTATTCGGGCAGTATAGAGAGGAGCTAAAAAGATGTCAAGCGAAAAGGCGGAATGTCTGGCAATTTTAAAAAATGTTAGAGGTTTGCTTTTCTTCTATATCCAACCGTTCCAGGAGACTTAAATCAGCTTCAAGTAGAAATAACTCTCTCCAGAAGCTCTTTTTCCCGAGCTTTCATTTTAGCCTCTTCCTCAGGCTTCTCGTGGTCATAGCCCAGAAGATGGAGTATCCCATGGATAATCAGCAATGTTAGCTCTTGCTCCGTTGAATGCCCCTGCTCTTTAGCTTGTTCCTCCGCTTTAGGGTAAGAAATGATTACCTCCCCCAGATGGGTTATATCATCGGGAGGGGAAACAAAGTCAGCATCGGCTCCATGTTGAGGAAGCATATAAAAGGCGAGCACATCCGTAGGTTCATCCACGCCTCGATAGTCCCGATTGAGTCTCTGCACCGTCTCGGAATCGGTGAAAACCAGGCTCATCTCATATGGGGGTATTATGCTTTCAGCTTTAAGAACTTCCTGAGCTCTGTTCCTTGCCCATTCCTCGTCAATGTAACTCTGGAATTTTCGTTCAACGGAAATTCCAATTTCTTCTAACATGGCAAAAACCTTATCATACTCGTGGCTGAGTAGTCGATGGCTCATAGAATATTCCCATGTGAACTCCCTTTAGCTTTTCCGCTTGAGCTTAAACTTTATTCCAGAGGGGAATCCAACTTCGAGGCCGTCCAATTCTAAACAGGAACTGATTTTCTTCCAAATTCCTTTCTCTTTAGTAGTGAAGGTTAGCTCATCACCATAACTCCAGCCCGCTAAGTTGTGTGCGCAGGCTCGGTAGTAATATTTAGTTCCTGCTTTGAGACTAGCTATTTCTATTGAGAAGGCTCCAGTCCCAAACTTGCCACTTTCGGTTATTTGGTAGGCATACCCGCTGGCAACTGGAGCTTTGTCCCCAGGGTTTCCGCGACTTGATGTGTCAACAACAAAACCTCGCACATCACAATATACTCTTTCCTGTCGAGACATGGCTACCTCTCCTTTCTTCCTATATGCACCTTACCCCGCTTACATTTTATGTTATCTGTAGCTCGCACTTTTTATTCTTCGGGTTTTATTCTTCAGGAAAAACTCTACGAGCACTTTCATCAGACCCTAATTCAACTTCGACTACAACTCCAAAGGCATTGCCAGACTTTGACTGTAGGTCTCGCCACTTCGTAGCAAGATACCAAGAAGCACCAGAGGTTCCCCATTCTCCCAAACCAGCGCACACGAAGAAGAACTGACCTGGAAATCGCCGATTGGGGATTTTCAAGGCAATACCATAATCCTTCCTCACAGGTGGTTCGAAGCCTGCAAATTTTCTGCCACTTTTTTTATCACGTATAAAAGTAGCATTTCCTTCCTGTCCAAATTCTAGAAACTCATTGTCTGGCTCACGGAGAATCAAGTCGGTTATTTCATTGGATGAAGGACTACCTAACGCTACAAATGTTCGGTTCAAATTTGCGAATGCAGCCGCATCATCCACAACTGCAACAGCCCTTTTTCGATATGGGCTAAGCGTGTTAATAATGTATGAAGCGGAGCGAATCTCACAGCCACCAACTATGTTGCCCCACGGACCAACAAGGTGGACTCGTCTGCCATCATGATAGCGTTTCACATATCGATAAGGAGGCGGATTTGGCTCTGTGAGCCGAGAATCTATCAATGCTCCGTAAGATATTGCAAAATCTTGTCCAAGTACCCCTTTTCCCCAGAAGCGACGAAGGAGAAACTTGCGTCGTGACTTGGGAATCACTGACCAGAAAAGCCCAAGCAGAAAGATGAGAATCCCAGCAAACAAATTGATTACGAAGGTTATCCAAATTTCAAACATCGCCGTTTATTTTCTCCTCCAGAAGTGCCAATGGCAGATAACGTTCTTGAGCTTTGCGAAGCCGCCCCAGGCAGTTTGGGCGAAGTGAAACGAAGCCGCAAAGCCCGTGTTAGGCGACGCTATGTATGATCCTTTAATCGCGGCCATACGGAAAGATCTTCTTATCAATTTCCTTTGCGAACCTAACGTAATTATTCCATTCGGATTGCTTGATCGGGACACCAAACAATGTCGCTATATTATCAAGTTGACGCTGAATAGCTGGTGCCTCCTTAGCTAGATTCCATGCATCCAGTAGGCTCTTGTAGCGATTGAGAATGAACTTTTCTTGATCCTGCTCAATAATGCTATCCATAGTCTTAGTAAACCATTTGAGAGGATTTGCCTCTTTCACAATGTCCCAGAAGCGATAGACTAGTCGCTTTGACCTTCGACCAAGTTTGTTGGAGAAGACTTCCCAAAACTCGTTAAACTCTTCTACTGCATTAAACTGCTCACCTAGTGTGGAGGCTTTCGCAAGCCTTTCTTCATGTTTTCGGCCTGCTTCCCGTAGTTCTGCAAACTCGGAGCGCAGCTTTCGCAACTCATCGGGAAGTTGATCCCTTGCTCGACATCGGGAGAGCAATATCGAGGTTAAGGGGGGAATAGGAATTACAGTATATCCGCGATGCCTCAAGAGATCCTCAACTTTCACATGGTGAATCTCTGCTAGCCTATGATAGAGTTCGATGGAAGGAGTTGTACTCTTAAAGAATTCCGATTGAATGCTTGCAGCATATAGTGGAAGCGCGGGATGGAATTGAGACGCTTGGGACAGACTAAGAATAGAACTTATGAATTTGCGTAAGTCTCGGTTGAAACTGCATATGCCGTGGTTACAATGGTCAGGCATTCTACCAAGTACCAGAAGTATCGTTGATTCAGCAGGCATCTTGCCAATCGGGTACGACGGCAAGATTTGTCTGAGCATACCTTTATCTACGTTTTCATGGTATTCGCGATACCACGTTTTGTCAGAATCGAGCGTCTCACCAGAAGCAGTCTCAAAGGTGTATATAACGGTACCTATGTCCTCTTGTAGATGTTCAGGACCCTCTACAATCACTCGCAACATCTTTTCCCGAACGAGGGTATCAACTATAGGGCGACCTTCTGGGAATAGTGGGGCTGCAAGATTTAAATGCATAGCGTCCGTAAAGGTGACAAAAATAGCATCACTTAAAACGAAGCTTTCGACAAAGGTGTTAAGAGAATACAAGAATTGAGGTGTTGGCCTTCCATAACCCCCGACAACCCAATCTAACTCATCAAGAAGATTCACAACCGTGAGTGCAGAGTTATATGAGGTAGATTTAGCGTTTACCATCGCTCATCCTCTTATGCAATGTCGCCCAACTTCGATATATACGAAATTTCCCTTCCATCCCCATAGTGTAAGGTGCCAACTTTTAACTCCCCTGATACATCAGCATTATAGTGTTTCTGCTGTTCTTGTTGAAGTCCCCCCTCTTATTGCTTGCTGGCTTTATATCATCTTGAGTAACGAGTAAAATACCATCAATGACAGTAACACCGCTCAGGAAGCAATATCTCAGAGTTAAGCAGAGGTATCCCGAGGCTATCGTTTTCTTTCGGCTGGGCGATTTCTATGAGACGTTTGACGAGGATGCCAGAGTCGCCTCTCGCGAGCTGGATATCGTTTTAACCTCCCGTGGAATGGGGAAAGGGCAAAAAGTGCCCATGGCAGGAATCCCCCACCACGCCATAGATAATTATCTCGCCAGACTTATCAATCGAGGCCATAAAGTAGCCATCTGTGAGCAGCTCACCCCTCCGGGAAAAGGATTGGTGGAAAGGGATGTCATTCGGGTAGTAACGCCCGGCACGGTAATTGAACCTAACCTGCTTGATGCCGCGAAAAATAACTACCTTGTCAGTCTAATCATCGAGGACGAAAAAGCAGGGATAGCTTATGTTGATATAACTACCAGCGATTTTGCCACCACACAGCTTCCCGCCGATAGAGTTTCCTCGGAATTGGAGCGGCTGCAGCCAAGTGAGGTGCTCATCTCTCAGAGCGCTGAAGATTATCAACAATCACCGTCTACGGTAACGAAGCTCGATGATTACTGGTTTGATTTAGAAATAGCTCAACAGACTCTGCTGGAACACTTTGGTGTGGCTACTCTGGAAGGCTATGGCTGTGCTCATTTGCCTCTGGCTGTAAAGGCTGCCGGCTCGCTAGTCCACTATGTGGCAGAAACTCAAAAGGAGGCTTTACCTCAGCTAACCAGCCTTGCTACCTACTCTACCGATTTCTTTATGGCTCTTGATGGCCAGACATGCCGTAATCTGGAGCTTTTTCAAGGTGGGAGGTGGGGGGAGACCGCCAACTCCCTGCTCTCCTTAATCGATACCACCAGGACCGCCATGGGAGGCAGACTGCTTAGAGGCTGGCTGGCTCAGCCCCTCCTCGACATAGATAAGCTAAATCAACGGCAAGAGGCGGTTAGCTGGTTTTATAACGATAGCTTGGTTCGCCAAAAAACTATGGCCCTGCTGGGAGACATCGCCGATTTAGAGAGGGTAGTGAACCGGGTGAGAGGTGGCAAGATAATGCCCAGGGAGTTGATAACACTCCGCACAAGTCTGGAAAAGGTAGCTCAGTTGAAAGCAACGCTCGATAATTGCCCTAACAAGTTAGTTAGCGAATTAAAGCTTTTCCCCGAGATTATGGATTTAATTGACCGGGCAATTGTTGATGAACCCGGTGACCTTGAACATGGAAACGTCATTAAGGAAGGCTTTTCCAGTGAGCTAGATGAGCTTCGCCAGAGTTCCACCAAGGCTAAACAATACTTAGCCAGCCTGGAGCAGAGGGAAAAACAGCGCACCGGGATTAAATCCTTGAAAGTAGGGTACAACAGAGTATTCGGCTATTACATCGAGGTATCCAGGGCAAACCTCAACCTGGTCCCCAAGGATTATATTCGCAAGCAAACCCTTGCTGAGGCGGAAAGGTTCTTCACCCCCGAGCTGAAAGAGTATGAATCGCTGATTCTTACCTCACAGGAAAAGATAATCTATCTTGAAACCTCCCTGTTTAACCAGGTTTGCCAGCAGATAGGCGCTAGAGGTGAGCAAATCTTAGCCACCGCGAGGGCTATTGCCCAAATTGATGTATTCTCCAATCTTGCTGAAGTGGCATCACGCTATCACTACACCCGACCGGAGCTGACCAACGAGGATGTCATCGACATTAAAGAGGGACGTCATCCCATGGTAGAGAGAACCTTGGGCAGCGACAATTTTATTCCCAATGATATATATCTATGCAATAACGATAACCAGCTCATCATACTCACTGGCCCAAATATGTCGGGAAAATCCACCTATCTCAAACAGGTAGCTTTGACCGTCCTTCTGGCACAAATTGGTAGCTTTGTTCCTGCCAAATTGGCCAAAATCAGTATCATCGACCGTATCTTCACCAGGATTGGTGCTCAGGAAGATTTAGCTGCGGGACAATCAACCTTTATGGTGGAAATGACTGAAACAGCAAACATCTTGCATAACGCCACCTCACGCTCCTTGCTCATTCTGGATGAAATTGGACGAGGCACAAGCACCTATGACGGGCTGTCCATTGCCTGGGCAGTAGCGGAGTATATTCACGGAGCACCGAAGTTGGGCGCAAAGACACTGTTTGCCACGCACTACCACGAATTGGTAGAGCTTGCCGGCACCTTGCCCAGGGTGAAGAATTTCAATGTCGCCGTAGCTGAGGAAGGAGACAAAGTTATCTTCTTACATAAAATTATCCCTGGAGGTACCGACAGGAGTTACGGTATCCACGTAGCTCGGCTAGCTGGTTTGCCTAAATCAGTGACAAATCGTGCTCAGGATGTTTTAGCTAACCTGGAAAGCAAGAGCACTACTGGTAAAGGTAAAATACGAGGCAAAGCAACGGCACCACAACTTCCACTTTTCACCAAAGATTCTTTATTAGCCGAGGAAATCTTCAAGCTCGACATTGATTCTATGTCTCCCTTAGAAGCCATCACCAAGCTTTATGAACTAAAACGAATGGCGAAGGGGAAATAGCAGGAACAATTTGCTATAATTGCTCTCACGATGGCTAAGGATTACTATCGCATTTTAGGGGTTCCCCAGAGTGCCTCAGCCCAGGAAATTAAGAAAGTTTACCGAAAGCTGGCAATGCAATATCACCCTGACCGCAATCCAGGCAAAGAGAAACAGGCTAACGAAAAATTCAAAGAGATAAACGAGGCTTATGCTGTTCTTGGCGACCCTAAAAAGAGAAAGAAATACGACCAATTTGGCACAGTAGGTGAAATCGGCGATATCTTTGGCAGTCGCTCCACTCGAACTACTTTCGAAGATTTAATGAAAGATTTTGGCGGAGAGGGGCTTGGTTTCGGCTTTCTCGATGATATATTCGGCGACCGATTAAGGGGAACAGGGTTCTCCTTCAGAACTTTTGGCAGACGTGGCGGGACGAGATTTGAAGCATGGCCGGGAGAGGGAATTAACCTTGATGAAATATTCGGGCAAACCAGAAAGCCTTACCGCCAGGATGTCCGTTATCAACTCAGCATTACCCCGAAGGAGGCTTCCCAGGGAACAAGGAAAATTCTAACTAGACATGGAAAGAGATTGGAGGTCAAAATTCCTTCGGGAGTGAAAACGGGCAAGATGGTAAAACTGCGCAATGCCCGCCAGCTAACCGATGGCATGCCCGGAGATATCCTCATCCAAGTCACAGTCAAATAAGGATGAAAAATGCCTGAAAAGTATCGCCAGTGGCTTGCCAAGAATAAATCATGAAAGCATTAGTGCAGTGCGTTACCAATGCTTCGGTAACTGTCGGTAATAAAACAGTAGGAGAGATCGGGCAAGGGCTAGTGGTCTTCCTCGGTGTAGCCAGAAATGATTCGCAGGAAGACGCCCGCTACCTAGCAGATAAAGTAGTAAACCTCCGTATTTTCTCTGACGAGGCAGGCAGATTTTCACTTTCAGCATTAGAAAAAAGAAGGGAAATTCTGGTAGTCAGTCAATTCACCTTGCTCGCTGATACACGAAAAGGAAGACGCCCCAGCTTCACCGAAGCAGCTCCTCCCGATAAAGCCAGGGAACTTTATGAGTTCTTCGTTGACCGCGTTCGCTCCTTCGAGCTTAAGGTGGAAACAGGGGTTTTCCAGGAATACATGCTGGTGGACATCCACAACGATGGCCCGGTAACCCTGTCGCTGGAAAGCAAAAATAAATAAAAGTCAAAATACAAAAAGCAGTCAGCTAATGGCTGATAGCTACCAACAGAAAAGCAAAAGTTAAAAATCAAAGGGCAAAATGACAGAGCAAAGTTCAAAAATGTAGTGCGGGGCTTTAGCCCCGTGCACGACCCTGAAGGGTCGCACTACAAGCTTTGGGGGTGAAGGATTTAATTTTGTAGTTGCCTGATTCATCAGGCACAATTGCCCAATAAATTGGGCAACTACATTTTCAAACCACTCCTCGCAATGACAAGGGAAGGCGTCACTATGAAAGCCAATGCGTCACTGGACATCTCAACGAGCATGATAAATTGACAAGATTCCGGTCGCATAACATACTATCAGGCAAGCATGGTACGTGGGAACATAACCACGGGAAACGTCAACTCTTTGACATGCTACCAATTTCCTGAGTTTATTAATAACTGCCCTGAGATGCATAATTATCATGGAGAAAGGTGTACCTGGATTTTGAGCTGATCCGTATTCCACAGCCGTTTTTCAAGCCTACCAACAGTGTTCGAATAGGAGACGTTATTCTGGATACCGGCCACATGAGTGATGTGAGTACGAAGGTTCTACGAGAACAGTTAGAAAGCGGGAAGCTGAAGGGCACAAGAGAAATAATCATTACGCACCCCCACGTGGATCACATAGGCGGAAGCGAGGCATTAGCCGAAGTTGCGGAGAAGCCCCACACTGTCTTCAAGGGAGGGGATAAAATCATACGCGATTTTGTCGGATACATGTTGGAGGTACGAAAGGAGCAACTGGAACTGTTTTCCTTGGGAAGCAAAGATGCAATACGTGAATTTCTGGACTCGTACTTTCCCGTAAATCAGCATTATCGAGATGTGAATATTTCGAGGGTAGTCGAGGAAGGAGAAGAGATCCGAATGGGAAAGATAACCTTGAGAGTAATACATACACCCGGTCATGAAGCAAACCACATGGCTCTATACCACAAACCTTCGGGCACCCTTTTCTCCGGCGACTTGATAATGGACAACGCCCAGTTCATGTATGCTCCCCTCACCAGCAGTGTGAGGGATTATGAAAACTCACTGAGGAAAGTGCTTCGTTTGAAGCCCAGCTTGATCGTTCCTTCTCATGGAGGGCCTATCGAGAACCCTACCGAACATCTGAATAAGTGTTTGGAGAACGTACAGAGGACCAAAGGGAGAATTTTGAACACGTTGATGGAGCGAGGGGAAATCACTCACTTTCAGCTAGTGGAAAGCTTGTTTAACGCTGCGGATCCTATGGGCGTGGGATTTTTGGCTGCAGTGGTTCTTTCGTACTTGGATTATCTGGAGGAAGAAGGGAAGGTCGTGGTGAGGAGAAATGACGAAACGACGGTTTCTCTGAGGTAGGCGGGGCATCCAGCAGTTAAAATCACACCATGGTGGAAAAGACCGGGGTTAACGAAGATTTTGTCAAAGCCATGTTGTCAGCTTCAGAGAAACGGTACCAGCCAAACATCTTGAGATTAAGAATTTTAGGGCCTACTCCACAATCTGTGAGAAGATAGTCGTCGATAACTATGTCATTGCACCCTTTTCTATTGTCATTGCGCCTTTTTCTATTGTCATTGCGAGCGAAGCGTGGCAATCTCACATAAAGGCCATTATTACAGCAACGAGATTGCTTCGTCGCTATCACTCCTCGCAATGACAGAAAGAGGAGGCCAATGCGTCACTGGACATCTCAAGGAGCACGATAAATTGACAAGATTCTGGTCGCATAACATACTATCAGGCAAGCATGGTACGTGGGAAGATAACCCCGGCAAATGGCAGTTCTTTGTCAGCTACCAGATACGAAAAGGGTAGAAGAATACAGGTGAAGAAATGACGAGGGTAATTGTTTCTACGGGAAGAGGGGGAACCGGGAAATCCACATTTTGTGCCATGATCAGTAAATACTTAGCTCCTCCTTTATTATTGATTGATGTTGACCCTGATCAAAGTCTATGCGACATGCTCGGAATAGATTTAGAAAAGGAAGAAGTGAGTACCGTTTCGAACGTGGTTTTCGGTACCAAGCAGACGGGAGCATTGACTTCTCGCTTATATTTTGATGACCTGGAAACTTCGTTCTATAGCAACTGCATATATAAAAGTGAAGAATTTGACCTGGTCACTTTAGGAGCAAAGTGGACCGAGGGTTGTTATTGTCTCGCAGATAATTCACTCAAAGGGATAATTCCCAAACTGATCACGGGATATGAAAACGTAGTGATAGATTCGCCGGCTGGATTAGAGCATCTGAATCGAAGAGTAGTATCACATATAAGTGACCTGTTTGTGTTATCAGATCCCTCGTTAAAATCTATGAAGCACATAGAAAGAATGAAGCGCATTATTGAAGGGGTAAGGATAACCTATGATTACTTCTATCTGATAGGAAATTATGAGTTTAACGGAGAGGTAGAAAAGTCCCTCCAAGACCTAAGTCAGCATTATTTGGGCAAAATGGACTATGATACTAATGTCAAGGACTACAATCTGAAAGGGAAACCATTATGGGATTTACCCGAAGATTCGCCCGCTTGCTTATCGGTCAAAAATTTATTGAAAAAAATCCAGGAAACCGACAGAAATCACTTTCAGGTCAGGCAGGAATTACTGGCTTGAGCCTATCAATTCGCTCCATTGACAACTATATAGTGACAAGCATATAGTAAAAGGGGCCTATGTGGGGGTTGGGGCAGAGGTTGCTTTCTCGAGGCGGAAATAGTCGCTCGAAATTTAGAAGAAGGAGGATAAGAGATGTGCCGGTATTGCGTGGAATATGGAGGTGGCACCAAGTGGTATCTCAATCCTGATAATTACCGTGATGAGCTTTACGGTTCTGGAGCTCATGAAGCTACCGTAAAGATGCTAACTGGTGTACAAAAAAATAGCTTTGAGGTAGGCGCCATGACAATCGCCGATGAATCGTGCCCAGATGTGTATTCTTCGGATAGCCTGAGCGTGGCCTTGGAACAGATGATCGGTCATGGTGGGCAGGTCGTTCCTTTAGAAGACGCCCTTAAGATAATAGACCTTTGTAAGGGGCCTTTTTTGCTTATGCACTGCGCCTGCCGCAGATATTTTGGTAAGACGGACTCTCTGCGTTGCCTTTATCTTTGGGGGGTTGAAACTGCCCTGAAAGAAAGGCCCTGGGAGAAAGATTCAAAAGTTCTCTCTAAGGAAGAAGCAAAAGAGTTCGAGATAGAATGCGATAAAAAAGGATTTCTGCATTCAGTTTGGCATGCCGCTGTTGATTCTGATGGAATTCCTCCCGTAGTTATGTGTCACTGCACCGCCACCGATTGCATACCAACAAAGTTCAGGTTATCTTACGGAGTGGTAAATGCTCAGCGTAAGGGCGAATATGTAGCTGAGGTCGACCTGGCAAAATGCAAGGAGGGATGTAAGGAGTATCCGGTCTGCATGCACCGCTGTCAGTTTGGGGCAATGAGGTATTCTCCGGTAGACCGCGTGATGTACATTGATCCTCAAGCGTGCTTTGGTTGTGGGTTATGCCGGTCGGCTTGTCCCTATGGAGCAATAAAGCTGGTGGATCGGTCATCGTACCCTTCTCTGGTGGATAATTGGTGACCTGGAAAGTGAATCTGGATGAAAGGAGCGATGAAATGGAATATACACATATAACACCAAGGCCAGTCCTTCATGTAGATGAAGAGGCATGTGGAAACGCGATATTGTGCTTGAAGTGTGTGAAGGCTTGTTTAGAGGCGGGCCCGAATTGTATTGGATTTATAAACACTGAGCCTCCTCCGGTGGGAGAAAATGCCCCCCAAAGATTGGAGGATATACCACACAGAATATTTACCTCTGTTATGGTAAACTGCAATGGTTGTGGGAAGTGCGTTGAAGCTTGCCCCAAAGGAGCTCTTACCCTGGAGATGCCTGAACCCCAGCTGCCGACGGTGAGAGTTCAACGATCAGACATTATCTTCTGCGCTACTCTTAGAGATGGCACAAGAACCTTTCCCAGAGATGACTGAACTTTGGGGAAGTAAATTTTAGCAGCTACGTGGACTCTGCCACATAAAAGGAGTTCCCTATAGCACATCGAGGCCGCAGAAAGCAGGAGATACCGTGATTAAGGCAAAGCAACTCCGGGTTGTCGCTGGAGCCTATCTAGCCGGTATGGGTTATTACGTGGAGATCCTGCCGGAGATACCGAATACAGACCTTAAGCCTGATGTCGCCGGGATAAAGCCTAAGTTAGAGCAGGTCAAACTTCGCTTAGAAAACAAGGGAGGAGCACCAACTGGCTTCCTGTATTTGTTGAGTGAGGATGAGTGGACGCCTACGGAGTCCATAGTGGAAAAGACCGGGTTTAACGAAGACTTTGTCAAAGCTGTGTTGCGAGATAGCGAAGACGACGGTTGGATCAAAAGTAAAAACGAACCAGCAGGCAAAGTCTTCTGGAAGATCGACCGTTACCGGATACCAGCCGAAGAATGTGTGATGATGTGTTGCGGCGCTGAAGACGCTTTGGGTGCATTACATGTCATGGAGGGATTAAAGGGCTGTTTCAATAGAGGATATGTCCTTTTCCCATATCAGGTAGATGAGAAATTTCTGGACAGGTGCTTTCAAAGTGAGATAGGCGTTTTATTCTTTGATGAAAGGATTGTCAGCTTCAGAGAAATGGTACCAGCCAAACATCTCGAGATTAAGAATTTTAGGGCCTACTCTACAATCTGTGAAAAGATGATAGTTGATAACTATGTCATGCGCACCGGTGAGTATTTTTGATGACCTAGTTCAGAATTCATAGACATAGGTGTTCAAAAATTGATATGGCCTGAGGAATATGAAGGTGGTGGGCCTAACTCCCGTGGTAGTGCCTACAGGACAGCGCCGGCTACAGCCAGCTTGATGGCGGGGAAAAGTTTGCCCTGATAAAGCCATTGATGTTGCTCATAAAACTATGCCCATAATGGGGCGATATAGATGTGATAAAGACCTGGATACTGAAAAGCACCTGAGAGGTATAAAGATGATACAATTCTGGATGGGCGGAAAGCAATTATGCCAGATGGAAATAGCGAGATTGTTTTATGAGTGTGACGCATTATAGGGGGTGAGTAAAATGAGCGAAAATGAACAAGGGGAAAAGGGTGTAACTGAGCTGACGGACCGAGTGGTACGGGAAATAATAAGAATGCGACTTATGAAAAGCATATTGAGGCAGGTAGTAAATGAAATAGACCCAAAGTCAGCCTCAAGGCTGACGAGGACACTCCTGAGGAAAGACTCCGAACTCACAACTACCATTCTGGAGAACTTTCCTTCCCTTACCAATGCTGTTACCGCTGCCGTGAATGAGACTTTGAAATCTTTGCAGAAAATGCCCCCGGACACGATTCCCGCCTCTATTCCAGCGGGCATTAACGATATTGATGCCCGGGAAATCGCCGAAACCGTAAATTCGCTTGCGCAAGCTCTGAACACAGCACATAAAGAAAACCCAACACTTCTTGCCGATACCTTATCCCCATTTATTACCAACCTCATCTTGTCCACTGACTTCGGTGAGCTCGGGGAGACGATAGAGGGCTCATCAGAGGATATCCTGGCTATGGTAAGGGCATCAAATGAAGTGCTGTGGGCAAATCTGGGCAAGGTAATGAGTATGGGGATGATACTTCCTGCGATTATAAACATAACTGTTAAAAGCTTAAAGGAGACTCTACCGCAAATTGAGGGGTTGGCGGGAGATGTCTTGGCCATTGGCGACTTCGCCCCTGAAGCGGTCGACGAGATGGTCTCTGGTATGCCGCTGATAAAGGATGGTGATGCCCGGGAAATCGGCGAGTTGATTAATTCGCTCCTTGGGATAATGAAGATTCTGCTGCATGCGCTGGGCATGCTCCTGGGAAAAGAAGCTCCTATGACCCAGGAGCTCATCTCACAGAAATTACGAGATACCCTTTCAACCATTGACCCGGAAAAGTTCGCTGAAGCGACGGTAGCCCTTTCTGAAGCTGGCGAAGGAATCACAAATACCGTAACCGATGTGTTAATGGAGAACCCGGAGTTCATGTTCTCTGCTATCTCGACAACCCCTGCGGTGGTAAACTCGCTTGTCCGAAGCTCCAACAGGGCGATATCAAGAATTGCTGAAATTCCACCGACCTCCTGGGGGCGGTGCTTTCTGAGACAATAGCCGGTATCGATACCAGGGAGGTCAGCGAATTACTGAACTCCTTGATTCGCACTATAAACGGCATACATGAAACCAATCCAAAGCTTCTGACCGACCCCCTCTCCAGGATTATATCGGGCGTGGACAGTGGGGAAGCAAGAAAACTGGGGAATTATCTCATGGAGGACTTGAGGATTTTGCTTGGGCAGGCTCAAGAATGAGAGGAGACGGAAAATGGAACTAATGGAGAAGTTGGTCGAATCGGCGAAAACCCTGTCCAATCCTTATGTAGAGGGTTGGAGGGAAAGGGGAGGGAAGGTAATAGGATACTCAGGCACTTATATACCAGAGGAAATCATTTATGCTGCCGGTATTCTCCCCTATAGAATAGGGGGGAGAGAGGCTACAAAAGTTACCATAGCGGATATGTATTTCGGACCAGTCATATGCAACTTGTTGCAATAAGTTTTGACACTGTGTTACTATTCTATTTTGGATGAGTTGCGATAATATTTTGCGAGAGAAAGGTTACCGCTTAACTCCACAGCGCATGCTGGTCATCGAGGCTCTCCATAATGCCGATAACCACATCAGCGCTGAAGAAATTTTCGAGCAACTGCATGCCCGTTATCCTTACAGCAATATTTCCACCGTTTATCGAACTCTGGAGCTAATGAAAAGGTTAAATTTAGTCACTGAAGCTGATTTTGGAGAAGGACGGGTTCGCTATCACGCTGCTGAAAAGGGACACCACCACCATCTGGTCTGCCACACCTGTGGCAAAATAACAGATTTGGACGAATCCGTGTTGTATGCCTTAAAACATACTTTGCTTCGAGATTATGATTTTGAAGCCGATCTGAGGCACTTAGCCATTCCCGGGGAGTGCGGCGACTGCCATGAGAAAAAGGCAGCGATATTAGACTCTGACCATAAGAATAAACCTCGTGCCATGAGTGATATTCACCAAAGGTTGCCTGTTTTGCTTGGTTATTGGATTGAGCACAATCGCGAGCATGAGCAGGAGTTTCGCCAATGGGCCGATAAGGTTGCTTTTTTACCCAGGGAAGTAGCCCAGCAGCTACAAGAAGCGGCTGGCAGAATGGCTGCCGCTTCCAACGACCTGGAGAAAGCACGACAGGTATTAACGAACAATAAGGAGGGACATTAAGATGTGTCTAGCTAAAGTTTACGAAGTTACAGAAGAAGGTAAGCCTATCATAGAAGACATCGCATATATGATTATTGATGGCAATCGTGTGGAAATAGAGACCCTCTTCGGGGAAAAGAAAGTTTTTCAGGGCAAGGTGCGCCAGGTTGATTTCGTGAAGTCCAGGGTGGAGCTAGAAAAAGAGTAATTTTTTTGCTGCCTTGTTGCAATTAATTGCAACTGCATGTAATACTGAAATACTTAGGAAAGGATGCAAAGACGTGAAGGGCAGTATCTGCGGGGAGAACATCATGGAACCCAGAGCCAGAGTACAAGATGGCAAACCAGTGTGCATACCTTGTTCTGGGCAAGAATACAGCCAACTTGCCGGGGATGGCATATCCTTAGCCAGAAAGAGGGATTAAGTTGTTCCAAGTAAGATACAAGATACCTCATTTGAAAACCCGAATATCTCCTCTGAAAGTGTCCCTCGCCTTACTAACGTTAGCCTTACTATGCTGCCTATTGGTTACAGCTTGCAGCAAAACAGGGCAGCCACTGGAGTCCGTTTCCTATACTGTGGCGGATTCCACGGGAGATTGGGGCTATCCCTCGCCTTACACCCATTATGGAAGGGGGCCGGGATATGTAAGGATGAGCTTCCTCTTTGACACCCTGGTCTGGAAAGATGCCTCCGACTTCGTACCTGCCCTGGCCAAGGAATGGGAGTATATATCAGCAGAGAATGCTTATATTTTCAAGCTACGAGATGATGTGACGTGGCACGATGGCGTTGAGTTTACCGCCGAGGATGTGGTATTTACATTCAACTATACCAAGGAGCACCCATTCCAGTGGGTGGATAGTAGCATCGTCGAATCGGCTGAAGCAATTGATGAATACACAGTAAAACTTTATCTAAGCAAGCCTTACGCTCCATTCTTCCAGGACGTCGCTGGCACCCAGCCAATGATTCCCCAGCATATCTGGCAAAATGTAGAAGAACCTGAAAAGTTTACTACTGCAGAAGCAATAATTGGGACAGGACCCTACACGCTAGCTGACTACAGCAAGGAGCACGGTAGCTATCTCTACAAAGCCTATGATGACTACTACCTTGGCAAACCTTCTGTGGACGAAATTAAGTTCGTCAAAATAAGCGCCGAAATGATTCCTGCGGCACTAAAGGGAGGTTCGATAGATGCCGCTGATATACCACCTGAAGTTGTCTCCGAGATGGAAGAGGCGGGGCTTACTATAATTACGGCCCCCTATTCATGGAATGCCAAACTGACCATAAACCATCAAAAAGAGCCTTTATCTTCGAAGCAGTTCCGACAGGCTTTAGCTTATGCCATAGACCGGGAAGCCCTGGTGCAAATTACTCAGCGGGGCCATGCCCTGGCTGGTAGCCCGGGCATGATACCTCCAACCAGTGCCTGGTATAACCCTGACACTCCACAGTATGAGTATGACCAAGCCAGGTCGAGACAGCTTCTAGAAGGGCTAGGCTACGAGATGAAGGATGGCTATTTTACAAAAGGTGGCGAAGATCTCGAGCTTGAGCTTATAGCTCCGGCTGACTACAAGGAAGTTGGGCAATTCATCAAGCAGCAACTGGAAGCAGTGGGCATAAAGATAGACTTCAGAACACTGGAAGAAAAGACGGTTGACGCCAAGGTGGAAGCGTGGGATTTCGACCTTTCAATCTACGGGCATGGAGGTCTTTATGACCCGTCCATGTTGAACAAAGTAATTATAGGGAAGGGCTTCATTAGTGCCCGGTACACGTCAAACGAGACGCTGAATGACCTGCTGGAGAATCAAATTACAGAGATGGACCAGGGGAAAAGGGTGAATATAGTGCGTCAAATCCAGGAGCTATACGCTGAAGACTTACCCGCTCTTACCCTCTACTACCCCAATTGGTACTGGGCTCATGATGGCAGCGTGGAGCTGTTCTATACAAACAATGGTATTGCCTTTGGTATTCCCATTCCATTGAACAAGCTTGCTTTTATGCAATATAAGCCGATGTAGAACATCGGATAGCCGGAAGTAGAGGAAACCAAATCTATGTTCAGTATTCGAAATCTTGCGCTATATCTCATAGCTATGTTCATCATACTGACGCTTAACTTCCTGTTGCCCAGGATGATGCCTGGTGACCCGCTGATGGCAATCTATGGCGAGGAGGCTTTGGTGCAGATGACACCGGCACTTAAGGCCGAACTGGTGGAGCGTTTTGCCCTTGACCAACCATGGTGGCAGCAGTTTGCTGCTTATCTCTCAACACTATTTACCGGCGACCTGGGCTACTCTTACTACTATAATGCACCCGCCCTGGAGGTAATTCTGGGACGGCTTCCCTGGACATTGCTTCTGGTCGGCACCACGCTAATCATTTCCACTTTTGGGGGTATTATTCTGGGTATTGAGTCAGGCTGGAGGCGAAGCAGCTTGCAAGATAAATCTCTCCTCACTGGACTTATGGTGCTCGGGGGCTTTCCCGATTTCTTTCTGGGAATTTTGCTCCTTATCGGATTTGGGGTGACCTGGGCGATTTTCCCTCTAGCAGGCGCAATTACCCCTTATTCAGGCTTTACCGGAGCTGCATTGGTGCTGGATGTTCTCCACCATCTCTTCTTACCGGTAACTGCCTTAATTTTATGCCATGTTGGGGCAAGCTATCTGCTGACCAGAAATACTATGGTTACTGTCCTTAAGGAACCTTACATGCTCACGGCGAGAGCTAAGGGACTATCCAACTTGGTAATGAGATATCGACATGCCGGTAGAAATGCCTTGCTCCCGGTAATTACCAGGACGGGAATACAGTTAGGAAGGATGATCACCGGGGTGCTTTTCGTAGAGATTGTTTTTGCTTACCCGGGATTGGGATATCTGACCTATGAAGCCCTGCTAGCCCGAGATTATCCCGTTCTTCAAGGGGTGCTTTTGATTGTGGCTGTCTTTGTCCTGATAGCTAACTTCCTGGTTGATTTAAGCTATTCCAAGATTGATCCGAGGATCCGTTATGCACATTAATCTTAGAGAAGAAGTAAAACAACATAATTCTGCTAAGTTTGGGATAGCCATACTTCTGCTGATGCTAACTATTGCTCTATTTGCTCCCCTGTTAGCATCTTACTCCCCAAATATGCAAACTCCTTTCGCCTTTGAGCCTCCTTCTTTTAGCCATTGGCTGGGGACAAATCATGTAGGGCAGGATATCCTGAGCCAGCTCCTCTACGGTGCCAGGACTTCTTTATTGGTTGGTTTCTCGGTGGCTCTTCTGGCCACCATCTTGAGCGCTACTATCGGCGCTTCGACAGCGCTGATAGGCGGCTTATATGACAGGATAACTATGAGGATTGTTGACGCTTTTATTATTATCCCGATCATTGTCATCATTATTCTGGTGGCAGCTTACGTAAAGCCCGGCCTCTGGGTGCTGATTTTGCTCCTCTCGCTGTTAGGTTGGCAGGGTGGAGCGAGAATCATAAGAGCCCAAGCTCTTTCCTTAAAAGAGATGGGGCATATTTCAGCAGCTCAGTCTTTTGGAGCAAGCAATGTATATCTGACATTCCGCCATATCTTGCCCGACCTCGGCCCTATTTTGTTGGTAGAATTCATTTATGGCATAAGGAGGGCTATTTTCATGGAAGCTGGGCTGGCTTTTCTTGGCATAGCTGACCCAACAACAATTAGTTGGGGGATGATGATGCGCGAAGCTCTTGACTTCTGTTACCTTGATGTATGGCAATGGTGGTTGCTTCCTCCCGGAATAGCTCTGTCCCTAACAATCCTTTCAGTTACCTTCATTGGCCATACTCTGGAAGGAGCTCTGGATCCGAGATTGGAGAGTGAAGCAATTGCTTAAGCTAGAGAACCTAAAAGTAAGTTATGCCTGGGAAGAAATCCTCAATGGGATTGACCTTGAGGTCAAAGACGGGGAGTCTTTGGCTATTATTGGCGAGTCTGGCGCCGGTAAGACTACTCTTGCTTTGAGCCTAATGCGGCTGGTCAATGGCAACGTCAAAGGGAAAATCTTCTTTAACGGTCTGGAATTGCTTTCCCTTTCTGAAGAGGCGATGAGAGGGTTGAGAGGCAATCAGATAGCTTTGGCGCCTCAAAATGCCAATAATACGCTAAACCCAGTTTACACCATTCTGGACCAAGTGGCTGAGCCTGTATTAGAGCACCAATCGAAAAATCGACGAGAGGCCAAGGAGCAAGCATCAGGATTACTAAGTGATCTTGGAATCCCGAAAAGCCGGTTTTCTGCCTATCCCCACCAATTGAGTGGGGGAGAACAACAGAGGGTATTAATCGCTATGGCTTTGGCCAACCAACCTAAACTCTTAATTCTTGACGAGCCGGTATCTTCCTTGGATGCTCCAGCTCGAGCTGAGGTAATAGAATTACTCAAGGCTATCAGTCAAGATCGCAGCCTTATTGTAATGACTCATGATATCTCTACCGCAGCCAAACTTGCCGATAATATTGCCATCATCTATTCAGGGAGAATTGTAGAGCTTGGTCTAATGGGTGAAGTTCTTTCCCGCCCCCGACACCCTTATACTCGGGGGCTGATTCGATCTTATCCCGATATGAGTACAGGAAAAGATCTACAGGGGATAAAAGGCGTGATGAACCGCTCAGTGAGCGGTTGCCCTTTCCACCCTCGCTGCACTCAAGCTATAGAAATCTGCCGAGAGAAGATACCTCCTCTAATGTTGATTCAGGGAAGATATATTGCTTGCCATCGAGGAGGTATTATTCCTTTGCTATCAACAAAGAACCTGACCAAACATTTTGGCTCACTTTTGGCTGTAGATTCAGTTAATATAACCATTGAGGGGGCTGAAACACTGGCTTTAGTAGGAGAAAGCGGTTCAGGTAAAACTACCTTAGCCAAGTTAATTATGGGCTTAGCTAAGCCTACCGAAGGCGAAGTTTATCTCGAAGATAGTCGAGTCAATAATAGAGGAAAAGATTTCTACCATCAGGTGCAGATGATCTTCCAAAACCCTGGAGAATCATTGAGCCACCGCCTCTCCGTGCTAGAGTTAGTGAGAGAGCCACTGGATATTCAAGAAATTGGGACAAAAGAGGAGCGAAATAGCAAGGCCAGACAGGTCTTGAGAGAAGTTGAACTGCCCGAGACCGAAGCTTTCTTAAGCAAGTATCCTCATCAATTAAGTGGCGGGGAAATGCAAAGAGTGGCTATCGCTCGGGCTTTAGTTTTAGATCCAAGATTGCTCATTGCTGATGAGCCTACTGCCTTTTTGGATTCAAGCCTGCAAGCCAAGATTTTGAAGCTGTTGCTTAACTTACAGGAGCAACGAGGTTTGAGCTTGCTTTTTATCACCCACGATATTGCTGTAGCAAGAAAAATTAGCGATAGGATAGCGGTAATGAAGGATGGTAGGATTGTAGAACAGGGACCTGCAAAAAGCATTATCACTACACCAGTGCATGCTTATGCCAGAAAGTTATCGCAAGCCGCTTCAAGCCTATCTTTTGAGGTTAAAGAGCCCTAAGGTTATTTACCACCCATCTCCAACTCCAGGCTGATATCCAGTGCTTTGGTTGAATGGGTAATAGCGCCTACCGAGATGAAATCAACGCCGGTTTCGGCTACAGCTCGAACTTTATCCAATGTAATTTTGCCCGAAGCTTCAATTGAGGCAACCCCGCGTATCATCTTCACCACCTCGCGCATGTCATCGATGCTCATATTATCAAGCATAATCACACTTGCCCCAGCTTCAGCAGCTTCCAGAGCTTCCTGGGGAGTCTTGACCTCCACTTCTATCTGAGTGGATGACGGGGCATTCTGCCAGGCCTTCTCTACAATTTCCCTGATACTTAATCCCTCATTACGAAGCGCTGCCAGATGATTGTCCTTGATGAGAATGGCATCGCCCAGATGCATGCGATGATTTTTGCCACCACCAACCTTGACAGCATATTTTTCCAATGCTCTTAAGCCGGGGGTAGTCTTCCTGGTATCCATAATCTGCACCGGTAACCCCTCAACTGCCTCCACATAGCGATTCGTCTCCGTGGCAATGCCGCTGAGCCTCTGCAGGAAATTCAACGCTGTTCTTTCTGCTTTAAGGATACTGGCTATCCTGCCCTCCACTGTGGCAATTATGTTGCCACTGCCAACTTTCGCTCCGTCTTTGAGCGAAACTTCTATTTTCAATTCCGCGTCAACCCGTCGAAACACTTCTTCAGCTATCTCGACCCCGGCTAAAATGCCCTTTTCCTTGGCTAAAATTGACGCTACGCCAACTTTTCCCTGTGGTATCAGGGAATTACTGGTAATGTCGCCCTTACCAAGGTCTTCAGCTAAAGCAAGGTCAATGATTTGCCCTATTTGAGCATTACTCAGCATCTTTACTCCGGAAAGCTATGTGCCTTTGCCATTCAGGCCTTACTTGAGGAAAATCGGTGCGGAAATGGGCGCCGCGGCTTTCCTCCCTCAGCAAAGCCGACTCAGCCATAAGCCGGCTACATAATACCAGACTGCCCAGCTCATGAGAGACACGGTCAATAGGCTGGGGTAAAGAGTGCCCCCAGGTAGCCAGGGTGTTCGCCGCCTCGGTAAGACCATCGCCGGAACGAATAATCCCCACCTTATCCCACATCAACGATTGCAAGTTAGCTAGATTGAGCGGCGGTGTTTTGGGCAGTAGCTCACGGTCAGGGAGGAAGTGAGATTGCTTCGCTTCACTCGCAATGACAGAAGGATGAGATGTTTGAGTTTTCTGTATTGCTCTCCTGGCAAAAACGACCGATTCAAGCAGTGAATTTGATGCCAGCCTGTTAGCACCATGAACGCCGGTGCAGGCTGCCTCCCCGATTGCCAACAAGCCTGAGATATTAGCCTCACCCCACTCATTCACCTTCACCCCTCCCATAAGGTAGTGAGCCGCCGGTGCTACCGGTATAAGTTCCCTGGTAATGTTCAAGCCATGCTCCCGGCAAAAGCGATAGATATGCGGAAAGCGGGTAGTAATTAAACGAGCCGGTAAATGAGTAACGTCCAAAAACACGCTATCACTGCCCGTCTTTCTCATTTCGTAAACAATGCTTCGAGCCACCACATCCCTCGGGGCCAGCTCATCTTCAGGTGCATAGTCAGGCATAAAACGATAACCCTCGGCATTTCTAAGTATTCCTCCCTCCCCCCTTACCGCCTCAGAAATGAGGAAAGGAGCCACCCCGGGAAGATGAAGGCTGGTGGGATGAAACTGGAAGAATTCCATATCGCTGATTTCAGCACCAGCTTTGAAAGCTAAGGCTATGCCATCGCCGGTAACCACATCGGAGTTGGTGGTATATTTGAATAACTGCCCGGCACCACCAGTGGCTAAAATAAGAAATCGACAACTATATTCCTCTGTCATCTTTGTTTGGCAATCGAGAACCTTCACACCTTCCACCATCCCACCTTCAGTGATAATCTCGCTAACCAGGCAGTGTTCCAAAACCCTGACCCTGTTGGACCTCACCTGCCGACTCAAGGTGGTTTCAATATACTCACCGGTGGCATCTCCACCGGCATGGATAATGCGCGGTACACTATGAGCTGCCTCCCTGCCCAGGCTAACTGCGCCATCCAGTGTATCAAAGGGAACCTGAAGCCTGATAAGGTCAGCAATACATTCAGCTGCCTCCTCAGTAAGAATATGAACTGCATTGGCATCACACAACCCATCTCCAGCAGCCACAGTATCCTTGAAGTGAAGCTCAGGAGAGTCATTCTTACCTATTGCGACAGCAATGCCACCCTGAGCATACCTGGTATTGCAATCATCAATGCTGCCCTTGGTCAACACAAGCACACTGCCTTGCCCGACAGCAAGTAACGCAGCGTAAAGCCCGGCAATGCCACTGCCCACTATTATGTAGTCATAGTCAGTCATATTTCCCTATCCGTATCTTATAAGCAAGCTTTCTTGCCATCTCTCTATTTAACTTTGTTTAGCTCGTTGCAAAACTCCTTCAAGTAAACTCTTTGGATTTTAGCATACTCCTACTTAAAATGGTCACTACATAAGGCATCTGAGAAAATATGGGACTGCCATAGGGTTTCTTAAAGCGGGGAGCCTTTATTATCCGCTGTTATGATTGAATAAGTTTAGCCTCTAACTCCGTTATAAAACTAGGCGCACATCTAATGGTTAATAACAACCGATCCTAATATAGCGCATGACCTACGCTTCTCGTTCTACTTACTCGTTATCGAGTGGGGTAGTTAGAATCAATAGTGTTCCACCTATAACTGATGGCCAATTAAGGGTGGGTAAGTCAACTCCAATTAAAGCTATGCCCCCACATATCTGTATCGCTTTACGGCCTAAATGCTTTACCCTCTGCAATGTTGGCGATTTCTGTTTAATAATCTGCTGTTTCTGATTGTCTAGCATTTCTATTACCCGATCCAATACTTGTGTTGTTCCCTCAATTTCCTTAAATGTCAAATGGCGGTTCTTGCGGGTTAGCTGGCGGAGCTCATCTTCAATAACTTGGAGTTGCTGTGTGATGACATCCCTGCCAAACATCATCTCCAAGAGTTGTCTCTCATTGGGGAATAGTTCTAATATTACAACGCTAGATTCTGATTTCAGACGCCATAGGTCAAAATAAAATCTGCTGACATTATCAAGAAACTGTTGCTGCTTGCGTAATAAGACCAAGCGCCGCTTAAGTCTTTCTTTCTCCTCTTTAAGCGCAACAATCAATGCCTCAATTTCATCTAATTTAGCATACAACCTGTTGACCTTTTAGCTCACCCTTGGTTGCTAGTCTCTTGCACTCCCTTAGCGAGTCTTTGTATGGTTACAATATTTTGCAAACTCGCTTTTGACAGTTCGGTTATCTCTTTAATCTCTTTCGGGGTAAGCGAATGCCTCAATGTAGTCTGGACGATGCGGTCGATTCGTGTTTCCAGTTCGCTTATTCTATTTTCTATGGTTTCCTTCTCCATTGTTGGCTTGGCTTCCAAGTGGGCAGGCCCATAAGCTACAATACGAGTTCGGGGTAGTTCAAGGGGGCGCTCAAATAATATGCTAGTTACTTCTCCTGCTGGAGAAATATGACGCCAAGCTTCAAATAATCTCGCAGCAATTTCGCCATAAGGCTGACCTTTCATTGGTTTGCTTGTCGCTAATAATCCTTGGAAATCCACAGCTGCGTCTATTGCCATTATCTACCCTCCTTTTCAAGTTGTTCCAAATATTCTCTTGCTTTCTTGAGTGCCTGCACGAGATAATCAATCTCATCTATTGTGAAATTTATCTGCATGGAATCAAAGGTCGGAGTTGCGAAAAGGGTTAAAGGATCATCTTGAAAATTACGCTGAAATGTAATCCTGAAAGTGGCATATGGAAAGTCCAGCTTCCCAAGCTTGAAGTCGTGTGTTTTGACTTTGACATCCCAATTCACATCTGTAAAGGCAGGAGCCTTGCTACTTTTTTTGAGGTCATATCGCCTCTTAAGATGGTCACTAAATAGCTCTGCTTTGACCATTTCAATCTCATCGCTGAGCGTGGCACTCCTCGCTGGAATGTCATCTTCCTTTAGCCCTCCAGCCTCAACTGATCTCTGTATCCGCGCCTCGATGTATCTGTCTGCTTCATCACTCAGTGTAGCATCCAGCATCGCTGAGATCTCATCAGAAAAACGAAGAAACTCCTTCTCTGTAAGCTTTGAAGATTTGAGTTCCTTGGTTAACACATCGCGTGGAATTTCAAAGTCCACGGTAAATGGCGGCTTCAGAGAAATGAACAAATTACCAGAATCCGATAGTTTTCTCAAAATCCTCAGCGCTGAAGTAAACTTCCTTTTTTTCTTATCTAGCGTTTCCACTTAGACCACCATATTTACTTATTCTCTTTCTCGAATAGAACACAAATACTCTTTAAACACATAAACTGGAAACAAACAATGGCTGGCACGGAATTTAAATTACAACCGGCCCTGCTTTTACCTCCATCTGGACCAAGATGGAGAACCTCCTTTCTTTTCTCTCCTCTCCCAATTACGCAATTATATAACTAATATATAACAATTATATACTATATACCTTTGTCAATGCTTGTCAATAGAGGGCTTCGGATGATATTCCATTCCGTCCCCCTCCCATCAAGGGACAGGGGAGCTTTCCTTCAGCTTATCGCCAGCATCATCTCAATAGCCTTTTTAGCCCTCACCCTTATCTCATCAGGAACAGTGACGATATTCTTCCTTGCCCTCATTGTTTCAATCACCGTTTCCAGTGTGGTCATCTTCATATCAGGGCAAATCAAGCTGTCGGAGATAAGATAAAATTCCTTATCTGGATTCTCCTTCCTCAAAGGATGCAACATTCCTTCCTCAGTGCCAATGAGAAAAACCCTGGCATTACTTGCCTTAGCATAGCGGAGCATCTGCGAGGTGCTTAGAGCAGCGTCAGCCAGCTCGATAACCTCGGGGCGACATTCGGGATGAACCAGCACCTTAGCTTGAGGATAGCGATGCTTTGCCACCCTGACTTCCTCTACAGTGAGGTTATCATGTACAGCGCAAAAACCGGGGTAAAGAACTATCTTCTTATCAGTCCTGGTAGAGACATAATGCCCCAGATTTCTGTCAGGGATGAACAGGATTTCCTGGTCGGGAATTGCGTTTACCACCTCGGCTCCATTAGCCGAAGTGCAGCAAATATCGCTCTCCGCCTTGATCGCTGCGCTGGTATTAACATAAGCTACTACTGCAGCTTTGGGATATCGCTCCTTCCATTCCCTTAAACTGTCAACATCAATCATATCCGCCAGAGGACAGCCAGCGTCACGATGTGATAACAGCACCGTGGTATCTGGATTGAGGATAGCCGCTGTTTCCGCCATGAAGAGAACGCCGCAAAAGACGATTACGTCCGCCCTGACACCAACGCATTCCCTCGCCAGCTCCAGAGAATCCCCGGTAAAGTCAGCAATATCCTGCACTTCAGCACGCTGATAATTATGAGCCACAATAATGGCGTTAAGCTCCTTCTTTAGCTCCAGAACTTCCTTCTGAAGCTCTTCTAATCCAGGTTCTGATTCAGCAATCACTTTCACTTTCTATCTCCGTTCTCTCCAGGCCCAGTAATCCACAAATTTTCTTAGAGCTTTTGCTGCACTGGCAGGTGAATGGAAAACAGGTATTCCCTGGCTAATAACCTGCTTCCTTGTCTCGGCAATGGCACTCCACCTCCAGTTTTGCATATCAGAGAAATCAATCTCTCCCGTTTCTATGACGGAGACTGCCGGCTTACTCCCATCTTTGATCGCCATGGTTCCGCCCAAAAAATCCCTGACTATCGTTTCCCGCCATATATCCGTGGGATAAAAGTCATCTTGAGTCAAGCCGAGAACAAGGACATCAAATTCCTGCGCCGCAGCCACCATTTTCAGTAGGCTTAAGGGTGGGACAAGTGACTTCTGAAAAATGGAGCTGTCCAGAGGATTTCTAACCCAATCCCAGATTTCCGGAACCTCTTTTTTGAGTTCCTTCCTTGTTTTCAGGGAAAGTTCCGGAATGTGAAAACCTTCTTCCTCCCACACATCACCTGAAATCACGCTTTTCCCGCCCCCACCCCCAACTATAAGCACCCCCCTTCTCGTAATAGGCGGTAAAAAGGTAAAAGCCACAACCTGGTCTATCAGCTCCTGAAAATTACCAACCAGAGTGATACCACACTGTTTTGATATCGCCCTCCAGATGTCCATAGAGCCTGCCATCGACGCTGTATGAGAAAACACCAGCTTTTTCCCCGCTTCCCCCCTCCCTGCCTTAAGTATTATCACCGGTTTTCTCACTGCGGCATACGATAAGGCACGGATAAATTCCCTTCCATCCTTAACCCCCTCAACATAGGCAGCGATTACCTTTGTTTCAGGGTCATCAGCGAAATAGTATAGTAACTCAGACCCGGTTATATCAAGGGCATTGCCATAGCTTATAACCTTGCTGAAGCGGACCCCGCGCAAAGCGGCATATCGAACGAATTCCCCCGCTCCCCCACCACTTTGAAAGAATCCTCCAACAGGCCCGGCTTCTTTCGGCAGGTCATGGTTAAAGGATAGCCCGACTTTGGGATAGTAAACACCCATACAATTCGGGCCTAGAATCCTGATACCCAGACTTTTTGCTTTTCGCAAGATTTCACGTTCAAGCCTGGTTTCCTTTTTCCTCCCTGTTTCACTCAGTATCCCCGTGAAAAGATGAACAAGCTTAACGTTTTTGGCCTTACAATCTTCGAGGAGTTGCAGCACCCTTTCCGCAGATACGCAGGAGATAACGTAGTCCACCTCTGACTCAGGGATGTCCCTGAGATTTGGATAAGCCTTGAGTCCAAGAATCTCATCCAATTTCGGGTTTACCGGATATATCCTGCCCTTGAAACCATGGTCTATGAGGAAACGGGTAAAGTTGTATCCCCCGGACATGATATTCGAGGATGCACCGACAATAGCAGCAGAACCTGGATGGAAAAGCGCGTCAAACTTATCAAAATCATCAAGCATATTTACCCTGCAGTGCCCAGGGACTGGTCTTTTCAACGTTAACTTTCACCAATTTCCCTGAATAATCAGCATCGTCTGGGAAAAAGACCAGTTTATTACCTTCCGTCCGCCCATACCACTTCCCCTTCTTATTGCCCTCCACCAGCACTTCCACCTGCTTTCCTATATAGTCAGAGTTTATCTCGCCAGCTACCGATGCCTGGAGCTGCTCAACCTTCCTGAGCCTTTCTTTCTTGACCTCTCGAGGGACACTATCCTCATATTTCCTCCAGGCAAGAGTGCCCGAGCGAGGAGAGTAAGCTGCCACATGAACAACATCGAATCTTATTCCCTTTAGCAGCGAAAAGGTATGTTCAAACTGCTCCTCTGTCTCTCCGGGAAAGCCCACGATTATATCGGTGCTCAAAGAAGCCTGGGGCAAGCGCTCTCTAACAGCGCGGACGAGCTCCCGATATTGTTCAATAGTATACCCCCGCTTCATCGCCTTTAATATATCATCATCGCCCGACTGAACAGGCAGCTCAAGGTATTCACACACCTTATCCAGCGAAGCTACAGCTTCAATAAGCTTTTGGCTCATATCTTTAGGGTGGTTCGTCAGAAAGCGAATCCTTGATAACCCCCTGATTTCGCTCAGCCGGTATAGCAAATCTGCCAGATCCGGACGTCCCGGTAAGTCATGCCCGTAGGAATCGACATTCTGTCCCAGTAAGGTTATCTCTTTGATGCCTTGACTGACCAGTTCTTCAACCTCGCAAACTACCTCCTCCACAGGGAGGCTTACCTCTTTACCCCTCCGATAAGGAACAATGCAAAAAGAACAGAAATTGTTGCACCCCTGAATGATAGGAACATAGGCACACGGCGAAGAATCCTTCCCTGCGTCATTGCGAGTCGAAGCCCTGAACGCAGTGAAGGGACTGCGAAGCAATCTCTGTTCATCAACCGGAACGCCCTGCTCCTTAGCCCAGCTAAGGAAATCGGAATAAGCCCCGGGTTTGAAGAAGAAATCGACATGAGAGAATCGCTTCTTTAAATCTTCAACATGGGAATCGACAAAACAGCCGGTAACCAGGACGTGCATATCAAGATGTTCTTTCTTCAAACCTTTTAGCTGACCCAGCATCCCCAGAACTTTGTCCTCTGCGCTTTGTCTCACCACACAGGTATTAAGCACTACTAAATCAGCTTCCCGGGGCGATTTGACCTCATGATGTCCCGCGGAATTCAGATAGCTGGCTATCCGTTGTGATTCCGCCTTATTCATCTGACAGCCTATAGTCCAAATAGAATAACGTGACATAGCAATATCACCGCTCTCTTACGCCAACTTACTTGTCAATCCACCGTCAATAACCAGAGTCTGACCGGTAACGTAAGAGGAAGCATCAGAGACTAAATAGATAACGCCGCCAGTGATATCCTCACCTTTACCATAACGATTCAGCGGGATGCGCTCCAAATAACCTGTAACCTGCAACTTGTCACCTGCAACCTCTAACCCGGTATCTGGCTCCATGCTCAACAACTGCAAAAAACCTCCAGTTGCTATAAACCCCGGGGCAATAGCGTTTACCCTGATATTGTAAGGTGCCAACTCCACAGCCAGCGTCTTGGTGAAATTGACAACTCCTGCCTTAGCTGCTCCGTAAGGAGCACACGGCGTGTAACTTGCAATTCCAGCTATTGAAGCGATACTGACGATGTTTCCTTCCTTCTGGTCAATCATCACCTTTGCCACCGCCTTGGAGCATAGAAACACGCTCTTCAAGTTTTCACGAACAATGGCATCCCAGCCCCCCTCACTTAAATCCATCGTGCCGGCGATGAAGGAGCCACCGGCATTATTGACCAGAATATCAATCCTGCCAAACTCAGCCATGCTCTTTTCCACCAGATTCGACACCTGGTCGCCAGCGCGAACATCAGTGGGCACCGGTAGAGATTTTCTTCCCTTAGCCTTAATCTCTTCAGCGGTGGTTTCAATATCGGCGGCAGTCCGGGCAGCAACTACCACATCAGCACCGGCATCAGCTAATCCCAGAGCTATGGCTTTACCAATACCTCGTCCCGCTCCGGTTACAATGGCTACCTTGCCATCCAGATTAAATAAAGATGAACTCATCCTTCACCCCCTTAAAGCTTTCAGGTTGTTTAATTTTGATTTCCCGTTCAATTCCAGGCGTTTCAGAGAGGCTTCACCCCAAAATTCTCGTAGTTGCCTGATTTATCAGGCACAACCGCCCAATGAATTGGGCAACTACTTCTCTAAACGCCCTGGCTCTCATAATTGTAGTTGCCTGATTTATCAGGCACAACCGCCCAATGAATTGGGCAACTACTTCTCTAAACGCCCTGGTTTCCGTAATTATAGTTAAGATATATAATTCATCACAAGTTAAATATCATGGGAACTGAAGACCAGGAAGGGCATCGAGAAAGGTTGCGCCAGAAGTTCCTTAAATCTGGCCTCAAGGGATTCCACGATTATGAAATCGTGGAATTGCTGCTGACCCTGGGAACGCCTCGCAGGGATTGCAAGCAGCCGGCAAAGAAAGCAATAGAAAAATTCAAGAGCTTGCGGGGGGTTTTAGCCGCTCCCCCGGAGGAATTACAGGAGATTAAAGGAATCCGCCCGACTCATATCTTTATAATCAAGTTCATGCAGGAACTGGGAGAGCAATTCCTCAAGGAGCAAATTCTGGACAAAGAATTTGTGCACTCTTCTCAAGAGGTCTCCAGCTACCTCCGCCACTCGATGAGAGACCTCAAGAAAGAGACCTTCAAGGTTATGTTTCTCACTGCCCAGAATCAGGTCATCGCCGTGGAGAACTTGTTTGAAGGCACATTGACCGTCAGCGCTGTTTATCCCCGGGAAATCATAAAGAGTGCCATCAAGCACAACGCTGCCGCTTTAATCTTCGCCCATAACCACCCTGCTGGAGATCCCGCGCCCAGCGACAATGATAAACAGATAACCAGGGATTTGGTCTTCGCCGGAAATTTGATGCAGATGAAGGTGCTGGACCATATTATTATCGGTGATAATCGCTATTTCAGCTTCGCCGATGAAGGACTGATTGAGAAATACGACCTGGACTTCTTAAGCATTAGAAGGAACAAGGATGTTTAAGCCAAACTTTAGAGTAACTAACAAGATAATCAACTACCTTGCAGACATCGCTGCTGCTAGAGAGTTGATTCTCAATGCCTCGCTTCTTCCGCAATGGGAAGTGAAACTACGCAAAGAGGCAATTGTTAAGATGGCTCATCATTCTACAAGCATAGAGGGTAATCCTTTAACTTTGGAGCAAGTAACAAATTTGCTTGCCGGGAAGGAAATAGCTGCTTGGGAGAAGGATAAAAGGGAAATAGTAAACTATGTC
>Ga0315543_1000809_pt1 | contig 36355 bp, 40 predicted proteins | sample SalMarSW160210MG_2_FD_203098 | JGI IMG/M metagenome (GOLD analysis project Ga0315543, IMG submission 203098) | Salt marsh sediment microbial communities from the Plum Island Ecosystem LTER, Massachusetts, United States - Salt Marsh Sediment SW1601-210 ...
CCTATTAGAATTATTAACCAGGGCATATTACTCTCTAATCGTGGTGCCGGGAGTGGGACTCGAACCCACAAGGATTTCTCCGGCGGATTTTAAGTCCGCTGCGTCTGCCAATTCCGCCACCCCGGCGCTACCAGAGTTATTGTAGGTTCTGGAGGTGAGGGTGTCAAGGTGCCGGCTGTGGCCGTACCTCATAAAATTTGACAATTATATGGATAAGACTATAATTAGCTTGCCTGTTAAGTACTGCGTTTGATGGAATACACACTTGATGGGCTTACTGATGATGATTTAAACTTGGCAGCCCAAGCCCGACGGCGGCAGCATCGGGTGGGGAGCCTGGCATTATTATTTCACAGTCGGTATAGAATGTGGCTGATGCGAATTTTTAAGGAATTCGCATAACAGGTATTGACAAATTCGCCATTTGGTACTATTATTCGCAAATATGATTGATAAAGGCAGTGTTGTGAGTCCCAAATATGAGGTAGGGCAGAAAGTTATCATAAGGCCTGTCAAAGAAAAGTCCTTGTCGCAGAGGGAAGGTGACATCGATTCGTACGCGGGCCAGATCGGTGAAGTTGCTGATTACTACTGGGTGAGTCCCCGTACCGGTAAGGTGTTCTATATTTATACCATAAAGGCGGGTAAGGACTTTAAAGAGCTGGTTTTACATGAGGACGAAATGGAACCCTGTATAACTTGAATATTCCCACAAACAAACATACGCAGGTCGCGGAGTTGTTCGAGGGCCTGCGTTTTTTTATATCCAGAATTGGAGGCGACGGGCGGATTCGAACCGCCGAATGGGGGTTTTGCAGTCCTTTGCAGGCCGTCCCGCCCCGTGTTTTCGGGTGTCACATGGCCCCGTTTCGTAGCTAAAATGGGGCGTAATCAAGGGGTCTCATACCGTCTTATGACGCCCTATGCCATCAAGTTCGTTAGCAAAATCCAGTATCTGAGCTGATTTAAAAGTAATTTATGAGAGGGTATTTTGCTCTTGTGCAAGTGGAAATCGGTTGCACATTCTGGACAAATGTGCAACGTGGGGACAAAACAAGCAAGTGTGACTACCACTTTTAGAATGACACGTCGGAGATAGGTGAGGTGAGATATTCAGCGAGTTCCCGGAGATATTGGTCATATCTCCTCGTGTTAATCAATGTTTTGTGATACTCCTTAACTCTTGCCACCTCTTTAACCTGCCCTACTTTAATATCAGGAGCTAACCTCTTTATAACGTCATGATAGGCTCCGATGAATAGAATTCCGGTTTCGCCTTCGGCGAGAGTTTCATTGATTCTCCCGGCAATAAACCCATCCCGTTGCTTTAGCAGCTTGCCCCGGGTCAGTTTATACCTGAGAGCGGCAACCTCCCTCTCCTTTAACGACCTGGAGCGGGTCATTTTAGTAATGTAGCTGTATTCCTGCTTCACCAGAGTGAGAGCCTCGGTTTTCACCAAGGCGGCCCCCCTCTCCAGAAGCCTTCCTATAATCTCGTAGTTTTTGCTTCCTTGACTGATGCTCTCTCTGACGATTCTCAGTCCCTCCGCCCCATCGGCAACCAGCCCGTCTTGATAAACCTTGAAACCATTGACATTCAGGGAATCAAGAAATCGGCCAATGGAGTCCCAGAAGACAGGAACGATTTCCTTGTGCCTTTGCCAGAGTTCTGGCGTCAGCTTGGTAGCGGCCCTGTCATCCAAAGCTGGTGCTATGGAGCCCATATCGGCACTCATGTGGATGATAGGAATAACATATAGACTGCGCATTATTGCTTACCCTGTTGTGTGCATGCGGGAATATCCCGGCGTTGTCTCGGTGCTTCAGGGTTAATCTCATCGTTGCACTCATTCAACATCTGCCCTGACTTTTCTAGATATTCTATTGCTTCCTGTGAGTAACTAATGCAATCATCCAGCCAAGCGACTGCCAACTCCAAGTTAACCTGTGACAAATCACTGAGCCTGGCTACATCTTCCCATGACATCGCGGAGTTATTCTCTCCTCGTATTCTGATGTTTCGCGGCCTACTTTCGTTTGCTCTTAACAACGCCGTGCCATTCCATCCGTGCTCCGCAACTGGTGCAGAACTTACGGAACTTCCAGAAGCGCTGGGTAATGCCGCAATTGGGGCACTTTATGGTCCATGGCTCTCCACAATTCGGGCAGTAATCAAAGTCGCCACTAATAGTGCCTCCGCATCCCGGGCATTTATTCCATTCTGTCATCTGGCATTTTCCTTTCAGTCTTCCTGTGTTTCGCCGCGCTTACGCAACTTCTTCCTGTCCAGGCTGAGAAGATGGCCATCGTTGTCCAGGCGCAGCTCATACAACCCTAACACGTCCATGGTATCCGGGATAGCCTTCCTCTCCAACGCCTCCAGCAAGATGGCCCACCCTTCCTCTGTCTTGGACAGTCCGGTAATCCCGTCGGCTGGAGTCTTACCGAGACCAGCGAATTCCTTCCGTGCCTTTTCTATTACCTCATTGGCGTTCATCTCAAATCTTTACCTCCTCTTCACTTAATAATTTTGCAGCTATCTCGCTGTCCGGGGAAGAGAGAAGATTCTGCTCCGGTTCTGATCCTAGAGTGTTTATCTGCTCTTTTACTCTTTTTTGCTGTCGCTCTCTGGTGGCGATTGACCGTTGTGCCTCATCCCAGTCCTGCCAGATGCCGTACTTTAACATGGTCTCTATCCCGGCGAGGCAGGCTTTCAGATTCACTCCCAGGAGGGGAATGCCGGCGACATGAATCAGGAGGTCAGCGTTAAGAACCAGCCCCTTCTCCAGCACTCTGTCGAGAAGGTCCACCAGTGTCGCGTGAGTGTCTCGGGTAGGCTGCATTTCATTCTCCTTTAACGGTAACAACAGGCTTGGCCACGAAACTATAAGGGGGCCAGGGACCCGAGAAATGAACAGAGAAACCGTCCATATTGTTGATTTTCTCCAGTTCCTTACCAAGACTGTCAACTCTCTCTTTGGCTACTAGGCAGGAGAGGCTGAGCAGCATGACCTTGCCAGCATTCAGCTTTTTGGTCTTCTCGGCGACAATATCGTCGGTGTGCTTCTTGATCCTGCCGTAGAAGTCGTTGAACCACTCATCCGCAAGCCGCTCGATTTCCGCTTTAACCGCCCTTTCCAGCTTTTGCTTATACATATAAGTCATACCCGGTGATTTGGTGGACATCTCTTCCTTTGTTTTCCTAATCTCTTCGCTGTGTTCCGAGATTTGTTTAACTATTAACATAGGTTCATACGAGACCTGCACCCCATACTCGTCTTTACCCTCTATCTTTCTCATCACTTCACGAAGTCGTTCATAATCCAGTTTCAGCCAATCCCTTACTACCTGGTCAGGGGAAGCGGCATCATCCTTAGGCTGCAGTATGGTATCGAAGCCCAGGGGAATTACGATGCCAAGTTGCTCACTCGCCGCATCGAGAACGCTTTGGTGAACCCTTACCCAGTTCTTCACTATTTCGTCATCAGTGGATTGATACGGTTCGGTAGAACAATCGTGAACAATAGCGCTGATGTCTTCGTAAGGGATAGTATAAACCTCGCTGCCCTCTATCCCTATCTGACCCAGCCTGACTTCCTTATCCCCCACAGCCACGCCATACACATATCGTCCTTCACCCCGAGTGCTGACTCCAGTTTTTGTTGCCAGACCCGCAGCTACAGCCTTTGCCGATGGTGTGATAACCCTGCCCTCCTGTACCGCAGGTCTTGCCTCATCCACCGCCGTTGTCATCCCTCTGAAGTGAGCGGTCTGCGTCCCAGGGACTGAGGCAGCGGCTTTGCTTAGTTTATCAAGGAGCACATCCAGTCGCTTGGTTGGTACTTCCTGTTCTGCCAGTTCGGAGGTTAGAAACTTGATGATTCTAGGGTCAATGGTGCTCTCTTTTTCCTGGTGGGTAGTCGCTAGAGATTCAACAAAGGCGGCCATAGCGTCAAGTGCCCGCTCATCAACTTGTGTACCCGCTTTTCTGAGGACAGCCTGTATGTTTTCCTTGTTAACCGGCTTGCCCGCCGTGTGCAGGGCTAGTACCGCGTAGAATATTTCTTCCATTTGTTCAGCCTCCCCAAGGATTTACTTTTTTCTGAACTAAGTCGGCAATCTTTCTAAGGCTTCCTCTTGCCATCTCTCCGGATTAACTATACTGTCAATGACACCATCCACAATCTCATCCAGCCCGTCTCTCACTGCCTGAACCGACTCCATGATGCCCTGCTCCACCTTGATTTCTTCAAGGGCGATGTCCAGTTCCAGCAACGCTTCTCCCAGCCTCTCACACTCCTCCTCGCTCAGGGCCCCGCTCTCCATTCTCTTAAACGCCTGAATTTTCAGGGCGTCTCTGATTACCTCGACCAGGGCTATTACCAGTCCAAGCACTCCATGCTTCAGATTATTCTCATCGATATTAATAGCCATAACCCGGGCCTACTTCGGCTCCTTCTCCAGGCTGACTCGCAGGATGCTATTCTTGTACGTTAAGCTCGGACCGTCTTTGACAGTGCAGGGCAAGTCGACCACTTTGTGATACTGGTGACTCCGGCTCCTGGCAAAGAGGACAATCCGGTCACCTTTGACCTCTACCTCTATGTCCTTCTCATCTACGCCGGGTAGCTCAGCGATTACCACAAGGCGGTCGCCCTCATCGAAAGTATCGGTAATGACATCTTTCTGGGGTGCCGGCACTGGTGACTCTTCCTTTAGCGAGGTTTGGCTTACCTTCAAAGTAGTCCTGGCCGGAATAATGCTCCTCCTGGTTCCCCATCCCTTTCTTGGTGGTCGGGCTTTTTCCATTCGGCGCTCAATCTCGGCATTGGCGGCTTCCAACCTCTCCTGAAAGGCCTCCGATTTCTCCAGACCTTTGACTACCTCACCGAAGCCAGGGATAATCTTGCCCAGACCGTGAAGCGCACCCTCAACCATCCCTTCAGGTTGGCTCTCCGGCTCTACCTCAAGGTCGTGTTTATCGCTACCTTTTTTCTTTTCCTGTCCCATTAATTTACCTTTTTTGCCAGTCTGACCTTTAATATGCCGTTCTTATACAAGACTTCACGTTGAGCTGGGTCAACCGAAGTCGGCACCTGAGCAATTATAGAGATGCCATCTTTCTCGTTGAATATGTCTACCAGTGGCTTGTTCCCAGCTGAGACTGGAACGTTCTCTTCATCCAGAAACCACCAGCTGAACAGAACTGATTCGCCGTTGCGAGAGTCCATTCTTGACTGTTCGAAGCTCACGATTGGCCTCCCCCAGAGCCTTTGGGCCTGTTCGTTTATGACTTCCTTCAGTCGATACAGGACTTCAAAATCAGTAGCGTCAACGAGCTCTCTTAATTCCGAAATTTCGGCATACCGGTGCCACCACAGGTACCACAAGATAGCTCGACTCTTTTCATCAAGAACCTGAAGGAGTTGAGCTAATCCCTTTTTAGTCTTTGTAATCACGGTGCCAGTGTTCATCTTAGCAATTCCACCTTTTTACTCCGCTGGGATTCTGGGGGCTATTCTATCTTCTTTGGCCCTCTTTGCCCTGGCGCTTATCCAGCCGCACCAGGGACACCCTTCGTTGAGAAGCTCCTCAGCAGAGACTTTCTTGCTGCACTGCGGGCATATCTCCTTACCTACTTCAGCATCCTTCCAGGCAGCCTTCTCATAGTTGGTGCCGCTGGGGAATTCCAGGCCATACCTGGCGGCTGTCTCAAAGGATGCCAGGGCGGCCCTTATCTTAATCCCTAGAAGTTCAACCCCGGCTACCGAAACACAGATATCAGCATTGATGACGAGACCTTTGTCCAAGATGCGGTCAATCACATCGGCAAGCGTACTAACTTCGTCTTTTGTTGCCTGTAATGGCATTTATCTAACCCCCTGGCTCTTTTTGTATTCCCTCACCGCCCTCAGCCTTTCGATGAGCGCTTCTTCCAGGCCTTCGTATTCTTCCTCGTTCAGTTCGCCGTCCTGGAGCAGCAGTTGAAGCTGCTGGAGTCTCTCCTTAATCGATTCCTCGGTGACAAGACGCTCCTTGTCAATCTCGTCTTTCAGCTTTGCCAGTATCTCCCTGCTGAGAGTCAGCGGAACGCCGAAGAGAATGCCGGATAGCAATCCAGTTAACATTTCACTGGCTCCAGCCTCAAATCAACGAAATCATAAGGGGGTAGAGGTCCCACATATTTGAAATTTACTTTACCCTGAAATTCAGAATCCAGCTTGTAGACTTGTTCCTTGAATTCGCTCTCTCGGGACCTCTCTATCAAGAAGGAGGCGTTCAGAAGGTTCTTGACCCCCATCGGATCATTTACCTTAGTATCATAAGACAGTTCCTTTAGAATGCCATAAACCAGCTCGGCATATTTATTCTTCCAGTTCAGGGCAATGCTTTCCACCAGCTTACCGGCCTCCACCAGTAGGTTTCGCGTCTCCAGCGGTGACGATGCGGCATTTAATTTTGCCCTAATCCCGGCTAGTTCGTGACTCCCGACCAGATGAAGCTCCCTCATTATGGCTTCCTGGTCCCAGAAGACCTTCAGTTCCACTTCTATCCGGCCGGCGAGTCGGTTTAATTCGCTGAGCAGACCCCGGTAATTATTCTCCAGCAGTCCCCGGACCTCATCCTCGTCAGTGGCAATCATGCCAAAGCCCATGGGAAGCAGGGTATATTCTTTCAAAAGCTCATCTTGAGCAACAGTGTGGGCGTGGACGTTCCTCCGGGTTGGGTCTATCTCTGAGAACTCGGAATCACTAACTGCGGCGGCTATTCTTTGGTGGTTGATAGTATATACCTCAGCCTCACCTACTCCCAGGAAGCTGAATCTCCTGGGTTGAGGTTCCTCTACAATCCCGTAGATATATTCGCCTTGTAGAGACATCTATTCTTCTCCTTTCTGGGCCTTCAACCAGTCGATAGCCAGGTTAAAATGCTTCTTAGAAACCTGGAGCTTGCTTTTGTCGCCTTCAGCCCGAACAGACTCCCTAATAGCTATCATGGAAGCTTCGCGGCAGATGACCTCTATATCCGAGCCAGCCAGTCCTTCAGTTTCTTGAGCCAGTTCTTCCAGGTTTATGCGAGAAGCCAGGGGCTTGCCCCTGACATGAATCTCGAATATCTCCTGCCGAGCCTTTTCATCAGGCAGCGGAAATTCCAGGGTAAAGTCGAACCTGCCCGGCCTCAAGATGGCGGAATCAATCAGGTCCTTCCTGTTGGTAGCCGCCAGAACTAACACCCCTTTAAGCTCCTCCAGCCCGTCTAGCTCGGTGAGGAACTGAGAGATAACTCTCTCCGTAACCTGCGAGCTATCTCCCAGCCCGCGTTCGGGAACCAGAGAATCAAACTCATCGAAGAAGAGAATACAGGGGCTGGCCTGCTTCGCTTTCCGGAATACCTCTCTTACGCCTCTTTCCGACTCGCCAACATACTTTGACATGAGCTCAGGGCCTTTGATTGAGATAAAGTTTACCTCGCTCTCATGGGCCAGCGCTTTGGCTACCAGAGTCTTCCCGGTCCCTGGCGGGCCCGAAAGAAGGATTCCCTTCGGAGGATTGACATTTGCCTCCTGAAACAGGTGTGGATATCGCAGCGGCCATTCTACCGCCTCAATCAATTTCTGCTTTACTTCGCCCAGGCCGCCAACGTTTCCCCAATTTACATTGGGAACCTCGACAAAGACCTCTCGAATAGCCGAGGGTTCCACCTCCTTGAGCGCCTCGCTGAAGTCATTCATCGTTACCTCGAGCTGCAGGAGAGTTTCATAGGGAATCTCATCCAGTTGAAAATCAATACTGGGCATTATCTTCCTCAGAGCATTCATGGCTGCCTCACGACACAAGGCTTCCAGGTCGGCCCCGACGAAGCCATGAGTAATCTGGGATAGCTTATCCAGGTCTATATCCTGAGCCAGGGGCATGCCCCGGGTGTGAATCTGAAGAATTTCCAGGCGTCCTTTCTGGTCGGGGATGCTGATAGCAATCTCGCGGTCAAACCTGCCCGGACGCCGTAGCGCCGGGTCGAGAGAGTTAGGGATATTCGTGGCTCCAATGACGATTATCTCGCCACGTGACTCCAGCCCGTCCATAAGGGCGAGCAGCTGGGCCACCACCCTTCTTTCCACCTGCTTCTCGCCTCCCATCTCCTCTCTCTTGGGAGCGATGGCGTCGATTTCATCAATAAAGAGAATGGCGGGCGCATTTGTTTTAGCCTCTTCAAAAACCGACCTGAGCCGGGCTTCGCTCTCTCCGTAGAACTTGCCCATTATCTCCGGTCCGGTGATGTGGGTGAAATAGGCGGCCGTCTCATTGGCAACGGCGCGAGCCATCAATGTTTTGCCGCATCCAGGAGGGCCATGAAGCAGCACCCCCTTGGGAGGGTCTATCCCCAGCCTCTCAAATATCTGTGGATACTTGAGGGGAAGCTCAATCATCTCTCTGACTCTATGTAATTCTTTCCCCAGGCCACCAATATCTTCATAGGATATTTTAAAGCCTCTGGCTTTGGCTTCTCCCTTCTCTCTAACCTCAATCTTGGTTCTGGCATGGACCAGCACTACTCCCCTGGGGACAGCGCTAATCACCGCGAAATCCTGGCTTCGAGTGCCGAAGAGGTTTGCCCTGATAGTGTCCCCCTCCACCAGTGGCAGTCCATCCAGCAAAGTACCAATATACCTGGCATCTCTCTCACGGCTGATTGACCTCACCAGAGTCAGGGGATTCAAGATTATCTTATCGGCTGGCAAAAAGCTGGTCTTTTGCACCGTAACCTTTTCATCCAGAGAGACCTGGGCATTACCCCGTAGAAGCCCGTCCATCTGGATGAGTGACTTTTCCCGGTCTTCGGGGTAGGCAGGCATAACCTTGGCGGCTGTCTTTCGTTTTCCTTCTACCTGAATAATATCGCCCACTTCGGCGCCTATCTTTTCCAGGTCCCGGGGGTCAATTCGGGCGATACCCCGCCCCACATCCCGAGGTTTCGCCTCAGCAACGCGAAGAGTCAGCACCGCGGTATCAACAGTCACAAAATCTGTCTCCTATGGTTATTTTTCCTTTTCAAGAGTAATTTCTAAAATCCCGTTCTTATAGGAAGTCTTTACTGAGTCTGGCTTGACTTTGCCGGGGAGTAGAATTTCCTTGGCGTATTTCCTCTCTCTATCGGAAGCAGCCAGATTGAGGATGTCCCCGGCTACCTCAATTTTGACTTCGTTCTCCGATACGCCGGGCAACTCGGCGATGACTAAAATGTGGTCTTCTTCGTCGAAGACGTCTATCATTGGTTCTCGGACCTCTTCTACCACCGGCCCCTTCGCCGTTTCCCTGATGTTTCCAAAGCTCTCAATCACCGGCTTACCAGCCAGCGTTCTGATGCTAAAGCCGTAAACTCCTTTAGCTCCATTGGGTAAGCCTCTAATCTCACCCCTTCTCTCGTACCCTTCTTCACTCAGCTTGGAGGCCAGGTCAATAAGGTTGCCAAACCCCTTGAACAACCCGCCGAAGCTTATCTTACCCATGCCGAAGTCAATCTCAACCTCGTCATTTTCTTCTTTTTTAGACATAACTTACCTCCGCCTGGAAAGTGGCAGCCAGAGCCTCATCTATCACCTGGCTGACTCTTTTCCTGTCCTTTCCAGTAACCTCGGGCATTAGAACATCAAGGCAGATTTGCTTGAAGCCATTGTTAACGTACAGAGCAGTCCCGCCCTTCAGGCTTAATATTTTACCTAGTACGATACAGGCTCGAATCGTGGGGGTTAGCTTGTTCTTTGGTTGAGCCTCCCTCACCTTTCTCACCAGGCTGACAATATACCGGGAGTCCTCCAGGGAAAGCCTGGATTTGGCCCGGGTGATGGCGACTTCGGTTTCCTCATCGAAATTGCCCAGTTCCAGGGTTACCATGCGGTCGCGGAGGGCATCCTGGCTCTTGTAGACTCCGGCGTATTCCTCGGGGTTTGAGGTTAGGATGGCGGTAAAGTCGGGGTGCACCTTTAAGTAGTTCTCACCACCCCTGGCCGTGGGCAGGGGTAGCAGCCCTTCTGCCAATATTGAAAGTAGCACGTTGTTTGCCTCCGGCCGCGACCGGGTAAACTCGTCATAGATTAGAGTCAGTCCATGCTGACAGGCAGTGGTGAGCCGATTATCTACCCATTGCGAGGTCATGCTCTCATCAGTCTTGAGCACTGAGCGGATGTAGTTATCCTTCAGATATTTCTTGTGATAGCCCAGTAGTCCGCCGACCAGGTCGGAACTGCCAAACTCGTGGTCTCCGCAGACCAGTACCGATGGGCGACCTAGCTGAGCGGCTACGTGTAGAGCCAGGGTAGTTTTCCCGACCCCGGCTGGTCCGCTGAAATGGATGGGAAAACCCGCCCTGATATAATCAAGTGCTCGGTCAGTCAGGTCCCGTATGTAAGGCGTCTCCACAAAGTCAGTGCTTGGTTGAGCACTGAGCACTGTCGCTGGCTGTGTATACATGGTCGTTACCTCTCTAATTCCCAGGTATTAGCCTTGGCCACTTTTTTACTGGTTGCCTATTCTCGGTTGATGAGCGCAAGATATCACTTAATATTTCAATTCCATTCGGCGTAGATTTTCGCTTTCGGTTAACGGCGCTTTCTTCGAGGGTATAGAGTCTCTTCCTTCCCAGCGCGCTCGCTGCAGCTCATGCCTTAGTTCAGTCAGCGCGTGGTTCTTGTTGATGGTTGCTGCCAGCTTCTCCCTGGCCTTGATTAGCCGCCACCGCGATTTGTCTATGGCTGCTTCCGTAGCCGCCGAGCGCTTCCTCTCTTTGGCCAGAATCTGTTCAATCTGCCGGTCAAAAATAGTCTTTAAGTTTGCCACTTCCTCCGCTGTCCTGGACAAAGAGTTGGTCGTTCTAAGCTTCTGATACCCGACAAGGTCTAGGCTGGTCTTAACCTGGCGCATCGTCCTGATGTTTCTCAGAGCTTCACTTTGCATAATATCCCTCACTCGCTGGCTGGGAAATAAAGCTTCTCATCCTTACGGATTTTCCCTTTATCCAGAAGGCTCTTTGACGCCCTTCCCAGCATGACGGGAGCAACACCGAGGCTGTCAGCTACCCCTGCCAGGTTTATTCCTTCAAGGTGCTTGTTAACGATTGCCAGCATCTCTGTCTCGAGGTCGGGTGCCTCCGCCTTTACCGGAGTCTCCACTCTGACTCTCTTTGCTTGCATAGTTGAGGCTAATCCCTGCCACGCGGCTTTTGCTTCCTTCAGGTCAGCCCTTACATTTCCCTGGGCTTTACGGAAATCGCCACGCATTTCCTTAACCTCAGAATTCCTCCGTGCTGTATCCTTTGCTAAATCCCTTCTCAATTGTGTGCCCATTTTCTCACGGTGAGACCGGAAGCCTTTTATGGTCTGCTGAGCATCTGCCAGCATCCCATTGACCTCCGACCTTCGCTCAGCCACCCCTTGCTTTAGCTCCTTACGCATCTGAGCCCCTTCTTCTCTCCGCGTGCGTTTGAAGCCTTTAAGCATCCCTGTAACCTCAGACTTCCTGCTCGCCTTATCCCGTGACAAGTCCCGTCTCAGCTGCCGACTTGCCTCCTGGCGGGAGTCTTCAAAGCTCTTAATCATGTCCCGGGCTTCTCCCCTGACCTCTTTTGCTTCTCCCCTTATCTCACCGACCCTCCTCATCCTGTCTTTATGAGAAGAAGCGATATTACGAGTAAGTTCTTTCATCTCAGTGGCAATCCCCATCTCTGTACCCCCTTGTTAAATAAATTTTTTATTGCCGCTAATGGCGGCGGCTTTCTTGACGCTGCTGCCTGAAGTGAGACAGCAGCCTGTCCACTTCTTCGCGCCGCAGCTCTCTGTCAGCTTGTCTCTCCTGGAGAGCTTCAGCCGCTTCCAGTCGTCTCAGGTCTTCCAGGCTCAAGGATTCGCCTCTCTCCACAAGCCTTTGCAGTTTGTGGTTGGTTTCCTCCTGTTCCCTCTGAAAGGCCTCCAGGTGTAGCTGGAAGTCCCGGAGCATGGCAAAGAGAAGCTGCCCCTTACCCTCATAGGTAGCCTTGATACTACCTATTATCGCATCGAGGCAGCCCTTATCCGTCTTTTCCTGGGCTAATTCGATTAACTGCTGTCGCAGGTAATTTGCCAGTTGCTTTTGCTCGTCCAGATATTCCTTAACCTTTTCTCTAACCTGGCCTCGCTCTTCCTCAATTGCTTCCCTGTTCTTAGTGGAGTCAGAAAGTAGCCGTTCCAACAAGCGGTTAAAGTCTTTCTTTCGTAAAGAACAGTTCTTGGTCAGCGTTTTCTGTAATCCAGTCTTTAGTCTCTCCCTCTCTTCGTCCAGAATGCCGAAACTACCGTCGGAGGTCTCCGTAGCCTGATACGCCGTTGTCATCAGTTCTTCCACAGTAGCGATTCTGCTTTCGTAGGAGGTGATAAGGTCTAAAACTGGTTCCATAATTTCATCCTCGGTAAATAATGGGGAGAGACGTTGGCAAGGTGCGCTTGTTAGCCAAGGGTACCCTGGCAATATCGTCCCCTCGATTCTTAGGATGCCGGAGCGGTAAGGCCAATTGCCTCAGCATACTTCAGGTACGTCTCGACACCGGCTATGACTACCCTGGCTTCAACGGTGAGGATTTCCAGGCCAAGCAGGGAAACCCTTACCCAGGCATCGATTACGATACCCTTATCCAGTATCCGGTCCAGGACCTCAGCCAGTCCCGAAGGCGCCATCGCTGTCTGTACTGCCATTTTAAGTTTTCTCCTTTCTTTTAGATTTGGACTTAAAGGTGCCGTCCTTGAGGGGATATTCACAAGTCTCAAGGAAGCTCCTGTAATCCACCCGGTTGATTCGGTAATGACCACTGGGCAGCCTGATTGCCCCAAGTTTCCCGGTTTCAATCCATCTTCGCACAGTGGTCCTGCTTACCATGCAATAGGTGGCAATGTCCTTCATTTTGATTCGCTTCCGCACAGGCTTATTAAAGCTGCGAACCGCTGTAAGCTGCTATCTCGGCTATTCTCCGGCACGCGGCCCCCCTTTGTTGATATTGAGGTGCTCCAAATTCACCCGATGACTTAGCCAACTGTTCATTTGTGGCAAATGTACTATTTTGAGGTTTTTGTGGCATTTGTGGGTTTTTTTACCGCATGAAACATATCATACGCAAACAACGTCACAAAAGTATCACACTGGTTAAGTAAAAACTCACAAAATTATCACACTATAGTAAGGGTTACTTTTGTCACATAATCAGCCTAATAAGTGCTGTTAAACGTAAAAAACCACAAACATTGACCCACCCGGAAACAAAAATGAGCTGTAATTATCGCAGAATCATTAGAAAGGAGCGGCAATGCGTGCAACCTAAGGTCGTAAGTGAGCGACTTGGGCATAGCTCTGTAACAATAACGCTTGATACATATTCCCATGTCTTGCCGGGGATTCAGGCAGCAGCGGCCAGACGCTTTGACGAGGGACTACAGGAAGTCGCGAAAGAGGTGTCACCAGAGAGAGTTGGTTAGCAATTGGTTAGCATTTTTGATTTTTGCTCGGTTCTTATAATACCAATTTCGTATCTAAAATCTGGAGGCGACGGGCGGATTCGAACCGCCGAATAGGGGTTTTGCAGACCCCCGCCTTAACCACTTGGCCACGTCGCCCCGCCGGCGCCCTTTTATTCTAAGCTATATAAGGAATTGATGCAATAATATTCGTGTGGTAATCCTTAAGAATTACTACATCTGGCGGGATAGGAACCATTTCTTACGTTCCGGGTGGCTCAGACTGGCGCCGCGGTCATGGTAAATTTCGTAGACCCCGCCATCGGTTGTCCTGACTCTGTAATAGTTGCGGTGACGCCTCTGCCACCAGCGTTTGCGGCGCTTTGTGTCCCCGCCGAAACCGTAGTCAGGCCAAGACTCCAGGATTTCCGCAATGACGTGCTCGCGGTCGTCCAGCCGGAAAGAGACCGGGACCTTGACGTCGCCGCCGGTGGTGACCTGTATCTCTTGAGCGATAAATTCAGGGGACATAGTATCGTGATGTACCTCTGTCATTATGCTAGCGGGGTTGAGGTGGCGTGTCAATATGGGGCGGGGGATTAATGTCTCCTTACCCTTTTCCCCTGAAGTTTTCCCCGCCCATCCTAACCCCTGGATTATTCTTTCCCACCCTGCCCGCCCTCGGCGCATCGTTGGTCTGTACGGGGGTTAGTTCCCCTTGTCCCCCCTTGGGGGGGGCGGTAAAAAAACTACGGGCTAAGCCGTGGATGATACTGGGCGGCCTGGGTGGGAAAAGATAACTCAGACTATTATATGTATGACTTTGGGTTAATTTGTTAAATATCTAAGCGTCTTCTCTATATTGTCTAATGATTTCTTCCGCCTCTTTTATAGCGGATTCTACTTCAGTATCATTTAAGTTAGGTTTTGCGCCGAAATATATATGGCATACCTCTTGTTCATGTAACCTGAACAATCTAGCTAGGTCATGCAAATTGTATCCCATATCATTACTAAATACACCTATTATTTCTTCATACAAGGATGGTGTTTCAGATGGGATATTAAATTCAATAGGTTCTCTTGTCTTAAAACCATATTGCCCCATGAGTATCCATAGAGTCCTATAGTGACGTGGTGTTATTTCGCCTAAGTCAACAGCACGATGTAACAATGCTGCCATTGAGACCTTCCAAAAAGGTTTCATAATAGCTAATTTCTCTATCGTTATATCATACAAATAAGGTCGAATATCTCTCTCGGGCATTAGAAATTCTGCGGCAAATACATCAGCTTGTTTCTCCATATTTGGGTTTGGTGTATCTTGATGCATAATTAAGTGCCCCAACTCATGGCATAAAGAGAAGCGTAATCTATCACCAGGCGAGGTAATATCAACAAAGAATAGGGGGGGCATATTAGGCGGCCAGCAACTAGTGGCATCTATTTTCCTCGTGCCAAAGTTAAATGGGATGATTATGCCCCTTGCGTCCTCTATGGTTTTAGTAACGTTATGAACAGGGCCTGACGGTAGTTTCCAAAATGCACGAGTTGCCTTAGCTATATCCTGAACACTGCCGTTAAATTCTTCAATATCAAACGTAGGTATTTCTATGTCATCAATTTCCAGCCCATTTAACATATCGGTAAGGTTCATTCTTCTTATTTCCATCTGTGCTTGGTTTCTGTCAAGCGTCTTTATAGGGACGTTCCTACGCTTTCTATGAAATAACTCACTGATGCCGGGACCATATATACGTTTACTATTAGTAAAAAAATCGATGGGATAATCTAAGATAGTTGAAATTCGTATTAATAGCTCGGGAGTAGTATTCTTGATTCCACCTTCAATTTTTGACAACCATGCAGATGATACATCAAGCTTTTCAGCTAGATCCCTTTGGCTGATTCCCCTGGCTTGTCTTGCTAACGTTAGCATCTCGGGATTGAAGTATTCCTCTTTGTTCTTGAGTGGCTTCATCATCTCTCACACCTCGTTTCGGTCGTACTGTTTTCACTGGTCTATCCGGTGTGGGTAAAGATGTAATCTTTTCCACTGGTTTTTCGTAGAACCCTAATTTCCACTCCCATCTATTTCGGCTCCCGTCTGGACATACTATATATACAGCTTCAATACCTGTTTTAAGTTTATTCTGCTGGTATCCTGCTATAAGATTAGCTGCCTTGTTAACCATACCCGGAAAGGCTAATTGTGTAGGATGGTTTATTTGCTGGTCATTATAATCAATAACCGCGCCTGTGAGTATATTACTAGGTCTTCGGCTCATGTTTAATTTCTTAAATTTCAGTTCATAACGCCCGCAGACGAGCAAATGGGTGCGTCCATTCTTTAGGAAAAAGTAAATATCGGGATGACCATTCAATTTCTCTCGTGCATGGAATATCATGTGGTCATTTATGAAATTTGCTTTTGTAGTTGCACTGCATATTGATTTTGAAGAATCGCTTATATGTTTATAATAATCATCATAAGCCTCATTTATACTTTCAAGAATAAGGGTGACTACCTCAGGTGGTATTGTCTGCCGGGCCTGCCAGAGTGATGAAACCATTTCTGCTACCCCCTCTATTTGGAGATATTATAGCACCAATAACTGGCAAAGTCAAGCATTTATTTAACCAATTTGTTAACCTGCTATTTTTTCAACGCAATGACAGCGCCATTTGCAGCTAAAGCTCAATTTCTGGTAATCTAGGGTGTAACTATATTCTGCGCGGGAGGTAGCCATGACAGGCGAGACCTATGCCTCAGCCGGCGTCAATATCGATGCCAGCAACGAAGCTACCCGACTCATCAGCAAGCATGCCCGCTCTACCCTGCGTCCCGAGGTCCTCAGTGGCGTGGGCTTCTTCGGCGGCATGTACGAATTCAAGGGCTATCGTCAGCCGGTCCTCGTTTCCAGCACCGACTCGGTTGGCACCAAGCTGAAGTTAGCTGTAGCTTTGGACAGGCACGATACCGTCGGCATTGACATTGTTAATCATTGCGTTAATGATATTTTCACCTGCGGCGCCGAGCCTATCTTCTTCCTGGACTACATAGGCATCGGCAGGCTGATACCGGAAAAGGTGGAATCCATCGTCAAGGGGGTGGCCCAGGCCTGCCGCGAGGTTGGCTGTGCGCTTATCGGCGGGGAAACTGCCGAGCTTTCAGATGTCTACAGCGGCGGCGACTACGACCTGGTGGGGTTCGTTACAGGCGTGGTGGAGAAAGACAGGATTATCATGGGGAAGTCGATTACTGAGGGTGATGTAATTCTTGGCTTGCCTTCAAACGGACTTCATACCAACGGCTACACGCTTGCCCGCAGAGTATTAGGCGATGACGCTAAGGCACTGAACAAACACTATGATGAGCTGGATGGGACTGTCGGCGAGGCGCTTCTGGAGTCGCACATCTGCTATTATAACCAGTTGAAGCCGTTACTGCCGCTCGTCAAGGGAATCGCTCATATCACCGGCGGCGGTCTTATCGATAACGTGCCCCGCATCCTGCCGGAAGGCCTGGCCGCCCGCTTTGACAGCCGGACATGGTCTGTTCCGCCTGTTTTTCAGTTGATTCAGCGACTGGGCAACATTGACCGCAACGAGATGTACCACGTGTTCAATATGGGCATCGGCATGGTGGTTGTCTGCGCATCTGAGGATATCCATAAATTTCTCACAAAATTGCCCGGGGCAAAGGCTGTCGGGGAGGTGGTTAAACAGGCGGGGGAGGCGAGGGTAGTTATAGATTAATATGGGGAGTTTAAGAGGGGCGAAGCCCCTCTTTTTAAATTCCTCCCCCTTTCCTTTCAAGGTGAGGGGGATACGGGGGGTGAGGTAGAAGGTGAAGAAGAGGTTGTATTTACCTGCAATCCTACTGATATCAATAGCTATCCTTGTTGGTGGCTGCGGCAGCCCCAAAGCAATCAAGCCGCTGACGGATGCTGAAAAGGAAAAGATGATTGAGATAGCCCTTGCCGACCCAGAGGTATCAAAGTGGTTGGATACGGAAGACGTATACAGTACCGAAGTGGGCTGGTCCGCCGTAGGCTGGAATGACTCCGAAGCAACGGGGTGGGCGCGTCTGGAATATGAAGAAATAGCCGACGGTAAACTACCCACGGACAGGGTGTTTCCCTCAGATAGGGTAACTATTAATCCGGATGTTCACATTAGTGTTGGCGAACCGGCAGGAAAGCATCTTCATGTAGCCATTGACCGGGAGAAAATGGAGGTAGTAAACGTTGAATTGATGCCTGGCAGGCCGTCGGCGGGGCCTGAGCCAACGCCGGGGCCGGCATCAGGAGTATTCCCTGCCGAGCACCCCAGGGACTTTCCCGAAAACCTGAGGTGGCTGACTGATGAGGAAAAGGTCAAGCTGGTTGAAATAGCGCTGAATACACCCAAGGCACAGGAGTGGCTGCAAAAAGAAAGCCAGTATAAGACGGGCATAAGCTGGCTGGCCCTGAACCCGAATCCTGAGGGGGAGGGATATTCTGGCTATCGTAGATTTGATTATGACATAGTTGCGACGGGGATACCGCGGGGTAAGGTGGATATAACGCCGGAAGGTTCCTCGGAAAGGATAGTCTCGGAAGGGGTTCCCGAGGATGCCGAGATACATCCCAGCGTGACCATCTGGTTCGGTGAGCCGACGGAGTGGGTTGTCTCGGTTGCCGTTGATATTGATAGTGAGAAAGTGGTCCTGGAAGAAAGTTATCCCGCCAGAAAGGGTATTGTCATTCCCCCGCCGCCGGAAGACGTTGACTAAGTTAACATTTCTGTAATAATGAAAGGAGATGCAATGCGAGCCATTATCGGTGTTTCTGACAAGACCGGGGTGGGTGATTTTGCCAGAGGACTCAGCAAACTGGGATATGAAATATTCAGCACCGGCAAGACCGAAAAGGCGATAGCCGAAGCCGGCGTGCCGGTAAGCAGTATTTCCGAGCTTACGGGTTATCCCGAGATGCTTGACGGCAGGGTGAAGACGCTGCACCCGGCGGTTCACGGCGGCATCCTAGCCCGGCGTGACCTTCCCGGCCATATGGAAGAGCTTGCCAAACATAAAATTACCGCTATTGACCTCGTGGCGGTTAATCTTTACCCCTTCGTACAGACGGTCTCAAAGGAAGGGGTTACCCTGGAAGAGGCGCTGGAGAATATCGACATCGGCGGGCCGACCATGATTCGCGCCTCGGCCAAAAATTTTCCCAGTGTCATTGTCATCGTCGACCCGGCCGACTATCAGACGATACTTGAGAAATTGCAGAAGGGTGATTTACCCCAGGCCGAACGCAAGAGACTGGCTCAGAAGGCTTTCCAGCATGTGGCTATCTATGACACGGCCATATCGCAGTACCTGAGGCAGGGTGAGTCCTTCCCAGAGGGAAGGATGCCCGAGGAGATGACGGTAGCCATGAAGAAGCGGTACGGACTACGCTACGGCGAGAACCCCCACCAGACGGCGGCCTTCTATGCCGAACTGGCCGTCGGCGCCGGACAGAACACCGGCATCACCTGGGCCAATCAGTTGCACGGCAAGGAGCTTTCCTTTAACAACATTCTTGATGCCGATGCCGCCTGGGGGGCGGCGGTCGATTTCGCCGCCCCGACCGTGTCCGTCATCAAGCACACCAATCCCTGCGGCCTGGCCAGTCACGAGGATATCGCCGAGGCCTACCGCCGCGCCTTCAGCGGCGACGAGGTGGCGGCATATGGTGGCATTGTCGCCGCCAACCGGCCGGTAACTTTAGCTATGGCGGAGGCCATGAGGCCGGTATTTTATGAAATCGTCATTGCCCCCGCTTACGAACCGGAGGCGCTGGAGCTTCTGAAGAAGAAGAAAGACCTGCGTATCCTGGTGGCGGAGCTGCCGCCCGGCTACGGAAAAGAGGAATGCGGGTATACCGACTACCGCCGGGTAAAAGGCGGTTTCCTCGTGCAGGACTCGGACTCGCTGCCGGAAAAAGAGGTGGATATGAAAGTGGCCACCAAACGCGCGCCGACGGCTAAGGAGAAAGAGGACTTGCTCTTCGCCTGGCGGGCGGCCAAACATGTGAAGTCAAATGCCATTATGCTTGTCAAGGACAAGATGGTGACGGGCATGGGGGCGGGGCAGCCCAGCCGGATTATCAGCGCCCGGATAGCCGGTGAGAAGGCCGGCGATAAAGCTAAAGGGAGCGTCCTGGCCTCGGACGCCATGTTCCCGTTCTCCGATGTTGTGGAGCACGCGGCGAAAATAGGCGTGACTGCCATCATCCAGCCCGGCGGCTCGATACGTGACCAGGAGTCGATAGACGCCGCCGACAAGCATAATATCGCCATGGTTTTAACCGGCGTCCGGCACTTCCGGCATTAAGAAGTGGGGAGGCGGAATGAGTAATAGACGACAGCCGGAATACTATATGCGGCAAGCCCTGGGGCTGGCTGAGAAGGCTATTGAACTGGGTGAATTCCCCATCGCAGCCGTTGTTGTCCTTAACGATGAAATCATTGCCAGCGCAACTACCATGGAGCAGCGCGAGAAACGATTTCTGATACATGCCGAGTTATTAGCCCTGGAGACAGCCGATAAGCTGGGGCTATCCTGGGAAAATAGGCGTAGCGCTATGCTGTTCACCAATCTTGAGCCGTGTTTGATGTGCATGGGGGCGGCGATGACATTCTTTCTGGGAGAAATATACTACGGCCTTGAATCGCCGAGTGATGGGGCCGTTGACCTGGTCAGGATGTGGCAAAGGAAAGAGGATGATATGCCCAGATACCAGCTCCCCAAAATCACGGGAGGGATACTGCGGGAGGAAAGTATCGGGCTTTTCAAGAAATATGTATCCGTATGCCCACCCGGTCCGATGCGAGACTGGGCGGAGACTTTAACAAGACTTTAATGAATCTCATCGATACAGTGGGTGAGGACATATGACTAATGCGGTCTTAGTGGTAGATATGCTGCGGGGATTCCTGGAGAAGGGTTATCCCCTGTACATCGGCGCCTGGGCCCGCAGTATTATCCCCAATATCCAGAAGCTGGTAGAGCAGGAGATTGCCCGCGACTCTAAAGTGTTCTTCATTTGCGATAACCACGACCCCGACGACCTCGAATTTAAGATGTTTCCTCCCCATTGTATCGCCGGCACGGTCGAGGCAGAGGTCATTCCGGAACTGGCCGGATACCCGGGTGAAATAATACCCAAAAAGCGTTACAGCGGTTTTTACGGCACAAAATTAGAAGAGAAGCTACAACAGCTTAAGCCGCAGAAATTAATCATATGCGGAGTCTTGACCAATATCTGCGTTATGCACACCACTGCCGATGCGCGAAATCGCGACTACGAGGTGGAGATACCCGTAGACTGTGTCGCTTCCCCGGATGAGGCGGCGCATCGCTTCGCCCTGGAGCACATGGACAAGGTACTCGGGGCCAGGCTTGTTTAGGAGGTGAACCATGCCAGCACCGAAATTTAAACCATCCCCCGAGATTCTATCCGGCGATACCGCCGATATCTACTTCGTCCGCACCATCGATATACTGCGCAGAGAGAACCTCAACCCGGTGGCGACCATGGAGGTCTTTTGCAGTCGCGCCGGGATACTCTGCGGCATCGAGGAGGTCAAGTCGCTGCTAACCGAAGTCCTGCCGAAGGACAACCGTGAGGTCTGGGCTCTGGACGAGGGCGAAACCATGGAGGCCAAGGAAGTGGTGCTGCGTATTACCGCCCCCTATCAAAGCTACGGCGTTTACGAGACGTCTATCGTCGGCATTTTAGCCCATTGCAGCGGCTGGGCAACGGCCGCCAAAGAGTGTGTCAACGCTGCCGGTGGCATACCCCTTATCAGCTTCGGTGCGCGGCACGTACACCCTTCGGTGGCCGGGGTGATGGATTACTCGGCGGTGGTCGGCGGCTGCGCTGGATGTTCCAGCATCGCCGGTGCACGTATGGCTGGCGTGGAGGCTTCCGGGACCATGCCCCATGCTTTAATTATCGTAGTGGGCGATACGGTTGAGGCCACCATGCTGTTCGACAAGCATATGCCGCCGGAGGTGCCCCGTGTCTCGCTGGTGGACACCTTCAAGGATGAGGCCGAGGAAAGCCTGCGGGTGGCCGAGGCGCTACGGGAGAGGCTGCAAAGCGTACGACTGGATACTCCTTCCGAATGTGGCGGGGTTACCGTGGAGCTGGTCAAAGAGGTACGCGCCCGACTGGACCTCGCCGGCTTTAAGCACGTGAGGATTTTCGTCAGCGGCGGCGTCACTCCGGAGCGCATTACGCATTTCCTTGAGAGGGGAGCCCCGGTTGACGGCTTTGGGGTGGGCAGCTATATCAGCGGCGCAAAGCCGATAGATTTTACCGCCGACCTTCACGAAATTGAAGGTAAGCCCATTGCCAAGCGGGGCAGAATCCCGGGCATTACGGTCAACCCCAGGTTGAAGCGGGTACTGTAGATTACTGGGAAGCCTATCTACGCTTGAATTTCAGGCGAAGCATTTCCCTGGTGCTGTCGGTAATCCGGATTCGTTCATCTATACGCCAGCCGACCACCCAGAGTATTTGTTCCGGCGAACATACTATAGGGATGCGGCGGCGCCATGCCTGGGGAATCCTGGAGTCAATCATGAATTCATTCAGCTTCTTTGACTGACTCATGCCCAGTGGTTGAAATCTATCACCGCGTCTACGGCGGCGCACTGTGATGCCGTTGCCTGCTTTCTCGATGTCAAGAAAGGCGGTAAGCTCATCGTGTTTTTCTTTTACGCTGGACGGGTTGGTGATAACGGCTCTGATATCCCATCCCGGTATGGCCGTCCTGCCCGGTATGTTGAGTTCGGTCTCGTTTTCCAGGGGGGGAAAGGGGCAGAGAGAGGCCGGGTCTGAACCCAGCACGTATCGGTCATATTCAATCGTGAAATTAAGGCCGCAGGGCAGGCGGATTTGCTTCCCAGCCGGTTTTTCCAGAGCATCCAAGACGTCTTCAATGTGACCTGCCTCGATATCTTTAAGGTCGCCCAGCAAGGCTTCTATAGAGGCTCGCAGCAGGTGCCTTTTCAGGGTAGACGGCAGGGAAATAAAACCCTTTTTGTCTATAATAACTGCACCTTCCTGTTGCCGGGCAACCTTACCCATCAGGCGAGCCACCTCGCTATCGATGAAGTCAAGGTCATCGGTGGCGATGCGCGCCGTCCGCAGCAGGGCTTCGCTTATCTGCGGGTTGTATTTCCGGAGCTGCGGCAGAAGCTGCCGTCGAATTTTATTCCTGAAAGGCTCCATTGACAGGTTTGAGGTATCGGTGCGGGGCTTGAGGTTATGCTGTCGGCAATAAGCGGCTGTTTCCTCCCGGGTCAGCTCCAGCAGCGGTCTGATTATGTTGATATCGCCGTCAGGATAAAGCCAGCGGTTGAACGGGAGCAGCCCCCGGAGTCCCCTCGTACCGCTCCCCCGAATCAGATGCATGAGAATGGTTTCAACGTGGTCATCAGCAGTATGCCCCACGGCCACCCGGGCCGCCCCCACCGTACCGGCGACACCGGACAGGAAAGTATAGCGTACCTCGCGTGCCGCTTCTTCCAGTGAAGCGTGATAATGAGTCCGGTAGGCTTTAACATCGTGCGATTCTATAGTAGCCGGAGTCTTCAGTCGCCGTGCCAGGCTGGCGACATAGCGGGCATCAGCCTCGGCCTCGGCGCCTCTGAGTTGATGATTTAGATGGGCAACGTGCAGTTCGATATCCAGTTCTTCCCGCAGGTTTACCAGGATGTAAAGCAGGCAGACGGAATCCGGGCCGCCGGATACAGCCACGACCAGCTTCTGCTTTCTGGGCATCAGGTTCTTTTCTTTGATGAACCGCAGTACCCGCTGCTCTGGAGTCATCTTGGCTCTGGCTCTCGTCAATATTCCCTCTTTTTCTTCTTATTATATTTTAAACCATCCCCCTTTGTCCCCTTCCTTAAAGGGTGGTGGGTGGGAAAAGATAAGTAAGAAAGATATCTAGGCTTGCCTCACCCCCTTAATCCCCCTCTCCAACAGTAAGGTTGAACCAGCCCATTAGATAAACGTGTTGGAGAGGGGGACGCTACGCACTCCCCTTTTGGGGGGTGGTGGGGCATAGATGAAGGAAACAGGCCACTGATGCTGCGAGGGCGGAGGGTGGGAATAGATAATGCAGGCTTCATCCTTAACTCGTATATAGAATCAACTTGGTGCGGTGTATTGATTCGGGGTACTGCTCAAAACCCAGGGCTGTGGCAACCTGCTCCGGTCTGCCCGAGCCGTTACTATCGCAGCGTAGCTTCATCCCGATGTTGCAGTATCCGCTATGCCAGTCAATGAGCCACAGGTCTTCGATTAAGGCTCTGAGGTCATAGTGCCGCGGACCGGTATCCCGCTGGTGCTGCCACGGCAGATGTCCTTTTGCCAGCAGCGAGGTAATGGTCGACTCCACATCCTGCTGGCTTTTTTCGGTTTTCAGTCCAACCGCATACTCAGCGTAGCGAACCTGAGACTGCAGTGACGGCAGAGTCGGGGCTATGTTATAGACCTGACGGATTGCGATGCCGCGTGGCAGCTGCCGGCTGACGGATTCTGTGAAGGAGTGGGGGGAGGACCATCTGGACAGAACGATATCCATTAGTTCGGCTTCGCTGGTTACTCCCAGGGCAAGCGGGGCTGCCAGTGACATCCGGGGGTGGGGATTAAATCCTTCCGAATACGCCAGGGGCACACCGGCCCGGTTGAGAGCCCGCTGCCACAGGCGCATTATATCCAGGTGGGAGATAAACTTCACCTCTTCCCCCCGGTTAAATCTGATGCGCAGACGCTGCATATTGTTCCTCGGGTAATAAAAATCTTTATACGGGGTCTTCAGGCGTCCTGTTCTTCTGTGTTTTCGCCTTTGTCTTCTTCCTTTTTCTTCTTATGAACGCGTTGTGCCGCGGCAGCCTGTTTTTCCTTGGTCAGCAGGATTTTCTCTATTTTAAGTCCCCGCATTTCGGTTATAACCATCTTAAAGCCCTTATACCACAACTGTTCGTTTTGTCCCGGTATATGCCCGAGAAGGCTGAGTATGAAGCCGGCGACGGTCTCGTAGTCTTCTCCTTCCGGCAGGTTCAGCTCCATCTCTTCATTGGCTTCCTCAATATGCATACCGCCGTCAATCTGGAAGGTGTAATCGTTGATTATCTCGTAATCCTTTTCTATCCCGGCCATCTCATCGCCGACCTCGCCGACAATCTCCTCGACCAGTCGGCTGAGGCTGACGATTCCCGCAGTACCGCCGTACTCATCGACCACCACACACATGCGGTAGTTATTATCGCGCATTTCGGCGAAGAGTTCATCGGTATGCTTGGATTCCGGCGTAAAATAGGCCGGACGGGTCAGGTCATCAATAGAACTCTCTTCACTGGCGGTGCCCCTGGCCAGAGCCATGAGTACGTCCTTGACCGCCAGGATGCCGACGACGTTATCCATATTCTCTTTGATTACGGGGAACCGGGACATTGGCTTCTCGGCATAGAGGGCCAGCAAATCTGATAGTTTGGAACCCTGCTCGACAGCGACAACCTCCAGACGCGGCACCATAACCTCGTAGACGGGCCGGTCGCCGAACTCAAAGACCTTATGCAGTAGTTTTGCCTCATCTTCCTCGACCGTACCTTCTTTATGCCCGACGGATATCATGGTGCGTATTTCCTCGGCGCTGGCCAGTGATTTGGGTATCGGCGCCCCGCCTATTATTTTGGCGAGCCCCGAGGATATCCAGCTCAGCGCTATCACGAATGGAGTAAGCAGCCAGGCTACTAGACCCAGTGGCCTGGCGTATAATATGGCCATTCGCTCGGCGTGCTGGGCGGCAAAGGTCTTGGGGGTGGTCTCGGCAAATATCAGGATAATGATGGTTATGCCGATAGTAGCATATATGATACCCTGTTCCCCCCAGATAGAAACAGCCAGCATGGTACCCAGGGCAGCAGCTGCCGTATTAACGAAGTTATTGCCCAGCAGGATAGTAGAAATGAGCTTCTCGGGCTGCTCAATCATTCTGGCGACCCGACTGGCCCCTCTCACCTTGGTACTGACCATATGCTCCAGCCTTACCTTTTGCAGGGAGAGGAAAGACGTCTCCGAACTGCTAAAGAAAGTCGAGAGGGCAATACAGACGATTAGAAGTATTAAATATAATAATTCATTACCGGCCATAATATATCATTACTCTGTGTTTGTTTTACGCTCGGATTTTTCCTTGCGTTCCTTGGTCAGCAGGATTTTCTCAATCTTTTGACCTTTCATTTCGGTTATCACTATCTTTAGTTGACGGTACCGCAGCTGTTCGTTGCGTCTCGGTATATGACCCAGCAGGCTGAGTATGAAGCCGGCGACGGTCTCGTAGTCTTCTCCTTCCGGCAGGTTCAACTCCATCTCTTCATTGGCTTCCTCAATATGCATACCACCGTCAATCTGGAAGGTATAATCGTTGATTATCTCGTAATCCTTTTCTATCCCGGCCATCTCATCGCCGACCTCGCCGACAATCTCCTCGACGAGTCGGCTGAGGCTGACTATTCCCGCCGTGCCGCCGTATTCATCGACGACTACAGCCATCCGGTAGTTGTTGTCGCGCATCTCGAAGAAGAGCTTGTTGATGAGCTTGGTCTCGGGGGTGAAGTAAGCGGGACGGACCAGGTCGTCAATAGTGCTTTCGTTACTGATAGTGCCCCTGGCACGGGCCATGAGCACATCCTTTACCGATAGTATACCTACCACATTGTCCATGTTGTCTTTATATACCGGGAATCGGGAGATGGGCGATTCGGCATAGAGTTTCAGGAAGTCGGCTATCGTGGAACCCTGCTGCAGGGCGGCGACTTCCAGGCGCGGCACCATGACCTCATAGACGGGGCTGTCACCGAAGTCAAAGACCTTGTGCAGCATCTTGGCTTCGGCCTCTTCCACGGTGCCTTCTTTCCGTCCTACCGATATCATGGTGCGTATTTCCTCATCACTGATTATCGACCTGGGCACGAGGGTGCCGCCGACAATCCTGGTAAAAGCGGAGGCTATCCAGCTGAGCGCTATGACAAACGGGGTGAACAGCCAGGAGACCCACCGTATCGGCCGGTAAAGCAGTATGGACAACCTTTCGGCATGCTGGGTGGCGACGGTTTTGGGGGTGGCCTCGCAAAAAATGAGCAGGATTACCGTCAGGCCGATGGTAGCGATGATGATGCCGTTCTGTTCTCCCCAGTAGTAGACAGCGACGGTGGTAGCCAGGGCAGCGGCGGCGGCATTGACCAGGGTATTGCCCAGCAGGACGACGGAAAGGAACCTCTCAGGCTTCTCAATCAGCCTGGCTACCTTTCTGGCTCCCTTTACCTCGGTGCTGACGAGGTATTCGAGTCGGAAACGCTGAAGCGAGATAAAGGCCGTTTCTGAGCCAGAGAAGAAGGCAGACAGCGCCAGGCAGATAATCAGAAGGACTATATACAGTTCAAAATTTGGCATATAGTGTTGCGACTATATTGAAGATACTCCAATGAAATAATGATAACACTGGTATATAGGGGTGTCAAAGGGGGGAGTGTCAAGGCGCCCCACCTTATCCTCACGGTGTTTTCGCCACCCGTCCCCGACCCACGGAATATTTTTCCCGCCCGGCCCGCCCTCGGCGCACCGGCGGCCTTTCCGAGGGTTAGTTCCCCTTATCCCCGCCTAGGGGTGGTGGGGAAAACCTACGGGATAAGTAGTGGATGCTGCGAGGGCGGCGGGTGGGAATAGATAAGATGGAGGGGAGGGGGTGGAGTGTTGATACAACAGGGTATATACATTTACATTAATAGTGATAAAGATAATATTTGAAGGGACTTACATATATCTTTGCTGGTTACTAGCCTATAGCGCTATACGGGAGGTAAATAATGGACAAGACGCGGATGCAAAGAGTGAGGTGTGAGGGGGAAAAGATAAGATAGGAGGGTTGGGGGTTTTTAACGACTCTCCTTATTGTTACTCACTATTTAGATGGAGGATGAAAGCCAATCGTAGGTTTTGGAGGCTCTTCTGCCGCAGTCAATTTACCAAATTTCTCCTCATATTTAGTTACGTTTTGCGCAAGAGCAGAAATCATCCTTTTCATGTGACCCGGGTTGATAACAACTCGCGCCGTTACAGAGCCAGCTGGAGGCATAACCATCATGAAGTCCAGTACAAATTCCTCTTTAGAATGCGAAACCTGCATTAAATTAGAATACACACCACCTTTAAGACTATCAGGAAAGTATACCTGTATCCCTTTTTGGGCCTCTTTTTCGGCCATTATATTCCCCCTAGCACTTCGTGTACCCGCAGGCCAGGCAGTGGTAGCAGCCTTCCTGGTAGACGAGCATGTTGCTGCACTCGGGGCACTGGCCGGCCATGTTCTTGGCCAGGCCGTAGTCCTCGAATGTGGGTTTAGCATCTTGGTCTATGTAATTTTCCAAGACACTAGAGATAGCATCGGCGCAGGAGAGGATGGACTTTCCGCTCTCCCAGGAGACGCTAGGGCAGCGGATGCCGCGGAGTTGCTTCACCACCGAGGCGACGTCTACTCCAGCACGGAGCGAGAGAGAAATAAGACGCCCGATAGACTCTAGTTGGGCGGCGGCACACCCACCGGCCTTGCCGAGTAACGCAAATACTTCAAAGATGCCTTCATCATCAGAGTTAACAGTAACGTACAGATGTCCACAGCCAGTATTGACACATTCTGTAACTCCCTTGGTTTTCTTTGCGCGTTTGCGTGGGCTATGTTGTACTTGCGCCTTCTCCTTTTTGCCGGTGGTTAGGACCTGGGTGTCCCGGCTGCGGTCGCGGTAGATGGTAATCCCTTTCAAGCCCTCCTCGTAAGCGAGCATATAAGCCCGGGCGACATCCTCCCGCGTAGCTGTCTGTGGGAAGTTGATTGTCTTGGAGACGGCGTTATCGGTAGCGTTCTGGAAAGCGGCCTGCATTTTAACGTGCCATTCGGGCGTTATCTCGTGGGCGGTAACGAACAACCTTTTGACTTCTTCGGGTATGTCCTCGATATCTCCAAGGTGAGCGCCTTCAGCCAGCTTCTGCATCAGCTCTTCGGAGTAAAATCCGCCGTTCCGGGCGGATTCTTTGAAATAGGGATTTACCTCTACGAACGGAGTCCCGTCAAGGACGGTCTTGGTATAGCTGAGGGCGAAGAGGGGCTCAATGCCGCTGGAGCAGCCGGCAATCATGCTCAGCGTGCCGGTGGGGGCGATGGTGGTGCGGGTGGCGTTTCTTACCCTGGGGCCGTCCGGGACATCGTAGGCGCTACCCTGGAAGGCGGGGAAGACGCCGCGTTCCTCACCCAGTTCTATTGAAGACTTTATGGCTTCGTCGTTTATGAAGCGCATAATATCGGTGGCCACCTGCAACGCTTCGTCGGAGTCATAGGGAACCCCGAGCATCACGAGCATATCGGCAAAGCCCATTATGCCCAGTCCGATTTTCCTCGTATTCCTGGTCATCTCCCCGATTTGTTCAAGCGGGAACTTGTTAACATCGATAACGTTATCCAGGAATCTGACGCCAGATTTCACCGTCCCGGCCAGCCTGGGGTAATCTATCTCGGCAGCACCATTATTGTTCCGTATCATCCTGGACAGGTTTATTGAAGCCAGGTTGCATGATTCGTAGGGGAGGAGGGGCTGCTCACCGCAGGGGTTGGTGCTCTCAATCTTGCCGAGGTGGGGGGTGGGATTGTCCTGGTTGATGCGGTCAATAAAGACGATGCCGGGGTCGCCTGTTCTCCAGGCCATATCCACTATTTTATCGAAGACCTCTTTGGCGTTTAGCTTATCGACAACCTCTCCAGTGCGTGGATTCACCAGCTCGTAGTCGTCATTTGCTTTGACCGCTTCCATAAACTCGGAGGTCAGCGCTACGGAGATATTGAAGTTGGTCAGGGCGGTCATATCCTCCTTGGCGGTAATAAACTTCATAATATCAGGGTGGTCAATATTTAGTATGCCCATATTGGCGCCGCGGCGTGTCCCACCCTGCTTGATAACATCGGTGGCGGTATCAAAGGCCTTGATGAAGGAAACGGGGCCGCTGGCGACACCGCCGGTAGAACCGACCCTGTCGTTTTCGGGGCGAAGTCGGGAGAAAGAAAACCCCGTACCGCCGCCGCTCTGGTGAATTAGGGCGGTGTATTTTACGGCATCAAAGATTGACTCCATGGAGTCCTCAACGGGGAGGACAAAGCAGGCTGACAGCTGCCCCAGCTCCCGGCCGGCATTCATCAGCGTCGGGGAATTGGGCAGGAACTCCAGATTGGCCATCAACCGGTAAAACTCCTCTTCCGTAGCCTTCACATCGGCCTTGGGATTATATATAAGCTCTGCCGGCGCTATGGCTTGGGCCACCCGGCGGAACATCTCCTCGGGGGTCTCTATGAACTGCCCCTGATTATCCTTCTTGAGATACCTTCTTTCCAGGACATGACGAGCCGTATCGGTGAGGTCTATGCCGGATATGGTTTCTTTCTGTGACTTAATTTCAGCTTTGGTTTCCATTTCTGCTTTGGCCTCCTCTTTCTGTGCCGGTTTTGCCGCGTTAAGGACTTCCATGACCATGGCCTCTATTTCCGCCTCGGTCGGCAGGCGTTGTTGCATGCGGGCACGTTTGCCTACCATTTCTTCCATACCGGGTAGAGTCGGCAGGTATTCGGTGCGGGTCCTTTCCAGGCGCTCGATTACCTGGGTTGTCAGCCGCTCCACCAGCTTCCGGTCCCGTATGCCCATGGACTCGGCGTTGGCGAAGACAATCCGCGCGACCTGGCTGCGGTTAACGGGGTTTGCATGTCGGTTTCCCGGTTGACTGGTCTTGTTCATTGCTGGTGCCTCTGCTTAATTCTTACCGTGTCTCCCAGCTGCTCCTCGGGTATCAGCGGTAACTGGTCGGCGGAGGGTATAATCGAGTGGTTGGCCAGGGTATCTACCTCCTCTTTTAATGTCGTGATGCCGGCAAACTCGCGGTAGACGCTGGCAAAACGGATATAGGCGATGTGGTCGAGTCTCCTAAGTCTCGCCAATACCATGTCGCCGATAATAGCACTGGGTATCTCGGTCCTGCCCATCTGGTAAAGCTCCGCTTCAATTTCATCAGTAAGTTTTTCCACAGTGCCGTCGGGCAGGGGCCTTTTTTCGCAGGCCTTGCGGACACCCGTCAGTACTTTTTCGCGGTCAAACTCCTCGCGCCTCTCGTCTTTTTTTAACACAAACAGACTGGCCGGCTGTAATCGCTCGTAGGTAGTATAACGAGAATTGCATTGCAGGCATTGCCGCCGGCGGCGTATGCCATCGTTGACGTCACGCGAGTCAATCACTTTAGAATCAGAATGCCCGCAGTAAGGACAATTCATGACCAACCTCCACATTATATGGTGCAGAGGTTTATAAAATAACACAATATATAGTGTTTGTCAATAGTCTGTCAGGAAGCGAATCAATTATTTTTTAACAATTTTTATCGCCTTTACCTGATAATCCTGGATAAGATATGATTGTTCAGGGAGCAGGAGTTGAACTATCAAGAGGCTCTGGACTATATTCTAAGGTTCGCTGATTACGAGAGGCTGCCGCGTTCGGGGATTGTCTGGGACGTGGCGCGTATCGAGAGGCTCCTGGGAAGACTGGGCAACCCGCAGGATGCCGCCAGGTCAATCCATGTCGCCGGCACCAAGGGTAAAGGGAGCACGGCCGCCATGATTTCATCCATCCTGAAGCAGGCAGGCTACAAAGTAGGACTCTATACCTCGCCCCACCTGCTTTCTTACACCGAGAGGATACAATCAAATGGGCAGCCCATCGCCGAGGATGACTGGGCCAGATTGACCGAATCTCTCAAGCCAGAGGTTGAGGCGGTTAATGAACAGGGCGACCTCGGGGAGCTTACCACATTCGAGATACTGACGGCACTGGCGTTTGCCTATTTCCGTGAAATAGGTGCGGACTACCAGGTGCTGGAGGTGGGACTGGGGGGACGGCTTGATGCTACCAACGTGGTCAGGCCGGAGGCCTGCGTCATTACTTCCATAAGCTTCGACCATACGGATGTGCTGGGAGATACTCTGGCAAAGATAGCCGGCGAGAAGGCGGGCATTATAAAGTCGGGGGCGACGGTGGTGTGTGCGCCGCAGTTCCCGGAGGCTATGGAGGTGATTGAGAAGGTATGCCGGGAGAAAGAAGTTAGACTGGTGAGGGTCGGTACTGACGTTACCTGGCAGAGGGGCGATTTCAGTCCAGAGGGACAATCGTTCCGCTTAAGGGGACTGGAACGGGAATATGATTTGCGAATCCCCCTGCTCGGCGAGCACCAGCTGGAGAACGCGGCCGTGGCGGTGGCGGTGGTGGAGGTGCTTTCCGGTGCGGGGGCAGCAAAGATATCGGCGGGGGACATTAGCACTGGACTTGAGTGGTTACGATGGCCGGGCCGACTCCAGGTGCTGCGGCAAGAGCCGTGGGTCGTTATTGACGGTGCCCATAATGCCTACTCGTTCAAGAAGCTGGGCGAGGCGCTGAGGCAGTACTTCAGGTATGACAGGCTGACGCTGATACTGGGGTTCGGCGGGGATAAAGACATCGGCGGGATGGTGGCCGAGGCGGCGGCGTTAACGGGAGAGGTCATTATTGCCCGCTCCCGCCACCCGCGCTCAGTAGAGCCTGCCCTGCTGGTAGAGGAATTCTCAAAGCGGGGGGTAAGCCCGAAGGTGGTGGGTACCGTGGCTGAGGCTGTCAGGCTGGCGCTGGATGGGGCAGACCCTAACGACCTCATCTGCGCGGCGGGGTCGGTGTTTGTGATTGCTGAGGTGATGGATTATTTTAATGGGTGAGGAAAATATGGGGAGGGGATTTAGTTTGAAGAAGTGTTTGCACAGAATTACTTATGTAGGTATTATAATTATGTAAAATATTAGATATTACTGGTAGGGCCAAATGTTTTTTAATAAGCCGGTTTCTCAAATTGAATACGAAGATATTGAAGCTTTGACATCATCGGGAGAGATTGAAAGCATAATACTTGATTACAAGAAAACTGTTTCTGGCTCAGAAAATGACAAGAAAGAAATAGCTAAAGATATATGTGCATTTGCTAATTCACAAGGAGGGTATTTGATAGTAGGTGTAGAAGAAATAAATGGGAAACCGATTCATCCACCTTGCGGAACAGCAAGAATGATTGGAAGACAGAAAGTAGAAGAATGGGTAGAACAAATAGCAAATTCTAACATAGCTCAAAGAGTTAATATAGATTTCAGAGTTATTGATTTTAATAATTCGGGAAATTGTGTATTAGTTTTATATGTACCTGTGAGCAATAGAATGCCTCATATGGTAACATATCAGCGAGATAATAGGTACTATAGAAGATACTTTAAGAGGCATCAATTTGAGTCTTTGCCGGCAGAAGAGTATGAAGTTAGAGAAATGTTTGAAAAGGGCACAAAGATGACCGACCAATTAATATATTACTTGGCTTCTAATGGATATGTTGATCCGTCAAGTTTTACGTTCGCAGAAAACACGTATACTAGACTACTAGGCATTGTTATTAAAAGCCCACAGAATAAGCGTGAGATAATAAAAGCGGAACATTTTGTGACCTTTGTTGCTTGCCCCAATATCATTTTAAACGACTATATAGATACATCTAGAGATGAGTTATGGAATTGGTTAGATAGAAACAATAGAAGATATCCACCAGATATTGGTGGAATATTTCTGCCTGCTGAGAAACGGTCAACACTTGATGGTATAGTGCTCAGTGACAATAAATACACAATGGGTGACGTACATTTTAATTTAATTCCTAGCTTTCTGCGAATAAATCGGAATGGTTATTTGGAGATGGGCTATAGCTTAGCTAAGGGATATGGTGATGATATCGCATTTGCATATGTACCTACGGTTGGATATTTTTGGCAGTTTATCAATTTTGTAGTGGAGTTGTATCGGAAAGAGAATGTTAATATGCCTTTTAAGATAATGCTGAATATGAAAGGCACCGAAAACGCTCTTCTATATATTCTGGGTGAAGGATGGTCGGAACCTATTGGTGAAGGAAGGGAATATAGACCATATTGTATTGAAAATAATATTCAAATTATAAAAGAAATTAAAAGTGCGGATATTAAAGAGGGTGAAGTTGAGAAAATAGTGAGAGAAGTAGCGACACAAATAGATAATGCGTGGGGTCAAAGAGAACCACGCTGCTTCAACAACATAAAATTCGATGCACAACAACAATTTCCGATAGGAAAGATGCGTGGGTTCTTTTAATTAAAAAAATTCTACTATTGAATTCGAAATATAAGTGAGATCTAAACCGTAAGAACGACTAAAAGTTAGCACCCCTAATTACCCAACCCTCCCCCTTTTGCACACTTAGTCCCCATACTGCTAGAATACCAGCAGGTGCCTTTCCAGGCGCCATTTACGCCAGCAAATATTATTCTCAGGAGGTTAGAATATGAGACCGCTACGCACTGACCTTTCCATCTTTAAAAAGTTCAATTTTGATAAGCCGCCCGTCGGCATAAATTACCTGTTCCACAAACCGGAAGGAATCGAGCAGCTTGATAAGAAACTGGCCCTCTGTGAGATGGTCAAGGAAGCCCATGACAGAGGCACCCCGTTTTACTTCAGCGAAGAGAACGAGGACTGCGCCGGCAGGACGGCCTTGGGTATGGCGGACTTAAGCCCCGCGGCAGCCGCCGGGCTGGTGGGTGGTGGGGGCAGGATTTTCCAGGACGACCGCGCCAACAGCGCCCTCATATACAACGTGTTTCAAAACTTCCCCAGACTCGATAAGGGTGTTATCAACTACGTGGCTTACTTCCCGTTAGACCAGATAACCTTCGAGCCGGACCTCCTGGTTCTCCTGGCAACGCCCAGCCAGGCAGAAATCGTGATGAGGGCCATGAGCTATACCACCGGGGAGCTGTGGAGGACGGTAGTATCGCCTGTCTTCGCCTGCGCCTCGCTTTATGTTTATCCATATCAGACCGGCAAGGTAAACTACACCATTACCGGTATGAGCTTTGGCATGAAGTCAAAAGAGGTATTCCCCGACGGGATGGTGCTGATATCTATTCCCTATCACTGGGTACCGACCATAACTCAGAGTCTCAATGAGATGGAATGGGTTCATGAAGCGTATACCCTCGGCAGGGAGGAATTTCTTAAGCGGGAACATAAAGTAATGGATGAAGTGGCCCGCAAGGCTCAGAATCCCTGAATCTGTCACGCACTATAAAGCGGACTATCCTGAGTCGACATGGCGCTGTCACCGGGGATTAAGCTTCGCCTCGATAACGAGGTCTTCGCCCACCCGGTAAGTCCGGCTGAAAGACAGCTTTAAAGTCTGATTAACGTCGGTGACTTTTAGCTCGCCTACTGCCTCGATGCCCCTGCCCATGAGCTTCGGCGCTACGATGACGACCAGCCTGTCCGCCAGGTTCAGGCGCAGCAGTGAGGTGATGGTCTCCGCGCCGCCCTCAACGAGGATTAAGGAGATACCCTTCTTCCCCAGAGCTTCGAGGAGGTGGGGGAGGTCGATAAAGCCCTGTTCGTCTTCCGGGACTGTCAGCACCTCGATTCCCATCTTGCGTAAAGCGGGAAGCTTCTCGCCGTCAGCGCCGGAGGTTGTGGCTATAATCGTCGGCGCTTCCTCTTGATTCATCAAAACCCTGGCATCCAGTGGGATTCTTAATCTGGAGTCCAGGACTATTCGGGTCGGGTTTCTCCCCCTGACCAGACGTACCGTAAGCTGTGGATTGTCTGTGATAACAGTGCCGATGCCAACCATAACGGCATCGTGCTGTGCGCGCAGTTTGTGAGCCAGACGCTGTGATGCCGGCGAGCTTATCCACCGGGAACTGCCCGTAGACGTGGCGATTCTCCCATCGAGTGTCTGGGCGAACTTCACCGTGATGAAAGGCAAACCGCTGGCCATGTATTTAAGATAGGCTTCATTCAGGCAGCGACACTCTTCTTCAAGAACACCCACCCTGGTCTTGATACCGTGACTGTTCAGTATTTTAGCGCTTTTACCCCTCATGTCAGGGTATGGGTCCAATGTGCCGATTATAACCTCGCCGATGTTGTTCTGGATGATGGCATCAACGCAGGGGGGTGTCTTGCCGTGGTGGCAACATGGCTCCAGCGTAACGTACATGGTCGCCCCGCCGACGTCCTCCCCGGCGTTTTCAATAGCATCGACTTCAGCGTGCTTCCCACCGAAGCGGTGGTGATAACCCTTACCGATTACGCGGTTATCTTTAACGATAACAGCCCCTACCATTGGATTGGGGCTTGTTTTCCCCAGTCCCCTGCGGGCCAGTTGCAAAGCCTGTTTCATATAATCTTCGTCAGACAAGTCTGTTAAACCCCCAATATCTCAATATATGGCTACTACTGGCTGGTGTTTGCTATTATAGCTCAAAGCTGGGGCTTAATAAAGTCTTTCGTCAGTTTCAGTAACGATATGATAGATTTATATCCCGTTATCAGGAAGCTGCAGCTTGTGCTTGCGCATATTAGATTGATTTGTTAGAATTAGGACTTGGAAGTATCAATAACTAAATGTGGGCCGTTAGCTCAGTTGGTAGAGCACCTGACTTTTAATCAGGGTGTCACAGGTTCGAGACCTGTACGGCCTACCAAGACTGGAAGACTTTCCCTGCAGGGGAGTTTTGAAAACAATCAGGGTGTCAAGACACTAGGTCAACCGACACCCTGATTTTAGTATTTTTTAGCCAAAGTTACAAGTCATCTTAACCTGAATTCTTCAGAGGTAACAATCTACTTGTATATTACTTCTGAGGCTA
>Ga0315543_1000812_pt1 | contig 36296 bp, 36 predicted proteins | sample SalMarSW160210MG_2_FD_203098 | JGI IMG/M metagenome (GOLD analysis project Ga0315543, IMG submission 203098) | Salt marsh sediment microbial communities from the Plum Island Ecosystem LTER, Massachusetts, United States - Salt Marsh Sediment SW1601-210 ...
GTTTGCGGTGCAGTTGATCAAGGATGGCAAGGCCTATGTTGACGATTTGAGCTCTGATGAAATCAGGGAGTATCGCGGCACCCTGACTGCACCCGGGAAGGAGAGCCCATACAGGAACCGTTCGGTTGAAGAGAACATGGACTTGTTCGAGCGCATGCGAGCCGGCGAATTTCCGGATGGGTCGCGAGTCCTGCGCGCCAAGATCGACATGGCCTCGGGAAATATGAACATGCGGGATCCGGTGATGTACCGTGTTCTACACGCGCCCCATCACCGTAGCGGCGATAAATGGTGCATATACCCAATGTACGACTGGGCTCATGGCCAGTCAGATGCCATCGAAGGGATCACTCATTCCATTTGTACCCTCGAATTTGAAGATCACCGGCCGTTGTACGATTGGTTCCTTGATGCGCTGGGTATTCATCATCCGCAGCAGATCGAGTTCGCTCGCTTGGAGCTCACTTACACTGTGATGAGCAAACGTAAGCTCCTGAAATTGGTAGAGGAAGGATATGTATCCTGGTGGGACGATCCGCGCATGCCTACCATCTCCGGTTTACGGCGACGGGGCTATACACCGGAATCGATTCGTAATTTCGCCGAGCGTATTGGTGTTGCCAGGAAAAGGGGAAGTGTGGTTGACATTGCTGTGCTTGAAGATTGTTTCCGTGAAGATATGAACAAGCGAGCGCCGCGTGTTATGGCCGTTTTGCATCCCCTTAAAGTGATCATAGACAACTACCCGGAAGATAGGGTGGAGGAAGTAGAGGCCGTGAATAATCCGGAGGACCCATCTATGGGAACCCGGATGGTTCCTTTTTCACGAGTGCTGTACATTGAACGGGATGACTTTCACGAAGATCCCCCCAAGAAGTTCTTCCGTTTAGCCCCCGGTCGCGAGGTGCGTCTCAAGCACGCCTACTTTATCAAATGTGAACGGGTAGTCAAGGATGAACAAACCAGTGAAGTGATCGAGCTGCACTGCACCTATGATCCGGCATCAAGAGGCGGCGCTTCTCCTGACGGACGCAAAGTTAAGGGAACACTGCAATGGGTCTCAGTTGCCCATGCGCTCGAAGCAGAGGTACGTTTGTACGATCATTTCTTTATAAATGAAAACCCTGACGACGTTGAAGACGGTTCTGATTTCAAAGCTAATCTCAACCCTCACTCATTGGAGATATTGACTTCCTGCCGAGTGGAACCCTCTCTCAAGGGTGCTCACCCCGGTAGCCGTTACCAGTTTATGAGACATGGCTATTTCTGTGTCGACTCGATTGATTCATCCGAAGAAAAACTGGTGTTCAATCGGACGGTTTCCTTGCGGGATACCTGGGCAAGGATCGTGAGAACGGAGAAGAGGGTAGTGGGGAATTAGTAAAATGTTCGCTGTTCGGTCAGGTCTTGCCAGCCAAAGGTGGATGTGACCCGATCCAAAGTGTACTCCATGGGAATGCACACACTTGCAAAATGAGTCGTAGGATCACACCTTCGACTTCGTCTAAATCAAAAAAAACCGCCCCTGAGTGGAGCGGTTTTATTCGTGGTCGGAACCGGCTTGGCTAGTTCAAATAAGCTCGCAACGACCGGCTGCGGGAGGCATGCCGCAATCGGCGAATCGCCTTCTCCTTGATTTGGCGGACGCGTTCTCGGGTCAGTGAAAAGCGAGCGCCGATCTCCTCCAAGGTCAGCGCCTTTTCATGGTTGAGGCCGAAGTAAAGATTGATAACCTCGGCTTCGCGTGGCGTAAGGGTGTCAAGCGCCTTTTCAATCTCGACCCGCAACGAATCTTTTAACAGTTCCTCGTCAGGTGATGGTTGAAATTCGTCCTCTAAGACGTCGATAAGAGAGTTGTCGTCTGAGGTTGAAAAAGGGGCGTCAAGTGAAAGATGCGAATTGGAAATCTTGAGCGTGTCGGACACTTCACCCGCGCTTAACTCCAGTTCGCTGGCGATCTCCTCGGGTGAAGGTTCTCGTCCCAGCCCTTGTTCGAGCCGGCTTGAGATTTTGCCAATTTTGTGAAGCGTACCGACCCGATTGAGCGGCAGGCGGACAATGCGGCTCTGCTCGGCCAGGGCCTGCAGAATGGCTTGTCTGATCCACCAGACCGCATAGCTGATAAACTTGAATCCGCGGGTCTCATCAAACCTTTTAGCCGCCTTTATCAGGCCTATATTGCCTTCGTTAATTAAATCGGCCAGGGAAAGACCCTGATTCTGGTACTGTTTAGCCACCGAAACAACGAAGCGCAGATTAGCTTTAGTGAGATTTTCAAGGGCTCTTCTATCACCCTGCTTGATCTTCCGTGCCAATCGCACTTCTTCTTCGGCATTAATGAGGGGTGTTTCTCCTATTTCGCGGAGATACAGATCAAGCGACCTGTCTTCATCGCGATACTTCAGCGATTGTTTAGCCACTGTCTCCGACGATCTCCTTCCAATAGATGTTGCATTTTGACCGCCATTATGGGGGCCATCAATAACAAACGTTTACATCGCACAAAATTACGGTCGAATAACTTTCCTGGCAATTGTCCCGTCAGGTTCTTGGACTATTAAAGGGATTCTTTTGTTTTGTCCCTTCAATTTTATAGCTACCTTCTCAACGTCCTCCAGCGACTTTGTCGGCGTGTTAGCAATCTGCAAGATTATGGTTCCTTGTATAATCGATGCCTCGTCGGCTGGACTACCGGAGTAAACGCGCTTGACGAAAACCCCATCGACATACTCAATAGAAAGAGCGCGAGCAATCTCTGGAGTATAATCAATCAATTCCATCCCCATCCACTGACTAATCTGGAAATCGTCACGTTCCTCTTTCTTGCTCATTGAAGCCAGAAAAGTGTCGCGGTCAACAATTGTAACTGTCAACTTCTGTTCATTCCCGTTACGTACAATTTCCATAGGAATTGGCTGGCTCTTTTTGACGGTACTGATCATGACTGATAACTGGTTGGGATCGTCAATTGGTTGGTTGTTGAAGCTGACGATAATATCGCCTTGCTTTATACCGGCCTTTTTAGCAGGTGAGTTGGAAAACACTGAATCAATCATAACACCTTTTACCGCGTCGAGGTCTTGTTGTTTTGCATCCCGTTCCGTTACCTTTGATAGCCAGACCCCCAGCCATCCGCGACGAGGTTTGCCGTGCGCAATGAGGTCCGGAACCACCGCCCGTGCCAGGTTAATCGGAATGGCAAAACCAATTCCCACCGATCCTCCTGATGGGGTTGAAATAGCGGCGTTGACGCCAATGCATTCCCCTCGCAGGTTCAAAAGCGGCCCGCCTGAGTTGCCGGGGTTAATGGAGGCATCAGTCTGAATATAGTATTGGTAATTCGGTGTTTCACGCCCGAAGTACAAGTTGCCGCGACCCTTGGCCGAGATGACGCCGACGGTCACTGTCCTGTCAAGCCCCTGCTGAGGAAACGGGTTGCCGATTGCAACCGCCCAATCACCTACTTTAAGCGCGTCGGAATCTCCGAACGGAATAGCGGTGATCTTCTCTTCCGGATCAACTTTCAGCACCGCCAGGTCAGTCTCAGGGTCAGTGCCAACAAGCTTTGCCTCATACTTATATCCCGAAGCGGTGCGGACAATTAATTCCTCGGCTTTCCGAACCAAATGATTATTAGTCAAGATATATCCATCTTCGCGAAAGAAAAAACCTGAGCCGTACGAGGTTGCATAGTTGGACCCTCGAAACCACCAGGGAACAACCTGTTCTCTGGAAAGGGCAGAGATATTCACGACCGCATTCTTGACCTTGTCAACAACGGTCACAAAAGGCGATTCAAGTTCCCCGCTTTTATCTACGACAGGATACGGACCGGTCTGGGCTATATTAGTTGGCCCTTGCGCCTGAGTTTTCGGCGAAACGTTTAGCCCTGAGGATACCAAGATACCGACTGCAATGCAGAAAAAAGCGACTGAAGTTATCATCAGCGCCTTTGACCCTCGTTGAATTTTTGAATAAGGGGGGAGAAAAAGCTTCTTCAATTGTTTATTTATCCTCCAGCCACGTAAACAATTATAATATAGTCTTTTTTAAATAAAGTCAAGCAAAATATCTTCAAAATTTACTTACCATAATTTATAACGTTCCTTTTTTCTATTTGATTCAAAAAAACTCCCACTAAAAAGCCCTCAAGCCTATCAAATATACCCATTCTATCCCATTATCAGTCACAAGATTAGCAATGTCATATACTTATATTCATTACCTTTTACACCCAATAAAAGACTGCTTCTCTTCAATACTTTCTCTTCATATCATCATATCCATCAATCAATTTCAAAGGTAAACACAACTTAAATCACCCCTATACTCATGTAGTTGACATCTTACACGAAACCCCATAACTTGTCACAACTTATGGTGTCACTCTTCACTTTGAAAGATGCTATTGTTGATGTCGGAAAGCGACTCTATGAACGCGGCATGCTGGTGAGCACTGAGGGAAATATTTCCGTGCGTCTCGATGACACTCGAATTATGGTTACTCCCTCTTGCTTTGCTAAGTGGCGTTTATCCCCTGAAGACATGGTTATTGTCGATGTCAGCGGAAATCATCTGGAGGGTAAGAACCGTGCTTCATCGGAACTGCTCATGCACCTTTTTGTTTATGAGAATCGGCCTGAGATCGCTGCCTGTGTGCATTCACATCCTCCGTTTGCGACCTCTTTTGCCGTGGCGGGCATCCCCCTTGCCGATAACATTCTTCCGGAGATTATACTTTTAATTGGTAATATCCCTTTAACAGAATACGCTTCACCCGGCACTGAGGCAGTACCGAAGTCGCTTGAGCCGCATATTGAAAGCTGCAATGCTTTTCTTTTGCGAAATCATGGCCTTTTGACTGTCGGTCGCACTCTTGATGAAGCCTTCAACCACCACGAAATGGTGGAACACTTAGCCCGTGTCATGTGGCTTGCTCGTCAGCTTGGCAATGTTGAGGCGATTCCATCTAAAGAAATCAAACGGCTGAAGAAAATGCGGCTCAATTTTGATGAAAACCATGACAACAAGTCCTGAAGGCCTTTTCTTTGATGATAGTGAAAAAGCTTGTGATAGACAAAGCCAATAGGCTCTACCAATTGGCCCCTGGCATCCGGTCGTTTGTTCCCTCTGAACCAAGACGATCGCTGGTAAGGAAGACTAACGTACTGGACCTGTCTACTTTCACCTGGCCGGTGGAAATTGTGCCGGATGAACTCCAGAGGCAGAATGGAATGCAACGTGCGAGCCAGGAAAAGTTAAGCAAGCTCAAAGAGGAACTGTCGGGATGGTTTCATACTTACCACAGTGCCAAGATAGAACCATCCAAGGAGATATTCATAGGCGGTGGCATTTCCAGTTTGATTTTCGCAATTGCCCTGGGTTTTGTTGATAATGGGGATATCGCTTTTGTACCGGAATTGGGGGTTCCGCTCTATCGGCGAGTGACAACAGCCTGCGGGGGAGAACCAGTGAGTTATTCGATATCCACTAAGAATGACTGGGTACCCGATTTTGAACGGGTTCACACTCGCCTTGGCCGTGTTGCCAGAATACTTTTTCTCAATTCACCACACAATCCCACTGGAGCCGAACTGAGTGAAAAGGACATGGCTAGCCTGGTCTGGCTTGCCGGTCGTGAGAACATAATTGTGGTTAACGATGCCGCTTTCGCAGCAGTTTCCGGCAGGAAGCATGCTTCTCTTATGTCAATAAAAGGCGGCAAGAGAATCGGAGTGGAGGTCTACTCTTTTGCCTACCACTTCGGGCTTCCGGCTATTCCATTCGGTTTTGTGGTGGGCAATCGGGAGATCATCAACGGCGTGAAACTAGCTGCCCAGATGTTGCCAAGCTTTGTTCCTGAGTTCTATGTTGACCTGGCATTGAGAGCAGTTCGCCAATTCCCCAACGACTCTCTTAAGGGAGTTCGAGAGACAATCACTCGTAATTCAGCTGAACTTTTAAAGATATTGGATGTGCTCCGGCTTGAAAAGTCAGGATTTGACACGGTACCGTTTATGTGGGCAAAGATCGAGCGCCGCCGTCAGGCAAGCGCTGTTGCCGGCTTCCTTTATAGACTCAGCCGCCTCTTAGTGCTGCCGGGTACTGCCTTTGGCGATACTGGCGAGGGTTTTTTGAGGTTTTCTTTAACTGCCCCACCAGAGGCGTACAGTGAGGCATTTAAGCGAGTGAAGAAGAGGCACAAACTGGTTAAACGGGAAAGCGAGTAGTGAAAGACATTATTCGCCTGAATGGCATGTCCTTCTATGGTTATCACGGTGTTACGACGGCGGAAAAAGAAACAGGGGGGCTTTTCGAGGTGGACTGCGAGCTTGAAGTTGACCTGGCCGATGCCGGCCATTTTGACCGGTTGACCGATACAGTTGACTATCGTCAGGTGTACAATCTCGTCAAAGAAACGGTCGAGGGAAAGGCCTTTACTTTGCTCGAAGGACTTGCTGGCAGACTTGCTACCAAAATACTTGACACCTTTGGTATTTACGGGGTAACTTTGAGAGTACGGAAGATGAATCCACCGATACCCGGATACGTCAGGTTTATCGAGGTAGAATTGACGCGCTCTCAGAGGGATCCATCGAAGTTGATAAGTGGTCGCAATTTCAAATCATAGGTGGATAATATGGCGGAAACAGTATACATACTGACGGGCTCCAATATGGGAGATCGGGAGAAAAACTTGTCGGCCGCCCTTGTCAAACTTGAAGAAGTACCAGGTTTAGAGGTAGTAGCCGTATCTAGTATTTACCTCTCTGAGGCGGAAGGGATGAAAGAGGAAAATCCGTCGTTTATGAACCAGGTGGTAATGGGGGACTATCAGTTCCTGCCCAACGAACTGCTTGACACCCTGGAGACGATTGAGAAGATGTTTGGCCGCGGTGGCAAGCGGGAAAAGAAGCCGCGCATTATTGATCTTGATATTCTGTTGTTCGGCGACAGGATCATTGCAACCGATCGGCTTTCGATACCGCACCGGGAGCTTTTGAATCGGGCCTTTGCTATGGTGCCGCTGCTGCAGATTGAACCCAATATCATCCACCCGGTGGTTAAGCGACCGGTTGCCGAGTTTCTCACCGATGAGGATCGGCAAAAGGTTCTATTATACAAGGATCATGTCGCCCGAAACGTTTAAAGCTAATTACTTCACTGTCGAAGGGGTGATCGGTGTCGGTAAGACATCGTTTGCCGGCATGCTGGCTGAGCGGCTTGAGGCCGAGCTGGTCAACGAGGAAGTTTTTGAAAATCCTTTCCTGGCTGATTTCTACAAAAACCGCAAGCGTTATGCTTTGAGCTGTCAACTGTACTTTTTGCTCTCACGTTTTCAACAACAGCAGCAGTTGATGACACGAGACCTTTTTGCCCAGAGGATTGTCGCTGATTACTTGTTTGCCAAGGACTCGATTTTTGCCTCTGTCAATCTTTCCGATCGCGAGCTGGCTCTTTACAACAGGATTGCACCGATTCTGGCGCGTGATGTTCCGCGACCGGACCTGGTTATATACCTTCAGGCCTCGGCGCCAGTCCTGCTTCAGAGGATTCGCAAACGCAATTACTCGTTTGAAAGGTCTATCGACTCTGAGTACATCAGGCTGCTGTGCAAAGCTTACGATTATTACTTTTTCAACTATATTGATACTCCTCTCTTGGTGGTAAAAACCGATGAGATAGATTTTGTAAACAATCCCGAACATTTTGACGACTTGATCGAACAGATCAGTAAGCCGATATCCGGCAAGAAGTATTACGCACCCGCTGGAGACTTGGCTGGCAAGTAAGTATGGCGAAAACTAACGAACGTAAAAAAACAACAGTTCAGACATTTTTCAACAAGAAGTCCAAGGGCGAAAAAATCGCCGTTCTTACCGCCTATGATTATTTCATGGCTAAGCTGCTCGATCAGACCGGCATCGATGCTATTCTCGTCGGCGACTCCGCCAGCAATGTGATCCATGGCTATGATTCCACCCTTCCCATAACGATGGACATCATGATAGCTCACACTGCCGCTGTGGCACGCGGCACACGCAAGGCTTTACTTATTGCCGACATGCCGTTTTTATCGTTTCAGCCCTCAACTGAGACGGCAATTTTGAATGCCGGCCGTTTCTTAAAAGAGGGTAGAGCCGAGGTGGTAAAAGTAGAAGGGGGTGTCGAGATGGCAGCCACCATTAAGCGCGTCGTCGAATGCGGTATACCGGTCATGGGCCATATTGGACTCACGCCTCAGTCTATCCACCGCTTTGGCGGCCCGAAGGTGCAAGGAAAGGGAGAAAAATCACGTTCCTATTTGCTCGAATCAGCGTTAGCTTTGGAGGAGGCGGGTTGCTTCTCAATAGTGCTGGAATTGATTCATGCGGATGCCGTCCACGAAATCACCGCAGCCCTCAAGATGGCCGCAACAATAGGCATCGGCGCTGGGCCACACTGTGACGGGCAGGTGCTGGTCATCAATGATATCCTTGGCCTGCGCGAGGATGAGTTCAAGCCCAAGTTCCTCCGCCAGTACGCTGACCTCCCTCCGATAATCACCACGGCTGTAAAAAAATATATAGAAGACGTCAGGCGCGGTGACTATCCTTCTGAGAAGGAATCGTATTTTACCAAATAGGGCAGGTCGCGACGAAACCTACCACTGAAGTTAAGCTCAATCGATCAGCGGAACATGAGATTCACTAAAGCCGTCAAGTCAGCGACATTAACTGCTCCGTTGTGATCGAGATCAGCCGTCTCCGGCACTTGCGGTGCGGCTCCCCCTCTGAAAAGGAATTCAATCAAGTACACTAAATCAGCGACATCCACCCTACCGTCGTTGTCGACATCACCGGAGGTGTGGCCAATCATAGTGACCTCACCGTCAACAGAAAAATTGCATCTGCTGCCGGTCAACCACCTGCCGGATACAGTATATACCTGGATGGTAGTGTCCCAAAAGGGCATATAGCCCAGGACGAAAACTCCAATCGGAAGGGTGATCTCCGTCACTTCGCCGGAAAAGTCAGGATGAGACGGCAGGATCTGCTGTGATAACGGCGGAATCGTTCCATTGACCATAATGCTGACTGGATCGATATCGTTGACAGTGTGTCCATCAGTGAAGTCGCCGAGGTATACCGTTGCCAGTTGCGTCTCAAGGCTGTAAATCTGGTAAGCGTACATTGTGTCGGGGTCAATGAGTGTCTTTCCGTTTGTTTGACTGAGAACGGACGATCCGATTAGAAAGACGGCGGCAATTGCAATCAAAAGTGTTACGATTCTTTTCATAGATTCCTCCTGTGGAAAATGGTTTTCCAAAGCAAGTACTACATTCCTGCAATTACATTAGAATAAACAAAAGAGACTGTTTTGTCAAGTAAAATTCTGCGACAGCAGCCTTCGTCGTAGGGAAGGTTTCGCAGAAACCTGCTAAAAGTAAGCAGGTCTCTCCGAGACCTGCCCTACAGATTTTTTGTTTAACCCCCGGGTGGGTTCAAGACTTCGTCGGGGATTTGCACCTTCGGGGTGGCAATGCCCAGCCAGCGTTGGTACCATTTCCACTTTTTCTTCTCGACTTTCAGATACTTTTTGATGCGCTTTTCTCTCTGGGAGGCAACGGCGTCGTACTTTTCAATTTTGAGAAGTAGAATCTCAATAGACTCTCGTTTTTCTAAAGCCTGGCGGAAGGTATCATAGTCCTTGATATTGAAAATGGATTGTACAATTGGCTCAAAAAAGACCAGTGCCTGTGAGCCAATGAAATTAAGCGGCTTCACCGACTCCAAAAACAGAATAGCCGGCGCCGCCATCCGCCACTCTATCACCTTGTGTGCTACCTTATCCAGGACAGCTTCTTCATCAGCCGGAAGGGTGTTCTTTTCGGGGCTGGGCAGTTCCGCGCTACCCTTAAAGAAGCTCAAGCCTCACCGCCTTCATCTTGAGATTCTGAGTCGGCTCGTTTGTCAATATGGGTTTTAACAAAGCTGGTGACTTCGTCGTGATTGTTGGAAAACATCAGGTAAACCCCGCGGAAGTTTTCAAGTCGCGAGGGCCGGACGAATGGTGAGAGAAGGATGCCATGCTTGTCTGGATAGCAACTGCGATACACCAACCAATCTTTTCGTAGTGTCTGAGTCGTGGTCTTGATTATGATCTTCTCATGAGTTAACCGATAGGTCGTCGGGAAGTAGAACTTGGCCAGAGAAGCGATCATCACCACTGCGGCCAGGACTCCAAACGCCTTCGACTCTGTGGAGTAATAGACGACCAATACAACCATGAAAATAAAGACCGTCACCAGCGCCGAGAGCAGCGGCTTGCGTTTGACGGGATGGCAGGTCCACTCAAGCACCGGTTCGGACTCCTCAGTCTGATTGAGTATCGGTGCGGGCGACTCTTTTTCGTCCTCAGGCTTTTCCATGCTATTTTTTCTCGGGGAAGCGATAGCGCTCCTTCTTTACTGTTTCCATCATCTTGAGCATTTCGTCCGCTTTGAATATGCCTTTATCAATCAACAATCGCACCAGCGCCTCTTGGGCCAGGTTGTTGGAAAGGGCCAGTTCCTCATATGAGACGTCTTTTATCTTGCCATTGATTACCATCTTGAGGGCAATTTTCTTGTCTTCCATTTAGAGGGTTCTCCTAACTATGAGGGTGTGTCGCAATACAGCGTCGTCGCGAGCGGCCGAAGGGAGCGTGGCGATCTCAGTGGTGCAATTGCTTCCGTAACAAGAGATTGCCACGTCGCTGCGCTCCTCGCAAAGACAGTTTATGGAGCTTATATGGTTAACATTCATGTTTATGACACAGCCTCTATGTTCATGTGTGATTTCATAACACAATATAAGCAATTTAACGGAAATGAAAAACCCAGCCGGGTAGGGCTTATCACTCTCCATCATGGCTGGTGGAATCTATGGGCGGCAAAAGAGGAACTGCTTTCTCGGACATAATACGAAACAGCGGCATCTCAATGTTATCCCGTTGGATGCCGAATGTGATTTTCCCGGAGGAGCCGTTGTAGTCTCGTACTCTTTTCAGCTCTTCGGTGAGCTTCTCTCTTGATGTGGCGCCGGAGTTGATAGCCCGTGTCGTCAGCCTGACGGCATCGTAGCCAAGCCTGGACAGTCGGTTCGGCTGATGACCAAATCGAGCGTCATAAGCCGCGGCAAAGAGGAGGTATTCTTGGCTGGTTTCATCCATGAGAAACGGCGAGGAAAAGATCGCTCCTTTGGTGATGTTGTCGCCAAGCTTGAGGATTGCCTCATCCCCCCAGCTATCTGAACCAAGATAATATCCGTTCAGGTTGTAGAAGTTTATCTGGGGCAACAACAATCTTATCTGTTGAGGGTTGCCGGGGAGGAAAAGACAGTCAACATAGGCTGGGATACCATCGGGATCAAGTGTGTCCCCTTCTTCATTGACGTAAAAGACGGAGTCGGGAAGTTGGTCCAGGAGGATAGTCTTTACATCTCTGATACATGGCCCAAAGTCCTTATCGCGAGTGCTATAATATTCAATAGCGACCACAATTCCACCAAGCTGCCTGAATCTATCAACGAAGGCTCTAGCCATTTGCAAAGGCTCGACGCTAGTGGACGTTATGACAACTGCTGAGTCGGCGTGCAAGTTACTGACGGCATACTCGGCTATTTTTATACCCTCCAGATCGATATTTGGCGATAGCTGGAACGACGTGTTGGAGAGCATAGTCAAACCGGCCCTCGTGGCCGCCGGTACTATCATGGGTAATGAGCTACATCCCAGGGTCGCCGAGGCCACTGCTGCTTCCTCACTTGCCAGAGGACCGATAGCAGCTAGTGGAGACGAGTGCGACAGGTCACGGATGATACGCGCTGCATTAATAGGATCTCCTTTAGTATCGAAGGGGGTCAACCTGATATTTCCTGCCGCTTCACTGCGGTATATTTCTGCAGCCACAACAGCGCCATCATATATATCTTCGCCAAAAGAATGCAACTCACCCGAAAAAGGAAGAACCATGGCAATTTCAAGCTGGTCGTTGCCGCGCTCAGCACCGTAAACGTGACTCCCTGTTAAGTCACTGCTTTCACTGCAATAGGAGCGAATCCGGTCAGCCTGAGTCAATCTATCCTTTTGAACAAGAACCTCCGCCAACAGGTTGACAAGGGAGCACCTTTTGTGCAATGGGAATACTTCAAAATCAGCCTTGCCGAGGCTTATGGAGGAAGCATTTTTAAACGCAGCCTGCAACGATGCTGTCACGAGGTCGCTAAGTCGTTTATCGTCAGTCAGTCGGAAGGATTCCAGGTAGTATTTTACCGCCTTATCAACATCCCCCTGGCGATAGTAGGCATTCCCAAGGAAAAAGTGGACGTAGGGGAGTTCTTTCGAATCAGTAAAACGAGAGAGGAAGTAATTAAATCCAGCGATGGCCTCACTGATGTTCCCCGAATAGTATTTTGCTTTCGCACGATAAAATACAAACTTATCGATATTCCTATAATTCGGGTAACGTCCCGCCAGTTCTTCAAATACCTGCGAAGCTTCAAACCAGTCTCCTTTGCGAAGCAAGCTCTTGCCCTTAACGAGGAGTGAAGTTACTTCTGGTGGGTCGGTGAGGTTGCCAGCGATAGATAGGTTGGCAGCTACAACAACCAGGAGGCCAACTATTATTCTTAGTTTGAAAGAAGGCATTTACAGCGAGTATTTGCCGAAATCTTCTGGATTAATTTTTCTCAGTCTTTCTCTCAGCGACTCCGGGTCAGTCGATAAGGGAGGGGTCTCGGACGATTCATCGCCTTTGATATTGAACAGCTCTTCATTTACGTATATCTTGGCTCCTGTTTTCAGTGCCAAAGCGATGGAATCCGAGGGGCGGGCATCTACTTCGTATTGTTTCCCGTTGATGGAGAGGAGGAGACGTGCGTAAAACGTCTGCTCGCGTAACTCAGTTACTTCTACCCGCTCAACTCTGGCCTCAAGAGTAACAATCACAGCTTTGAGAAGGTCATACGTCATGGGTCGTTTCGCTTTAACCCCTGAGAGCTCCATCGCAATGCCCCAGGCCTCAGCATGACCGATCCAGATGGGAAGGACTTTGTTCAACCCTGTCGGCGCTAAGATCACAACCGGTGAGTTGGTCGTCATGTCAAGCGCCAGACCTTCAACTTTTGCTTCGAGCATCTTCATAACAAGTCAGGACTTCTTTATTACCCACAACCTCAACTGAGCTGTGACATTTTTATCAACCTTGATGGGAACAGTATAGACACCGAGAACTTTGACAGGTACTTCCAGCTCTATGGCGCGTTTGTCAATGATTATTCCTTCGTTGTGCAACAGCTCGGCAATGTCGGCATTTGTCACTGAACCGTAGAGTTTGTCTTCCTCGCCCACCAAAACCTCAACTGAAAGAGAGAGTTTCTCGATCTTATCTTTGATGGTTTCCGCTTCGCGGAGCTGCTTTCTCTCCTGCAGTTGTTTTTGCTTTTTCACCTCATCAATAGCCCTCACATTGGCTTTGGTGGCAGGAATTGCCAGGTTACGGGGGAAAAGGTAGTTGCGGCCATAGCCGGATTTTACCTCGATCATATCTCCCGCTTCTCCGAGAGCTGGAATATCTTCGCGCAATATGACTTTCATAGTAAAGACCTTCTATAACATACGTAACTGTTTTGTACTGTCAAGTCACCTCTCGGGCATGAACTTTACGCCAGTCGGCAAAGCTGTCAACAAAACCTACCAGCGCCGTCACGAAAAAACCAGCCAGCTGAGTTAAGAACAGCAATAGGTAAAAGACTGTTTTCGTAAGCCTCGAAAGGCACCACTTTCTTAGATAATACTCTACCAGAGCCAAACCCGCAACACAATAGTACACCGCCAGGACAGCAAGGGCATTATCGGCAATCATCCTCAGCAATTCCCCCCCGAGAATCCGTATCAGGATCAAAATTATCAGAAGTGGGGCCAAGCCAAACGGAACCTTCCAGGAATCAAATGGCGTAATCCTGTCGGCTGATCGATTGCTGCGGCTCACCCAAAAAGTGAAACTAAGATAGCCAATACTGAACTGCAAAAGCGTAGCCAGAATTGTGGCGGCGGGGAAGAGCCGAACCATTATATCAAACGCTTGCCTGCTCTGGTTAAGGTTCTTTTGAATCATTTCTGAACTGTAGCCAAGCCCGAGAAGGAACTGCTCCGACTTCTCTACCAAAGCTTCTCCCAATTGTGGAGCAGTTTTCATGAATTCACTCCATATCGGCAACGACTGTAAAGTAAAGAAAACAGCTACTGTTGCTGCGCCGATAACATAAACCCGCCCCTGGTTGTAGCCGGTACGAATCAGTCGACCGCTCAAGACTCCAGCCAACAACAACATACTCCAACCGATCAGCACTATCCAGATGTCGGAAGCGCCTGAAAGAAGATACGCCACTACTACAGCAGCTATAACCCCTCCCCACAGTGAATGGGTGTACCTTTGATATGCCAGCCGAGCAATACTGTAGTAAATATACATGGCGAAGAAATACGTTGAGACGGCTACCAGGAGTCCCGCCGCCGTGCCCAATTGTTCTTCCCATTTGCCGTACAGCAGAAGTGAATACACCAGCATGGCTGCGACAATAAGATATACGCTGAGAGGTTTACTCTCCTCTCGTCTGCCGCTGGCTGCAAACTCTGTGATTTTCTTATCAACGATATGATTCACTTTCAAAGGCCATTATCGCCAAGATACGAGCGCGTTTTATGGCTCTGGTCGTTTTTCGCTGATGCGTGGCGCAGTTACCAGTGATCCGTCTCGGGATTAATTTCCCGCGCTCGTTTACAAAGCGCCGCAAAAGTCTCTCGTTCCTATAGTCTATATAGTCGATCTTGTTTTCACAGAAGTAACAATACTTCCTTCTTCTCATTTCAGCCATTATTATGTCCTTTATCTACGTTTTTTTGCTTCCTTATTTCATTGCTTGGGCGGTTGATCTCTTTATACTTTCTTGCTTGTCCACTGGCAACACCATCGACGCCAGCTGCCAGGCGGCCTGTTACAACTCATCCTCTTCTTCGAGATCGTCTTGCCCTTTTCGTTCAAGACTGGCCTCGCTTTTAATTTCCTCGACAGCCTCAGCCGGTTCGGCCTGTTGTTTTTCAGGTGGGGGAGCCTCTTCTGTTGTCGGCTCGGGAACTGCCTCTGTGCTTGACTCTTCTGGTGTAGCCTCGGCAACAGCCTTTTCCTGTTTATCCTTGTCGGCAGTAACAACTTCCTCCGGTCCTAAGAGCGCTTTGAGGTCCCGCTCGCATAGAATCGTCAGATGCCGCAGGTAGGCCTCGCCCAGCTTGAAATGCCGGTCTAACAGTGGTAAAACCTGGGTAGGAGCCTCATAGATTAAGCTGGTGTAATACCCCTGCCCCAAGCCCTTGATCTGATAAGCCAGGCGGCGGGTGCCTATCCGGTCTTCATGCAGAATCTTACCGCCGTTTTTGGTGATTAGCTCTGAAACTGATTGAACGTCCCGATCAATCGAGGTATCATCAGTCTGTGGATTAATTATGAACGTGGTCTCGTAGACGCGCATCCGGTATTCTCCCTTCGGACGTTGGTTTAACTCTCAAACGGCCCGACCGCGGATTATATAACATCCGGTCGAGCAGGGTCAGTGTTATATTTAGACATCGCCTCCTCGAGGCAATTATTATTAATATATAATACCGCTTCTGCAGCGGTGTCAACCATTTTCTCTACCGGCCCGATTTCCCCATTTTCAAATCTGCTGAGGACAAAATCCTCTTTATCTATATTATCGGGTGCCGGACCGATCCCTAAGCGCAGACGGGGAAAATCTTCGGTTTGTAACACTTCAACCAGCGAACCCAGCCCCTTGTGCCCGCCATCGGAGCCGTCTGGCCGGATTCTTATTCTTCCAAGCGGTAAGTTAAAATCGTCAACCACCACCAGCATTTGACTCGGCATCAGGTTGTTCTCTTGTAAAAGATTCAAGGCGGCAATCCCACAGAGGTTCATGTATGTTTTCGGCCAGGCCAGTATAACCCGTCTTTCAATGTTCTCCTTCACTGCCCAATCGTACGTTTCCCTCGCTGGCTGATACGAGGCGCTAAGCGCCTGTCGGACCTTCTCAACAACTTCAAATCCGACATTGTGGCGGGTACCCTGGTAGCGCTCGCCGATATTTCCCAGCCCAAGTATAAGCGAAATCATAGCCATGCCTAAGTAATGCAAATCAACGAAAAGTCAAGTTTCATTGTCCGGTCAATAGTTACAAGCACGTCCCATCCATTCAGCGGACTGGGTCTCATGGTTCGGTTTATGCGAATACTACAGCGAGCTTGGGGCAATCATTTCTGACATGTTGTTCTTATCTCAACTCCAACCTATTAAGCCGCAGGTAGTCGCGTCAGAATAATGCGCGCAATTGTTTCAGAGCCGACAGAACAGTGTCTATTTCACCTTCTTGTATATAATCCCGCCGTCGCTGCCGACAGCGTACAGTCGGTTGCCGATGAGGCACATGTCCAGTACATTGAACGACCGGACCATCAACTCTCTGCTCCACGTTTGCCCGCCATCGTCCGTACGCATGATAGTGGACTCTATCCCTCCGATGTAACCTACCTGTTCATTGACCAGCTTCGCGGCGATGTAAATCTTGTCAGACGGTTGATCAAGCTTGGTCCAGGTTTTGCCGCTGTCGGACGAATACGCACACATTCCCCGGGGACCAGCCAAGATGCCTGTTCTTCCCAAGATGGACAAAGTCCGCGCTGTCATTCCTTCACCTGTCTTCACGGTCTGCCAGCTTTTGCCAAGGTTGTGAGATATGTGGAGTTGACCAAATGAAAGCAAATACACTGGCCCACCGGCAGGGTACGTGATTTCTGTGTAACCCATGCCCAAAGACTTCTGCTTTGCCCAGGTTGCTCCGCCATCAATGGTACGGTAGGCCAGACTTCCAAAGGGGGCTGCGGAGTCTCTCGTCATTCCGATCACAAGCCCGATTTTGGTGTTGAACATCTCAACATCGAGAAACCAGGGAATAGTGTCTTTTAACGACTTGTTTTCCCAGGTCGAATCTCCGTCAACAGTGCGGTAAAGGGCGCCGCCACGCCCACAGACAAGGCCGAGTTTTGAATTGATAAAACTAACGTCTTCAAGGTGTACGTCGGGTGCAACCGGAAGTACCTTCCATGTTTTGCCGGCGTCATAGCTTCGGACGCACTTGCCTTTCTCAGTCACTACAAAACAGGTATCAGGGTGCACAAAGCAGATACCGGTTATGTTTTCCTCAAGAGGAGAACTAACTACTTTCCAGCCCTGGGCGTTAGCTGACGATAATAGAACCAAACACAGCCCACTGATTATGAAGTAATTTCTCATAGTGCTTTTTCGTTGTCCTTAAAGTTTTAACTTTGTACTCTTACCACCGGTACAAGTCCGGTGGAGTCAACTTGTGCCAAGATAGGTCAGGAAGTGACCCGGGTCAATGGTTGAGCTCATCGACGGCGGGAGTTGTGGTGATGACTGAAAAGGTTGTTGCAGAACTAAACAACGTATATCTGGAGTCTGATCGCGGAACACAGGTGTTACAGGACCTAAATTTCAAACTTCACGCCGGACATTCGGCTGTTATCACAGGACCGGCCGGCTCAGGCAAAACAACTCTGGTTGAGTTGCTGGTCGGGTTGAGGTTTGCGCAGTCCGGCTCCGTTGAGTTGTTTGGAGAGTATCTCAAAGCCGGGAGTGCTCGATCGATTAGGCACGTCAGGAGAAGGATCGGCGGGGTGGGTGGGATATTCGCACTAATACCTTCCATTTCTGTAGCTGAGAACATCATGATGCCGCTCGTACTGGCCGGAGAACGTCGTAAGGTGCGTCAAGAGCGGCTGTTGAAGATGTTGTCTGAGTTTTCTTTGCTGAAATGTGCTGGAGAGTACCCAAGCTCTCTGACCAGAGTGGAGATCACCTTGGTTCAGTTCGCCCGGGCTTCAATCGCACACCAACCCTTGATGATAATAGACGAACCCCTGGCAGGCCTCGATCGAGAAACCTACCAACGGATTACTGATTACTTGGTTACGGTATCTCTATCCGGCCGCTCGATGATTATCTTGAGTTCGGAAATCCTCTCTCAGCAACTCCCTAATACGGACTATTATCAACTTATGAACGGGGCTCTGTCGTGAGCAGGATGGCTCATATTTTTAGGGAACTCAGCCGAAATCTTTCCCGCAACCCCGGTACGGCGCTTGGTTCGCTGCTTTCGTTGACGCTGTTGTTTATGCTGTTTGAGCTCTACTGGGTAACGGCCATTACGTCAGCACAGTTTTATTCTCATTTGCTGTCCGATTTGACAATGGAAGTCTTTCTGACCGAGGAAACTGCCGATTCGACTCTGACCTCATTGCAAACCACGATAGCTTCCATAGATGGCGTTGAGTCAATCGACTTTATCTCAAAACAACGGGCCAGAGCCGAATTGAGCCGACTGGTGGGCGTTGACCTATTGGTCGGGTACGATTCTCTGAACCCTTTGCCGCGCTCGTTTATTCTCACTTTCTCACCGGAGTATTTGACCGCTACCACAATGGCCGATATCGAAAGTGAGATTGAAAGAATGCCTGTTGTTTCTCATGTTTCTTACAGTAAGCACTGGCTTGAAAAGGCGGAATCGGTGCGGGCGCTAATTTTGAAGATCGGGATGATATTGGGTGCAGTGATTCTGTTAGCAGCCTGGACGAGCCTGGTGAACAGTATCAGGTTGATGACGCGAGCACGGGCGGTAGGGTTTAGCCAGATGCGACTGCTGGGCGCCGGCAAGTTGTTTCTGGCTCTTCCGTTTCTCATGGAGGGGTTTCTTATCGGCGGCCTCTCAGCGGGGGTTGGATGGCTTCTGATCTTTTATGGAAAGCAAAGGATTGCCTTCACTCAGTTTGATATAGTGGCTCCAATCCTTCAAGAAATTTCGATATTTTGCGGTGCTGCCGCTTTGCTGGGAATTATCAGCGGCTATTTGGGTATCCGTAGGCTTCTGAGGTAAGGCGGTGCTAAGTTACCCAACAACCTGTTTCTTACTGGCATGGTGCCTTGTACCGGTTGGTGTGGCACAAGCGGACAAAGAGGATAACATCATATATCAAAAAAACGATCTTGATCGGATCCAAAAAGAAGTGAAAGAATCCCGCACCAATCTCGACTCCTTGAAACAGGGGGAACTACTCGTGCAAAAAAGAATCTCCGAGTATGACCAGAAAATCCTCAGCAACAAGAAGATAGTCAGTCGTTTGAATAAACAGTTGAATCAGCTAAAAAAAGGCATAGCTGATGCTGATAACCAGCTTGAGAGAAGTCGCCTGCATCTCGATCGTACTCGCCGTCGCTTTCTGGGAAACATCAGGCAGTTTTACCTCGCTGCCCGAAAGTCGCCCGAGGTTTTCACGGAAAGCCCTAACAAGGAGTCAGAGCTCAATCGTCAGATTGTCTATTTAACCGCCCTGGCTGATTTCGAATCCGGCAACGTGGTTCAGTCTTCAACCTACCTGACGCAGTCGCTTGAGCAATTGTCTCGTCTGACCGGTGAGAAAAAGAAAGTGTCACGCCTGAAAAAGAAAAAGGAAACAGCTACAGCCCTTGAGAAGAGCCAAAAGAGCCAACAGCAAAAGGAGTTGGAACACCTGCGGAGGACAAAGTCCGAAGAGGCCGATCGCATGCTAACTCTTCAACAGGCAGCCAGAGAAATTGAACGTATAATCACACGGCTTGAAAGAGAACGTCAGGAAAGTATCTCCGCAGATCAGGGCCAACCGCTCGGGCCTTCAGCATTTGCTGCGCTAAAGGGTCAGCTTGCCTTACCGTTTAAGGGGAAAATTGTCGTTGGATTCGGAACCTCAATGGATCCCATTACTAAGCTCAAATCTTATTCGCCGGGCATTACGATCAAGGGTAAAACGGGTCAGGAAGTCGTTGCAGTGGCGGACGGGACGATTGCCTATGGCGGCAATTTGCGTGGTTACGGCAAATTCATTATTATTAATCATGATGACCAATATTACTCAACTTACGGCGGACTGGAGGAAACGTTAGTCGAGGCTAACGAATATGTCTTGGGAGGGACCAAGCTGGGTCTGGCAGGGCAGGATGGGTTGGTAAAATTCGAGCTAAGGCGTGGGAGTAAGCCGCTTGACCCGGTGAAATGGATTAGAATTGACTCCTTTTGATATATCGCAGTTCCAGGGCAAGGCCTGGAGCATACTGTCGCGGTCTTTTGAAGGCGATCGGATTTCGGGCACTTATCTTTTCCATGGCCGCGAAGGTGTTGGCCGCTGGGCGTTGGCCATTTCCCTGGCAGCGCTGCTGAACTGCGAGCATCCCGAAAGGGGAGGCTCCCAACAAGAATTCAGAGTCCCATGCGGTCGGTGTCGAAACTGTCGGAAAGTATTCTCGTTGAATTTTGAAGGGCTTTACTATGCCCTGCCGATTCCTCCTCATAAGAATTATGACGAAGCTATTGAACTGACCAATAAGGTTCTCCAAATCAAAAGAGCTGAGCCTTTCAAGACTCTCTCGTCAACCGCAAATACGCATATACCAATTTCCGTGGCGCGTGAAATCAAGAAAAACCTGTCTCTCAAAGCAGCAGAGGGATCAACTCGCATAGTACTGTTTTATCAAATGGAAAAGATGCTGGCCGCTTCTGCGGACGCCTTACTGAAGCTCATCGAAGAGCCGCCAAGGGATACGGTGATAATCCTGATTGCGGAGAGGCCGGAATCGCTGCTGCCGACAATCCAATCTCGGGCCCAGAAGGTGCGACTGGGTCGTGTTCCCGAAAGAGCCCTTACGGATTACCTCACAGAGAGGTACGAGTTGCCGGAAAAGAAGGCTAAGCTATTGTCCCGGATTTCTCAGGGTTCACTCGGGAGAGCTATTGACATGATAAACACTTCCGAACAGGAAGATTCTTCCCGAAGAGCAGTTGGATTTCTCTTATTCAAATCTTTGCTGATTGAACCATCTCCAAACATTGTCTCTCGTATGACCGACTTGTTGAGTTCTCGAGACAGGGGAGAGGCGGACGACCTTTTGGATTTGTGGCAGTCATTGATTCGCGATTGTACTTATTATGCTATTACCGGCAGCGAAGATGAGGTAATCAATGTGGACTTTATCTTGGAGCTTCAGAAATTGGCCGACTATTTTGCCGACCCTCAACTTGCCTCTCAAATGGTCGAGAATATTAGAATGACGCTTGCCGATTTGCGGCGTAATGTGCATATTCAAGGAGCGTTAATAGCACTTGCCCTGAGACTTAAGTCCAATGTATCAGGACGCAAAAGTCATTGACAATGGGTTGGTAGTAAGCTGGTCGGGAGCGATGTGATGGCTGAGTTGTATTTAGTTGAGTTCAAAGGTTTCCGCAAGGAGTATTTCTATAATACATACTATCATTCCCTTAATGTTTCCGATTACGTCATTATCCAGGCCGAGCGAGGCGAAGACATTGGGATGCTGAAGAAAAAGATTGGCATTGAAATGGATTTTTCCCACACGACAAGGCCGCGCTCAATCCTGCGTCCAGCCAGTAAGGAGGACGTAATCGAACTTGAAAAGATTAGGGAAAAAGAAAACGAGCACAAGAATGAGATCATAGACTTTATCCATAAGCATGGCTTACCAATGAGGGTTATCGATGCGGAATGCCAGTTTGATGGCAGCAAGATGACAGTGTACTTCACGGCTGACCATCGGGTTGACTTTAGAGAACTAGTAAAAGATATTGCCGCTCACTACAAAACTAGAATCGAACTGCGCCAGATAGGAGTGCGGGATGAAGCCCGACGCATCGGTGGCTTCGGCATATGCGGCAGAGAGCAGTGCTGCAGCAGTTTCATGGTAGAATTCGCTCCGATTTCCACCCAGCAAGCTCGCGAACAGGACCTACCTTTGAATCCGTCCAAAATATCTGGCAATTGTGGTCGGCTTTTGTGCTGCTTGCGCTATGAGGCTGAAATCTACGCCAAGTGCAAGAAGAAGTTCCCCCCACCCGGTACGGGGGTGAAAACAAAACAGGGTGAAGGAATAATTGAGCGAATAGATGTCTTCAATGAAGAAGCTATTGTCCGGCAGCCTGAAAATATCTTCTTCAGAACCAGCGCAGCAGATATTCTGAGTAGTTTTTCTCCATCGACGCCAGAGGTTATTGGCAGCGTTGTGACCGAGTTTGACGAAGGGGACCTTGAGGATGAAACCAAAGAGGAATTGAAAAAGTTAGAAGATTCGGGAAACGCAGACTAATTATTGACCTGAGGGGATATGACCTATGCCTAGACCTTTGTACGTCACAACACCCATTTACTATGTAAATGATCGACCCCATATAGGACACGCCTATACGACCATTGCAGCCGACATGATAACGCGATTTCATCGCCTGGCTGGACGAGAGTGCTTTTTCCTGACAGGTACAGATGAACACGGTTCCAAAGTTGCCGAAGCTGCAGCTAAAGCCGATCTTTCGGAAATCGAATTCTGTAACCGGACTGTCGAGACTTTCAAAACGGCCTGGAAGAACCTTTCAATTGAGAACGACTACTTCATTCGCACCACCTCCAAACGACATGAGCAGGCTGTGCGGAAGATTCTTGACGCCATGCGTAAAGCCAAAACGGATGAAGGCCGGGACGTCATTTACAGCGGTTACTATGAGGGTCTGTATTGCACCGGCTGTGAGAAGTTTCTCACCGAAAAAGAACTTGTTGACGGACTATGCCCCCTTCACGAACGCCCTCCGGAAAAGCTAAAGGAAAAAAACTACTTTTTCCGCCTCACGGCGTTTCTGCCACAAATCAAGGAAAAGATTGAATCCAACGAATTAATGATCCTGCCCGATGAGCGCCGCCGCGAAGTTTTGGGTCTGATAAACCAGGATTTGCCCGACTTCTCGCTTTCTCGCGAAACGGTCAAGTGGGGGATTCCTTTATCGTTTGATACATTGCAATCGGCCTATGTCTGGGTGGATGCTCTCAGCAACTACATTTCCGCTATCGGATATGCTGACGATCAAGCCATATTCGACAAGTGGTGGAACGGTGGAGAGGTCGTTCACCTCATGGCAAAGGACATTCTCAAGTTCCACTGTCTCTATTGGCCGGCCATGCTGATGGCCGCAGGAGTAAAGCTGCCGGACACTATTTACCTGCATGGTTTTTTTACCGTTGACGGTAAAAAGATGTCAACGACTTTGGAGAACTTTATTGACCCTAACGATATGGTGGCCGAATTCGGTCCAGACGGAGCGCGATACTTATTAATGACGCAATATCCTTTTGGCGTAGACGGCGACGTCAAAGCCAAGCGGTTCGTGACGCAGTACAACTCTGACCTGGCCAATGACCTGGGGAATCTAGTCTCTCGGGTGGCCAAGATGATTGCGGTGAATTTCGATGGTGTCTTGCCTGAACCAAGTCGTGAAATCGAGGGGCTGCAGCAACTGATGGAACAGGTTGAAGCTTTGCCTTCGGTTGCGTACGGCTATGTGACGCATTTCGAGCTGAGACGGGCGATTTCTGAGGCAATGAATCTCGTAAAAGCAACCAACAAGTTCTTCAATGATCGGGAACCCTGGGTTCTGGCCAAGGAAGGAAAAAAGACCGAACTGGGCGGGGTGTTGTATACCTGTTGCGAGGTCATTCGCATCGTGTCGATCATTCTCTACCCGGTCATGCCTAACAAGATGTGCGAAATCCGCTCTGCCTTGGGTTTGGATAACAGCACGTTGACTCTGGACGATGCCCGCACCTTCTTCGACCTCAAGCCCGGTGCCAAAATCGTGCTCAAAGACATCATTTTTCCCAGGCTGAAGGCCCGCCAGCTGCAGGCCGCGGCTGCGTCCATACAAGACAACGAAGGGCGTGTTGCGGGGACTCTCTTGGATATTTCCGAGTTTGCCAGAGCCGATCTGCGGGTGGCCGAGGTACTCAAAGCCGAGCGGGTTGAAGGAGCCAATAAGCTGCTCAAACTTCAGATAGACCTTGGCCCTGAAAAGCGCCAGATTGTTGCCGGTGTGGCTGAGCATTATTCTCCTGAGAAGATCACCGGCATGAAAATCATCGTGGTGACCAATCTGAAACCGGTTGTCATTCGCGGCATCCAGTCCAACGGTATGCTGCTGGCAGCAACTTCCGGCAAAAAACTGGTTCTGCTCACAACCGATGGCGACCTGCCCGCAGGCGCCAAAGTCAGTTGATGATAGATTCCCACTGCCATCTCGATTTCGATGCCTTCAACGATTGCCGGGATGAGGCTATTAACGAAGCCCGATCAGCCGGTGTGAATACGATTGTCAACATCGGGGTTGACCAAACCTCCTCAGTCCGGTCGGTCGAGCTGGCTCATACCTATGATTCTATCTACGCAGCGGTTGGGGTGCATCCTCATGATGCTAAAACACTCGATGATGAGGTTGAGCGGACGATCAGAGATTTGGCCGGTCAGGGAAAGACGGTGGCGATTGGTGAAATCGGGCTCGACTTTTATCGCAACTTGTCGCCCCATGACATTCAGCGAAGAGCCTTTTGTCGCCAGATAGAGCTGGCCATCGAGCTCAAGATGCCGATTGTGATTCACACCCGTGAGTCGTTTCAGGAAACAGTTGGCATCGTTAAAGATTATGCTGCTGATCTGACCGGGGGGGTTTTTCACTGTTTTCCGGGGAGTATCGACGATGCTCTTGAGGTCATTGCTTTAGGTTTCGTGATTTCCTTCGGTGGTATCATTACGTTCAAAAATTCCAGGATGGCTCGTGTGGCAGCCGAGGTGCCGTTGGATAAGGTTATTTTGGAAACGGACGCTCCTTACTTGACCCCTGTGCCCTATCGCGGGAAGCAGAATCGTCCCGCTTATGTGAAATATGTCTATCAGAAACTGGCGGAACTCAGAGGCCTTCGTGTGGAAGACGTGGAGAAAGTTGTCGACCGTACGGTGCAAAAGCTCTTTGGACTGGTTGACTTTTTCGGAAGCTGATCCATGTCCACCTATCACGCCAAGAAAAGACTGGGGCAGCACTTTCTTAAATCGCCTGAAATTGTCCATAAGATACTTGAAGTAATACACCCCAGAAGAGGAGAAGCGATAGTAGAAATAGGTCCCGGGCGAGGTGCGCTTACTCTTCCTTTGGCTCGGTCGGGTGCCAAGGTGATAGCGGTCGAGTTTGACCGTGACGTCACCCGCTATCTGAATAAGTTGGTAAGAGGTTTTGACAACGTGACGGTTATCAACAGGGACTTTCTGACGTTTGAACCTGACAGCGTCGGATTGACACGGTTCACGCTCGTGGGAAACCTGCCGTTCAATATTACCTCGCCGGTAATAGAGTGGATGATCAGGAACCATCAGAGGATTGACGGCGCTTGCCTAATGGTGCAGAAGGAAATGGCGTTGAGGCTGGCGGCCTCTCCTAAAAGTAAAAGCTGGTCGCCGCTGTCGATTTTTACTCAACTTTATTTTCAGGTGGATCATTGTTTTGAGGTTACCCCTCGGCACTTTAACCCGAAACCGCGAGTTACCTCAGCGGTCATTAAACTTACGCCCAAAGAGAAAGATTCTTTAGAGCACTATGCGCAGTTTGAAAAGGTTGTGCGGGTGTCTTTCCACAGCCGCAGAAAGCTCTTGCTTAATAATATTGTGCCGGACATTATTCCCCAGTCGCAGATGGCGCGGGAGATACTTCGAAAGTTGGGTCTGCCAGAGAATTGTCGCGCTGAACAGTTATCAGCGAAGCAGTTTTTGACATTGACGGACCGTTTAACAGTGCTTAAGATAATATAAATGCGCATCACCACATACAGTAGAGCAGGAATCGGGGACTCCTATCTGCCTTTGGCGGATGTCGGAGACACCTGCCCTGCTGGTATTTGTTTTGTTACAATGGGAAATTTATATTAGAGAATCTATACAAGGAGGGTATCGTGCCTCTTTTATCTGTAAATCTTGATATGGTTGCGGCCATGCGGGAAGTCAACCGGTTTAACGATCCGGACCCGGCTCAAGCAGCCGTCTTAGCGGAGCTGGCCGGTGCTGACGGAATATCGATCCGGCTTCGGCGCGACCGCAAATATGTCCACGAACGCGACCTGTATCTTTTGAAAGGTATTGTCAAGACCAAACTGACACTGGAGATGCCGCCAACAGACGAAATTATCGAACGAGTTCTACAGGTAAAACCTTGGATGGTGATCTTCGTAGCAGACCATGTTGACAGCAACAAACCCACCTCACCCATAGACTTCTTTTCCGCCCCGGTGGATTATGGCGACATCACCGAACGTTTCAAGGGAGTAGGGGTGAATGTCTGTTTTTTTATCGAGCCGGAAATTGATGAAATCAAAGCCGCCTCTAAGGCTGGTGCGATGGCCGTGTTTATCAACTGCGCTGGTTATACTGAAGCAATGACTGTGGAAGAAGCGCAGGCTGGACTGGACCGTATCGACCGAGCGGCACAATCGGCTTCCAAAATGAACCTTGCCGTTCATTGTGGGTGCGGCATAAACTACAAGAATATCTCCCCGCTTGTGGAACTCGGATATATCGATGAGTTTGTGGTCGGCAATGCCGTTTGCTCCAGAGCAATGCTGGTCGGATTTGAACGCGCCGTGCGGGAGATGCTCTCGCTTATTCGAGCCTCGCAGCGCAACGTGTAGTAGGCTTGATGTTCGCAAATGACAATAAGGAAAGTGTAACGCTTCAGATAAAGGCTCCGGTCACTATGAAACCTGAGCGGCTGGATCGCTATCTGGCATCTCACCCAGAAATAGACATCACACGTACTCGAATTCAGAAGCTAATCGATAAAAAGTTGATATTGGTTGAAGGTGATGCTGTACCCAAGAATCACGTGTTAAGAGGCGGCGAGACCATATTCATCACTATACCACCCTTGCCCAAAGTAGATATAATTGGCGAAGATATTCCGCTTGATATAGTCTTTGAAGACGAACATCTGACCGTTGTCAATAAACCGAGAGGGATGGTGACACATCCGGCCGTTGGAAACTACAGTGGTACGTTAGTCAATGCGTTGGTTCACCATTTTGAAAAGCTGGCCCAGGGATCGGGTTATGAACGTCCCGGCATTGTCCACCGCCTTGACAAAAATACCTCCGGGCTGATTCTGGTTGCCAAGACTGATGACGTCTACCTCAAGCTCCAGCAGCAGATGCAAAAACGCGAAATCAAGCGTACTTATCTTACCCTTGTCTGTGGGCACATGCGTGAAGAAAAGGGTGTGATTGAATTGCCGATTGGCAGATCATTGAAAGACCGCAAGAAAATGGTTGTTACCAATGTCGCCAGCCGAGAGGCCAAGACCAGCTATAAGCTAATCGACCGCTTTCGCTCCTACGACCTTTTAGAGGTATTGCTACACACCGGGCGGACTCACCAGATACGTGTCCACTTTTCGCATCTCGGCCATCCCGTTTTTGGCGATCCGGACTACGGTGGCCGCCACAAATGGATGGGGGGTATGTTCGCTCCCGAACGACAGCTTGGCAAGCGCCTGCTTGACATCATTGACAGCCAAGCTCTGCACGCAATGCGCCTTGAGTTTGTCCACCCTGTCAATAGGCAAACGGTGCTTTTCAAGGCCGATGTGCCACAGGATTTCAAACAGGTGTTGGAGGTGTTGGACAAGGAGGGACGGTGAGAACACTTGTATCTGAGAGAGAGACATATTATATAAGATCAAAGAGCCCTTGACTCCTATGAAGAGTCCATGGAGACAAACTGACGTTTCACTCTATCAGCCTGCGGGTGATTTCTTCTGCCAGCATGATGCCTTCGTCAGAGAGGCGGAGCATGTCCTTGTCAGGAAGTAAATGGCCGGATTCGACCAGCATGCGATACTGTCCCCGGTTAAACCGCGTTTCAATCGGAACTCCAAACCGCTGGGAGAACTGAGAGCGACTAATTCCGCGTGAGGTGCGCAGGCCCAGCATGATCGCCTCGCTCATTCGATGTTCAACACCGGTTTCATCAAGGACGCGAGGTAGCTTTCCGGCTTTCAATTTATCGATGTAGGTATGCAGATTAGAGATATTGGCATGGTACTTTCCGTTTATCAGTGAATGGGCTGATGGCCCCAGACCAAGAAAATCGTTCCCTTCCCAGTAGCTGAGGTTGTGTTTGCACTCGTACCCCGGCTTTGCAAATGATGACACTTCATAGCGCACGTATCCGGCCTCAACTATTCGCTCACAGCCGCCTCTATACATCGCCATTGTCAGCTCAGGGTTGGGCATTTTCAGTGACCCGGAAGCGACTTTTGCCGCCAGCTTTGTCCCGGGCTTGAGAGCGAGTTGGTAGAAGGAGATATGAGGCGGGTCTAAATCGAGAAGCTGGTCTACATCAGCTGCAAGAATTTTACTGGTCTGTTTGGGTAATCCAAAAATCAGATCAGCTCCGAAGTTAGTATAGCCGAGGGCATTGGTGTAGTATATGGCTCGAAAGCAGTAGTGGGGATTATGGGCGCGATTGAGAATCTTCAATAAGTAGTTATTGAAAGTTTGAATGCCGAAAACAGGGCGATTCACGCCCAGCTCTTTAAAGGCGGTGAGATTCTCAAGCGTGGTAGACTCTGGATTGAATTCCACCGTCAACTCGACGCCTTCTGGAACCTTGAAGTAACGCTTTAGATGTTCCATCCAACCGGCATAATGGCATAGAGTAGTAAGTGATGGTGTGCCACCACCGATATAAATAGATGAAACTTCCGTGTGGCACTGAGCATACTGTGCGGCGGCCAACTCCGTTTCTATCGTCAGAGCCTCATAGAACTGCTCTTCCAGCCCACTTTCGTAGAGCTCCTTATAGAAATCGCAATAAGAGCACTGGCAACTACAAAACGGGAAATGAACGTACAGGCCTAATGGCATGGATTACAGAGGAGTGCCAAGGCGGTCCCAACAGACGCGGGATGGGAAATTAAACAGCCCGTATCCCAGCCATTGAACCGCATTGATGACGTATGGAAACTCCCACTTGGGAGCCTCAGGATCCGGTCTCCAGGACCAGTAGATGAGAACCGCTTTGCCTTTAATGTTTTCCCGTGGAACAGGACCCCAGAAGCGGCTGTCGCGGCTGTCGTCGCGGTTGTCGCCTATCACAAAATACTTCCCTGGCGGCACTTTGTAAGGACCGAAATTATCCCTGAATGATAGATCGCCAGGAATGATTCTCTTGTCAACGTGCTTCGAGTACACAGGAATCTGGGCCACTTGCTCATCGACATAGAGCACCTTGTCAGCAATCTGAACCGTCTGGTTGGGGAGAGCAACAATTCGCTTGATAAACTCTTTCTCAGGGTTGTTGGGATACTTGAAGACAATGATGTCGCCCTGCTTGGGAGATCCGCCATATTGATAGGCCAGCTTGTTGACAAAGATGTAATCTCCTTCTAACAGAGTATCATCCATTGATCCCGAACTGACCCTGTAGGCAGACACCACGAATATGCGCAGAAACGCTGCCGCCACCAAGGCAATAATGGCGGTTTCAAGATATTCCCGCCAAAGCGGCTTCTGCTTGCGCCGGTGCAGGACCTTGCTGACTTCTTTTTTGCGTTCGGCGCGCTGTATATCCTGGATGAGGAAATCTTGATCCATACTTAACAAATTATCGGTTATGCCCTACTGTTTCTTTAGCCTGCAGAGCGCCCACACTAACTTAAGTATAAGATTCTCTTACAGATAAGTCAATGCAAATACGCTGTAACGACAGCTTAGAGAGAGGTTTTTGACGGTATTTCGCAGAGATAGGTGAGGCCAAGATAGTACGACCTGCTTTCGAGCTGTCTCGGCTGAAACTTAAGAAGAAAAATGCCGTATTCAGTAAAAGGGAAATGCTCAAGACACCGGGTAGGCTGTCTTAGAATAAAAGTTGTTAAGGACATGCTATACCCTTTGCTTGTAGAAAACATGAAGAACGAATACTTTTATATATGAAACAGCTTCGGGTATCACGGCTTATGTTTTGTAGTTTTTTAATTGACTGTGAAAATCCGTGGGACGGTGCTACGTCTACGAACTCCCGACGGAGTATGATCAGCGCGGCTCGTGCCATAAAAATTCTTGTAGTGGCAGCTTTGTCTGCACTGCTGGCCTATAGTTTGCCTGTTCACTCCTGGGCGCAATCAACACTACCGCCAGAAGAGCTCATCGAAGGAGGACACAAGAAAGTAACAATCACACTCAGTCAGGATGCTTTGCGTCTTGCTGATGACTATCTCGATGTCTTGCAACAGCTCGAAACGTTGACTCACTCTTATACGGGCTTTTTCCAAACGTTACAAAGCAAGCTAAGCGCGGACGAGCAACAGAGTTTGAATCTCATTTCCGTCAAGCTGGAGGAGGGTAGTTACGTTGAAAACTTAGATGGCCTGCAGGCAGATGTCACAGGTCTATTGCAAGCTTTGGCAGCAAGGGAAAATGAACTCAAAGATAATGACGAAAGAGTCTACAGACTGTCGCGAAGCCTTCGCCAGGAACTTGAAGCTCTGAGGGGCTTTCTTCAAGAGGATGTGGTGATTCGGCTCCAGCAGAATAGAAAAATGTCCCAGTCTATCCGGGCTTACCTGCGGGAGAGAGAGGGGGCGAATTCGGCAGAAGTAAGCACAGAACAACATGGCAATGTAATAACCGTGATTGTTAACTATCCAGATACAACCATACAATATCGGCATCCGACTGATAAGAAAGCTTTTGTGAGTATTAATGAGAACTTCTCTCCTCCCTCAGTTCCTCATCCGCCTATGATCACTATTAACCGTGACCTGCGGTTTGTTCACAAGCGAGGAGGAATAGGCGTCGTCCGGGAGCTTGTTGACAGTATCAGCGTTACCTCGAACTTGGAGCCGATTCATATCACCAATCCTATCGGTGACATGGAGATTTCCGGCTGGGATCAAGGTAAAGTTCTGGTTCACTCAGAAATCGAGCTTTCGGCTGGCTCTCGTGAGAGAGTCAAAGAACTTTCTCAACAAATTGAACTGCAGCTTTGTCCAAAAGATGATGGCATCTGCGCTGAGCTTGTCCTGCCAAATATCACCGATCCCCAAATTAAAATTCTAAACTGCACGTTTCAAATCAGCGCCCCTAAAAACAATCCCCTCGTAGTCCATAATTCCTTTGGTGATGTAATGATACGTGAGATACACAACGATGTGAATCTAAACGCCAGCAACTCACGTGTGACTATGAAAGACATCAATGGCCATACGGAAGTTGTCAATTCTATGGGGAAGGTAGATCTATCAAACGTCACGGGTTTTATCAGGGTGACCAACTCCTTTGGTCCGGTAAAAGTATCGCGTTGCAGCGGGGATATGGAGATTGAGAACTCCTTCTCATCGATCAGTCTGACCCGTTGCGAGGGGAATGCTGTTATTCGCAGTAGCGGACACGTCGAGATTCTCCGTCATTCGGGCTCAATACTGATAGGAAATACTAACGGCGAGGTTGTGGTGACGGAGTTGGATGGTGATCTGACTGCTCAGAACTCTTATCAGTTGCTGTCGTTGCAAGACATCTTCGGTTCGGCCAAAGTGGAAAACGCCAATGGCGCCATTGAAGCAAAAAACATCCACGGAGAATTTTCAGCAAACAACTCCTTTGGCCCGATATATGCCAGTTTGTTAACAGGTCCAATCCACTTTGCTTGCCAAAACGGCATTATTAACCTGACGGTGAGGAGCGGTTTGAAAGGGCCGTCCTCAATAAGCTCATCTTTTGGCGCTGTTAAGCTGGTTGTATCGCCGGATTCAGATGTCCTGTTCATAGCTACTACCGTCGGTGGAGATATTCAAAGCCATTTCCCGATGGCTATCGAAGAGGAGGGAGCGACGAAGACGGCTAAGTTCTCCTTTGGTGAAGGGAAGAACTCATTTACGGTTTCAGGGAACAATTCCACCATAATTATCAGTGAAGCCAGGTGAACCTTCTTGGGAATGGTTTACTAATGCAACGGCGCCTGGCCGGGTGTGTCAATGGTGTCTGTCTGGCTCAGCGCCGCCTTCAGTATATTCAAGTGATATAGGAGGTTGAAACAGGAGGCACTACTTTTGTGAAGGGGGCGTGTTAATTTCAGTGGGCTCTTTCCAACTTCGAGGCTATGTCATAATTATGAATGTTAACCATGTAAGTTCCATAAACTGTCTTTGCGAGGAGCGTAGCGACGTGGCAATCTCTTGTTACAAAAGCAATTGCACCACTGAGATCGCCACGCTCCCTTCGGTCGCTCGCGATGACGCTGTATTGCGACACACCCTCTTCGCTTAGCGATGAGCCTTACGTCCGCCGCCAATCGGCGGGAGACAAGCCCCCTCCCTACGCGAGGTGCGGTTTCTATCTTTTGTCACGACCTCACTGCGGCTTCTGCACTACTTCACTCTACCAGCACCTTCTCAAGTCGCTCAACGATGTAGTCGGCGTCGTTTTCGGTGAGTATCAGTGGAGGGGAAATTCGAATGGTGTGGCCGTGGCTATCGTTGGCTAAAAGACCTAAGTCGAGCATCTTGCGGCAGAATGACATAGCGTCGCCGCTTTTTACCTCGATGCCGATAAACAGGCCGCGTCCCCTGACCTCTTTAACATGAGGTGAGCGGGCAGCTATTGCTTCAATCTTCTTTTTGAGATAGGCACCGACACGAACGGAATTTTCAGGCAGTTCTTCATCGATAATGACATCAATAGCGGCGTTGCCGGCCACCATTGCCAGAGGATAGCCACCATAGGTAGAACCTTCCCGTCCCGGTTGAAAAACCATGTCCATTATATTGGCATTTGTAACGAAAGCCGATAGTGGGACAAGCCCGCCGGAGATGGCTTTGCCTAAAATGATACCGTCCGGGATAACGTTCTCATGTTCGAAGCAAAACATCTTACCCGTTCTGCCAAGCGCCACCTGAATTTCATCGAAGATCAGCAGCAGGTCGTGTCGATCGGCGATTTCGCGTAAGCCTTTCAAGAACCCATCCGGTGGAATGTTCATACCGCCTTCTCCTTGCATCGGTTCCACAAGGATGCCGCACGTGTTGGGATTGACTGCCTTTTGGACGGCGTCAAGATCGCCGTACGCTACTGAGACATACCCGGGCGTAAGCGGTCCAAATCCCTTTCGGTAGTTTTCTGACGAGGAGAATGAAACGATTGTAATCATGCGTCCGTGAAAATTGTTGTGGAAGACAATAATCTCCTGCTTGCCGTCAGGAATTCCTTTGGTATGATAGCCATAATACCGAGCTGCCTTGATGGCGGTCTCAACCGATTCAACACCGCCATTTTTGCATAGAACCTTGTTGCCGTTGTCGCCGAAACGCGGCCCAAGCTGGGGCACCAGTTCGGCCAGCTTCTTTAAAAACAGCCCGCTGCTGTCAGTGTAGACCACGTTGGAAACAACTGAAGCGTAGCCGCCTTGCACCGCCTCGACCAGCGCCTGAACGATTTTCGGATGGCAGTGCCCCTGATTGGCGGCTGAGTATGCCGCCAGGCAGTCCAGATATTTCTTATCACCGAGGCTGTAAAGCCAAATTCCTTCCGCCTTGCGAACTACCAGATTCTGGCGGCTGTAGTGATGTGCTCCAAAAGCTTTATTATAATTAAAAATAATTTCATCGGGTAGTTGTGAAAACCCAATGTTCACCTTGTTGACAGTGTTCATATTTGACATGATATATCCTTCTCAATAGCGGGTTAACTGTTATAGTCTACATTAATATATAATAACTGATGATCCTATGAAACTCAAGCGTATCGTCATAAAAAATTGACCTGGTTGACGGAACTATCCATTTGAATAAGCGGAAAAGTATTGTGAGCATGGTTGTAAGGCATCTGGCCAGGCCCCATAAATAGAAGCCTGGCCATGCTTGCCACGTTATGGACAGATCGGAGGCGGCCAACCACCTCTGAACAGGTAGTCAACCAAGTAGGTTAGATCAGCTACGTTAATCTCCTCTAACAGATTGCCGTCGACATTTCCTTCTTGTAAACACGGAGGTGGAAAGCCAATCCTGTAAAGGTAATCGACCAAATAAGTTAGGTCGGCGATATTTACTTGATCATTGGGATCGCCATCAACGTTACCCCTGATGCCAATACAGCAGCCGGTTCTTACCTTTACCTGCCCGGCAACGGATGCAATAGAGTAATCCAATACCGAACCATAGTAGGTAGGCAGATACCCACCGTAACCGTCAAGAATAATCGGGGCAGTTTGGCCTGGAGAAGCCCCGGGGTCAACTTTCATATAAAGCTTAGCAATGTCTCCCTGGCCAGGGGCAAGTTCTGGTGGAGTGTCCGTGTAAGAAGATATGAGCCTGACGGTGAACCGCTTGTTAGATGGATCGTAGTGAGTATACTGTTGTATTTCGAAGTAATCAGTGCGACAACCAACCCTTGAAACGGAATCGCAGGTTAAATTCAAATCACCCGCGTACTCAACCGGAATGTCTATAATCTGAACCGGAACACTGTTGTAGGCCGATATAACGATTACCACTGTCTCACCCGGTGCTCCGGAGTTAGAGTCGGCCATCATAGTGTCTGCCACAGCAGATATATAGCCATGTTTGGTCAGAGAACGGATGTCTCCATTGGCGTCAATCTGAAGCGTAACATCGTGCCAGCCTCTATTCTGATAAACATGGGTTGGAGATTGGATAAAGGCCGAATCACCATCGCCAAAAGCCCATGTCCACGTATTAACATCCAGAATAGATGAACCTTCGAAGTGGACTTCCAGCGGGACCCATCCCCAAGTTGTGTCTGCTTGAAAATTGACTCCCACCTGACTCAGGGCTTTAATACAGAAATTGGCCGTGTTGTTAAAGTCGTAAAGGTCCAACCACTCTGAGCCGCTCCGGTAATAGCTTTCGCCGGGGTTGGAGGCTGACTCCACAGTGGCGCGATATCGCGCACCCAGCAAGACCGAGACCTCAGAGGTTCGGTCGTACGCATGACCACCCCCCGAGAGTTGCACATAGACATAGAATTCGTCACCTTGTGTAAGGTGAAGGGGTGGGTCGAAGTCCACGGTGTGGAACCCCGTATAATCGATAATACCGGACTCCGTTGCCAGTTCATCCAACAGTTCCCCGCCTTCGAAACGGTCGTATATTTTTACCGTGTAGCTCACATTGTCAGCGGCAGTGTAGAAGCTCACAGCTTGTAGCAGCTCGCCGCCCCCGGCTGTAAAGGCATTGAAGGCTTCGGTGCAGTCTTCCTTCGAATCGCGCCAACCGTGGTAATCGTGATAGTAGATGTGGTCGTAGGCCAGGGGTTCAACGTCCTGGAAGGAAACAGCGCCCATCTCGGGGTGCTGGCAACAATGCTTGTCGTAGTAGGAAATCCAAAAATAACCGCTGTAGCCCCAGCCGCTACCCCAACTGTTCTTGCAAAGCCACGCGCCAGGCTGTGGAGCAGGAGTAGTAACGGCGTTATCCCAACCTATGATGGTAATTGCGTGGTTAGGATCATAGGAACTGGAAGGGGGTTGATAGTGTCTGTAATTAGACATAAAAGAGCCGCTGTAGCACATACATGTGCCGATGGCACCTTCCGTCATGATTATATTCTTGATCGTGTTAATGTTGCTCAGGTTAGACCCGGCAACGAACCACTCGACGTCCCGTGGATAATAGTAATGGTAACTGGGATCGGACCTGGCTGGAGGTTCCTCGAATGACTGCCCATCGATATCCCGTACTGCGCCCTCTCCCCGTACAATATATGCTGAAGACACCAGGTAATCTCCCCCTTCATGTACTACCAGCCCGCCCCCAGTGGGTGGATCAGTGTCGTCATTATTGTTTTCATTGAACCCATTCCACCAGTCGAGGTGGTATTCCGCTAGATTTGGCTCGCCGCTCTCCCCAGCCGTTGCCCAGTTGCCGGTCATCAGGAGATTACCTTCCATAGAACCCATAGTTCCGTGAGTCCAGCAGGTGCCACCTTGCTGATTCTTAACTGAAGTTACGTAGTTTTCGCCGCCCACATTGCGCAAGTCAAAGCTGCTTGGTGGATCCGCAAGGGATGTCCCGTAGGCCATAGCGAACACAGATACCAGAATAAACAATCCGGCCTTTTTCATACTTCCTCCGATGTTGTTAGTGTATTTCTCAGATTATTTAAACGTTCCATTAAAGAAGTAACCTGTCCAAGTGTATTCTCATTGTCAGTACTTTTATAATATATGAAACATTTACTATTTCGTCAAGTCCGGAAAACAAATGGTAATATTTCGGTAATGTCAAGAATAGTGT
>Ga0315543_1000814_pt1 | contig 36213 bp, 36 predicted proteins | sample SalMarSW160210MG_2_FD_203098 | JGI IMG/M metagenome (GOLD analysis project Ga0315543, IMG submission 203098) | Salt marsh sediment microbial communities from the Plum Island Ecosystem LTER, Massachusetts, United States - Salt Marsh Sediment SW1601-210 ...
ATCCGCTCCCACTTGGGGTCTTCAAAGAGACCCTTCTTGGGGTTGGTCCTTCTCAAGGGGTAATTGTAGCGATTGGGGTCGTAGTGGGCCTGTATCATGGCTTCGCCCTTGGCGCAGATACCGCCCCGGGGACCGAAGTCACTATCCGGATCGCCATCTATTTTAACGATGACACCGTTAACACGGTGGGCGCGTATAGCACACTGACCATAGCAACCACCACAAGTGGTATACACCCAAGTATCGTCCCAGATTTCCGGGTTACCCTTTACCGACATACCAGTTACCGGCTTATTTACCGGCTTTTTGCCTTTGGTTGGTGTAACCATATGTGTAATCCACCTCCTTAGTTATATATCTTTATAGCCACTATTTCTTTTATATCGATATCAAAAGACCGGCGCAACGTATAAAGAGAATTATTTATTTACGCCAATTCGTAACATTCCATCGGATTATTACGTTTGTAAATACCTCCTTTACCTTAAATCAACCTAAACAACCCAAATTATTTATTGGCATCGCAAAGGCTCTTGATAAGGGCATACCGTTCGTCAACGGCCTTCTGCAATTCTGCCAGGCCGTCTTCTTTAAGGTGCGAAAACTTCCTCATCAACTTAGTGAATTCCGTAATGGGTTTGGGGTTGGCTACCTCGACGGTAAACCTGGGTTTTCCTTCTTCCGCCTCCCAGAGCGGGAAATAATTGGTACGTACGGCGGTACGGCATACCTCGATAGTCATATTGGAGTTAATACGCCAGCCCACGGGGCAGGGCGAGAAAACATGAAGGTAGACGAACCCCTCCTTTGCCTTCTCCTTGGCCTTTTGCAGCTTCTTGGCGAAGTCCTCAAGGTGGCTCAGCGTGGCCGTAGCCATATACGTCGGCCGATGCATCAGCATAACCAGCGGCATATTCTTGGAAATGGTTACCTTTCCCCGGCCGATTTTTCCGACGGGTGTCGTCGTAGTGGCAGCGCCCAGGGGTGTGGCACTGCTTCTCTGGTTGCCCGTGTTCATGTAGCCTTCGTTGTCATATGCCAGGTAAATGATTTTCTCACGCCTCTCGGCAGCCCCGCTGAGGGGCTGAAAACCTACATCGGTGGCGCAGCCGTCGCCGGTGAAGCAGACCACGGTAGCATCCAGGCCTATTCTGTTGTAATATCGGGAGAGTCCGGTAGCCTTGGAGGGAACTCCAGTCATGACAGAAGCCAGATAGGCCAATTTATGCCATGCCCCTATGTTCTGCCCGTGCAATACCGGCGCCGCGCAGCCGGGCGTACCGACAAATATCATATTCTTCCCCAAGACCTGCGGTACGAATCTGGCGGTTAGTTCCAGGGGACAGCCGGCGCACCAGGCGACACCACCGGCGAATTGATCCTCTATGCAGAAATAGTCAAAAACCCTGTTTCTTTTCTTCGTTCCTTCTACCATTTTCTTATTCCTCCATCGGTATCCAGGTTACTTCCTGATAGGGTTTGCCCTGGGCGGCGGCACCGACTTCATCTATCACCCTCCCTATATGAGGTACGGTGATATCCAGATTAGCCAGACCGTCGATATAGCTCAGTATGGGGGTCGGGCCGATTTCAGGGGAAAGGGCCCTCAATTCCATACATATGGGACCGTATTTCCAGCCGAAACAGAGGCTGCGGTCGATAACGCCTATCGCTTTCTTCCCCTTGAGGGCTTTGATGAGTCGTTCGGCGGGGAAGGGGCGGAACAGTCTTAGTTTAACCAGGCCAACCTTTATCCCTGCTTCCCTCTTGGTATCGATGACGGTACGCACGGTACCGGTGGCGCTGCCGGAGGCCACGATGATAATATCAGCATCATCGGTGCGGTATTCCTCAATCTGGCCATGGTAGTAACGCCCGAAATAATCGCCGAAGGCCTTGTCTATTTCATCCACCTTATTCTTGGCCCGTTCCAGGGCCTGGCAGTGCTTGTAGCGGGCTTCGACATAGCCCATCTCCATGCCGTGAGTGCCGCAGCCGATAGAAACCCCGGGGACAAGCTTCTGCCGTCCCGGCTGCTTTTTAAGGGGCGCCAGGAAGGCATCAACATCTTCAATATTCGGAATTTCCACCGCTTCGGCGAGGTAGGAAAGATAAAAGCCGTCATAGTTCACCATGACGGGGAGCTGGATATTATAGTCCTCGGCCAGCCGGAAGGCTATGATAATCTGGTCGAGAATTTCCTGGTCGTTTTCCACGATTATCTGAACCCATCCCGTATCCCTGGCAGAAATCATGTCCTGCTGCCCGGAGGAAACAGCATGTATGCCGGGCGTTTCACGGTTGGCATTTACCATCACCACCGGTGTCCTGAAGCCGGACGCTTCCTGCAGAGCATCGTACATGAATACCAGCCCGTAGGACGACGTGGCGGTGAAAGCCCGCGCGCCGGCGACACTGGCGGCCAGGGCGACGTTCATCGCCGAATTTTCACCCTCAACTTCCACATATTCGGCGTCCAGAACACCGTTAGATACGAACTGCGCAAGCTGCTCCGCCAGCTCGCTCTGAGGAGTTATAGGGTATGCCGCCACCACTTCCGGTCGGCAAAGCATAGCTCCGTAGGCGCCGACGGCGTTGCCTGTAATCACTCTGGTCTGACCTTTTTGAGCTTTAGCCATCGACGAACTCTCCTTCCGGAACCATAGCGAACGCTTTGCGGGGGCATTCCGTGGCACAGATGCCACACCCCTTGCAGTAAGCCAGGTCTGCCTCGTAATGGTCGCCCATGTCTTTCATGCACTGCGGGGGGCAGTACAGGGCACAGAGACCGCAGTAGTTACATTTTTCTTTGTCCAGCACCGGCCGCTCCGTCCGCCAGCTGCCCGTGTCCAGGCAGAGAAGCACTTCGTCGGCGTTAGACCAGGCGCTTTCCGTTTTAAAAATGTTTTTATGCTTGATTACCATTTGGTTACCTCCACTTCGCGGAATCCCCTCCCGGCACTCTTGATATTTCTTTCGAGGATATCGCCGCTGAGATAGTCCGGCAGGCAGTCCAGGATGGACTGTAATTTCAGCCAGCCGGTAGCGGCGGCAAAAGCACCGAGGAGGCAGGTGTTGGGTATGTCCCGGCCGATTTCATCGACGGCTATCTGAGTGGCGTTGACCACGCCGCCTATTTTGAGGTTTTTATCGGGCTGTTCGACCATCTTCTTCGGGCTGTTCAGGATAAACACGCTTTCCAGCTTCAACCCCGTGAACAGGGTGGGTAGCGTTAACAGGCCGGGGTCAATCACAATCAGGCAATCAGGATTATAGATTTGCGTTTTTTCCCGTATCGGCTTTTCATCAACGCGGGTGAAAGCCACGACGGGTGCGCCGCGCCTTTCGAAACCGTACATGGGAAAGCTGGCTACCGACTTGCCCTCGCGAACGAAGGCACTGGCCAGCATCCTGGCCGCCATAACGGCCCCCTGCCCGCCACGTCCATGAATCCTTATCTCTTTCACTACATAATCCCCTCTTTATCCGTATTCAGCGCAGAGATGCCCCGCCTGCGCTGTGAAACCATGATTTTTACATATATTATCCGCGAGGCTTCCCGTTTCCGGCGGACTTGGCGAGCCGGGGCAACAGGCTCTCTCTGAGCGTCCTCATCGTCTCAACCAGATTTTCAACCTGCTCTTTGTCCATGGAGGATAACACTTCGCGGCTTATCTCCTGGGCGACGGGATTCAACTGATTGGCTTCCTTCCAGCCTTTATCGGTGATGACGACTTTTACCGACCGGCGGTCGTTGGGGGACGGTTCGCGGCGGACGATTCCCTGCCTTTCCATAGTATTGATAGCCGCCGTAATGGAATTTTTTTCACGGAAGACGCTCTCTGCGATTTCCGAAGGCGTCATCTCGCCGCCGTTCTTGAAGAGCGTGCTCATGATGTTGAACCTGATGAGGGTAGCCTCGTAGCGCCTCAGTTCCAGTTCAAGATACCTCGCCAGCACCTCGAAAGACATCAGGACGGACAACAGGGTGCCCAGCGGGGTTTTATCGGTCCTCTTGCTTACTTCGCTGATAGTCATGCTTTTTCAGAAAGTTGAACACGCAGGAAAAATTAAGTTCTATCCAGAATTATTCTATAACTATTCTAGGGCGTTGTCAACAGGAAATTATAATCGATTTGTCTTAATAGCGTTATAACCGAACGTATATAACGCTATGTTTTGTTCCACATGGAATGAATGGATATTTGCCAATTAGGGTTGTTTTTGAGTATATTATAGCTGGTTTACATACGCTAGATTGGAGAGGCAAGTCACATGAACAGCGGCGAATACTGGAACCCTATTCTGGAAACACTGCCCCGGGAAAAACTCCAGCAACTGCAATTAAAAAAATTCAAGGAAATTTTTACCTGGGCCTACGAGCATTCCAAATTTTACCGCAAGCTCTACGATGATGCCGGTATAGAGCCGGGCGATATTAAAACTTACGACGACATCAGGAAAGTGCCCAAGATAGAAAAGTCCATGATGAGGACAGTCCAGGGAGAGGGCAAGGACCCCTTCCCTTACGGGGATATCTTATGCGTTCCCCTGGAGCAGGTGACGGACTATCGTCAGACCAGTGGCACAACGGGGCAACCCGTTTACCAGGCCGATACCTGGCAGGACTGGGAATACAGCACCGAGGCTTATGCCTACGCCCTATATGCCCAAGGGTACCGGGCCAGTGACCGCCTGTTCCTGCCCTTCGGCTATAACATCTTCATCGCCTTCTGGGCCTATCACTACGCCGGCGAGAAGCTGGGCTGCGAGGTTATTCCCGGCGGCGTCCTGAATACCGAGGCACGCATACTGAAGATGCAGGAGCTGAAAGCCACGGCCATGGGGGCCACGCCGACCTACGTGCTGGGCATGGCGGAGACGGCCAGAAAGATGGGCATAGACCCGCCCAAGGATTTATATATCAGGAAAATAACCGTCGCGGGGGAGCCGGGGGGGAGCATTCCGGCCACCCGGAAAAGAATGGAAGAGGCGTGGGGAGCCAAAGTCTACGACCAGGTGGGCAGTACGGAAATCGGGCACTGGGGCTGGGAATGCCGGCTTCAGGCCGGCCTGCACGTTAACGAGGGGCTCTACCTGGTGGAAATCGAGGACGTGGATACGGGCGAATCTATAACCGGGCCCGGCAGGAGGGGCAAAATGGTGGTGACCACCTTTAACCGCATGGCCCAGCCGTGCATACGGTTCGATGTGAAGGACTTAATCCAGTGGAACACGCGGCAGTGCGACTGCGGGCGCACCTTCCGGCTGCTGGACGGCGGCATCCTGGGTCGCGCTGACGACATCACCAAGGTCAAGGGCGTGCTGCTATCGCCGACGGCCATCGAGGAGGTGGTCAGGGACATACCGCAGCTGAGCAACGAATACCAGGTAACCGTCACCAAGAAGGGTGATATCGACGATATTACGCTGAAAGTAGAAATAATACCCGAATACAAGAAAGACGAGGCTGCCATCAGGGAGGTGCTGGTCGACCAGTTGCGGGTAAAGACCAACCTAGGCTATCACATAGAGTTTCACGAATACCAGAGCCTCCCCCGGTCCCAGACTAAGAGCCGCCGCTTCCAGGACCAGAGACCTAAGCAACACTAGGAGTAATAAAATGGCACAGGATTATGATATTAAGGGAATGGTAGAGAAAATCAAAGTCCTCAGGAAGAACGCCGAAGAGCTAAAAAAAATATCCGGCGGCATCCAGGCCGTGGACCGCAACGCCGACCGCATCCTGGCGAACGTGAAGATGCTGGAGATAGATATCAGCGACGTGGCGGAAGTGCTGGGGGAGTAATACTAAGAAGGGATGTTTACAGGCTGAAAAGCCGGGAGGCTCCCGCCTGCCCCGGTAGCAATTTTTGTCCGAACCACAACCGGACCCACCTGAGAAATCACTATCGCATAGCAGTGAAGGAGGGAGAGATGAACCCGCTCTCATTAGACCTTTCCATATTCAATAAATTCGATTTCGAGAGACCACCCGTCGGGGTTAAGTTCCTTCTAGAGAAGCCCGAAGGCATCGAGAGGCTGGATAAAAACCTGGCTTTCTGCGCCATGCCCGGGGAGGCCCAGGAAAGAGGAATACCATTCTACACCGATATTAAAAATCATGCCTGTCCACCGGGGACATACACACTGGGGCACGACCTTCCCGAAATCATTGAAGGTGGGTACTTCGGCGTGGCGTTGCAGGCCTTCAAAGAACCTTATGCCAACCGGAGAATATACGATATTCTACCCAGGCTAAACAAGAACACCATCAACTACATCGCTTTTTCGCCGCTGGACCAGCTGTCGTATAATCCTGACCTTTTGATTATCCTCACTAACGATGTCAGCCAGACGGAAATCATCATGAGGGCGATAAGCTATACCACCGGTAAAATCCTGACCAGCAAGATGACCAACGTGCTGGGCTGCGCCTGGCTCTACGCCTACCCGTATAAAACCGGCGAAATCAACTACATAACCACCGGTATCGGCTTCGGCATGAAACAACAGAAAGCCTTTCCGGAAGGCCGGCAGGTTATTTCCATACCCTTTGACTGGCTGCCCGTTATTACCCAGAACCTGGAGGAGATGCCGTGGGTTCCCCCGTCATACACGGATAAAGGGGAGGAATTCGATAAAAAATTGTTCGAAGACTTCGGTATTCCTTTTCAGTTCTGATATGCCGACCTCATTCCGACGAGTGCGAAGATACCGGGCGAGCAGTTGGTAATATAGTTACGGTCGGAAGCCGGGCGACTCTGCCAATCACTATCAGCGATTCGCTTACCTGTTCGTATTGAGAGAACCAATGAAAGAATACACCGAAAGATTAGGTTACGCGCCCCTCGGCAGACTGCTTATCAGCCTGAGTCTGCCGAGTATAGCTGGCACCATCACCATGAGTCTCTATAACATCGTTGACACCTTCTGGGTGGCCAAGCTGGGCCATGAAGCTATCGCCGCCTTAACGATAGTGTTCCCCTACCAGATACTGTTTTTTGCGGTAGGCGGCGGCACCGGTATCGGCATCAGTGCCCTCGTTTCCCGTCGGTTTGGCGAGAATAACCCGGAAGCCTCTAACCACGTTGCCGGTCAGGTATTTTTCCTGAGCGTCTTCTGGGGTCTCCTCTTCATGGTGGCGGCCGTTTTCTTCTCAGAAAGCATGTTGACTGCCTTCGGGGCCACGCCGGACATCCTGGAATACAGCACCCAGTACCTGGTAATTATTTCCTACGGAGCGCCTCAGATAATTTTCGCCCTGGTAATCAGCAACCTTATCCGCGGCTCCGGCGACGCCATAAAGCCAATGGTTATCATGATTGCCGCGAGCATTATTAATATCGTCCTGGACCCGTTTATGATTCTCGGCCTGGGGCCTTTCCCGGAAATGGGGATACGGGGCGCGGCGCTGGCCACGATTATCGCTCAATCCTGCGGGGCTTTAGTCGGTCTTTACTACTTTGCGGCTCACAAAACGGCTTTCCGCATAAAGGCCAGCTACCTGCTCCCCGATTTATCCATCCTGCGCGATATTTACCGGGTCGGGACCCCGTCGTCGATAATGGAACTGACGGAGGCCCTTGCCTTTATCCTGTTCAACAAAGTTGTGTCTACCTACGGGTCAATCGCTATTGCGGCGGTAGGTCTGGCTATCCGGATATCCGACCTTGCCTTTATGCCGATTATCGGTGTCTCCAACGGGCTGCTGCCTATCGTCGGCTTTAGTTTCGGCGCTAAAAACTTCAAACGCCTCTGGCGGGCGGTAAAGCTGGCCTCGGTTGGTATCGCGCTGTTCCTCGCCGTGGCTACCGTGTTTATAGAATTTTTTACCCCTCAACTCGTCAGTATCTTCAATGACGAGGTCGAATTACTTGAGGTAGCCGTACCTTCGATGCGTATATTGCTGTCCACGATGCTGTTTATAGGTCCTAATATCATGTTTGTTACCGCGTTCCAGGGGCTATCCAGGGGGACGATGGCCCTGATTCTTTCTCTGGTACGCCAGTTCATCCTGTTCGTGCCGCTACTCTTTCTCTTCTCCCATCTATTCGGCATGTATGGGGTCTGGTATTCCTTACCGGCCTCGGATACCCTGGGCTTTGTGGTGGCCTACGGATTTATCTACGCGGAATACAGGAGGCAGAAGCGGAGCGGTATCTGGAAGGATGTTGCTACGACGGAGAGTGCGTAACCGCCTGATTAAACAATCCCGAAAAGCCTCTTTGAGTTCTGCGTGGTAACTTCGGCTATTTCTTCCTCGCTGACGCCCTTCAGGGTCGCCGCGCCTTTTTGAGACCTGAGCACGTCCGCCGGACTCGATGTAAATTCATTTTCGCTGCCCCTTTGATAGACCACCGGGCAGTCCGTCTCCAGGAGCATCCTCTCCAGAGGAATTTCTTTCACCGCCCTCCTGTGCTCCTCGTGGTACTCTACGGCCGGGGTTACCGAGATATAGTATCCCTGAGCTATTATGTCCCGCAGGACGCTGGAAGTCCCCGTGTACCAGTGGAAAACCGCTTTTTCAAGTCGTGCTCCCAGAACCGCGTCAAGGGCGTCCCGCCAGGCGTAGCGGGAATGGATGAGCGCCGGTTTATCGTGGTCTTTAGCTATCTTTAAAATTCCCCCCAGCACCCGCTTTTGCAGGGCTTTATCGGCCACGGCCCTGACCCGCTTGTGGTAGTCCAGACCCACCTCGCCAATCGCCACCGCTTCGCTGATATGAGATGCGATGAACTTCAGGTTGGCGTCAATCTCCGACTCTTTAATGAACCAGGGGTGCCAGCCCAACGCCGGGTACACCAGGTCTTTGTAAAGGGCGGCGAGCTCCAGCACCTTCCGATTCGAAGCTAAATCGGAGCCGACGGCGACAATCGCCACCAGGCCGGCCTCTTTAGCATCGGCCAGGACAGTTTCGAGGTCTTCTATTTCGTCCAGGTGAGCATGGGTGTCAATCAACCGGTACATTATCCATCCCCTACGTAAACACCGCCGAAGGTTTCTCCTGGAAGGGGTGCGTCCTCAAGACCAGGGAGAAGAGGAACGGATAGGCGGCCTTCAGGTGCTGGACATAGTCCAGCCACTCGCTGGTCAGGTGGTCGTACATGCGCTCGATGTCAACGGCCAGGTGCGCCAGGTCTTCCTCCGGCAGGTTTTTCAGAGACGGCCGGGCCTCAAGCTCCTCGTCGAGGTGGGTGGTCGCCCAGAGCAAGTCGGTAAAGCGGTCGTGCTCCAGGAGGTTGGGGTTCTCCAGCAGCGTCAGCAGGTACGTCCTCTTACCGGAAAGATACTTCTTCAGCTCTTCCAGGTCGAGCCGGTGAATGTCAACATCGGCTTTCAAGTTATACGCATAATCGCTGGCCTGCTTAAAATCCTTCGGCGTCCAGTCCTTGTTGATACCCAGGTGACGCGAAATTTCCTCCCTGTTATCGAAATACTCGATAAGGTCGGCCAGGAGGAGGTTGCCAATTTCGCTGAAAAAGGCCCCGATGACCATATTGAGCTTATAAAGCATGGCCTGCTTCTCGCGGCGGGTCAGGATACGCTCGATGACGATAACAACGATGAAAACCTCGAGCGGCAGAAAAGCGAAGTCTCCGAGCAGGTAAATGAAGATATGATGCGGGTCACGGAATATCAGGTAATGGATACCGTAGAATAACGCTGAAGCCGCCAGAAAAAAGGCGGCGGCAAATATAAAGATACGATAACCCTTCATCATTAACCCCCGAAGTAATAACGCTACGTAAATAGTATCATATCCGCTGATACAGGTATAACTGCCGAAATGAATAGCTTGCGGCTTTGTGATATAATGCACTATCTAACGGGAGTATCACCGGAAAAAGGAGACAGCAATGGAGAAGTCGATAATCATCATTGGTGGAGGGCTCACCGGTCTGGCGGCCGGCTGCTACGGACGCATGAACGGTTACAAAACGTCTGTCTTCGAAATGCATGACAAGGCCGGCGGGGTATGCACCGCCTGGAAGCGCAAGGGTTACACCATCGATGGCGCCATGAACTGGCTCGTCGGCACCAAGCCGGGTACGAACCTTTACAAATTCTGGGAGGAACTCGGCGCGGCGCAGAAGTGGAAAATCTATAACCACGACCTGTATGCAAGCTTTGAAGACAAAGACGGTAAAGCCTTTAACATTTATTGCGATGCCGACCGCTTTGAGCAGTATTTGCTGGAGCTTGCCCCGGAAGACAAAGATATTATCAGGGAATTCACTAAAGGGATACGTTCTTTCTCTCGCGCGGATATGCCCGCTGATAAACCCTCCGAGCTTTACAATTTGCTCGATAAAATCAAGTCAGTAAAAATGTTGCCCCTGTTAATGCTTATGAAAAAATGGCTGAAGATATCCACTGGAGACTTCTGCAAGCGCTTCAAGAACCCCTATCTGCGCCATACTTTAACGTCCGCTTTCGGCAGCGACCTCTGGCCCATGATGATAATCTTATGGATGCTCGGCTTTCAGCACAAAAAAGCAGCCGGTTATGTTGCGGGTGGCGCCCTCGAACTTGTCCGCTTTCTTGAAGAACGCTACCACGCCCTGGGCGGAGAAATCCATTTCAATGCCAGGGTTGACAAAATATTAGTTGAGAACGATAAAGCAGTTGGCATAAAACTGGCTGATGGTACGGAGCATCGCGCCGATTGGGTTGTTTCCGCCGCTGACGGTCGTACGACTATTTTTGACATGCTCGAGGGGAAATATGTCGATGATGCTATAAAAAATCGATATGATAATCCTGATATCTTCTCACCTCTGGTATACATCGGACTGGGCGTGGCAGGCCGCGTTGAAGAAATACCGCCCTCCATATCAGGCCTGTCCTTCCCGCTTGAGACTCCCATCACCGTCGCCGACAAGGAACACCACAGGCTGGGGGTGCTTACTTACAGCTACGACCCCTCTCTGGCGCCGGAAGGGAAAACCGTGTTAAAAGTCCAGTTCGATACCGACTATGACTACTGGGAAAAACTATATCAAAACCCCGAACGCTATAAAGCGGAAAAAGAACGGATTGCCGGCGATGTCATTGACCGGCTTGATAAGCGTTTTCCCGGACTGGCCTCGCAGGTGGAAATGCGCGATGTTGCCACTCCCATGACCTGGGTACGCTATACCGGCAACTGGCGCGGCAGCTATGAGGGATGGATGTTCAGTGCCGAGACTTTTACTTCATCAATGCGTAAAACCCTCCCCGGACTGGACAATTTTTACATGGCGGGGCAGTGGGTAAATCCGGGCGGCGGTATGCCTACCGCGGCTATGTCCGGCAACCACACCATACAGCTTATCTGTAAGAAAGATAAGAAAAGATTCACCACCACGAAACCATAACGCAGAAGTGCCGGTTGCGCCCGCCTGCCCGGTTGTTGTTCAATAGTAGCGTGACCAGCATCACCATGTTTACCGGCAAGGGAGGCGTGGGCAAGACGACCTGCTCCGCCGCCACGGCGCTGCACTACGCAGCAGCGGGGTCGACACTTACCATCTCCACCGACACCACGCCTTCGCTTTCACATATCTTCGAGGTAACTGATAAGGAAAAACCGACCGGGGTTCTGCCGAATCTCTATATCAGCGAAATAGGCGAGCGGGAAATCAGGGAGATGTGGGATAAAAAGTTCGGGAGAGACGCGTACCAGGTCTTTTCGGCGTTCGTGGATGTCGACTATGAATCTTTTGTGGAGTTTACGACATCGGTGCTGCCGGGGCTGGGCGAAGAATTCATGGTGGACTATATCCGCGAAATATCACGGAACGACGTTTACGAAAATATTGTGTGGGACACGGCGCCGCTGGGGCAGACGCTTACCCTGCTGGAAACGCCCGCCCTGCTGGGCAAACACCTCAAAATGGCACCGCGAATCTACTCTAGACTGAAGCTCGGAAGGAGGAGCCGGGAGCCGGTGCTGGACATCCTGAAACGCTGGGAGGAGCTCTCCGCAAAGAACATGGAATTTTTAAGAGACGACGTTGATTTTATCATGGTCACGATACCGGAGGCCCTGGCGGTGGAGCAGCTGGAGGGGACGTTCCGGGAGATGGACAAATACGGACTCAAGGTGAGGCATATAATCATCAACAACGTGGTCAAGTCCGGGGAATCGGAATTCCTCAGGATAAAGACCCGCCAGCAGGAGCAGTACCTGAAACATATCTACGAAAAATACCCTAAGCTGAAGATAATAGAACTGCCGATGTTCCCGCAGGAGGTCAAGGGGCTGAAAAAAATCAGGGACGTAGAAAAATTACTTTTTTCATAATAATATTATACATAAGAGGAGGATTTTACAGATGGCTGAATCAAAATACGGCAAATACGTGGTAAGACACCCATTGGCAATAGGGGGATTCGGACCCGAGTTTATATACACGGGTGAAAGCGATTATAAATCCAATTTTACGATTATGTTCCTGCGCATTACGGAACCCACCCTCATGGAGGACGCCCCGCATTCACACGACTTCGATATGTACCTGTATTTCATATCGCTCGACCCGAACGACATGGACGACCTGAATGCGGATATCGAGATTGGCCTAGGCGAAGAGCGGGAAATACATAAAATCACGCATACCACCAGCGTCTATATTCCCGCGGGGATGATTCATTGTCCGCTCCACTTTAAGAGAGTCGACAAACCCATTTTATTAGTGCATTGCACGCTGGCTTCGAAATACGTTAAGGACCCGGATAAAATCATACGGGACTAATGTGCGCAGTTGCGCAATTTGCCCATGCTAATAAAGCTGAGGCTCTACCCCAAACTCCGGTATGCCCCGCACTATATCCCCACCCCCGTCCAGCCGGATATCGTAGCAGTACGTGTCCTCCAGCTTTAACGCCTTTTCCCAGACTTCGTCACCGGAAACGTAACAGGATTTAACAACAATGCCAATCTTGCCGACTCATTCCTTTACGCGCGGGTCGGGGTGCCCGAAGCCATCGATGAGGGGGAGTATTTTTACTTTCTGGCCTTCAGAATATCTGGGATTCATTATTACCCCTTCACCACCGCTATCGGCCTGGTGCGGGCGACTTTCCTGGAGATACCGGCGCCATGCGCCACCCTGACCACGTCCGCCACGTCTTTATACGCTTCCGGGGCTTCCTCGGCGAGGCCGGACATACTACCCGCCCGCACGGTAACGCCGCTGGCTTCCAGCGCCGCCAGTACATCTCTCCCGCTGGTTTGCTTCTTCATCGCGGAACGGCTACGCATGCGACCGGCGCCGTGACAGGTGGAACCGAATGTATCGCTCATAGCCCGCTCCGTACCCACGAGCACGTAAGAAGCCCGCCCCATGTCCCCGGGGATAAGGATGGGCTGCCCGATTCTGGCGTATTTTTGCGGGATATCCGGGTGGCCGGCGGGGAAAGCGCGGGTGGCGCCCTTGCGGTGCACACAGAGCTTCTCTTTTTTACCATCGACCTCGTGGTCTTCAATCTTGGCGATGTTATGGGTAACGTCATAAATAAGCTGGAGACCGGCATCGTTTTCGCTCATGCCCATAACGCGGCAGAAGGCCTCACGCACCCAGTGGGTGATGCACTGCCGGTTGGCCCAGGCGTAATTGGCGGCGCAGCGCATCGCGGCGAGGTAGTTTTTACCTTCCGGCGAATTTACCGGAGCGCAGGACAGCTGGCGGTCCGGCACTTCGATACCGTACTTCTGCATCGCCCGCACCATCTCCTTGATATAGTCGTCGGCGACCTGATGGCCCAGTCCGCGTGACCCGCAGTGGACGTAGAGCACAACCTGCCCCACCCGTTCCATGCCCATAGCCCTGGCTATATCTGGCTCGTAAATTTCGTCGATGACGGCAACCTCCAGGAAATGGTTGCCAGCACCGAGGGTGCCCAGCTGGGGTATACCGCGCTCCTTCGCCCGCTGGCTGACACGCTGGGGGTCGGTGCCCTCCATCTCCCCCTTTCCTTCCGTAGTCTCCAGGTCTTCCGGTCGACCGTACCCCTTCTCGACTGCCCACCTCGAACCTTTCACCAGAACCTGGTCAATCTCCCTGGAACCGAGTTTGATTTTACCTCTCGAACCCACCCCGGAAGGCACGGCGTAGAAAAGGGCATCGATGAGCTCTTTTATCTTCGGGCTGACGTCTTCTCTTGTCAGATTGGTGCGCATGATGCGGACGCCGCAGTTGATATCGAAGCCCACCCCTCCCGGCGATACCACGCCGTCATTGACGCGCATCGCCGCCACCCCGCCGATGGCGAAGCCGTAGCCCCAGTGGATATCCGGCATGGCCAGGGATTTCCCCACGATGCCGGGCAGAAAAGCCACGTTGGCCACCTGCTCCGGGGCCTGGTCGTCGATAATCTGCCGGAGCATACCTTCATCCGCATAAATAAGGCCGTCGACGCGCATGCCCTTTTTGTAGCTTTTCGGGATACGCCAGCGGAACTCGTCGACTTTTTCCAGTTTACCTTCCCACTTCGGCATGGCCTCACCTCCTAAACATCGAAAATTACCCGCACCCGGTTTTGCCGCCGGTCTACCTCCAGCATGTGGTAGGTGGCCGACTTCACCCCCGTTTTCAGGCGGTGGCGGGAGGGGTCGTATTTTTCTCCGCGGCATTCGGCCACCAGACGGGTATCTTCAAACTCCGTAATATCGAATCGTTTGAAGAGCAACATTTCAACGTCGAAGTAATACAGCAGGCTGTTCAGCCACTCGAAAAGCAGGCCCTCGATGTCATCCCCACTCGCCTCAACGCGGCGCGATTCGACCTCCCGCACGCTGTCAGGTTCAGCGATAATCGAGAACATGCCGGCGGCGGCATTGGCGAAGGCCTCCGCCAGCGTCTTGCCGTAAGCCACCAGGCCGGTGTCCGAGGTATGCTCAATAAGCTCATACTTTTTCATGTTTCTTCCCTTGGGCTACAATGATAGTCCCGACGTTACCGGATGTCAACACCTCTTGCTATTTCAATTCTATATGATATAATCAGAACTATCCCACAAATTTTAGAGGTAATAGTATGGAATATTTTGAAGTAATCAAGAAGCGAAGGTCGGTCAGGAGATTTAAAGACACTCCGGTACCTAATAAAATAATAAACGCCCTGATTGAGAGCGCGCAACTGGCGCCATCCGGGGGCAACGGCCAGGGGTGGCTTTTCGGCGTGGCGACGGACAGTAAGATTATCAGGCAATTATCTCAGGCTGCCGGAAGACAGGAGTGGATTGCTACCGCTCCCCTGGTCATCGCCCTCTGCGCTGAACTGGATGAAGAGCTCCGCGGCCTGACGGAGGACGACTTTAGCCTGGCAGTAAATAAAGAGAGATTCACGCCGGAATTCATAAAATACCTGCAGGACTATCCGGACCAGCGGGCGGTCTCCCTCCTGTTTAACAATAGCGTTCCGATGATTCCGGGTGAGCATATCTTTCTAACCGCCGTCAACTATGGCTTAAGCGCATGCTGGGTCGGTTTCCTAGATGTTAAGAAAGCCTCATATATATTAAACCTACCCAATAATTACGCCTGTTTGTTTCTCATGCCAATAGGGTATAGAGACGAGGAACCGGGGCCGATAGAGCGTAAAAAGATACCGGATATTGCTTTTATAAATAGCTATGAGCAAAAATATAGTGCATCACCAGGTTCGCGCGAATGACCGACAAGAAATACACGGATATCTTATCGTTGATACTGCGGTATTCACAAAAGCCGCCTTTGTTCGAGCCGGGTGAAGCGCGCTTCTGGGACGACCCGCATATATCCAAGAGCATGCTGGAGGCACACCTGAATCCCGACCACGACGCCGCGAGCAGAAGGCCCGATACCATCGACCGAGAGGTCGAGCACCTTGTTTCCTCGGGCACGTTAAGGCCGGGGGACAGGGTACTTGACCTGGGCTGCGGGCCGGGGCTGTACGCCAGCCGGCTCGCCGGGAAAGGGATGAAGGTAACCGGCGTCGATATTTCACAAAGGTCACTCAATTACGCAATTGCGCAAGCGAAAGAGCAGGGGCTTGACATTGACTATCGATGCATGAACTTCTTCGATATCGACTACTCCGGCGATTTCGACGCAGCGATACAGACACACGGAGAAATGTGCACCTTCCCGGACGCAAAGAGGGACGAACTCTTTGCGAAAATACACCAGACCCTGAAGCCCGACGGCCTGTTCATATTCGACGTGACGACCCGAGCGCAAAGAGCGAAAGCTGGAAAACAAAACGGTTGGTACGCCAGCGACGGCGGTTTCTGGCGGTCGGGTACACATCTGGTTCTAGAGCAGGGTTTTGATTACTCCGAGGACAACGTGTGGCTGGACCAGTACACCGTCGTTGATGAAGAAAAGATATCCGTATACCGGAACTGGTTTCACGACCACACGCTCCAGTCCATCCGGCAAGCGTTGCAGAACACCGGATTCGTAATCGTTAATGTCTGGAACGACCTGGCCGGCACACCGTACGAAGAAGGCGGCGACTGGATAGCCATCGTTTCCCAGAGAAGTAAAATCAGGCCCGTCAACGACGCGACCGTAGATTACAAAGACCTGGTGCGGCGGTCGTACGACCGCCTGGCGGCCGAATACGAAGAAAAGCGCCAGGCAGAACCACCTGCAGTAATCCACCTGCTCACAGACCGACTAAGTGACGGGGCGAACGTGCTCGATATCGGCTGCGGGGTCGGTATTCCGGTAGCGCATACCCTGGCACGGCGCTTTAAAGTCACCGGAGTGGATATATCCGGCGGTATGATTAACCGCGCCCTGGCGAATGATATCGACGCCACCTTCATCCACGGCGATATCATGTCGGTAGAGCTCCCACCGGCGAGTTTCGATGCTGCCACCGCATTCTACTCGATTTTCCATCTACCGCGTGAGGAGCACCCGGACCTACTACGCCGAATCTACGGCTGGCTTAAACCGGGGGGATACCTCCTGGCGACGTTCAGCTACTGCAACGACGCCCCGTACACGGACGACTACTTCGGCGTGACGATGTACTGGAGCAACTACGGCCTAGAAGAATACGATAAGATGCTGGGTGAGACAGGATTTAAGATTCTGGAGATAGGAGCTGTCGGGGCGGGGTATAAAGACCCCGGCGAGGCGCCCGGCGAACGCCATCCATTGATACTGGCACAGACTAGCCCCGCGAAGGCAGAGTGACCACCGCAGCGCCCGTCACTGTTTTATCGCCCTGCGGGTTCTCCGCCCAGATTTCCACCCGGGCGCAGTTTTTACCTTCCTCGACATACTTTTTAGTCACCTTGCCGTTGCAGATAATGTCCTCGTGTACTTTATTCATGCCCCGGTAGCTGCCGCTCAACTTTAACAACGCGCCCCCCTCGCCGAGCCAGTCGGTGAGCATCTGCCCCAGGAAAGAAAGGGTCAGCCAGCCGTGAACGATAACGCCGGGGAGGCCATTGGCAACGGCAAAATCCTTATCGTAGTGTATCTGGTAGTAGTCGCCGGAGGCGCCGGCGTATTTTACCAGCTGCATGGTCGTGGGGTACTTTACCAGTGCCGGTATCTCGCTGCCTGCCTCGATATCTTCGTAATAAACCTGCTCGGCCATTTTTCTCCCGCTAGTACTTGACGTAGGTGTTTTTCCCCTTTACCGCCACATCACCCCGCTGGTTGGTACAGGTGACCTCTGTAAACATAAAGAGCGTGGGGCCTTCCTTGCCCTCCATTTGGCGCAGCCGGGTGAGCCTGCTGGTCACGGAGATAACGTCGCCCACTTTAATGGGCTGTAAATACTCAAGCTCGCTGGCGCCGTTGAGGAGGCGGGTAAGCGGGGTCCTGGCGTTGAAAAGCCGGTGCAATAACGCGGTGGGCACGAGGGCGGCGGGGAAGGTGGGGGGCGTTACCTGCCGCCAGGCGGGGTTGGGGTCGTCGATAGCCTCGGTGAACTTCTTTAAGAAGCCCTTTTCAACCTCATAAATTTCCGGGCCGAACTCGACATTGAGCAGGCCCTGGAGCTCTTCGCTGATTACCGGTTCATCAGTCAAGGGGGATACCTCCGCGTTTATACTAGACGCTATATTATAGCCTAAGGGCAAAGGGGATGACCAGCTACGCCTTCAGCTTTTTTACGAGAGCAGCCACGTTCTTGCCGAAGTTCCAGGCGGTATTCAGCCCTTCCTCGTCCTCAATTACCTCGCCCTCCTTCCGTCCAAAGGCCATGTTCCAGTAGGTGGAGCCGGGATTAATTATCTGATTGATGTGGAACCAGAACAGGAGCTCGGCAAAGGTGAAGTTCTGACCGCCCCGGCGGGCAACCACCAGCGGGCCGCCGACCTTCCCCTTGAAAACCCTTGAACCCCGCGACATGTACGCGGCCCTCTCCAAGAAACCCTTCACCAGCGAAGTGGACGAGCTATAGTATACCGGAGAGCCCACAATGATTGCATCTGTTTCTACCATCTTGGCGTACACGGGCTGCAGGTCATCCTCGATGGAGCAGCCTTCATGGTCGGAACAGTATCCGCAGGCGTTACACCCTTTAATGTCAAGGCCTGCAAGACTGATAAGTTCCGTATCCAGCCCCTCCTCGGCGATGGCCTTCAGGCAGTGGGCGGTCAACGTCTCCGTATTTCCCCCTTTCCGGGGGCTGCCGACGATTCCGATTGCGTTCAAGTTCATCCTCCTGTATATAGCTTATGCTTAATTATATATTCGGCCACGGGGGCGAGGACAAGGTCGTCAATGGATATCCCCGCTGCCGCCTTCTCACGTATCGACGAGGCGTTGATATCCACCTGCGGCTTCTCCAGAAAGACCACGCGCCCTGAAATTCCGGGGATGGCGGTCTCCAGTATCTGAAGGTCGGGGTGGGGATAGCCCGGGCGGGGTACCGCCGCCAGGAAGCACAGTCTTATCAAAAGCGCCGGCTCGTGCCACTCCGGGACCTGCTCCAGGCTGTCCCAGCCCAGTATAAAATATATATCATCGTTCCCGTATTGCCGGCGAAATTGGTAAATAGTGTCAACCGTATAAGAAGGGCCCGGACGTTCTATTTCCATCGTGGATACCTGCAAATGTGGCTTGCCGGCCACCGCTAGGCACAGCATTGCCAGCCGATGTTCCGCGGGTGTTATCGGCCTGGCCGGCTTGGACATGGGCCGTCCCGCCGGTACTAAGAGCACTTCGGAGAGTGACAGAGTATCCCGTGCCTCTTCGGCCATCAGTATATGCCCCCGATGGACAGGGTCGAACGTTCCCCCCAGTACGCCTATCCTCATCCTTGCCTCCCGGGGGAAGACCACTCCCAGTTAAACCCCCCGCAACGGATTTTATCGCCTTCCTTCGCTCCAGCCTTATCCAGGGCTTTGTTGACGCCCAGCTGGTTAAGCTGTTGATTTAGCTGCCAGCGTAGCTCGGCGGGAGTGACACCGGCGCCGGCATAGATACGTTCCAGGCCGGGCGCAGTCACTACAAACTCTTCCCCGACTTTGTCAACCCTAAAGCGCGATTCCATAGGCTGAGGCCGGAATACCTTCACAATCGGTTCCTCACGTTTTTCACCCGTTGCAACCTGTTCCTTGAGCTCCTTCAGGGCCGCCGACATAAGTTCATCTACGCCCTGGCCCGTTAACGCAGATATAAAATGGGCTTTTATTCCGGCGCCGAAAATCTGTTTCTTAAAATCGCTCAGTCTTTCCTGCACCTCGGGAAGGTCGGTTTTGTTCAGGGCAATAATTTGCGTTTTCCGGGCAAGGGAAATATCGAAAAGGACAAGCTCTTTATTCACGCTCATCATGTCGTCCAGAGGCGAATCCGAGCTGCCACTAACAAGGTGGATGAGGATATGAGTACGCATGGCATGACGGAGGAAATCGTGCCCGAGACCGCGTCCCCGGTGGGCACCCTCTATCAGGCCGGGTATCTCCGCAATTACGTAACTTTCCAAGCCGTTTTCAACAACGCCGAGTACCGGTTCGATGGTCGTGAAGGGATAGCTGGCAATTTTCGGCCTCGCTGCCGATGCCGCCGACAGCAGCGTCGATTTACCGGCGCTAGGATAACCTATGATACCGACATCCGCAATCAGCCTCATCTCCAGACGGATAGTTCTCTCCTCACCCGCTGCTCCCCTCTGAGCGATATGCGGCGCCTGATTGGTCGACGAGGTGAAGTGAGGGTTACCCCAGCCGCCCTTGCCGCCGACAGCAGCGACGACTTCATCCCCGGCCTTTGAAAGGTCAGCGATCATAATATCTGCACCGCCTTCTTTCTTCTCTCTCACTATTGTCCCCACCGGCACCACCATCACAAGGTCCTCGCCGTTCCTGCCGTGTTTTTTACTCCCACTGCCATTCCTGCCTCTTTCAGCCCGGTAGATCATTTTCCTACGATATCCACGCAGACTATCAACAGAATCATCCGCCCTTACAACTACATTTCCGCCTTTACCGCCATCGCCACCATCGGGTCCGCCGTAGGGCACGAACTTCTCCCGCCGAAATCCCACAGCTCCATCGCCACCGTCACCCGCTCTTACACTGATCTCTGCCTTGTCAAACAACTATCAACTCCATGAGAGACATTTTATCGTAATATGATTATACTACAAAATATACTCTATTCTATTTCATTAATATTATCACTAATAATAGCATTGGATAAAACTCGAATTAAAAATAATCTTCGTGTGGCGTGCGAAGGGACTTGAGGATACATTGTAAAAGAAATGTTCAATATAATAGCAAATATACCGCATAATTTGTAAAAAATATCAATAACATAGAAAGAAGTAAAATCGCCACATACGGCAAGTAGTATAGGGAACGCTGGACCGTCTCTACATTCAGACTGTGTTCTTTGGTGCGTTTTTCGGGTGTAACTGACGGTGTATATCGCGGATTTTTCTCTTTATGTATGGATTATCACCGATTTCACCGGTTATCTTTTTGCAGGCGGCGGTAACCGAGGCAGCGTCGCGGTTGCCTAGTTCCTGGCCGATCTGGACCAGGGAGAAATTGGTTTCCTGGCGGATGACGTACATTGCCAGCCGACGGGCCATGGCGGTATCCTTATCACGTTTCCTCCCCAGCAGTTCTTCACTGGTCAACTGGAAACACTCGGCAACGGCCTCTACGATGGAGCCTGGAGTTATATTATCCGCCGTATATTCTTTATTGGCTAAGTCATTCAGGGCTCTGGCGGTAACATCCAAATCCGGCACCGTACCTAGCAGGTTGGCATAGGCGACGACGCGGTTTAGCGAGCCCTCCAGCACCCTGATATTACGCTGTGACTCCCGAGCTATCAACTCGAGCACCTTGGTATCAATGTTGGCGCCGTTTTGCAGGGTTTTCGATTGCAGTATTGCCAGCCGGGTTTCAAAGTCCGGCGGCTGAATATCGACGATAAGGCCCCATTCGAAGCGTGAACGTAGCCTTTCTTCCAAGAGGGGCATCGACTTGGGAGGACAATCGCTGGTGATGACGATTTGACGGTTGGTGTTGTGCAATTCGTTAAAAGTATGGAAGAAACTCTCCTCGGTTTGCTCCTTGCCGCTGATGAAGTGGATATCGTCAATAAGCAGCATGCCGATGTTGCGGTACTTACTGCGAAATTCCTCGGTGGTTTTCTCACGCAGGGCACCAACGAATTCGTTGGTGAACTGTTCAGCGCTGATGCAGATAACATTGATATTGCTGGCTGCGGCGGCATGCCCGATAGCGTGGAGCAGGTGAGTCTTGCCGAGGCCGGAGCCGCCGTAGATATACAGGGGGTTATAGCTGTGTCCCGGGTTCTTGGCTACAGCCAGCGAGGCGGCGCGGGCCAGGCGATTGCCGCTGCCTTCGATAAACGAATCGAACTCATAGCGGGGGTTCAATCTGGTGTAGGATGGGGGAGATGGCGGTAAAGACGGCTGGTCGGTGCTGATACCGTGATGGCGCGATTTGCCATTTACCTGGAATTCCACCTGGACATCGGGTGAAGTAAGCCCGAATAAAGCCTTTTCGATAAGGGAACGCTGATTTTTATCCAAGTATTCAGCCGCGAAAGTATTGGGTACACCCACGACGAAGCAGTTATTCTGATAGGTTAAGCCGGAGGTTTTACTGAACCAGGTTCGGTAGTTAGGTTTGCTAACCTGGATCTGTAGCTCTCCCAGAGCAGCTTCCCATATTTCCTGAGGTGTACGGTTTCGCGCTGGTTCCATCGGTTATACGCCTGCATCAATACCCGGCGCAGGCAAAAATACCCCCTATCCTGTTAAAGGCAAAATAATCCCCTGCCTCGCAAGCTATCTGGATTTCCCGCCCCTGCCGGCGGGTTCTGTAGAGGAAAAAGTTAATAAATAATTAAGACAATTAAATTATTAACAATCCATAGCATACAACTGTAACCCCCCCCAACGCAAATTTTATCAGGACGGCAACCAGCAATTTTTGCCCAATATTACCTCTTGGTAGCTCTTGTAAACTGTGTTTTTTAACCGTTTTCGGGGGTTGCCAGCCTAAAACGAAAAGTTGTTGAAAAATATTTTAAGTGATAGAATTCTTGAGTCTGGAGGACTAAATTGCGCATCGTTTTTATGGGTTCGCCGGGATTCGCCGTGCCGTCGCTGGAGTGCCTTGTCCGTAACGGTTATGACGTTGTCGGGGTATATACGCAGCCGGACAGGCCCGCCGGGCGGGGGCGCGCCATAGTTCCGCCGCCGGTAAAGGAGTCGGCCTTAAAACTGGGACTGCCGGTTTTCCAGCCGGAAAGCTTCCGGTCGGACGGGGCCGTGGCGCAACTGGTGGCACTAAAACCCGATGTAATCGTGGTGTGCGCCTTCGGGCAGGTTTTACCGCAGACGGTCCTGGACATACCGTCTCACCAGTGCGTAAATGTCCACTTTTCGCTGTTGCCCAGGCACCGGGGAGCCTCGCCGGTGGCATCGGCGATACTGGCGGGAGATGAATTTACCGGTGTCAGCATCCAGCTCGTCAGGTTGAAGCTCGATACCGGACCATTGCTGGCCAGGGCGGCCGTCCCGATTTCCCAGCGGGATAATACTGCTACCCTTACGGACAGGCTGTCGCTGGCAGGCGCTCATCTGCTGCTGGAGGCCCTTAACGGCTGGTTGCGTAACGAAATTACGTCCCTCCCCCAGAACGAGGACGAGGCCACCTATTTCAGCCGGATTACCAAAGAAGCCGGAGAGATAGACTGGAATCTTGCTGCGGTGGAAATCTGGCGCAGGGTTCGTGCTTTCAACCCCTGGCCGGGGTGTTACACCACCTGGCGGGGGAAGCAGCTCAAGGTACTGGAGGGGGTGGTCCTTCCCGGCCAAAGGGGAGCGGAAGCCGGGAAGGTCGTGGCACTGACCGGACAGGAGGCAGGATTGGGCATCGGCACGGGCGAGGGCATGCTGGGTGTAATCAGGGTGCAGCTGGAGGGGAAGCGGGTCATGAATGCCGATGAGTTTGTTAGGGGGCAGCGGGATATCATCGGGGCGGTGTTGGCGGGCTAAGAAGTTATATATATTTCTCGTGTTGCCCCGCCTACATTCAGCCTGTATAATCAGTGTTAAGGAGGCGATGTTGTCTTTACCTCAGGACTTAAGTAAATTCGACTCTCTGGTGGAAATAATCGCCAGGCTGCGAGCCCCGGACGGCTGCCCTTGGGACAGAGAGCAGACGCATCAGTCGCTGCGGGGAAACCTGCTTTCCGAGTGCTACGAGGTACTCGAGGCGCTCGACGAGGGGGAATCTAAAAAGCTCTGTGAGGAACTGGGCGACCTGCTTTTGCAAATTATGCTGCACGCCCAGATTGCCACAGATAACGGGGAGTTCGAGATAGGCGACGTGGTGACAAGTATCGCCACCAAGATTGTACGGCGCCACCCGCATGTCTTCGGCACCGGCAAGGCCGATAGCGCCGAAGAAGTAATGCACAACTGGGAGGAAATTAAGCGGGGGGAAAGGGGGGAGGGGGTTTCCATGCTGGAGGGCGTGCCGAAGGACATGCCGGCTCTGGGCTATGCCCACGAAATTTCACGCAGGGCAGTGCGTGTCGGCTTCGAGTGGGAGGATATCGGGGGGGTTATAGATAAGCTGGCGGAGGAGGTCAGGGAAATCAAGGATTCAACCAGCCGGGAAGAGAAGGAGCTGGAGTTCGGCGACCTTTTATTTACGCTGGTCAACGTCGCCCGCTGGGAGGGAATCGACGCTGAGGTGGCGCTCCGGGAGGCGAACCGGAAATTTTATAAACGCTTCGCGTACATGGAAGAGCTGTGCCGCCAGCGGGGACTGAATTTCCCGGAGCTTTCCTTTGAGGATAAAAACGACCTCTGGGAGGAGGCGAAGAAAAAAGCTGAGTAAGTTGGTCGGGGTGCGTGAACTTGCTCGCTTGACTTTTCCCGTTAGACATATAGACATAGCGGTGTTTATATGTTATTATGTTTTCAGAGGGGGTGATGAAGATGACGATTATTAAATCCGAGAACAAGAAGAAAAACGGTCTCAAGAGGACGACCATTTTCCTGACTGAGGAACATCGTGAAGCATTGAGGCGCATGGCGTTCGAGCGGCGAACTTCGATGGCAAACCTCATTCGGGAAGCCGTCTTGGAAATGCTGGAACTGGAGGAAGATGAGAAGGAAGCCCTGAAAGCCGTGAATGAGCCGGAAGATGGCTCATTAACTCTCGAAGAGCTCGACCGTCGGTGGAAAGGCAATCACGAAAGAGCGTGACTTACAGAGTTAAAGTCAAACCAGCGGCTGAAAAAGAGCTTCTAGGATTGAGCAAAAGTGATTATGCTGCTTTACTCCTGCGCCTCCAATCTTTGGCTGAGAACCAGCGGCCCGACGGCGTAATCAAACTCAAGGCCAAAGACTTCTGGCGTGTCCGCGTCGGGCGTTTCCGGATTATATATCGCATCGAGGAAAAGCAGGAGTTGGTTGAGGTCGTTAGAATCGCACGCCGTAACGAGGGAACCTATAAGAGACTTTGAACCGGGAGTAAAGAGAATGGTCGGGGCGGGCAGGTTTGAACTGCCGACCTCCGCGTCCCGAACGCGGCGCGCTACCAGGCTGCGCTACGCCCCGCCAGCACTATTATAGGCGTATTGGGCCTCCGTTGTAAACTGGAGCGATAAGAGAATGAAATACCTGGTTCTGATAATCGATGGAGCCGCCGGACTGCCCCTGCCGGAAAGAGGCGGAAGGACCTGTCTTGAGATTGCCCGGACACCCAACCTGGATGCAATGGCAAAAGAAGGCACCCTGGGACTGGTACGTACCGTGCCGCCCGGGATGGAGCCCAGCAGCGCCTGCGCCTGCATGTCGGTATTGGGCTACGACCCTGAAATCTATTACAAAGGCCGCGCCTCCATCGAAGCGCTGAGCCTGGGTGTAAATATCGGCGAGGGAGAGGCGGTTTTCCGGTGCAACCTGGTGGCGGTGCGGGACGGTAAAATGGACGACTACAGCGCCGGCCACATATCCAGTGACGAAGCTAAAGAAATCATCGCGGCTCTTAACGAGGAACTCGGCGGTGATGACGTGAGTTTCTACCCCGGCGTCAGCTATCGGCATATCTTAAAGCTAAAGGGGCACGGGGATACCCTGAAAGCCGTCTGCACCCCGCCCCACGATATCCCCGGAAAAACCGTGAAAGATTTTCTACCGAAAGGAGAGGGTAGCGACCTCCTCCTTGACCTCATGGCGCGCTCTGAAACCCTGCTGAGAAGCCACAGAATCAACGTAGCGCGCCGGGACCGCGGCTATATGCCCGTTACCACTATCTGGCTTTTCTGGGGCAGCGGGCAGGTGCCTGCGATGCCACCTTTCGAAGAAGTGTACGGAATTAATGCCGCCCTGACATCCGGAGTGGACCTTCTCAAAGGACTGGCTAAAATGGCGGGGATGGAAGTGCTGGATATCAGGGGGGTGACCGACGGGCCGGATAACGACAACGCCGCCCAGATAGCGGGCGCCCTGGAAGCTCTCAAAAGGCACGAACTGGCGGTGGTTCATATAGAGGCGCCGGACGAGGCCGCCCACGGCGGCCTCATTGATGAAAAGGTAGAAGCTATTCAGAAGGTAGACGCCGAGGCTATGGGGCGGCTTTGGGAGCGGCGGGGCGATGACCTGCGCGTGCTGGTTATGCCTGACCACCCCACCCCGATTAAATTACGCACCCATACCGCCGACCCCGTGCCGTTTTTAATATGGGGGAAGGGTGTAAAGGCTAACGGGGCGAAAAGGTTTACCGAGGCCGAGGCTGGTAAGACTGGCGTTTTCATCGAGGAAGGTTATAAAATAATGGCGAAGCTGGTGGGGGGTTAGAAAGAGGTTGCCCGGATGGGCAGCTGCGCAGTTGCGCAATTGAGTATGGTAAAGAGATAAATAATATGGCATTAATCGTACAGAAATACGGCGGGTCTTCGGTAGCAGACGCCGGGAAGATTAAAAACGTCGCCAGACGCATCGTCAAAACCAAAGAGTCCAACAACGACGTGGTGGTGGTCGTTTCGGCAATGGGCGATATGACCGACGACCTGGTTAAGCTGGCCTATCAGGTTGCCGAGCATCCGCACACGCGGGAGCTCGACGTCCTGCTCTCCACCGGCGAGGTCGTCTCCAGCACCCTACTGGCGATGGCGCTGCACGACATGGGCTGTCCGGCTATCAGCCTCAGCGGCGCCCAGGCGGGTATCAGGACCGACGCCGCTTTCAGCAAGGCGCTGATTACGGATATCGACCCCAAGCGTGTCGCCAAAGAGCTGGAAAAGGGTAAAATCGTTATTGTAGCCGGTTTCCAAGGCATTACCGAGGATATGGATATCACCACCCTGGGGAGGGGCGGCTCGGATACCACGGCGGTGGCGCTGGCAGCCGGGCTAAAGGCAAAAAGATGCGAAAGATACACCGATGTAGACGGTATTTATACCACCGACCCGCGTCTTTTCCCGGAGGCGCGGAAGCTGACAGAGATAAGCTATGAGGAAATGCTGGAAATGGTAACCTACGGGTTCAAGGCGATACACCCCCGTGCGATTGAGCTGGGGGCACTGTTCAGCGTTCCCATTCTGGTAGCATCCAGCTTTAATGAGAACCCCGGTACGTTAATTCACAAAGAGGTGTCTATGGAAGTACGAAACAAAGTAAGAGGCATAGCCCATGACCTTGATGTGGCCAAGATTACCGTGGTGGGTGTCCCCGACCGTCCGGGTATCGCCGCGGGAATTTTCGTCCCCCTGGCGGAGGCCGGTATCAGCATCGATACCATCGTCCAGAACGCCAGCGTCGAAAATATCACCGACCTTACGTTCACGGTAACCAAGAGCGAGTTGAAAGGGGCGATGGCGGTCATCGAGCCGATAGCCAGAGTCATCGGTGCCAGGGAGTGTGTCAGTGATTCCAAGCTGGGCAAGGTCAGCATTATCGGCACCGGTATGCAGTATGCCCCCGGATACGCTGCCCGCATGTTCGATACCCTCCACAAAGAGAATATCAACATACAGCTAATTGCGACATCGGAAATACGGATAACCTGCATCATCGATGAGGTCAGAGTAAAGGACGCGGTGCGTGCCCTGCACCGCGCCTTCGAGCTGGAAACAGAGGATTAAACAAAGCTACCGGGAGGTGGTCAGACGGCTACTACCTCTTTAACTTCGGGGATTTCCTGCTTCAGTATGCGTTCAATCCCGTTCTTCAGGGTCAGGGTGGACATGGGACAGCCGGCGCAGGCGCCGACCAGTTTCACTTTAACCGTGCCGTCGTCTACACCGACCAGCTCTACATTACCGCCATCCCTCACCAGAACCGGGCGTACTTTTTCGAGTATCTCTTCCACCTTGTCTTGCATTTTTAACCTGTCTCCTTTAGAATCTAACTGTACCCCTTATTAAATTCTATCTGTCGAAGGGGTATTTTGTCAAACGGTGCATTATTGCGGCCAAAAATCCCTTGTATGATGTATCGCATTGGTGTAGAATATATTGCTTAAATAGTATATCGTTTTCGGGGAAGATATGACGCGTGATGACGAAAGACTGCTGAGACACAAGCAGCAGCGGAGCAAGGAAGCTATCGACCTGGCAATGCAGGCCCGATGGCAGGAGGCTGTCGACGTTAACAGGGAAATCATCGAGGAATTTCCGGAAGACGTCGATACTTATAATCGACTGGGCAGGGCTTACATGGAACTGGGGCAGTACGCGCTGGCCAGGGAAGCCTACAGCCGGGCGATACAGCTGGACCCCTATAACGCTATTGCTAACAGGAATTTGCGGCGCCTGAACGATATAAAGGAGTCGGATAAAACCGAAGTGGAAACGGACAAGGTCGAACCGCACCACTTTATCGAAGAAATAGGCAAGGCCGGGGTGGTTTCTCTCTACGACCTGGCGCCCAAGGAGAACCGCGCCAGGATGGTGGCGGGAGATAAGGTGTATTTAAAGGTCGACGGTTCCGTACTGGCTGTAGAAAACAGCCGCCGTGAATATATGGGGAAGGTGGACCCCAAGTATGCCCAGCGGCTCATACGGCTGATGCTGGGGGGTAACCAGTACACGTCATCGGTGGTAAAGTCCACCATGGACATGATGACCATTATTATCCGGGAGACGTCCCAGCACCCGAGCCAGGCAGGGAAGCTATCTTTTCCGCCGAGGGGCATGGAAGAGTTCCGTCCTTACGTCAGTGATAGACTGATAAAAATAGATGATGACGAGGAAGAAGACGAGTCGGGTTATACGATAATCGGCGGCGAAGAGATAGAGGTCTTACCCGAGGAATCTGAGGGCGTCGATGACGATTCGAATATCGATGATGAATAACAGGAGGTAGCACTGATTATGGTTTCGGGCACGGTGAAGCCGGTTAATATCGAAGACGAAATGAGGAGTTCCTACCTCGATTATGCCATGAGTGTCATCGTCTCCCGCGCCCTGCCGGACGTGCGGGACGGGTTGAAACCGGTGCACCGGCGCATCCTTTACGCCATGTCTGACATGGGATTGCGTCCCAACAGCCCCCACCGCAAGAGTGCCCGTATCGTTGGCGAGGTGCTGGGTAAGTATCACCCTCACGGGGATACTTCTGTCTATGACGCTATGGTACGTATGGCGCAGGAATTTTCGATGCGTTACCCCCTTATCGACGGGCAGGGCAATTTCGGTAGCGTCGATAACGACCCTCCCGCCGCCATGCGGTACACCGAGGCGCGCTTGGCGAAAATAGCGGAAGAGATGCTGGTTGACATCGATAAAGATACCGTGGACTTCATGCCCAACTTCGATGACAGCCTCCAGGAACCCAGAGTGCTGCCCACCCGGTTGCCCAACCTCTTGCTGAACGGCAGCGCCGGCATTGCCGTGGGCATGGCCACCAATATCCCCCCGCACAACCTGGGCGAGGTCTGCGATGCTATTGCCTGCCTCATCGATAACCCCAAGGCCACTATCGAAGAACTCAGCAAGTTCGTTAAAGGCCCGGACTTTCCCACGGCCGGCATTATCCAGGGGCGGGAAGGCATCATGAACGCCTATACCACCGGGCACGGCAAGCTGGTGGTGCGTGCCAAAGCCCATATCACCAGCCCCACCGCGGGCGGCCGCCGCCAGATAATCGTCAACGAGCTTCCCTACCAGACGAATAAGGCAGCCCTGGTGGAGAATATCGCCGAGCTGGTCAAGAACAAGAAAATCGAGGGCATCAGCGACCTTCGCGACGAGTCCGACCGCCAGGGGATGCGCGTCGTCATCGAGTTGAAACGGGAAGCCCAGCCCCAGCAGGTCCTCAATAGCCTTTACAAATATACCTCCATGCAGTCCTCTTTCTTCGTTAATATGCTCGCCCTGGTCGACGGACAGCCGAAGGTAATCAGTTTGAGGGAGGCGCTGGAGAATTTCGTGAACTTCCGCCGTGAGGTGATAACGCGGCGTTCCCGATATGACCTGAAGCAGGCCAAGGCCCGCGCCCACATACTGGAGGGCCTGAGAATCGCGCTGGATAATATCGACGCGATTATCAGGACTATCCGGGAGTCCGAGACGGCCGAAGCGGCCCGCAAGAACCTCATGAGTAATTTCGGGCTGACACAGATTCAGGCGCAGGCAATCCTCGACATGCAGCTACGCCGCCTGGCCAACCTGGAAAGGCAGAAGATACTCGACGAATATGCCCAGGTGGTCAAGACGATAGCTTACCTGGAAGACCTGCTGGCCAATCCCAGGAGAATTCTCGTCCTGGTAAAGGAGGAGGTAACGGAGCTGAAGTCCAGATACGGCGACGTGCGCCGCACCTCTATCGTCGAGCAGGGGGTGCTGGAATTTACCGAAGAAGACCTCATCCCCCACGAAAAAGTGGTGGTGACGCTCAGCAGCCGCGGCTTCGTCAAGAGGATTACAGCCCGCAACTACACGGTGCAGCACCGGGGAGGCAAGGGCATCATCGGCCAGATAACCCGCGAGACCGATGCGGTTATGCTGCTGGTCGTGGCCGATACCCACGACGACCTCTTTTTATTCACCGACCGCGGCAAGGTCTTCTACCTGAAATGCCATGAAGTGCCCGCCGCTTCCCGGACTTCCAAGGGGCTGGCTATCATCAATCTGCTGTCCATCACCGAGGGAGAGAAGGTCACGTCCATGACTGCCACCTCCGGGCTGCTCCCGGACGCCTATCTGGTGATGGCCACCAAACTGGGGGAGATAAAGAAGACGCCGCTGGAAAAGTTCGCCGCCGTACGGAGCAGCGGACTTATTGCCATGGACCTGGAGCCGAGAGACGAGCTGGTATCCACGTGCATGGCCAGGGATAAAGATAATGTTGTCCTGGTGACGCGTAAAGGGCAATCGATATGTTTCGGCGTTTCCAGCCTGAGGGCAGCCTCCAGGACCAGCGGCGGCGTGCGCGCCATCCGCCTGGCCAAGGGCGACGGTGTGGTTAGCATGGACAGGGTCGACCCGAACGCCTTTCTGCTGGTAGTTTCCGAGGGAGGCTACGGCAAGATTACGCCGCTGGCACAGTACCCGCGGCAGCACCGCGCCGGCATGGGGGTGAGGACGTTCAAGATAGTCGATAAGACGGGTGACGTGACGGCGGCCAGGGTAGTGACGGCAAAGCAGCAGGTCATGCTGATTTCGGCGGAGGGCATGGTCACGTTGACCCCGATCAAGGAAAAAGACCCCCGTCAGGGAATCAGCACGCAGGGCCGGAGCACGCAGGGCGTCAGGGTGATGACCCTCGATGAAGGCGACCGGCTGGTAGCCATTACCGCCGTAGAGCAGTAGATGCGCAACTGCGCAAGTGCGCACTAACGTTTGCCGGCGCAGTTCTCCAGTCCTTCAAGGCCGCAGGCATTACAGGGGTTGTTACGGCAGTCCGGGGTATCTACACCCTGCCGGGCGCGTTCTAATTCACTCTTTAAAAAAGCGTCGGTGATGCCCGTGTCGATATGAGACCAGGGCAGCACTTCGTCCGGGGAACGCTCGCGATGGGCGTAGTCACCGGGGTCGAGGCTGGCATCGTTAAAGGCTCGGAGCCAGTTGTCGTAGTTGAAATGCTCGTTCCAGGCATCGAACTTGCAGCCCAGTTCCCAGGCGCGGTGAATGACCCTGCCCAGGCGGCGGTCTCCCCGCGAGATGGTGGCTTCCAGCAGGCTGGTCTTGGAGTCGTGCCAGGAAAGGCGGATTCCCTTGCGCTGCAGGCCCTGCTGGAGAATCTCATGGCGGGCGTTTAAGTCCGGTTCTTCCATCTGGGCGGACCACTGGAAGGGCGTATGCGGCTTGGGAACGAAGGTGGCGACGCTCACCCGTATCATCGGCTTTTTGCCGCTGGCCTTTTTGCCCTCGGCGCGCACCTTTTCCACCAGAGTGACGATACTTTCGACGTCTTCCACGGTTTCGGTGGGGAGGCCGACCATGAAATAGAGCTTGAGGCCGGTCCAGCCGCGCTCGAAGGCGGTGGCGGCCGTGGCCAGCAGGCTTTCTTCGGCGAGGTTCTTGTTTATGGCCTTTCTTAAACGTTCGCTGCCGGCCTCGGGGGCGAAGGTAAGTCCGGTGCGGCTTCGGGTGGGGAGGGAACCGACGAGTTTGATGGAGAAATCGTCCAGGCGCAGGCTGGGCAGCGAGAGCGTTAAATTCGGGTAGCGTTGGGAGAATTTATTAACCAGCTCGTCGATGCCGGCATAGTCGGTGGTGTTCAGGGAGACCAGCGAGAGCTCGTCGTAGCCGCAGTTGCCGATAAGCTCACCGGCCGACTGGAGCACCTCCTCGTGGGGGCGCTCGCGTACGGGGCGATATATCATGCCGGCCTGGCAGAAGCGGCAGCCCCGACTGCACCCGCGTTGAATCTCGATGGCGGCGCGGTCGTGAATAACCTCGATAAAGGGCACGACCGGACGGGTGGGAGGCGGGGGTAGTTTGCTAATTATGCGCCGCTGAATTACGGCTTTGGCCTCCGGGACGGTGGGGGTAATGCTTTTCATCAGGCCTGAGGAATCGTATTCTATACGGTACAGGGAGGGGACGTAGATGCCGGAGATAGCAGCCAGACGCTTGAGCAGCTTTTCTTTGCCCGCGCCTTTGTATTCTTGATACGCTTCGAGGAACTCAAAAAGCACCTCCTCGCCGTCGCCGAGGATGAAGACATCGATGAAGTCGGCCATCGGCTCCGGGTTCAGGGCACAACTGCCGCCGGCGATAATCAGCGGGTAAGAGTCGTCACGCCCGGCGGCGAGGACCGGTATTCCGGCCATATCCAGCATATTAAGAACGTTGGTATAGGTCAACTCGTAACCCAGCGAGAATCCGATGATATCGAATTCGCTGAGGGGATGCCGGGTTTCCAGGCTGAAGAGGGGGATTTTCCCGGCGCGCATACGGGCTTCCATGTCCACCCAGGGGGCGTAAACCCTCTCGGCGAGGACGTCCGGCTGGCGATTGAGCAGGTCATAAAGAATGGGGATGGCCATGTTGGACATGCCGATTTCGTACGTATCCGGGTAGGCCAGCGCTATTTTTACGGCGGTTTTATCCCGGTCCTTGACGATGCTGTTCCACTCGCCGCCGGTATAGCGAGCGGGGCGGTTCACCTGATGAAGTATTTCGTTATCGAGCACGTTACGCCTCCAGACCTTAAATTATAAGTGTTAAGCGATTGCAGGCGCAAATTAAAGCACAAAACGTTAAACCTCGCCTATTTTATTATGCTATACTTACGTCCAAATGCAGGCGATAAATTACTATTTATCATAGTCATAACCATCTAGCCAGTGTCCGGTAAGGTGTAAAAAAGGGGGAGTAACAATGCCCCCCTTTTTATCTTGGATAATTATCTATCGATCTACCATTGAACGAACATGGGGATGTCTGTCCAGTGATGCATACAAGTATTTGATACCATTTGAGTTTTCGGTAAAAAGAGTTACTATTGAGTTATACTAATTTTACTTATTCCTCTTTAAAGCCAAAACCAATCCATCTACCATCAACGTCTTCAATTACGAATTCTTGGTTGTGATAATCGGTTTTAAACAGTTGGCGGGCTATTTTTACACCTTTATCTGAAAATTCGTTTTCCAGTTCTTTTTGTCTGTCTGTTATAAAATAGGCATCATAACCATACCCATATAATTCCCTGTTGGGAACAACTCTTTGACTGTTTGATTTTGTGAGAATAATCTCTGTTGCATCTCGATATAGGCAGATATGCGGCTGGCTTGCATTTAAATAGGAAATAGCACGAAATCCCATTTTCTCAGTATAGAATTTAGTTGTTTTCTCAATATCTGGAGTTGGAAACACACAGTTCGATTGATAAAGTTTACTCATTTCACTTTTTATCCAAACTAATATTAAAAACAATCCTTATAAAAACAGCCAAATTATAGCACTGCTAAAGTAATATGGCTATCGCCACAAGTATTGATTGGGATGATAGACACCACCAGTGAGGTTCTGACCGGCAGGGATATTTTACAGGTAGCCGTTGACTACCATTTCGGGTCGCAGCAGGCATTCACCCGTAGTTTTAAAGCACATTTCCATACGACTCCCGGAATTTTCCGGGACTTGAGAGTATTACCAGTGAAGAAAGGAGAAATGTCGATGATTAAGGAATTAGAAAATCTGCGCTCGAAGGGCAAGTGGACCACCCATCTCGGCTGCCTGGGGGGCTGTCTCGATTATTTGAAACGAGGTGTCTCTGATGCTTGGCTATTCGGTACAACCGGGCACGCCTTTATCCTCAACATCCCGGACGGAGTTCAAGCCAGCGGTCCGACCGCGTGGAACACACAGAAAATGCTTTCTCTCGTCAGTAACCTCGGTGGCAAAATCGAGACGATTTCCCAGTGGAAACCCCAGACGAAAGACTTTACAAAAGTTCAGGAAGAGGTCTGGAACCTGGTCAGGCGGTCGATTGACGCCGGGAATCCGTGCTATTTGTTTGGATTTGGGATTCACGATTATTTCGTTATCTATGGTTATGATGATACCGGCTATTATTGTTCCGGTCCGGGATGTGACCGGGGTACCGGACCTATACCCTGGCAGACGCTGGGTGATAATGATGTCCCTTGGATAGATTTGCATGCCGTCAGTCCGGTGCTGGTGGCTGAAGATACAAAGACGGTAAAGGACGCCCTGGAATTCGTTCTCGAATTCTCTAAGACTCCCAATAAATGGTTATGGACAAACTACAAATCAGGTCTGGCCGCTTATGACTCATGGATACAGTCGCTGGCGGATGGAAAAGCCAACACATACGGCATAGCATATAACACCGTGGTCTGGTCTGAGTGCCGGGAGCTTGGCGCGCAGTTCTTGAGAGAAGCCGGCCGACGTTTAAGCGGTGCTGCGGTCAAACCTATCGAAGAAGCCGCCGAGCACTATGAAGTGGTTGCCAGGCAATTGCGAACGCTTAGCAAACTCTTCCCTATGCCCGGTCAGGCAGAAGATAAGGAGCTAAGAAAGAAAGCGGTGACCCTTTTACAGAATGCCAGAGACGCGGAGGCATATGGGTTGGCGTCTTTGGAGAAAGTGGTAGCAGCTTTATAATAGTCATAGTCATCTAGCCAATGTCCGGTAAGGTATAAAAATGGGGGAGTAGAGATGCCCCCCTTTTTATCTTAGAAAATTGTCTATCGAGCTAACATTGCACGAACATGGGGATGATAGACACTAATTATGAGGTGTGACAAAAGGAGTACCTGCGCAGTTGCGTAATTGAGGCGTCGTGATTTACTTTTTCCGTGGGTGCGTATAGATATCACTTTTAATTATTCGGTTAATGTTATATATTAAGGTGTTATTCTAAAATATCATGTATGAGGAGGAGAAATGAATGTCATCTGGGTAATTTCCGATACGTTGAGACGGGACCACGTGGGAGCTTACGGTAACAAGGAAATCATTACGCCATCGCTGGATGCATTCGCGGCTAAAGCCGTGCGCTTTGACCGCCATTACATCGCGGGCTTCCCCACCATGCCCACTCGCGCCGATTACCTGACCGGCCGCTGGACGATGTCTTATATGCAGTGGGAGCCGTTATTTAAGGACGAACTATTACTCCCCGAACTCCTCGCAAATAACGGCATAAATACAGCCGCCATAGTTGACACGCCGTTCTATGTCCGCGTTAATATGAATTATGACCAGGGATTCAGGACTTTTGATGAAATTCCTGGACAGTTGAATATTCAGTGGCATGAGGGAGGCAAGGGTGAGAAGGGGCACGTTGTCCACAGTATCTACGGAGGGGACATCAGGAGTGACTGGCGCTATGAGTCCGATTACTTTGCCCCCCGGACGTTCACGAAAGCGATGGATTGGCTGGAGCGTCACTACAAGGAAGACTTTTTACTCTATATAGATACCTGGGACCCGCACGAACCCTGGGACCCGCCGCAGTATTACCGGGAGCTATACTGGCCCGGGCACGACGGAGACCAGGCCCCGCCTCTCTATGGTTACTGGCCGGAGACTCCCGGCTTTACCGAAGAGAAGGTTAAAAAAGCCCACGCCTCGTACTGCGGTGAGGTCACCATGGTCGATACCTGGTTCGGGTACTTGATGAGGAAGCTGGAAAACCTCGGGTTGCTGGATAACACGGCTATCATATTTACCAGCGACCACGGCTATTACTTCGGCGAGCACGGTGGTCTCTTCGGGAAAATGGTCTTTGCCAGGGACAAGAAAACCGGCATGCCGATAAACGGAATATGGTCAGCTTCTCCGTTCTACGA
>Ga0315543_1000818_pt1 | contig 36099 bp, 36 predicted proteins | sample SalMarSW160210MG_2_FD_203098 | JGI IMG/M metagenome (GOLD analysis project Ga0315543, IMG submission 203098) | Salt marsh sediment microbial communities from the Plum Island Ecosystem LTER, Massachusetts, United States - Salt Marsh Sediment SW1601-210 ...
ATCTTGATTATTTGGAAAATGTAAGGTCAGATGACTTGGGTTCGTTAAGTAGTTTCTCCAGTGCCGCCTTGGGTACCAAAAGTCGCCGACCTATTTTCAATACCGGAATTTCGCCGGTTTTTACTTTCTCATAACATAGATTCCGGCCGATTCCTAATAGCTTGGCAGTTTCTTCGATACTCAGCGTCAGTTTCTCTTCCATTCCTTCACTCCTTAGACTTGTCGCTGTCGTGATGTATTGACATGTACTATTTTATTTGTTAGAATGATGCCTGTCAAGGTTATGAGTGACTATCATTAGCTTGATTATTGGTGACCAATGATGATTTTTCTCGGCTAAAGGGTGACCACCAACCCTGATAACTAAAATAATTAATCGAACGGAGGTTTTAAATGGCAAGAAAAACAAGTACCAGAAAGTCAAGGATCAACGAAGAGCAAATCGGTGAGATGTTACGCCTTCGCCGCCAGGGTAAATCAATAACAGACATAGCCCGGGCTACCGGTTTTCACCGCCAAACTATTAGGGCTTATCTAAAAGAAAGACAAGCCGATATCCTCGCCGATGAGGTTAGAAAACAACTGCTTACAGATGAGTTACAGAAGCACCTTGATAGTCTTATTCAATTCGCGGCTTCTCTGATGGAACACCTGACAGTCCCTGCTTCACCTAACGAGGAACGTGATGCTGCGTCAGTACTTGTTCCTTTGTTACCTAAGGAACTGCCCGAAGGACTCGATTCTGCTTCTTGGAAAGCAAGGAGAGAGCAACAACAAACAGATCGCCAGAATAAAATGCTTCTTGAGTCCTTGCATGAACACACCCGTGAGAAAGAATGGTGGCAGGCTTTCGAGGAGTGGCAAGAGGGTTGGAACATTTGCCAGGGCGTTCTTCAAGAACTCCGAGGAGAAGCGAACGAAATAGTCGAGAAGCTTATTAATGAAAATCCAAGTTTCAAAGGAGAAGTTGAAAGACGAGCTAAGGATGAAAGGGATACCGTAAGAAATATGATAAGCGATGTGCTTTGGCTGGTATGGTGGGCTGGTACTGGCAAGCCAGTAGAAGAAATTGAATATCGAACTGAAGAGGGTAGAGTTGCTGCCCGCTTTGGTGATAAAACATATTATTCGATGGGGTATAGGATAAGCGAGGATTCTCTGGGTCAAGACATGGCTGATGTATATAAATTAGCTTATGATACCCTACACCTTAGCTTCACTGATAAGAACATAGCCGATATGCTAAGTAGGATGGATGAAAGTATCGCGGTAATTGACGATGCTTTGGACCCGTTCGTACTACGTCCCCTATTAGTTCGCACACGGTGTGGACTATGTCCAGTGTAATTAGTAATTGCATACTTAAACACTAAGAAAGGAGATAATTATGAAAGGGCATATTAGAAAAAGAGGCCAAAATTCTTGGGCTATTGTGATTGATTTACCAAAAGACCCTAAGACGGGCAGAAGGCGTCAGCAATGGCATACTGTGAATGGAAATAAAAAAGATGCGGAAAAGGAACTGAGAGAACTGCTGCACTCGTTAGAAGCAGGTAGTTACGTCAAGCCCCAGCGCTTGACCCTAGGCGAATACCTGTATCGATGGTTAGTTGGCTATGTACAAACTAATTGTTCCACCCGTACCTTAGACAGCTATCAGTCGATTGTAAACCGTCATCTCATACCAAACCTAGGAAGTAGAATATTAACTCAGTTACACCCTCAAGAAGTCCAACAGTATTACAGTCGTGCTCTTACTGAAGGACGTACTGATGGGAAAGGTGGACTATCAGCACGGACTGTACTCCATATTCATAGGGTCCTGGTCGAGGCACTAAACTACGCCCTTCGGCAAGGATATATTATTCGTAATGTCGGTGAGTTGGTAGACCCACCTCGGGCTAAGAAGCCAAAAATGAAAACTCTCACGCCCCAAGAGGTTGCGATATTGCTTAGCGTTGCCATAGACACGATATACTACCCCATCATATACACTGCGGTTAATACGGGACTACGCCAAGCTGAGTTACTTGGTTTGACCTGGCGTAATGTGGATCTGGATTTGGCATGCCTTTCCATTACTCAAGTGCTGTATAAACGCCGGGGAGTTCACCAATTTAAGGAGCCTAAGAGTGAACATAGCCGGAGGCGACTAGATTTATCTCCATCTTTAGCCATGTTCCTCCGCCAATATAAAGCTGAAAGAGAGATGGAATGCCTTTTGCTAGGAAAGCCGCTTGGAGATGATGACCTTGTATTTAGCAATGAAAAAGGGATAGCTATAGACCCTGGCACTCTCACCCATAACTTCGCTAGGATTGTTAAAAAAGCAGGACTGCCGAGGACTCGTTTTCATGACCTGAGGCATACCTTTGCTACACTGATGCTTATGGCAGGTATCCATCCTAAAATAGTTAGTGAAATGCTAGGACACTCAAGCGTGTCATTTACACTAGATACTTACAGCCATGTCGTCCCTACTATGCAACAGGCAGCTATGAAGCGCTTGGACGAATTGTTAGTTCCTGAATTACGGCAAAAGAATGTTTGCAAAATGTTTGCAACAGATCTAGAAAAGGTGGAGCTAGAAGAGAAATTTGGGTCTACCCAAAGCTAAAACCTGGCAGGAGTGGGAGGACTCGAACCCCCGACCGGCGGTTTTGGAGACCGCTGCTCTCCCAACTGAGCTACACTCCTAACTTGCGGTAATATCATATCACAAATTCCAGAAAAAATTAACTGTAAGCCCTGAAAGGTAATATTCGGCTTTGGTTGTTATCGTTATTGTCATTGCGAGTCCGCCTGAGGCGTTCGCCCATGGCGAACTCGCAATGACAGATGAATCAACCAAATGCAAACAAAACTTCCTGAAATGGTGAAAGACACCCGCCAATAGTCAGGGATGTCCGGCTCAGCAGATAAAGAAGAGGAGTTCGCCTGAGGCGAACTCCTCTTTTCATGTTTAGGCTAAAGTGTTTGAACTAGTGACCCATAGATTCCTTCAGATCCTGGTCAATCCAGATAAACTGACTCCAGTGGTCATACCCCCAGTAGCCTATATAGGTCTCACCGGAATAGTTCTTCACCCAGGGCCACCACATTGTATATGTCGGGACTCTGGGAGTCGGCACGCAGTATGCCTGTTCAATCAGGTATATACACAGCGGCCGGCAAAGCTCCATCGAAGCCTGGAAGTCCGTAATAGCCAGTGATTTCACTTCTTTAGCCGCTTCGTCTACGTAAGCCTCGTTGATAAGACTGGCATTCACCCAGTTTCTCACGGAATAGAGTGATTGCTCCGGATATGACGAATTTGGAGAAGTCCCGATAGCAATCATTTCATAAGTAATACTGAAGGCGCGACCTATAAGGGCACCGTAATCGGCAACAACATCGAGTTCCAGCTCAATACCGACCTTTGCCCACATATCCTTGATTACTGAGTAGTAGTCGACATCGGTCTGAGTAAGTGTCAGAACCGCAGGGAAACCGCCGGGATAACCGGCATCGGAAAGGAGCTGCTTCGCCTTGGCAGGATTATAGGTGTACAGCTCTTTTATCTGCTCGGTGCAGTCCGGGTCGTCGAGAGTGACAAACAGCGGCTCATAACCCCCGACACGGAAATAAGGCCAGCTGATGATATCGCCGAGACCCTGGTACAGACCTTCGTTTATCTCGTTGAAATCGGTAGCCATCAGCAGCGCCCGGCGTACATTGATATCATTATAAGGCGCCTGGTCTGTCTTCATGAATATCGGTGTTGTGCCCCACTGGCCGCGTGCCGCCCACTCTATCCCAGTGGCGGTCTTCAACATCATGTCCTTATCTTCCAGATATATTGTGTCCATCTGGTCTATCTTGCCCGCTCTCAGAGCTGCCTGACGAGTAGAAGCGTCCGGCATAATGATGTATTTAAAAGTATCGATGTAAGGTAACTGGTTGCCCATTCCGGGTCCTACCGGGTCTCTCATCCAGTAATCTGGATTCCTTTCCAATAAAATCATGTTGCCGACAACATAATCTATCACCATGAACGGCCCGGTACCAACGGAATATTCCCAGTTCGTGGCGGATTCGTATCCGTACGCATCCCACAGTTCCGATGGCATGATACGACAGCAGAGGTTCTCCCTCATCATCGCATCGATATGGTCTTCGTATTTATGGGTAACCTCGAACGTATTCGTTCCGGTTTTCACCGCTTCCGGGTAGCGTACGAAGGGATAAAGCTGCCAGTTCTGGGCGTTCTCGTTGTGGATAGGCTGGTTCCAGCTCCAGACGCAATCATCGACGGTCATTTCCCTGCCACCAACGATGCGTCCGGCTTCGGTATCAGGGTAGGCGAAGTTGACTCCATCACGTACGGTGAAATATGAAGTCACTTCAGTACCATCGGCACTGACTTCCCAACCGTAATCCGTAGCCAAGTAGCCAGTATTCAGGTCGGGAATATTGGTGCTCTGTCCCCAATCCGTTAAGCTTTCGCCATAGCCGCCGGCGAGTCCTTTCGCCCAGTTGCCGTCATACATTCTCTGGTGAGCTTGTTCCTGGGGCCAGGTGGCACCGAAACTGATTAAGTCGAAGTCCGCGTCAGCGGTTAAGGGGAGAGTAATGGTACCGCCGTACTGCGGCTCGCCCGAAGGAACAACCACCTCCTCCTCTTCTACCACCTTTTCTTCCTCTTCTTCTGCACCTACCGTCACTGTCTGGCCGGTGCCCTCCTGGGTTACCGCTCCTCCGGTTTCTTCAGCCTCGCCGCAAGAAGCCATCACAAGCGATAACACCATCAGACAGCTCACCAGCAACCACACAATCTTTTTTGCCATTATAAACCTCCTGTGTTAATCCATTCCTGAATAATATTAGATCTGAATCCGGTGTAACTGTATTTCAGCCATTTTATTCCAATAAAACACCTCCCTAGTTCGCCTTACCGCAGATACGGTCATTCCAAGGCTTTGTCCACCTAAAAATTGTATTCAATCTATTATCTGACTAAGCTGCTTACAACCGATATACCTCTTCCACCGGTAAGGCAGCTCATATTATCACTACCGGTATATGCCTGATTATCGCGCTATCAGGTCATTCTGAGCCTAGTGTAGGCTTTTTATATCAGATTGTCAATACCCGAGACGGATAAAGCCGCCTGATTATACAAATCCTACGAATATAAGCCCCTTTTACTCCTGTTTACGACGGGCTACATCGCCGGGGACGATAAAGTGAGCGCCCATCATATTCATTATGTTATCGGAGCTTGCCTCGCATACCTTTTTCAGGTCCAGAAGTACTTTCCCTGCCACCGTTTCATCCCAGAACCAGTCCCTGAGTTTCTTGCTTGAAGCGCCCGCCTGTCCCGGCTGCGTCGTAATCCCCTCCATGTAGTAGGACTCCAGGTCCTCAACAGCAAATTTCAGCGTATACGGTATAGCTACATCATCCCTCGGGTTTTCGGGCTCCTCACCTTTGACAAACGCATAGATAAAATCACCCAGTTTATCCAGTTCTATGCCGCTCGCACCCACCGTGGTACGGTTCCGTTTAGCTACGGCCATATCATACCAGGTACGCATAGCCGTCATTTCTCTCTTCAGCGCCACCAGCATCTGGTCCTCTTCTTCAGACTCATCCAGGTACTGCGAGAAATTAACGGGGCAGGCAAGCACCGTAATCTCATCGGACTCCGGTTCATCCTCGGGGTAGTCCTCCAGCACCGGGCCTTCCGGAGCTTCCAGCAGTTTCAGCAAGGCGAGTAATACCCGTCTCTGGAAAGCGGGGTCTTCGGGTGCACCCATGGGACGCCCGAACTCGAAAGGAACCCATAAAGCTCTCGGAGGCTTTGTCTGCTCCGTGTGCGGTCGGACAAGGCTGATACCGGTTGTCGGAACTCCCTCGTCTTCAATGAAATGCGCAATCACGCCTACAGCGCTGGTGCAACCAGGTCAGACCGGCGTTAACACAATAGCATTTACATTATCTTTCTTAAGCAGATTGGCGATTTCCCGCATCGGAGCATCAAACTCATCCACCTGGTGAACAACGTTGACGGAATAGTGGAAATCAGCCACGCTACCGATGATGCCTTCCTCCGCCAGTTCCCACAGCCGGTCGAGGGGGAAAACAACATTCCAGTCTCTCTGGAAACCGCTACGGTCGAAACCGGCTGAAATGTGAGACATAACCAGGTCATTAGCCGTGACATTGCCGGTTATTACGCGGTAGAAATCGTTCGGGTCCATCTGGAAAGGGCGGTCATCCCGACGATGCAAGCCCGACGTGGTAACGATAGCCACGCGCCTTTCCTTCAACGAAGGCCCGCTAACCCAGGGCTTAGTGTCGAAGGTGGGGCCCGGAAAACTCATTAGCAAATTTTGCTCGTGCTCGCTTAATGTTTCCATTCGAACCATCGTTTATCCCTCCAAGCGTATTCCGTATGTTTAAGCCGCTTTACCGGCTTAAACATACCGGCTTAATCGCTCCGTTTTCCTCGCGGATATATTTATATGTGAGGCTGCCAGTCTTCCTATTATTACGGGGCTTCTCGGGTTGAGAAGCCCCAGGTCAACTACTTGAATCCTTACGGTTTAATCAGTACTTTCATTCCCTTCCCGGCAAGGAGGTCATGAAACGCATCGTTAATCTCTTCGATAGGCCTGATTGAAATCAACGGCTCAAGCTCAAGCTCTGACAGGAGATTTACCGACCTCGGGAAACAGTACGGGGAGATAAAGACGCCGCGAATAGTCAGCTCTTTTCCATACATATACGATGGTGGAACGCCGACCTCAGCGCCTACCGGGTACATCGCCGCCCAGACCACCGTACCTCCCCTGTCTGCCAGGTCAAGCGCCTGTTTGGCAACGACAAGTTTCCCGCTGGCATCTATGACCCTTTCGAATCCCCTGCCCTCGGTAAGCTGGTTGGTCACTTCCTGCAGGTCTTCGCTTATCGGATCCACCACCACAGTAGCACCGAGTTGCTTGGCAAGTTCTCTTCGGCTCTCTACAGGCTCGGAAACGAGTATCTTGGCAGCGCCGGCTTTCTGCGCCACTTCCAGTGTCAGGATACCTATTGGACCACCGCCTAATATAGCCAGCGTGCAGCCCGGGTTGATATCGGCGATATCAACGGTATGAACGGCAACTGATACCGGTTCGAGCAGGGCGCCTACCTCCAGGCTGACATTGTCGGGGAGATGGTATATCGCATTTGCGTGATACATGGCGTACTCCGCGTAAGAACCCGTAGCCGGTATTACCCTTTCGCAAAAATGCTCCAGTTTATTCCGGCAGTAAAAACATGTACCGCAGGGACTGCGGAAGTTCATCGCTACCCTCTGCCCTACTTCAATTCCCTTTACATCACTGCCTATCGCGACAACCTCTCCGGACGCCTCATGTCCTCCAATTCTCGGTCCCATAGGTCCTCCGCCGGGAGGACGGCTGAACTGCGGAGGCCTGGATGTATACTCGGGGTCGAGCATGTGAAGCTCGCTGCCACATATCCCGCAATAGGCTATTTTCACTTTTACCCGGTCAGGACCCGGCTCTCCCGGTTCGGGAACGTCCTGTACTTCCAGACCGCCACCCTCTTTCATTACGGCTGCTTTCATAGTTAGATTACCTCCTCTTCTCTTTTATCTATTATTATTTCCAGGGCATTACAACGCCCTTGATATATCCGGGCGTTCTGCCAAGATTATCCTCGAACGCCTGTCCTATCTCTTCCAGGGAATATATGTTTGTAATGAGTTTATCCATCGGGTAGATACCCTTCTGTATAGCCCAGAGCACGCGGGGCAGCTCACTGTGGGGGTCTATCGACATCCCTATACCCTGCGGGCTGTAAATTATCGGCGACTTAATCCAGGACTGCAGCTCATAGGTATCGGGAGCCTGATGCCAGCCGACGGCTATTATCTTACCCCGGTTATTCTTTATCACGTCGCCTACCATCTTCATACTCGGCGGGTGGCCCACAACCTCTATTGCTATGTCCACTCCCTTGCCCCCGGTTAACTTCATGACCTCTTCGACCACGTTTACTTTATTGGGATTAAGGGTGATGGTGGCTCCCAGTTCCCTGGCCAAGTCCAGTCTCCAGTCCTCAAGGTCGGCGACGATGTATTCCCTGAGCTTGGGACTCGCCACACCGGCAATAACCCCAAGCCCCATGAAGCCGGCGCCTACCTGAAACACAGTGTCGCCTAACTCCGGTGTCGTCGTCCTGGCTATGGACATCAGGCACATCATCGGTTCGCCTATAGCATGTTCCATGGGTATACCGTCGGGAATCTTGCCGACTATTGTGCCGTGTCCGCGCATAGTAGTGTCATACGGAGAGCAAACAACGTACTCGGCAAAGCAACCCATACCGAAAATACCGGTTACTCTGTCACCTTCTTTATACTCACTGACGTTCTTCCCTACCTCTATCACCGTGCCCGCGGGTTCGTGACCGACTCTCCTCGGCATCGGCATCCTCTTCTTGACATCCTCACTGTACGAATCAAGATATGATGCCATATCGCTGGTACATACCCCGCAGGCTTCGACCTTGACCAGCATCTGGTCGTCATCGATGGTGGGCATCTCAACGTCTCTAATTTCCATTTTTCTTGGTGCGACAATAAAAGCGGCTTTCATCTCTCCTCCTTAAAGACATAACTGCATTTGCGGGCATCAGGCTTCCTGTAATATACAAATGACTGTAAACGTTGTCAAATGCTTTCTGATTTCTTTCTACCTTAAAAAAGGGTGCTAATGAGGATTTTAAATCCCTCTCAATCTCCCTTTCACAAAGGGAGAAGCCGGTTTATAGCTATTTAGTAAAAATATGGTACTGTTTGCATCTGGTTATTTATTATTACCTATCCCCTGTGTCCCTTCATCCGCCATAGGCGGACTCAGGGTGAACCCCTTTCCTGCCAGAACTACTGGCATTGTCTGAAATGATTTCCTGGCAGGAAAGGGGAGTTAAGGAGAGAGGGGGCGAAGCCCCCTCTCATAACTCTCCCCCTCTCACGCATACGAATAATAGCATAGCAAAGTAAGCTGCTGCGTGAGAGGGGGATAAAGGGGGTGAGTATATATATCTACCAAAACCGAATAAAACCAAATATATAATTCCTTGACAGTGCAGATAGCGGGCATTAGAATCTTACATGCACCCGGCTTTTTAACAGAGAATACGATGCAATTATATATAAGGAGGTAGTTATGGAACTTGGTTTGAAAGATAAAGTAGCCCTGGTTACCGGGGCAGGCAGCCAGATAGGTTTCGGCAAGGCTATTGCCCTGACCCTGGCAAAGGAAGGCTGCGACATAGTTATAGGCGATATAAACATGGAGGGAGCCGAACAGACAGCCGCCGAGGTAAAAGCCCTGGGACGCAAAGCAATCACCGCCAAAGCGGACATACGCAACAACGATGAAGTACAGGCAATGGCAAAGACGGCTCTGGAGCAAATGGGCAGGATTGATATACTGGTCAATAACGCCGGAACTCCCGGCGCTGCTCCGCCCGGCACCGAAGAGTCCTGGGACTTGAGCGTGAATATCAATTTCAAGGGGACATGGTACGTAACTAACGCGGTAATCCCCCATATGAGAGAGCGCAAGAGCGGCAAGATAATCAATTTCTCATCGGGTGTTGCCCGAAGCGGTATCGGCGGTCTGTACTCCGCCGCCAAGGAAGCGGTTATAGGCCTGACCAAGACCTGGGCCAGGGAGCTGGGCCCCCTGGGAATAAACGTTAACGGAATCGCTCCCGGGATGGGAGATACCGGTTTCCAGATTTTAGCCCACGCCACTCCCGAGCAAAAGGAAAACTATAAAGCTACCGTACCGATGAGAAGACTTACCATGCCTCAGGATATCGCCAATACGGTGGCATTTTTAGCCTCGGATGTCTCGGCGGATATTACAGGGCAGACAATCCAGGTAGACGGCGGCGATTTCATGGTCTAAGCAGATAAGACCGCCTTTATTATACTGAGTAAAACACATATATATTAAGGAGATATGATGGACCTGGAAGAAATGGAAAAGAGGCTTACGTATCTGGAAGACCTCGAAGCAATCAGGGCATTGCACCATGAATATATGTTCCGGCTTAACAACCGCCAGTGGGATGATATCGTGGAGTCTTTCACGGAAGACGGGACGGCGAATATAGGCCACCACGGTCTGCGTAAAGGCAAAGCAGAAATAGAGAAACTGTTCAAAGAACGGATTTCCCAGATGAACGCAGGTAAATTTAGAGATGCCCATAACGCAATAGACCCCGTTATAACCATAGACGGGAACACGGCCAAAGGGCACTGGCTGATGTATATAATGATTTCCGACCCGGAAACCGGTAACGCGCTGAGATGGACACAGGGAAGGCACGACTGCGAATACGAGAAAGTTGGTGGGAAATGGAAATTCAAGTCGGTCAAATACACCCGACCCTGGCCCATCGAGCCCGAATCGGTGCCCAAGGACTAGAGCATACCGTATAAACCTTGTGTGAACACCGCCAACGGTGTTATCCTGTTTCTAACTGGGTATAAAACCAGGCGTTTTTTATGCCTGTCCGGCCGATAAAGGAGGTAATCATTGGATAATCTGACCTTCGCTTCCGATGCTCCCGGAGAAAGACTCTTCATGCTCGGCAACGAAGCAATAGCCAGAGGGGCGATAGAAGCCGGAGTCCAGCTAGCCGCCGCCTATCCAGGCACGCCTTCAACAGAGGTTACAGAGACCCTTGCCGAGGTCGCAAAAGAGCTTGATATATACGTCGAGTGGTCGGTAAACGAGAAGGTAGCTTTTGAGATGGCTCTTGCCGCCTCAATCTCCGGGTTGAGAGCCCTGGCATCGATGAAACATGTCGGAGTTAACGTAGCCCATGACCCGTTGATGACGGCTAGCTATATCGGGGCTAAGGGTGGGCTTGTCCTGCTCTCCGCCGAAGACCCGTATTCATGGAGCTCGCAGAACGAGCAGGACAACCGCTATATCGCCGAGCAGGCGCATATTCCCGTCATCGAGCCGTCGTCCATCCAGGAAGCGAAGGATATGATGGCGGACGCTTTCAGCCTCTCGGAGGAGTTCAAACACCTTTTTATGTTAAGGACGGTTACCCGGATAAACCACGGTCGGAGCGACGTCACCCTTGGAGAAATACAGCGGGAGCGGAGGAAGGCCTCTTTCGTGAAGAACAGGCAGTGGTTGAACTACACCCCGGCTGAAGCAAGGTTAAACAAGCCCCTGATGCTGGAAAGGCTGGAAAAGATAAAAGAGGCGGTGGACACGCTGCCTTACAACAGGCTGGGCCTTCGTGACGGCGCCAGACTCGGTATAATCGCCTGCGGGTTGTCCTACAGCTACACGATGGAAGCTCTAGACTGGCTGGGGGTTGGCTATAAAATTTCTGTACTGAAAATCGGTACGCCCTACCCCCTGCCCGAAAAACTGGTAAGAAAGCTGCTTAATTCGGTAGACGAGGTTCTGGTTGTCGAAGAACTCGAGCCGTATGTCGAGACTCACGTAAAGGCTATTGCCGGAGAGGACAACATTCCGGTTAAAATACACGGCAAGGACATGGTGCCCCGTAGCGGAGAGCTATCTACACGGATAGTCACCGAGGCTATAGCAAGCCTGACCGACTCCGGGCTGCCGGTAGATTTCAAGAAGATAGACGAACTGAGCAGGGAGACCGCTCCCCTGCTACCGTGGAGGCCGCCGGCGATGTGCTCCGGCTGTCCCCACCGGGCATCTCATTACGCTATCGGGGTAGCAGCAAGGCGTGTCGCCAGAGACTCAGGTAAAGACATAGAACCCGTTTACCCGAGCGATATCGGCTGCTACAACCTTGCCTACAACCCGCCGCTGGAAGCGGCGGACACCACCATCTGCATGGGAGCGAGCTTCGGTATCGCCAACGGCCTATCCCACATCATCGACTCTCCGATAGTCGCTCATATGGGCGACTCCACCTTCTTCCACAGTGGAATCCCGCCAATGATAAACGCGGTATATAACAAAGCAAATATAACCATGGTGGTAATGGACAACTCGGCAACGGCAATGACCGGTTTTCAGCCTCACCCGGGTACCGGACAGACAGCCACCGGCGAGGAAACAATATCGCTCAAGATAGAAGATATAGCCAGGGCATGCGGAGTCGGGTTCGTCGAAGTAATCGACCCCTTCGACCTTAAAAACGCCATCGATACATTCGAAAGAGCGATAAGATTCGAGGGTCCTTCGCTGGTAGTTTCCCGGAGGCTCTGCGCCATGATTGAGCAGAGACAAAAACGGGCGAGGGGCGAGAAAACAGTACCCTACCGGGTAGACCCGGAGAAATGCAATGACAGGTGTAACGCCTGTTTCGAGCTGCTCGGATGCCCCGCAATAATAAAAGAAGGCAACAAAGCCGTCATCGATACCTCTCTGTGCAATGGCTGTGGAGTCTGCGCCCAGGTATGCCCGTACAATGCGATAGTACAGGAGCAAGCATGATAAAAGAGTTCAATATAGTGATAGCGGGAGTCGGCGGACAGGGCGTAATTCTGATGTCGGAACTGCTGGGCAACGCCGCCGTCAGGGACGGCCTTAACGTCAGAGGCTCGGAGGCACTGGGAATGGCGGTAAGAGGCGGTTCGGTATCGAGTACCATCAGGCTGGGAGAGGCGGTACTGGGACCGCTGGCTCCGACCGGTAAAGCAGACGTCCTGGTGGCGATGGAACCGGTGGAGGCACTGAGGAATATCAGCTATTTGTCGAAGTCCAGCACCGTAATACTCAACACGGAGAAGGTCGTCCCGTTTACCGTTTCTTCTACGGGCAGCACCTACCCGGAGCTGGAAACGATTATCGAGAACCTGAACAGGGCTTCGGACGACATCATCAAGCTAAACGCGGCGGAGATTGCCGGTGAAGCCGGAAGTGCGCAATCGGCGAACGTCGTCATGCTGGGCGCGCTATTCGGACAGGGGCAGCTCCCGATAAAAATCGAGACTATTAAACAGCAGATTGAAGCCCGTTTTTCAGAAAGACTTACTGCGGTGAATATAAGAGCCTTCGACCTGGGTTACGAGGTATGCCGTAAAGTTTTGAAATAGAGTCCCGGTATTATAAAGGATAATTACCTATGAACGTAGCAGATATGCTGGCAAAAAATGCCGGTATGTACCCCGATGAAGCCGCCCTCATCGAATTGAGGCCCAGCAGCAATACCAGGAAAGAAATCACGTGGAAAGAATTCGATGAAAGGGCAAACATGATAGCCAGCGCTCTTATTGCCGCAGGGGTTGAAAGAGACGATAAGGTTATCCTCTGGATGATGAACTCCATCAACTGGCTGGAGTTATACTTCGGCATCCTGAGGACCGGAGCTTGGGCGGTACCCCTGAATTTCAGGTTTACCAGCGACGACCTTGTCTACTGCGCCGGAATAGCCGAGGCAAAAGTAATGTTCCTCGGAGAGGAATTCATAGAGAGAGTGGAAGCCGTCAGGTCGCAATTATCAACAATAAAGGACTTCATCTGCGTCGGCGAGACCGTACCGGAGGGTATGAAAAGCTTTGAAGAGCTAATAGAGAAGTCATCGCCCGAACCACCGGGGATGATAATTGATGACGATGACCCCTGCGGACTCTATTTCACGTCCGGGACAACCGGGGCGCCGAAACCTATACTCCTTACCCATAAAAACCTGGAATGCGCGGCATTAGCCGAAAACCACCACCACCGTCTGAATCACGAGGACAACTTCATCCTCATTCCCCCCCTGTACCATACCGGCGCCAAGATGCACTGGTTCGGCAGCCTGGTCGTGGGAGGGAGAGCCACGATACTGCCCGAAATGAGCCACAAGAACCTCTTCGATGCCGTCCACAAGGAGAGGGGGACAGTGGCATTTCTGCTGGTACCCTGGGCACAGGACGTGCTCGGAGCTCTTGACAGAGGAAAGTTGAAGATGGAGGACTACGATCTGAGCTGCTGGCGGCTTCTGCACATGGGAGCACAGCCTATTCCTCCCAGCGTGGTCAGGCATTGGAAAGAATACTTCCCGGATATGGAGTACGATACCACCTACGGACTGAGCGAGTCCACCGGCCCGGGATGTGTCCACCTCGGTATAGAGAACGAGCACAAGGTAGGAGCTATAGGCAGGGCGGGCTTCAACTGGGAAACGCGAATCGTCAACGAGAACGGGGAAGACGTTGCCCCGGGGGAAATCGGTGAGCTTCTGGTCAGGGGCGCCGGGGTGATGAGGGAATACTATAAAAACCCTGAAAAAACGGCGGAAACACTCAGGGACGGCTGGCTGTATACAGGTGATATGGCAAGAGAAGACGATGAAGGCTTCATCTACCTGGTGGACAGGAAGAAAGACGTGGTTATCACCGGAGGAGAGAATATCTTTCCGGTGGAGGTAGAGAACGTGCTTCAGAGTCACCCCGGAGTTTACGACACCGCGGTAATAGGCATTCCGGATGAAAGACTGGGAGAGCTGGTCACCGCTGTAATAGACCCTCAGACCGGTGCAACACTGACCGAAGAAGAAATCAATGAGTTCTGCGAAAAGAACCTGCCAAGGTATAAAAGACCGAGACGTATATACTTCGACAAGGTACCGCGGAATCCAACCGGTAAGATAGAAAAACCAAAGCTCAGAGAGAAATACGCCGGACACAGGGAGAGTTTCAGAATCTGAAAGAGCAGCTTTTTACAAGGCAAGAACAATCAGTAAGCAACGGCATATGTAAACTATCAGACATTGTCATAAAAAAGGGATAAAGCCATCTCAAATTATTATTAAATAAGGAGGACATAAGAAAATGGCTGAAACAAAATACGGGAAATATATCATTAAAGAACCCTTAGAAAGGGGCAGGGCGGCACCGTCAATGCACATATGCGCCGAAGATGGTTGTGTCGGAGCCCAGTTTCCCGGCTTCCCACTTGAGTACCAACTACTCTACATTGACCAACCCATGAAAATGATTCCGGAACCCCACGCACATGATGTCGACGAGGTCTTTTTCATTTACGGCGGCAACCCTAAAAACTACTTCGAGTTTGATGCGGAAATCGAGCTATTTATGGGGGAAGAGGGTGAAAGCCATATAATCAATACTACCTCGATTATTTATATCCCCAAGGGACTGATACACTGTCCGGTCGACATCAAAAAAGTGAACAAACCTTTCCAGTGGATGCACGTTTTGTTTTCACCCACATACACATTATCGGTAGGTGACGTATCGCTGCACCCCCTGCACAGCAGTCGTGAGTCCTATTCACCCGAGGAAATAGTAAAGCTAAGGGCCGGCACTCCTTAAACAGAATAAACTGGAAAACGGTTTGCTATAGAAGAGCCTTAGCTTATAGAGAACTATGCCTGATACAGGGAGAGACTAGGGAATTTAGTTAACTTTTCTTTAATATTGTGACCGAAAACCTATTGACAATCTTGTCCGGATGTTCTATTCTCCATACACCGATGGGCAAATGGAGGTACACGAATGGAAGCGTATTGTGTAAAATGCCGTGCTAAGAGAGAAATGAAAGACGCCAGAGCCATAACGATGAAGAACGACAAGCCGGCCACGCAAGGCACGTGCCCTGTATGTGGTACCAAGATGTTCAGAATCGGTAAAGGCTAAAGCCAGACACGGAAACAAATCTCAAACCAAATAACCGTATCTCCGGCATCAGTGTTAACCGATGTCGCCGGCTATCAGCGCAGCCCCCAGAGCGGCACTAATCTGTGGTTCTTCCGGGACCAGGGTAGCAGTGTCTAACGTCTGTTCGATGCTCCTGACCAGACCGATATCCTTAGCTCCTCCCCCGGTCAGGGCTACGTCAGGCTGCATTCCCAGTCTCGATACCAGACTTTGAATCCTGCTGGCAAGGGCACTGTGCACACCTGCCAGGATATCCTCTACCGCTGCCCCCTCGGCAATGCGGGATATTGCCTCCGTTTCAGCGAACACGGCACAGCCGGTATTAAAGTTGACCTTATCTTTCGATTTCAGTGAGAGGGGCCCCACCTCATCCAGGTCGAGCCTGAGGACATGGGCTATTACCTGGAGGAACCTGCCGCTGCCGCCGGCGCATTTTTCACTCATTAGAAAGGCGACGTTCCTTCCCCTGTCATCCAGCCTGATAGCCCTGCTGAACTGTCCGCCGATATCAATCACCGTCCGGGCGGATGGAAACAGGCGAAATATTCCCCTGCCGTGGCAGGATATATCGGTAGCCGTCCGGTTGTTAATAGATACGCTGGAACTGCCGTAACCGGTAGCCACGGCGCCGGTTATATCTTCAGGAGATAATTCCGCCTTTTTCAGCGCCTTTGCTATCACGTTATCGGCGGCAAGCGCGTAATTTCCTCCCGACGGAATAATGTGGAAGGAAACAAGCTCTTTCCCCGATAGTATTACCGCCTTTGAGTAAGAAGAACCTACATCAACCCCGATGAAATAAGACATATCAGCCCACTAAAAGAACCTGGCTTCATTTAACCGGCGTTCGCTTCTGGCCAGAGGTGACCCGCTACCAGCCGCCTCCCGGGCAGCATCCCCGGCGAGAAGAGCGGCGCCAAGAGCTCCCGTAACCAGCGGCTCGGGCGGTACCACCACCGGGTAGCCAAATTTCTCCTCAAGGGCTTTAATCAGCCCTATATTTTTAGCGCCGCCGCCGGTAACGGCTATATCCTTTTCTATCTTCAGCCGGGCGACCAGGGAGTATATCCTGGCAGCGATGGCTTCATGAAGACCGGCAAGCAGGTCCTCGACCGGGACTCCTTTCGAAAGCTCGGTTACCGCCTCCTGTTCGGCAAACACGGTACAGGTGCTGCTGAGTACAGTCCTGTGCCTGGCAGTGAGGGATATTTTTCCTATATCCTCCAGCTCAACACCGAGTCCTTCAGCCATCAGCTCCAGGAACCTGCCCGTCCCGGCGGCACATTTATCGTTCATAACGAAGTCCACCGGACGGCCATCTTTCAGCTTAATCCCCTTGGTGTCCTGACCGCCGATATCTATAACCGTTTTTACCGAAGGCAGAAGGTGACCGATTCCCCTAGCATGGCAGGTTATCTCGGTTATCTGCTTATCGGCAAAGGGCACGTTGATTCTGCCGTAGCCTGTAGCCACCACATAGGTCAAATCATCAAAGGACAGTTTTGCTTTAGCCAGGGCTTCTTCCATTACCTTATTAGCCAGCTTTCTCTGCTCGGGTCCGGTGGAGACAACGTGCGAGGATAGTACCGCCTCACCCATGATTACCACCTTGGTCATCCTGGAGCCTATATCCATTCCGGCAAAATACTGTTCCTTCACAACTCAACCTCTCTTATGCGATTCCAGGGTCTCGATAAAAGCGTCAATCCTGGCATGGGTGTCGACCTCCGAATAGGAGCTGATATCCACGATGTCGCTTTCGAGGATCAGCGAAGGAATATCCCCGTATACTTTCTTCAGCTGGTTCAACTGCCATATCAGGCCCGGGTGCCAGGTACGGCAGGAAAACGCCTCATGCATCACCACACCGTCTATCTTGTAGTCTTCGATATACTGTATCAGCCTTTCGACATCGGGATGGGAGCCGGGACGCTTTCTGGCTTTGTCATACCAGAAAGTCCAGTACTTCAACCACCTCCAGGCTATATGCTCCAGAGGGTCGCTTATCTTTTCCAGGTCTATATCGAAGTTATAGACCGCCTCGATAATTCGATAGGTAGTCTCCACGGGAAATACCGCTCCTTTGCTGTTAAAATAATTAAAATCGGTCAAAGCAAACCATGAAGGCAGTCCACCGCCCCAGAGCAAACGGTATTTCTCATCGGGAATTACTCCCTCGCCGGCGGCTATCTTGCCCTGCAGCTCATCATACAGGTCCTTGTAAAAATCATAAGCCTCCTGACTACCCATCATAAACGAAATCGGCACCATCGTGTTCATCGCGTCACCGGTACCCATCGGAGTGGGAACGGCACGTCGCAGCTCATAAGTCTCCCACATCATATTCCAGGTCTTATCAGTTATGTCAACCAGTTCACCGAGCCTGTCCCAGTCCATTTTCCTGCCTGTCTGATGCTCGAGAAACTCCACCAGGCCTTTTAGCTGCTCGACTATATACTTGATATAGTAGTCCTGTACTTCCCGGTAATCATAGTCCTTCTCATAGGGCGGCCAGGGAAGGCCGACCTCGTAAACAGGGACATCGGGCATGTAATGCTGTACCGCCTGGTACCACTTGTTCCTGGGGTCACAAATCATCTGACCGCTACCCAGCATCATATCGGGCCTTACCTGCCCTCCCCAGGGAGAGTCTGGCGGCATCGCACCCAGCTCCTCCCTCCAGACATCAAAGCCCAGACCACAGAGGGCATAGGTGCAGAGAGAACGGGAAAAATTCTCTGCTTCGGCTTTCTCAAGAAATCTCTGCGCATCACGTTTTACGGCGCATATAGCGGCATAGTTCTCAGTCCAGGCAGGGACTATATCCATGGCTCTTATAATTTCGTCATAGGCGCAAACAATAAAGGTATAGGCTACAAGCTTACCCTCCTCCTTCGCACGTAGATTTTCACTAATAGCTGCCTTAACCATGGGAGCGATTCTGCCAGCTGCTTCAGTAGCGTGCTTTCTGGGTTTCCTTTGCTCCGTCATACAATACCTCTCTAGTCAATCATCTCCAGGAACGCCTGCACCCGGGTACGCAGGCGGGCAATGGTCGACATCGAATATTCATCCTCAATATAAAGCACTGGAATTTTCAATGATTCTATATAGCTTTTCATCGCCGGCACCTCGAACCCGAAGGGGTCGCAGTACTTATAGATATAGAGCATAACGCCATCGACATTATAGTCTTTGATAGACTGCCGTATATGACCGAACCTGTTTTCCAGAGAATTCTGATAGTCCGTCTGCACTTCCCGGTATGTCCGGCCGCACTTGATTTTTCTCAGATACCTCCCAGCTATGCCGTCTAAAGGGTCATCGGTGACGTCCGCCATAGGCCAGTATTCTCTGGCGCCGGGGCAGAGGTCATCAACGACCACATCGGCACCGCTGTCCTCAATCAGCTCTATAAAAGCCACGTCGTCCACCTGAGCGCCGACAACCATTATCCTGGCTGATTTTCGCGCCGGGGCAACGTCCCTCTGCCTGACTTCATCGATAATGCCGGGCAATAGTTCGTTGCTCTCATCCACCGGTATACTCATCATCGCTATCAATACCTTTGCCATCTCCGTGCCGGAGATTAGCGGCGGGTCCGGTTTACGCAGTTCGTAAAGCTCTTTCACCAGCGACCTGCTCTGATTATAAACTTCCACCGCCCTGGTGAGGCTTTCATCAGATATCTCTTTTCCGGTATACTTCCCCAGACCTCTTTTGAATGTATTAAGCTCCTGCTTGTAGAACTCCAGTGACGAATCATCGGTTGAATGGGGAAGGTTGATAAGATGGGAGTACGGGACATCGAGGCTGTATTTCCAGATATCATAAGTCCGGGTGATACTGTCACAAGCATGCGGAATAACCAGACCTTCAATGAAATCATATCTGCCCTTGAGCGCCATATCGAAGCAGCTGCGGACGAGAGGACAGATAATCGTCTCCATCTGAGTATCGGCTTGAGTTATCGGCTCGTTTACGTCCCCTTTTATCCGGAAAGGGATAAAACCTGCGGCGGTAATAATCTCCACGGGGGTTAACGCGCAAAGGTAGCCGATTACTTGCCTGCCCTGATTCTTCAACTCTCCGGCACGGCCGCCGTAATCCCGGTAGTAACCGTCCATTATAGCCAGTCCGTTATTGATACTATCCTCAGTCATTCAAAAACCCGTCCCTTTGGTTCTGTTCAATTGGGGTTGACATAGCTTAGATACCTTACTCTATGCTAATGCATCCCTGATAACATTCCAACACTCAAAATAGCTATCTTGGTCTTTCTTGTAAATACCACACCAACCTTCATCATAGTCCTTCATTAGATGGCGAAGCTCACCAGATGGCACTATAAATACATCTGGTGTTTCTGGGAAACCGCCTTTCAAATCCACAAATGTGTAAAAGAAACTCTCGTGAGGTTCTGGAGGAGATGCAGGTACTCGCCAGTACCAGTATGGCTTATCTTTCTTACGCTTCTTAAACGCATTCGTAGCTGTCTTAGTTTGTATCGTTATAGACTTCTTCGTGTCAGGGTTAGCGACAGATATATCTATCGCTCTCGTTCCATAAGTTGTTAGCCCTACGGCATACTCTAGTTCACTAAGCCGAAAAGCTACATAATATGCCCCAGCAGCCCCTGTTAAAACATTATCCTTAGCCATAGTTCCCTCCTCCTTTTCCAAGTGTAGTAAATTTTAATTGAATAGTTAAGTTCATTTAGTGAGGTTGACTAATTTCGCCGGCTGCGCAAGTCTTACGTCATTCCCGCGAAAGCGGGAATCTAGTACCCGCCTCTAGCGAACCAGTCTGGATTCCGTGTCAAGCACGGAATGACATGTTTCTGACAACCTCAGGTATTTGTTAGAGGGAGACAAAATCTCTCTCCAACTCTATTCTATTATTCTTCACAATATCTAATTGATTGCTTCTTCCTCTTTAAATCCAGTGATGTCTTCCCATGTATAGCCCAGTTCCAGCAGTATCTCCTCGGTATGCTGTCCCAGCTCCGGCGCTTCCCTCTGTACCGAAGCCGGAGTATCGTGGAAGCTCCAGGGGAAGCCCAGCATCTGTATCTTACCCCATACCGGATGCTCGACATCGATAATATAGTCGTTTGCCAGCGCCTGCGGGTCCTTAAAAACCTCGGTGGCAGACTGAATTGGAGTATAGATAATACCCTCTTTCTTGAAAATATCCATCCACTCGTCTCTTGTCTTCGTGGCGAACTTCTCGTCCAGAATAGCTACCAGTTCTTTGCCGTAGTCATGTCTTGCCTCGATAGAATTGAACCTGGAGTCATTCTCCAGTCCTTCTAAGCCTATTGCCTTACATACCTTGGGCCAGTATCTGTCCGGCTGAAGGTGGGCGATGACAATCCACTTATCGTCTTTGCATTTATAATGATTGTAAATCGGGTTTCCTGCTTCAGACCTTATTAACCTTGGAAATTCCTTTCCCAGGATTCCGGGAGCGGCAAAGTTTGTCCCGTGCATAGCAATCAAAGACCCCATCAGGGAGGTATCCACCAGTTGTCCCTTACCCGTCTTTTCTCTGGTATACAGAGCGGCGGTCACTCCCCAGGCGCAGATAAGACCCCCGAGCTCGTCACCCATACCGGGAATAAGAGTCCCCGGCGGTCCGTTACGCTCTCCTGACATCATCATCGTTCCCGACCGGGCAATGCCGGTGTAATCAAAAGAGAGCGATTCGGCATCGGGACCTTCACGTCCCCAGCCGGAAGAATGGGCATAGACCAGACGCGGATTTATCGCAGACAGCGACTCGTAGTCTATTCCCAGCCTCTTCGGGGCGCTTATACTGAGATTGGTAAGGAAAACATCGGAACGCTTAATAAGTTCAAAGAATATCTCTCTGGCTTTTTCTTTATTTAAATCGAGGACTATGCTTCTTTTATTCCGGTTACAGCTTTCGAAGTAGAAGTTCCTTCCTTTCAGACCGGTATCGGCGCCGACAATTCTCATCATTCCCCTGGCTGCATCTCCTCCCGGCGGCTCTACCTTAATTACCTCGGCACCCAGGTCGCCCAGCCTCATTCCGGCGACAGGTCCCTGCTGGAAATTGGTCAGCTCCACCACTTTAACCCCTTCTAACGGACCAGCCATTTCACACCTCCCTTCGTCATGAATTACCTGAAGTTCGGCTTATGAACCGGGTTGTGATGAACATAAAGTTAATTATGGCAAATAACTGCTTCTAGAAACAATTATACAATATCGGGAGAATAAAAACCCATTACTTTTAATGCAAGGCTAAAAGTGACCAAGGAGTGGGATAGGGTTTATAAATAGAGATGGTAATACATTTTGCTTCCCCCTTCAAAAAGGGAGAAGTAGTTTCCTATATTTGAAACAAGATTTACGCCAGTTTCTGCAGGTATCGCTGGGCTACCATGCCGGCAGCAGCGCCGTCACCCACCGCAGTGGAAACCTGACGCGGCGAGTTGCTCCGGATATCGCCCGCGGCATATATGCCGGGCACCTCCGTCTCCAGCCACTCATTCACCACTATCTGTCCCTGGTCGTCCAGTGGAACGATACCTTCCAGGTACTCCGTATTGGGGTCAAGCCCGATATGGACAAGGACGCCGTCGACCCTGAGCGATTCTTTCTGCCCGTTTCCTTCTCTGACTATATCAACCGACTCAACGTGACTATCTCCGATTATCTCCTTTACCATCGCCCCGGTATGAACTTCGAGTTTGGGGTTAGCGGCTACCCTATCCTGTAATATAGCCGTGGCATTGAGCTTCGGCATCGCTTCGATTACCACCACCTGCGAGGCTATCTTCGACAGGTACAGGGCTTCCGTGATACCGGAATCCCCGCCGCCGCATACGGCAACCGTTTTACCGGCAAACTGACCGCCGTCGCAAAAAGCACAGCTAATCACGCCCTTGCCCTGCAGTTCCTCTTCACCGGGGACACCCAGCTTCCTGGGAACGGAACCTCCGGCTATGATTATCGCTCCTGTCGTATAACCCTTGCCGTCGGAACAGGCAACCCACTTGCTGCTTGAAAAGACCTCTATACCGGATACTTCGGCTATTTCCATTTTCACACCGTATTTGGTAGCCTGGCCAACCATGTGGGTGGCAAGCTCGGCTCCGGCAATACCATCGGGGAAACCCGGATAGTTCTCAATCAGTTCGATATTCTTTATGTACCCGCCGAAGCTTTCTTTATCCAGGATGAGCGTCCGCCAGTTACCCCTGCCAAGATAGATTCCTGCCGTCAGGCCTGCCGGACCGCCCCCGATAATCACGGCATCATAGTCAAACACGCTTTTACTCTCCCCCTTCCCACTCTCCTGAAATCCAACTCACTTAATGTTTAATATCTGACATACGTCGGCACCACGTTCCTGTACTTTGCCACCAGCTTGTCCCAGTTAGCCGGCAGCTCTATTTTCTCAGTAATTCCCGGCTGGCCGGATAGAATACCCGTCCATGACCCCCATCCGCCGGCAACGAATATCTGAATCGGCGGCGGCTGACCCGGCCTGGCCATGATTAACGGCACTTCCTGTTTCGGGTCTTTCTTCTCATCTCCGGGCATATAATACTGGGGAAGATGGTCCATGTCCGTATGGGCGTTCTCCATTACATAAGCCTTGATTTTCTCTTTAGTCCAGCCTTTATTAGCCAGGGTCCGGGCATTACCGGGAGTCATCATAAGGCTTATCTGCCCCATCATCCTCGGGGCGATGTTGTAAATGATTGTCCTCAGTAATCCCATATCATCGGTGGAATATGAATGCACCTGAAGGTAACAGTTGGGGAATGAAAGTGAAATAGCGCTGTCCTCCTTTTCCAATCCCCGCTCGACATGCAGTGGTTCCCACAGACTGTCCTCCTCGTTTTCTCCGGTTACCAGGCAGTATTTAGCCGGGTTGCCGAGTACTCCCATATCCTCTATTTCCTTGCGCACACCCCGGATATTCTTGGTTATGAGAGCCATGGCACGCCCGATGGTGGTATTGGCGATTTCTCCCGGACTTAAAGTCCCGAAACCATCGTTGATATTAAGGTCTTTGCGTATCGGACCGTTAATTATCCAGAAAGGCGCCCAGGCTCCGGTGCTCACCGCCCATACATCCGCCATGGGACTGCTAGCCAGGGCTTTAACGCCGGCTATAAGAACCGGCATGTAGGTGGGTAAAGCTCCCGCCATAACGGCGTTGACGGCAATCTTCTCCACGGTAGCTTTCCCCATCCGCGGCTCCAGTCTGGCTACCAGATGGTCGGGCGGCAGGTCGGTACCGGTCAGCATCCGGGCTACCGCTTCCTCTGTAGGCGGGATAATGGGCAGACCTTCCATCCATCCCCTCTGATAGAAAAACCTGTTTACCTCCTCCAGGTCACCCTTGAAAATAATCCTCGCCGGTTCCTCCGCTTCCTTCTGTTTCGGGGATTTCTCTTCTTCGGTCAGCGGTGTGGTCAACTTGGCGATTATATTATCAAATACCTCATCGACCCCGGCTTCTATATCCTCCATGACACTGCACTCGGAAATGATAGGCTCCGGTACCAGCCTTATCCCCGGTAATCCCCTGCTGGAAGCGGCCGACTCCGCATCGTTGATAAAGTACTTGTAAGCGAGTGTTACCGTGGGTTTGTTTCTGTTCTCTATGTAAATCGTGTCATACACAAGGTACTTCATGCAGGACCCTCAGTCGCCCACGGCAAGAATTACCGTATCCACCTCGTCAATCCATTTATTGAAATTGTCTATGTTCTGCGGCTCCATTTCAGAGACGGAGAACGCCTTTCCTCTGTAATAACTGAACTCGGCGGAGGGAAATCTTTCCTTTAGTCTCCTCTCCACCACCGGAGCTATCCTGTGCGAAGCCTGCTTGATATTACAGAACATACCGATTTTCTTACCGTTGAGGTCTGTCTGTCTGGAAGCGGTAAGGCCTTTCATCGGCACCGGGTCCGCTTCAGCCCAGGGACTGAGGACTTCATATTGCATACTATCCCCACTCATTTATAGCAACCTCCTTTTTATTCCGGAATACAGCTATCCCGGCCTGCATATACCGTAATGCAGGCCGGAAGTGACCAACCGTAAAAGGTCCTAATATTTTGCGTATGTAGGAACCACGTTCTTATACTTCGCTACCAGCTTATCCCAGTTTGCCGGCAGCTCTATTTTCCTGGTAACGAAATCATTACCGAAGCCGCTCATAGCGCCGCCTCCGGCACTGGTAAGAACCCCGGTGAAAACGCCGGGACCGCCGGCAACGACGATTATCATGCTGCCGGTATCGGAGAACATCTTCCGCACACCCTCCTCACCGGAAGGAAGCGGAACACCTGGCCCCGTAGTCGTAACCGCGTTCTCCACTATGTATTCCATTACCTGCTTCCTCGTCCAGCCCTCGTTGGCGAGGTATCTGGCGTGGGCGGGGATGAGCAGGAATCCCGCCATCCCTCCTCCCCTGACATTGTTAATCATTGCCTGGATGATTCCTTTGTCATCGGTCTGCATGGGAATCGTCTGGCTGAAAGAGTTGGGGAAGAACACGGTAACGGCATTATCTTCCTTCCTGTAACCACGACTCACATGAAGCGGCTCCCAGGGACTCTCCTCTTCGTTCTCGCCGATTACCAGCGTGTACTTACCGGGATTGCCCAGCACCCCCATATCTTCGACAGCCTTCCTGGCTCCGCCGATGTTCTTCACTATGAGACCCATAGCCCGTCCGATGGCAGCATTGGCGATATCTCCCGGACTCAGAGCGCCCGAGCTGCAGTTGATATTGATAGCCTTACGAATAGAGCCGTTCAGTATGTAAAAAGGCGCCCACGAGCCGGTGCTGACTTCAAAGGTATCGAACCGGGTTTTCGGGTCCATGATTGCCTGCGCTGCGGCAATCAATACCGGCATGTACGTGGGCAAGGCGCCTGCCATGACAGCGTTGATGGCAATCTTCTCCACCGTAGCCTTCCCCATGCGGGGAATAATCTTGGTTACCACATGGTCCGGCGGAAAGTCGGTGCCGGTCAGCATCTCGGCAACCGCTTCCTCGGTAGGCGGGACAACCGGTAAGCCGTCAGCCCATCCCCGCTGATAGAAAAACCTGTTTACCTCTCCCAGGTTGCCTTTGAAAATAATCCTGGAGGTCTCCCCGGTGTCCATCGGCGGAGGAGATTTTTCCTGGTCGGTTAAAGGCCTGGTCAGGGTTTCGATAATCTCGTCGATTACTTCGGTAACGCCGGCTTCGATATCCGCCGCAACCGTACTCTCACAGGGGACCTTCTCCGATATCGACCGAATCCCCGGCATTCCTTTACCGGAAGCCGCCGAGTATGAATCCGTAACGAAACCGTAGTTGGCAAGCAAAGCCACCGGCTTGCCGTAATCTTCTATAGCGACCGTGTTGTACGCAAGGTACTTCGTGCATGCCCCTCAGTCGCCCACGGCAGTGACGGCAACGTCGATACTCTTTGCCCACTCCTCGAATTTCTCTTTATTCTCCGTCTCCGTCTCAAGGACATTAGCGGCGTTGGACTCGAACCAGCTAAATTTTGCGGTGGGATACTTTTTCTGGAGTTCCCTTTCAACCACCTCAAGTACAGGTCTGGCTGCCCGTTTGAAATTCTTGAACAGACCTATTGTTTTACCATTCAGGTCATCCACACGGGGAGCGCTTCCCCTGAGAGTTATGGGGTCTACCACAGCCCACGGACTGAGTACTTCATATTGACCATTCGCGACGTTACTCATTTTACCAGCTCCTTTACTTAAACTTTATTATTACCTCATCAATATCATTCACGACTACATCGGCGCCTTCACGGGCAAAACACAGAGCGATTTTGCCTTCCAGCTCCATGATTCCAGTCCTCCTTCTGCAGGACCGTTAATATATTATATAACTTCTTTTTACCGGCTGTGAAAAATCGTTGAGGAGAGGTTATATATCCACACAAATCTGGATGCCGGCAGCACGACTCCGGTTATCTACCCTCTCATAGCTTTCGTATATGAGTCGTACTCTACGGACTCGTCCACTTCGTCCATGCATTTTGCCACGGGAATACTCGCTCCCTCTTTTTCAGCCATTTCCCTCGCCAGGACCAGGTCCTTATTGACGAATTTAGGAGGGGGAGAGCCATCGGGAGGCGGTGGCGGTGAAGGCATTCTCATTCCGGATGCCAGCCTGTTACTTATGCTGCGCGCCATCCAGTTATCGCCGGTGCCCTCCCTCATTACCTCCAGCATCATTTTCATATCGAGGCCGGCTTTCAGTCCCACATTCAAACACTCGTGGACAACCGTGCCGATATTGAATGCCGCCATGTTATTGACCAGCTTGTAAGCCTGCCCGTTGCCTATCGCGCCGGCACGGAATATCTTCCTGCCCATAGCCTCGAAAGCGGGCCAGCACCTATCAATGGCATCGTCATCACCGCTTACCATCAGGGTAAACTGTCCTATCTCATTGGTGGGCAGATTCTTCGTCACGCCGATGTCAATAACCTTTACACCCTTCTCTTTACCCTTTGCATACAGTTCGCGGGGATAGTAAGGACCGATGGTGCTGGAGAGGATAACGATACTGCCTTCTTTTACACCTTCCCAGAGACCGTCTTTGCCGAAAACCACTTCTTCAGTCTGGGGAATATCCCTGACCATGCTGATGACGGCGTCACTGTTTTCCGCCAGCTCACGGCAGGAATTTGCCTCTGTAGCGCCCTCCGCCACCATCCTTTCGACAGCTTCTTTGTTCAGGTCATAAACCATGACTGGAATACCCGCTTTTAAGATACTTTTAGCCATCGGCGTCCCGATATCTCCCACGCCGACGAAACCTATTTTCAGAGAATCCATATTACGGCTCCTTTCAATAATGAATAATATTCGATGACCCTTTGAAAACTCTGCCGGAGATAATCAGGAAGTCAATAATCTTCTCCGGCAGAGTATATTCTGATTCTGGGGTAATATCGTATGCGAAACGGTGAAGTAGTGTCTGGAGTTTATTATTATTTCGTCGATTTGTCAATTTAGTATGAAGGTGAAAAAAACGGTTTAAAGATACTTTTAGCCGTCAATATAAATGTCTTCAAACCCTTGACATGTCGTTTGCGTTGCATTATTATACCTAGAAATGCGAGGTATACAGGATAGTGACTGACACAGTAGCAATCGTTACCGACAGTATATCCTGTCTTACAAAGGAACTGATAGACCAATACCAGATAAAGATAGTTCCTATCAGGATTGTAGCCCAGGGTAAAATCTACCGGGATTCGGTGGATATCACCCCTTCCGAAGCCTACGAGATTTTCCTACAGGACCCGGAGAACTTCAGTACATCACCGTCTTCACCCGGACATTACCTCGAAGCCTACCAGGAAGTAAGCAAACGGGCAGATAGTATCCTCTGTATCACCCTCTCATCAAAACTCAGTACCGGCTATAATATGGCAACTATAGCCATGGAGCAGGCAAAGACTGAGCTTCCCGATACTCCCATTGTCGTCATGGACTCTCAGAATGTCACCTCCGCCGAAGGATTCATTGCCCTGGCAGGAGCCCGGGCAGCCGCAAACAGAGAAGACCTCGACGGAGCGGTTAAAGCGGCGGAAGAAGTACGGGACAGGGTACACTTCTTTGCCCTACTCGATACGATAAAGCATGTGTATCGCACCGGTCGTATACCCAAGGTGGCAAGTCAGATAGGCTCTTTTTTCAACATCAAGCCGATACTGACCAGTTCGTCAGGATACGTACGCTTCAAGGGAATGGTCAAAAACAGGGAACGGGGCATATTACGGCTGCTCGACATCTTACGGGAACACGCCGGGAAGGAACCGGTACACGTGGCTGTGATGCACGCCTACACGCCCGAGGAAGCCGACGACCTGAAAGAACGGATTGCCGCCGAATTCAACTGCGTCGAGTTATGGACCGCCGAGTTTACTCCAGTAATGGGCTATGCCACCGGAACGGGAACCCTGGGAATCGCCTTTTATAAGGACTAAGCGCAATCACTCCCTCAGCCGGACAGTTGCTTATATGATAGTAAACGAATTAATAACCGGAATAATCGCCATAATAATCGCCTACCTGCTCGGCTCCATCAACTCGGCCTATATCGTTACCCGTCTGGTAACCGGAAAAGATATCCGCCAACTCGGCGAGGGTAACGCCGGCAGCAGGAACGTCTTCCGTTCGGTAGGTTTCTGGGCAGCTGTACCCGTGGCAATCTTTGATATGGGTAAAGGCACGGCATCGGTGGCTATAGCCTACTGGCTGCTGGATGTGCCGATATTCGATACGAATCTATTCGTACTGCTTGCCGGAATAGCGGCGATAGCCGGTCATATGTGGTCCGTCTACCTGAAATTCACCGGAGGAAACGGTCTGGCGGCTACCATTGGCGCGCTGGCTATACTGCTGCCCTGGGAACTGCTGATAGTCTTTGGAGTAATGTTTGTCCTGACGGTTATCATGCGCAATCCCGTCCTCTCTCTGAACATCGGACTCCTCTCTCTACCCGTGTCTTCATGGTTTCTGAAAAAAGAATGGTTGCCTGTCTATTTCTCAATCGTTATAATCGTTATGATGATACTCAACTTTTTACCTACCGCCAGAGTCGCTCTGGCGAAAGCCGGAAGCAGGGGCAGGTTGTTCGACCAGTTACTGAGAAGAAACGCTCAACACAATTAGTCCCGGCCAACGGCTATACGCCCGCCTATCCACCCCTTTTAAACGACCTGTAAAACCATCCTGAATATTACCTTCGAGCGAGGTAGAGATATGAGCAGACAGGTTAATCCCCAAACGGAATACGACCTCAAGTCGGTTAAGTTACCCCGATTATCGGGACTGCCCTTACGCCTTCTCGTCAGTATAATGGAGAGTCCGCTGTCCGGTCTGCTTTCACCCGGTCTTCTCCGCAATGCCGGTCTGGAAAGCCTGCGAAAACAGACAATGGATGAACCTCCGACACTTTATCCTGTCGCAGCTTCAGTCGAAATCGCCTCTGAGAATGAACAGGTACCAGAAAACGAATTGCCAGCCCAACCAGCATCTAACGTTCCCGGTTTTCGTTTCAACACCACTCGCGATTATGCCAGAGCCTACCGGGAAGGTATAACAACTCCTTCCGACATTGCCCATAAGCTGCTTGAAGCGATAGGGGACAGCGATAGTCCGGACAGGCCTCTCCACGCTTTCATCGCCGTCGACCGCGAAGACGTCCTCAGGCAGGCAGAAGAGGCAACCGAACGATTTAAGAACGGGAAACAGTTAAGCATTTTCGACGGCGTGCCGGTATCGATAAAAGACCAGTTCGATATGGTGCCCTATCCCACAACCGCAGGCACCAGCTTTATGGGAAGCTCCCCAGCTAAAGAAGACGCCACGGTGGTAGCCCGACTGCGTTCTGCCGGAGCCCTTCTTACCGGTAAGACAAATATGCACGAGCTGGGAATAGGAATTACGGGACTGAACCCTCATCACGGCGTTACCCGCAATCCTTACAATCCCGGTCACCATACCGGGGGCAGCTCAAGCGGTTCGGCAACGGCAGTAGCCGCCGGATTCGGGCCTGTTTCCATCGGTGCCGACGGCGGTGGGTCTATCCGTATACCGTCTTCGTTCTGCGGACTGGTAGGGCTGAAGCCCACGTACGGGCGTGTAAGCGAATACGGAGACGCTCCGCTGGACTGGAGTGTCGACCACACAGGACCCATAGCGGTTACAGCTACCGATGCCGCCCTTGCATATTCCGTGATTGCAGGACCCGACCCGAAAGACCCGATGTCCCTGCGCCAGCCGGCGCCGACTTTAGCGAACACGGACAATCCGGACCTGAGCGATTTGACCCTGGGAGTATACCTGCCCTGGTTCCGCCATGCCAGCGCCGACATCGTATCAACCTGCGAAGCTCTGCTTCAGGATCTGGTAAACATGGGAGCGAAGGTTCAGGAGATAACACTACCCGGGCTCGAAGCAGGTCGGGTGGCGCATGCCGTAACGATAGCGGCCGAGATAAGCCACTCCGCAGAACGTTACTATGAAAGGCACCGGCGTGACTATGGACTTGACGTGCGACTCAACCTGTCGATGGCGCGTAAATTTACCGGCTCGGATTATATACAGTCCCAGCAGGTGCGTACCCGCATGATTGCCGATTTTAACCGCGTGCTGGAGAAGGTGGACGTGATTATCACCCCCGCTACCGGAATACCGGCACCCGTCATACCGGAAAACACCCTGCCGGAGGGTGAATCGGACCTGACCACGTTATTCGAAATTCTGCGTTTCGTAACGCCGGCAAACCTTACCGGTCTTCCCGCCATATCTTTCCCGGCGGGTTACAACAGCGCAGACTTACCGATAGGCATGCAGGCTATGGGCAGAGCCTGGCAGGAGCATGTCCTGCTGCGTCTGGCGCTTGCCTCGGAGACAATAGTGGAAAGACAGGCTCCGGCAATATACTATGACCTGCTGGAATCCTGAACCGATGAGTTTTGAAAGAATATATAAATATCTTGAAAACAGAAGTCCGGTAAGCCGGATTCCGATAGACCGGGACTCCACGGGTTACACCTCCGATACCTTCAACAACCGGGCAGGAAGTCCGGATTTCAAGGGATGGACACCCGATAAATCCACGGAAGAGCAGGTCAAGGTTATTACCGACCTGCTGTATACCGAGCCCGGAGAAACTCTTCTGGATATAGCCTGCGGCTATGGCAGACACGATATGTTACTCTCCAGCCAGCATGGGCTGAAAGTGACAGGGATTGATATTTCACCGGGTCTCATTACCGCCGCAAAAAGGTTTGCCGGAGAACGGGGACTGGAAATCACCTACGAGGTAAGACACGCCAGAGACCTGTCTTTCAGCAATGAATTCAACTGTGCAATGATTGCCGATAATTCATTTTCTCTTTTTACTCAAGAAGATGCCGCCGCGGTACTGCACTGTGTACACAGAGCCCTGGTGCCTTACGGACGCCTGTTTCTGGACCTGGATAACAAGCCTTACAACTGCCGGTACGGTATATCGGATACCGGCTGGCATACTTTTCCCGGTGGCTTAATATTGCAGGAAATCTACTTTCATGAAGATATCTCGGTAGAGGTATGCCGGGATTTGTCATTCAGAACGGATGCGGAAAACCCCGAAGAGTTTATTATGTTCAAGCGTATATACTCGGAAAAGGAAATCGTTGAACTACTCGAGAACTGCGGATTCCAAGTAAAGCATATTTTCGGAGGATGGGACCTGTCAGCTCTGACAGAAACCAGTCCCAAGATGATTCTGGTGGTAGAGAAAGAATAGCGGTTTACTCAATCGCTACAATATTCTTAGCCCAGAAATCCCCTTCCGAATAGTGTGTACCACCGGTTCCTTTTAACTCACCGGTCACCTCTACGGTATCTCCGTTTACTATTCCTTCAACACTTACAGCCGGTCTTTCGGTACCATCATTCTCCACCATGAGACCATACCAGACCTGTACCGTCTCCCCGCATGAAGTCAGTTCAAAGCACGGGCATAACAACTTGCCCAGCAGACTTACTTCGCCCCGGATTACAACCTCCGTATCATATACGGGACTAGCCAGCAACTCGCCCACGCAGGTGGTCTCAATGGGTTTTTCCTGTACGGCAATCATTTCCTGCCGAAGCATATCCCATTTCTCGTCCATTACCGCAGAGGCAACCTCCAATCTTTCTACGACGATTACTACATGATGAGGGGTAATAACCTGGGCAAGCATCTGCCCGGTCCTGTCACCGTAACCTGCCTGCCGGCTATCGAATTCAAAGACCAGTGCCCAGCAATACATACAGCGTGAAAGACTTACGGAATCGACCATACGCAGAGTATCCTCCATTCCGTCGAAAACAAAGGTCGGACTGTTTTTCACAAACTCCTCGGCTACCTTATGGCTTTCTTCCTCGGTTATCTCTATCGTAGAGTCCACTCCGCCGGAACACGCCCCCATAAAAGCTACACCAGTAATCATCACCGCCGCCAGTAATCGTAATCCGTTCTTGACCAAGCCTATCCTCCTGAACTAAAGCCTCACCTATTATAACGTGAAAAACGCCTTTGGGTTAGGTAAGAAAGAACCGACCAATCCAGAACAATATCCGGTATTTAATTTGTTGATACTATATAAAACGAGTGATATAATGCGCGCTAAATGAAAATACCGGCTACGGCTTTTCTAATGAACTACCCACATGTCATCCTGAGCGTAACGAAGGATCTAGAAATTAGAGACGATTATGCGTAAATATACAATCATATCAAGAGATTCTTCGTCATCCGCCTTAGGCGGATTCCTCAGAATGACAGTTAAGGCGAGATATTAGGAAACCAAGGGGGATGATATGGACCTGGGTTTGAAGGATAAAGTGGCGCTTGTCACCGGAGCTGCCAGCCAGATAGGTTTCGGTAAGGCTATCGCTTCGACTCTGGCAAACGAAGGCTGCGATATAGTGGTAGCCGACCTGAATCTCGAAGAAGCGAAAAAGACCGCCGAGGAAATCGAGTCTTCGGGTCGCAGGGCTATAGCGGTTAAAGCGGACGTTACCAACCGGGCCGAGGTGGATGCCATAATCAAGACAGCCCTGGATAACCTGGGCAAGATAGACATACTGGTAAACAACGCCGGCGCCAGCAGCGAGCTAAAACCCTTTATCGAGATGACAAAAGCGGACTGGGACCTGGATATCGGCGTCAACCTTTACGGGCAGATGAATGTCGCCCAGGCGGTACTGCCGCACATGATATCCCGCAAGTACGGCAGGATTGTCAACGTCTCCGGAGGACAGGGCGTCGCTTCCATATCCGTATACGGCGCCGCCAAGGCAGGCGTGGTGGCTTTCACGCACGCGCTGGCAATGGAAGTGGCGCCCCTCGGAATAATCGTCAACGGCGTAATCCCCGGAGTAGCCCGAACCGGACTGGTAACCAAAGCTCCTCAGGAATTCGTCGAAGCTTACCGGCAGACCTCGGCGCTAAAAAAGCTCTGTACGCCGCAGGACGTTGCTCCGGTAGTGGCTTTCCTGGCTTCGGATATATGCGGCTATATGACCGGCCAGTTCATAGATATAAGCACTTCCTGAGCTATTGTAAAGAAAAAATCGGTCTTTTATCCGTTTTTTTCACGCCTGAAAATAAGTTCTGCAAGTTTATTCTTTATTTTCTTTCTTTGCCGTTTAAAGTTGTTCCAGAAATACTCCCTGATTTCAGGATTCGGCGTTTGCTCGCTCCTCCGTACCAAGGAGTAAAAATAGCCCAACAGAAATACGATACCGGTAAGGAACGGAGGATGGATGCCAAAGTAAATTCCCGTAAGGGTAGCCGACAAAGGATGATGGTTCGCATAGTGGAAACATTTCCCCCGCCTGAAGTAACCTCGTAAAAGCCCTTTCCTTGTATGAGTCGGTCTCCTGTGTATAGCTCTCGCTTCGTCCAGCACGGCTATCCGCCACCCCCTCAGTTCGGCAAGAACGTCGGTATCGGTATCCCAGTTGGGAGATACCGGGACCGTCCCGCCGATAGCTTCCATATACTCCCTCCGGTATAACCGACACGGTCCTCGCGGCTGCTCTCCGCTGAACTCAGGAGTTACTTTTTCTCCATCAATGATGCACAATCTCCCGCTGGTAATACCCAGGTCAGGCGAGTCGTCCATGTATTTAACCAGCTTCTCATAATACGTTTCTTCCATTAAGATATCGGCGTCAAGTACCCCCAGGTAGCGGTAAGGGATATTTTTCCGGGCAGCACGGCTGACCGCCTCTTTAAACCCGGCGTGGAGAGGTACGGAATGAGAAAAAAGTCCGTATTCTTCATCCGCCGGTACCTGAAAAAGTTCAATCCAGTCATTTTCTTCGGCAGCCTCGGCGATAATGGCAACGCTATTATCCCTGCTCTCATTATCGACAATTACCCAGAGAGCGGGTTTTAACGTCTGGCTCTTAACGGATTCCAGCAGGCCGGGCAGGAATTTCTCCTCATCCCGAACGCCGGTTACCAGCAGAAACAATTCGCCACCCTCCTCTTATTCATTCACCGATACCGCCTCGATAAACTGTCCGGATATAACTTCCCAGCTAAACTTCTCTTCAACCAATTCCCTGCCTTTCTGCCCCATCTCTTTACGCAACTCCGGGTCCAGCAGCTTCTCCATCTGCCCTGCCAGGTCGGAAGAATCACCTTCCCGGAACAGCAGGCCATTGTCTCGTTCTACCAGCTCGGTCACTCTTGAGTTCTCGCCTATGATAATAGGCAAGCAGCATGCCATAGCCTCGCGCATGCCGATACTCGCTCCGAAGGGCCATACCGAGACATCGGCTGCCGAGTAATATTTATACAACTGGTCGTTAGGTATCAAATCCAGCCATTTAAACGTGCCCTCGAGTCCTTTCGACCGGACCTGCTGTTTCAATCCATCGATGTAATACTCATCACCGCTGCCTATCATCAGTACCGTTATGTTCTCATATTTATCAGCAAGCTCGCCGACCGCATCGATAAAAACGGATATCTGCCGCGAAGGTATAAATTTACTGGCATATATGAAGACGGTTTCATCATCGCCCATCGCCAGCTCTTTCCTTATCTCACAGCGGGCTGCGGCATCGAACCTGAAAAGTGCGGTATCCGCACCGAGGGGAATAACGTCGATACGCTCCAGCGGAATTCCATATTTCCGGTGCATAAACTCCCTGGTCTCGGGAAGGATTGCTACCAGAGCATCAGCCGCCTTCTGAATAGAGTATGATAGAGTCCATCTGAATAAAGGGTAAAGGACTCTCATCTTACCAGTCGTATTCTCAGGTATGGCATGGTCGTCATAGACAAGTCTAAAACCTCCGGTCCTGTTTTTCATTCTGGCAATCCTGACCGCCGAGAAATTGGTTATCCCATGCACAATAATCATATCCGGCTTAATCTCACGTATTTTACCTTCGAGGCCGGCGACCCAGATAATATTGGGAAACTCGAACCGGGTCTTTAGACGCCATACCTGTATGCCTTCCTCGATAAAAAAACCGGCGCCTTTAATCCGTTTACCTATCAGAGCGGCTATACCCCCCGAATAGATGGAAGAGTGATACCGGTCAGAGGTAACCACAAAGACATCATACCCAGCCTTTACCTGTTCTTTTGCCAGGAAAACCTCCTGATAGCCGAGCATGGAATGAAAATAGTCGATTACGTGGACAATCCTCATAAATGATGATAAAGGAGAGTCTAGAACCTGGCGCCGGACTCTATATTATCAAGGTTGGCTACTATCCAGTCGTATACCCTCCGTACTCCTTCCGCAAACTCCATTTCAGGTTCATACCCCAGGACTCGCCTCGCCTTCTTAATCGACGCCCGGCGGCGGGTAATCTGGTCCCAGT